>Ga0335080_10007877_pt1 | contig 11078 bp, 11 predicted proteins | sample Lox_Sample_34_FD_206720 | JGI IMG/M metagenome (GOLD analysis project Ga0335080, IMG submission 206720) | Soil microbial communities from Loxahatchee National Wildlife Refuge, Florida, United States - Lox_Sample_3.4 | ecosystem: Environmental > Terrestrial > Soil > Wetlands | place: USA...
CGGGGATTATACGTCTGACTAGACGAATACGGGATGCCGGTTAGGCTGGAATCTCGGCCCTCTTTTGCCCCCTTTGGCGCCGCAACCACGCTAGAACCAGCCGTATTTCTTCATACGTGATCTCAGGAGGCAGCGCTTCTTTCAACGGCTTCAGGCGCTCCAGTTGCTCCACATTGAGCTTTGAGCAGGCCGCTTCGATCACCGCCAGCTTGTTGCGATCGATCCACTCCGGACGGAATTCCACGTCGCCTTTCTCTACGAGCGCAGCTACCGCGTTCACCACCGTCGATATTTGCCGCCCGCGAACCTGCGCAATCTCTTCGAGACTTTTTCCCTCATTGATAAGCCGCAGAGTCTCCAGAGCTGGTGCCGTCTTTCTCTCGGGCAGTTCCGAAGCCCTCGCGCCCTCGCGATATTGCCGCAACGCCGAAAGGATTCCTTTTCCGTACAATTCCGCCTTGCGCTCGCCGATTCCGGTGATGTTCAGCAGGTCCGCAATCGAACCCGGCTTCGACCGGCAAATCTCATCCAGCGATGTGTCGTGCAGCACCACATAGGCTGGCGTGCCTTGCTCCTTGGCCGTGGCCCGCCGCCACTCGCGCATGTAATCCATCAACTCCACATCGGCCTCGCCGACTGAACTCACTGCCGTGCGCGCCTTACCGGAACCTATGCCTGCGACTGTCCGGCGCACTGCCGCTGTACTTGCCGCAATCGTCAGCCACTCCGGCACGCCTCCGCAGACGTCGCAACCGTCACACGAGGTCCACTTCGGAGTCTCCCCAAAATGCGTGCAGATCTGCCGGTGGCGGCAATTCCCCGACTCCACAAATGCCCGGATCGTGTGGTATCTCTGCCACGCGCGCTCACGCTCGGCCGAGTCCAGAATCTGGTTCGCAAAGTACCCCAGCAGACCCGCATCCTTCTTCTGCCAGAGCATCACACAGTCCGCGGGATCGCCGTCGCGCCCCGCTCGTCCTGCTTCCTGGTAGTACTGCTCAATGGATTTCGGCAGCGCCATGTGAATCACCGCCCGCACCGTCGCTTTGTTGATGCCCAGTCCGAACGCGATCGTGCCCACGAGCACGCGCACCTCGTCCGACATCCAGCGCTCCTGATTGCGCCGCCGGTCCGTGGTGTCCATCTTGGCGTGATAGGCCACGGCCGCGATTCCGTGGTCCCCGAGAAAGTCCACCGTCTCCTCCACTTTATTGATGGTGGGCGAGTAAACGATCACGTTGCCTTCTTTGTATTGCCGCAGCGCCGTCACCAGCAGCGCGGTGTGTTCCACGCTGTCGCACTCGCGTACCAGGTAACGCAGGTTCGGACGGTGAAAACTCGCAATGTATTTGTCGGGATTGCGTAACTCGAGTTGCGTCAGAATGTCGTGTCGCACGTGCCGCGTGGCGCTGGCCGTAAACGCCGCAATGGGACGATCCGGAAATTTCCCGCGCAGCCGGCTCAGTTGCCGGTACTCCGGACGGAACTCATGTCCCCACTCTGAAATACAGTGCGCCTCGTCGATGGCGAAGAACGCGATCGGCACCTGCTGAAGCCAACCCAGAGTGTCGCCGCGTGCTAACCGCTCCGGCGCCAGATAGAGAAGCCTGTACGCGCCCTCGCGCGCCTGCTTCGTTACCCGGTTCTGTTCGTCGTTGCTGACCGAACTATTCAAAACCGCAGACGGAATCCCCATCTGCGCCAGTTGCGCTGCTTGGTCCTGCATCAGCGCAATCAGCGGAGAGATCACAACCGCCGTCTTTCCCGAAATCACTGCCGGCAACTGGTAGCACAGCGACTTACCACCGCCTGTCGGCATCACCACGCAGGTGTCGCGTCCGGCGAGCAGGCTGCCCACAATCCGCGCCTGCAGCGGCCGGAACGTGTTGTATCCCCAGTACCGCCGCAACGGAGTCAGAAGATCGGCTTCCGAGGTCATGGAATCAGTATAGGCGGTAGAAAATGTCCGTCGGCATGCCGTCGCACTCTCCGCGCATTCAACTCCCAAACTGGAACCTGGTGTGTCATTTAGAAGCGCGCAGCGACGAGGGCCCGCCCTGAGCCTGTCGAAGGGAACCGGCGGTCGCCGGCAGAGGCGCCGGCTCGGCCTTCGCGCGCACCTCCGGATACATCCGCTCGAACACGACCCACATCACAGCAATCACCACGAAGCACAGCACGCTGCCCTCGGGCCCAACCGACCCTCCGCTGATCCACTGTGGACCCTGCAGTGACGAACTCAGCAAGTGACCTGGGGAAATCATCCCGCTGTCGGGCACGGAATAGAAGAACGTCTCGCCCCAATCCCACGCCGCATGAAAGCCTACGGCGAACCACAAATTCCCCGTGCGCCGCAGCGTGAGGCAGAAGAAGAACCCGATGCAGGCTGCTGCCAGGAGTCCGGTCCAGTTCTCGCCTCCGTTGCGCAGGTGAATTAACCCGAACATGCACGACAGTCCCACGGCCGCGGGCCAGAACCCCATTCCCCGTGCCAGCGTGAATTGCGAGTAACCCCGCAACAGGAACTCCTCGAACAATCCGACCAGCAGGAACATCACCGCCCAGAACGCCGCGAACTTCGCGACGCGAACACCGTGAAGCACGAGGTGGCCGAACCCGAACGCATGTGCTCCGTACAGTGCGAGCATCAGGACGCTGATCCCGGCAAATCCCCACACTGTACCGGCCCAAAACAACCGTCCGAACGCCTGCTTAGCAGGCAATCCGTACGCTCGCCAGGGACGGCGCTCGACTCGCGCCAGCACAACGGCGGGGATCGCGGCTGCTACAAACATCCCGAACTCTTCCAGCAGCATCGACCACAAACCGCTGGCGCCCAAGTTCCGGGACCACGCCAGCTCGGCCGCGAGCCGCTGGAGCCCATAGAACGTCGCGACGTAGAACACAAATCCCCAACCGGGCCGCAAGCCTTCGGGACCGAGAAAGAGGACGTGCGCGTACGAAGGCTGCGTCGCAGCGGCAAAGTCAGGAGCGACCGGCGCTGAACTCGGCGCGACACTGCTCTCCGTGTTGACCTCGAGTTCGCTCATCGCAGAACTTTCCCCCGCAAACGGCCTCCGACATGGTAAAACACTCGGCTCGGCCTTATGCGTCCATATTTCACGCGCGAACGCTTCGGACGTCCGCAGTTTCTCGCAGGGCTGTTACTACTGGCCTTCTTCGCGCAGGCCGTGTGGCTGGCGCGCGCCGAGTTGCGCGGGTCGAATGGCCTCGAGAGTTCCGAAGCCATCCGCATTGGCGAAGGCTGGAAGCAGTTGCACGGTCATGGCGTTGCCGCGGCTCCCTTCTATGATCCGGCGCGCACCTCAATGCAAGACCCCTTCCGCAGCGACGAGAGCGGGTTCGACACCGAGCATTCTCCGCTGCTCTATGTGGTTTCAGCCGCGCCGTTGCTGGCCTGGCCGAAGGACTTTGCCGGCGACTCGGCGGCGTACTGGCGCTGGCTCCCGCGTCTGCCTTTTCTCGCCTGCGGTCTCTTTCTGGGCGCGTCGTTGTGGTATGTCGCTCGCCGTCTCTGCGGGAACACCGGAGGCTTCGTCGCGCTCACCTTCTACTGCTTCTCGCCCTCGGTGATTCAAGCCAGCGCAGTTTGGCACACTGAGCCAGAAATCTCCGCAGCGTGGGGAGCATTCGGAACCATCTTCACCGCCATCGCGGTCGCCCACACGCTCTACGCGCCGCGCGAAGTCGTGCTGTGGAACTGGCGGCGCATCGTGTTGCTCGGAGTCTCGCTCGCCATTGCGATTGGAGCGCAGTTCTCGCTCATCGTCCTGGTTCCCATGGCGCTGGCGTTCCTGCTCTATGTCGCGCCCGTGCGGCGCAAGGCAGGACTGGTCATCTGGATCGCGGCTTGCGTCTTTGGATTCATCCTTCTGTTCGCGACCTACTTCTTCCGCCCGCACGCGTTCGCCGAGAGCATGCGTCACGCAATCTTCTGGGGAGCGACATGGCGGGGATTCATCGTGCTCGGCGTCTACAAGCAAGTCGCCGTTCAGATTGGACGCGCCTGTCCAGCGTTGGCAGTATTCCTTCCGGTTACGCTTGCGATCTATGCCGTGTGGCCGCGCACGCGCTACTTCGGCAACACCGCACCTTTGCTGATCGCGATCCTGTTCTTTGCATTGGGAATGGCTCATCCCGATCTGGCGGGAGCAGGATTCCTGCTCGCGGCCATTCCGTTCCTTTTCCTTTTTGTGGCAGGTGTCCTCGCGGATCTGCTGGAGACGCGATTTCGTCCGGTGGTGGGAGCGTGCATCGTGGTGCTGCTGGTTTTCGACATCGCCAAGACCCTGGTCGCTCTCGCTCAAGTTCCGCAGGGATGAGGCTGGATTTGGCTGGGTGGGGTTCTTTTTCGGGAAAGATTACTAGTTGATAACCCCTCCCCCCCTCCCCCCCTTTTTTTCTAAAATCTTGAAAACATTCGACTTCTACAAAGTTGGTCCGCAAAATCTTGAGCCCCAAGGGCTTAGAGGTCAAAATCTTGAAAACACAGCAGTTAGGACTTTGGTCTTTTTCTGTCTTCTCCGTGGTCCGATCATCTAGAGTCGACGTCTCGAAGTCAAGGTTGCGCGTCACAACGGATCGCCGATTTTCTGGAAAATGCTGTGGATTTTCCTACAGGTACTGCAGCCACCAGTCGTTCCTCCTCGCCTTGAGCGCTGCAAACCATCGACAAGGGAAATAGAGCAGCACGATGGCGACCGCCCATACCAAATAAAGAAGAGGAAGGCCCCAGACATAACCTTCCGGCGGCTCCGGATTGCCCATTGGATGGTTGGCGAAGAGCCAAGGGCTGACGTACCCCAGGCGGATCCTCGACACCACGAGAGCCAGCGCGTGGATCAGAGGAATGTGGAGCATGTAATAGAAGAACGGCACGCGTCCGAAGAGGGTTATGGCGCGGGCCAGAGCGCCTCGGAATCCCTCGACCAGTGGGATCAGTGTGATGATGGGGCCGAGCGTCATCAGCAGGAAACAGAGGGACGCGGGATACTTGGCGGTGTTCAGGAACGAGAATAGCGCGGGCATGGGCGGCGCGCCGTTGCGTCCCTGGGTGGCGTGCCAGGGGCGCGGATCGCCGTACAGGTTGAATCCGCGCAACAGCAGGAAGAGGACGACGGCTGCGAGTCCGATGGCCAGGCACACGCGCTTTCTTTGCGCAGGTTTTAGAGTCGCGATCTTGCCGAAGGCGTAACCGGCTGCCATGACTCCGATCCACGGAATGATGGAGTAGAGCACGATGAGATTCGGGCCGTCGGGGCCAAACTGAATCGGCCCGGCGAAGAACCCAACATAGAAAATCTTCCAGAGACCGGATAGCGGGTTGGTGTCGAGGCCGTCGAGCAGTTTGCCCATGTGGGAATCCATCAGGTTGTGCGCACCAATGATCACCACCCCGATCGTGCCGACAACTGTCAGCGGCAGCTTTACCAACCCCGCCATCAGGATCATGCAGATTCCGATCACCCAGATGACGCCTGCCATCTCGTAATGCCGGAAATCAAAATTAAAAGTCCAGGCCACCCGCAGGAATGAGAATTCCAGCAGGATGAGCCACGATCCCCGGATCAGCAGATAGCGCGACACACCGGCGTGCTTGCGGGCGTAGAAGAAAATGCTGGTGCCAGCCAGGAAGATGAATGCGGGCGCGCAGAAGTGGGTGATCCAGCGAGTGAAAAAGACTCCCGCGGTGGGTCCGCCGGCTGGAACGCCGGAAAAGACCCGAACATGGTCGATGGCCATCAGGATCATCACCGCGCCGCGGATGAGATCGATCGACCCGATGCGGGATTTCGGCGTGGCGCTCACCGTGAGCGGAGTAGCAGCGAGGACAGCGCTCATGAGTTTGCTCCGTGGTGCGGGAGCGGATTCTGGGGGCGCTCTCGCAGGGCAGCCATGATGTCTTCGACGCCCGTGGACGAAGAATGTACCATCGAACCCACGAAACGCGCCACGAGACTCCGAAGGGTGGGATGCTCTGCCCGAGGAGTTCCCTGCAAAATTGGGAGGCGATCAATGCTCCTGGGCAAGAGCAGCGGTGAAGACCGTCGACTCCATCATCTGCTTCCAACCGGCTTCGCCCAGCACACTCCGCAATCGCCTTTGAGCGGATTGCCAGGAATGCAGCGCATCCTGATATTTACGTTTGCCTTCGGAGGTTAGAGTCAATCGGACCTCCCGCCGGTCTTCGCCCGGCTTCGCCTGAATCCATCCACTTTTTCGCAGCAACGCGAGGGTGCGGGTCAGCGTCGTGCTGTCGAGGCCAAGCAGGTCGCCCAAAGCGCCTTGTGAGATGTTGCCAACGCGGGCGAGGGCTTGCAGCAGGGTGAACTGCGTTGCCTTGATGCCATCGGCCTGCAGTTCCTGGTCGTAGCGCTGGGTCACGATACGGGCCGCGCGGCGAAGATTCGCGCAGGCGCAGGGCAAGGGAACGATCTCTTTTCGAGGCTTTACCCCATACGGCTGTTTCATAGTATGTATATACATTGATCCCGCATCTTCCGGCAAATATTGCTGCATCGAAGTACATGCATATACATCTATTTCGATTGGAAGAGGAGGAGGCCATGAACTACCTGGTTCAATTGAAACTCGCCAACCATCCCGATACGCCAGAAGAGGGCAGCGTATTCATCGAGCAGTCCATCCTGCCGACGCTGGAGCTATGCAAAAAGCTCGAAGTGGAAAAGAAGATCGTTGCCGGAGGGCCGCTGAGCGGAGCCATTGCCCTCTGCTTGATCGTGAACGCCGAATCGGCCGAGGAACTGGACGCTCTCGTTACCGGCCTGCCGGTCTGGCCGCGAATGGAGACGACGGTCACCCCGCTCACAACCTTCGATGTCCGCATGCAGGCGGTTCGCGCTCGGCTCGAAGAACTGAGGAGCCAGGGAGGTGTGCGATGAACCCGTTCGCACTGTTCGGCGCCAGTATCCTGGGCAGCCTTGTGAGTTCCGCGGTCGCAGTTCGCGTCTTCGCCTGGCCGCGGTTCCAGAACACCGACCCCAATCGCGTGCTCACCTGGCTGGTCGCGCCCCACATGTTTTTTCGCTTTCTCGGGCTGAGCTTCCTGGTGCCTGGAGTTGTTTCTCCGTTGCTTCCGGCGGGATTTGCGAGCCGCGCAGCCTACGGCGACTTCGTCGCCGGTGTGCTGGCGATTGTGGCCACTATTGCGCTCGCGAACGGCAGGTCGTGGGCCACCAGGAGCGTATGGCTGTTCAATCTGTGGGGAACTGCTGACTTCCTGTTCGCCTTCTATGAGGCCGGACGGGCTGGGATGCAACCTGGGATGCTGGGAGCGGCGTTTTTTCTCGTGACTGCGTTCGTGCCACCGCTCCTGGTGACGCACGTTCTGATCTTCCGCTTGCTGGTTCGGCGGCAACCGCGAGGGGAAAGAGAGAGGACCGCGCTCATAAGCTTGCGGGAGGGTTCTGGGGGCCTCTCGTAGGGAGCCAGGGAATCGGGAGCGGCGCGCAGGCGCGCCGTCAGAGTTTGCGCGAGAACTGGTGCCGTCCCTGCGGGACTCGCGCTTTTTTCCCAACTCGCACCCGGCACTTCCGTGCCGGGCTTTCGCATGCCGCCGCTTCGCGGGCTGGAATTGGGAGGGCGATTGTGCCACTCGTGTTGCTGGAAATCTGGTTCTCTCACAAACGCCATCAGGGCTAACCCCGTTCGCGGTGAGCGACCGAGCGTCCGACGCTCAGGAGCCAGGCCGCCGCCGCGACATTCATCACGAGCTTACCGATCCAGTCGACGCGCAGCGCTCCGCCAACCTTGAACACCACAAAGCCGCCGAGCATGCACGCCAATACGCCGCCAAGGACGAGCGCGAAACGGTGGAAGTCGCGCCAGTTCGGGCTGGACGTCCACCGCCGCACTAGAAAGAAGGTAAGCGAGGCCCACGCGCATCCCGCGGCCAGGACTGGTACGAACGGAATTGTGGGAACGGAACCGAAGCCGAGCAGAGCGAAGGCGCCCCAGGGCGTTCCGAGTACACAAATGACGAGAGCGACAACCCAGGGCGACGGAGTGGACTGCGAGCCGGCCAAACTCCCTTCCGGAGCACGGACCGGCAGCGCGTACGCGGCGACGATCAACAGGAGGATTACAGCCGCGGCGACCAGCAAGTAAAGCGGCGGCGGTGTGTAGGGCGGCAAGTGAAAGATGATCACGCGTGCCTGTTGAGTCCAGCTATACCACGCCATGAATGCGCCGATCACGAAGACGACACCGGCAATGACGAGGCCTCGGGTTCTCAACCAGCACTGGTCGCGCCGATGCGGGAAGAGAAGTGCGGTGAGTTGCACTGGAACCAACACCACCCAGACGCTTTCGTATCCGAGGGCCCATAGCAGGTAAATCCAGTTCACGCCCCAGGCACGGCCGTAGGCGTGCTGTGCCGAGCTCACCAACGGAGCGATCGAAGTCTGCTGGATGATGCACTCCTCGGCAACGGCAAGGGCCAAACCCATGAGCAACAGGCTGGGCCAGCGTTTCTTCCAGCGCCACACATACTCGCGAATCAGCAGGGCGGCACATCCCCAGGTCATGATCTCAGGGATCAACACAAAGATGACGCTGAGCCGCGTGGCGCCATAGAGAACTTCGGAGATGATGGGGGAGAGCAGCAACAGAGTAACGCTGGGGCCGATACGCTGCCAGTGCGAGGCCGGCCGAGGCGGGGTAGGGGAGGGGTCCGAGGCGTGCATGGGCGAATCCATCCTGATAAAATAGTCTTACATAAAAGTATCTCACATCTAAGATATATGGCAAGTAAGAAATCTCCTCCGCGGCCGGCTAGCGGCGCGCCCCACGGCGAGCTGATGGGCCGCGAACTCAGTGACGCAGTCGTCTTTTTTCATGAGGCGGTGGCCGCTCATCTGGGGATGGGCGCGGCGGAATGGAAGTGTCTGGGGCTGCTTGACCAGCACGGGGCCTCAACGGCAGGCCGACTCGCTGAATTGTCGGGATTCACGACGGGGGCAATCACCGGTATCGTCGACCGGCTGGAGCGGTCCGGCTATGTGCGCCGGCAGCCGCATCCCAGTGACCGGCGGAGCGTGATCGTCCAGCCACTTCACGTAAAAGAGGTGCAGGAGCGCGTGGTGCCGATCTTTCAGTCGCTCGGGAAAGCCATGGCAGAGATCGCGAGCCACTACAAGGCAGAAGAGTTGGCCGCGATCGGCGCGTTTTTTCGCGACACGACGGAGGTCTTGCGCAAGGAGACGGCGAAGCTCAGGGAGAAGCGAAGAGGCACGCAGGATCGCGGGTGATGATAAAGCAATTGCGGACGGGCAAGGCTGCCCGTCCGAAATGATTTCTTAGGCGCGACCCTTTTTGGCGGCCGCAGCCTGCTTGCCCGCAGTTTCCCACGGACGCTTCGGCCGGTCCACGACAGCCTTATCGCGGTTCTCGATGCGGTCGTAGTGGTACGACTCGCTCACAGTTCCGAGTGACTCGTTATAGAGGCTCGGCAGGCCAAGACCGACCTTGAGTTCTTCCGCGAAAGATTGCAATGCCTTCAAGTGATCAGCGGTAGCTGGAACTTCGGTCTTCGAGTTCTTGAGAAACTGTTGGTAGCCGCGGTTGACCAGCTTCGAAATTTCGCTGCCGATGAGGTAGCCGGGATAGGCGAAAATCTTGACGCCATCTTCGGGCGTCTTCTGGATGGCGCAGGAAACGTTATATTTGCGCAGAAAGACGCGGCCGGCGGTGCCGGGGGCGTCGGTCACGTCGAACCCGTGATCGCGCAGCCAGGCTAGCGCTTCGTCATAGGTTCGTGCTTCAATTGTGTTAGACATTGCTTTGTACTTCTACCTTTCCTTGCCGGCGCATGCTCGTCTATTAGATGCAGGGTTTTTATAAGAACCGAGCGTAACTTTACAGGAATCGCATCGCCGGGCGAACCTTATTCATCTAAACCATCGTCTAGACAAGGTACTACATACCGTGTTTCCGGTCCTATAGCACATTACGTTGGTCACGGCAGTTCAGTTCAGATATGGCATACGGATCATCCAAATTGGCGGCGATGGCAACACACCCGCATCCCGGCGGAACACAGGACGCAGCGCCAGGACTGGGCGAAACGCTCGGCCACAGCCTGATCGAACGCATCGGGAATACACCTCTGCTGCGCCTGGACGCGCTCACCACCGACCTGCCCGGCGTAGCACTTCTGGGCAAAGCCGAATGGTACAACCCCGGCGGATCGGTCAAAGATCGTGCCGCCGCCAACATTGTCGCCGAGGCGCGGCGGACCGGGCAATTGCGTCCGGGAAAGATGCTGCTGGACGCGACCAGCGGCAATACCGGCATTGCTTATGCCATGCTGGGCGCGGCCGAAGGATTTCCGGTCACGCTCTGCATGCCGCAAAATGTGTCGCGCGAGCGTAAGCAGATTCTGCAGGGGTACGGCGCCAACATTCTTTATACCGATCCAGCGGATGGTTCGGACGGAGCGATCCGCCTGGCGAGGGAACTGGCCGCCAAACATCCGGACCAGTATTTCTATGCGGACCAGTATTCGAACGAGGCCAACTGGAAGGCGCATTATCACGGAACGGCCAATGAGATCTGGCAGCAGACCCAGGGACGGGTCACCCATTTCATATCGATGCTCGGCACCAGCGGCACTTTTATGGGGACGACGCGGCGGTTGAAGGAATTGAATCCCGCGGTGCGGTGCATTTCACTGCAGCCGGATTCTTCGTTCCACGGGATTGAGGGCGCCAAGCACATGGCCAGCGCCATCGTGCCGAAAATTTATGATGCGTCGCTGGCCGACCAGAATCTGGAGATCGCCACCGAGGACGCGTACGCCATGGCGCGACAACTCTCGCGGGGCGCGGGACTGCTGGTCGGGATCTCGGCCGCCGCCGCAGTCGTCGGATGTCTCAAGATTGCCCGCGACCTGCCTCTGAAGCGAGGGCAGGAGGCGGTGGTGGTGACCATCCTGTGCGATTCTGGCGACAAATACTTGAGTGAGAGATTCTGGACGGAGGGATGAAGAGAGTCACAAGTGAGAGGTCAGAATGCAGAAGTGAACGAATCGGTGTGAG
>Ga0335080_10007878_pt1 | contig 11078 bp, 11 predicted proteins | sample Lox_Sample_34_FD_206720 | JGI IMG/M metagenome (GOLD analysis project Ga0335080, IMG submission 206720) | Soil microbial communities from Loxahatchee National Wildlife Refuge, Florida, United States - Lox_Sample_3.4 | ecosystem: Environmental > Terrestrial > Soil > Wetlands | place: USA...
CACGCTGGTACCTCGACCTGAAGCCTGACCGATCCGATGGCGTTTGTTCGAACGATGTGTTACCGGGCGCGACCCGACTTTCGGCAACGCGTTACGTGTGGAAGAACCAGGGCACCTCGTTCGCTTGGTACCAGGGCCCCGTCGGCAGCTACTCCGCCGACCGCTCGTACGGTTGCGACCAGGCGAAGCTAGGCCGGAACGGCTACCCGGGGAAGGTCACGGTGGTGTTCGAGAACGACTCCGAGCACTGCACCGCGTCGCTTTCGAGCACTCCCACCGGAACAATGCCCGAAACCGGTCCGAGCGCCGTCTGTGAGCTCGGCGGTTACCTTCCGCTCGCCGTTCCCCGGCCGCTTCTGCGGGCCTATGCGAAGTCAGACGCCGCTTTGACGGCGCTGACCGCCCGCATCAGGTCCGGCGACGTTCGCGGCAGCGCCCAGATCGCGCAGGCGATCAACGCAGCGCTACAGCCGCAGACCAACGCCTTCAAACGTTTCTTCCCGCCCGTGTGGGGCTGTAGCGACAGGCTCTTCGAAGCCGTTTTCGAGGCGAGAAACACGCTCGAGACGCAGGCGGAGGAACTCGACTCCGGGAAGCAAATATCCAGCACCGACCTTGCTGCGAACACCCACTCGCTGCGGAAGATCGTCGACGTTCTTCGTGCGTGCCAGCCCTCGGCTGGCCGGCCAGTCGGCACACCCGCCTCAGTGATTGCCGCCGTCGCGCGACTCACAGCAACAGCCCGAGAGCTTCAACACGACGGGACCGGGCCCACCCTACGAGCGAAGCTGCGTTCGCTGGACGACGAGCTGGACGCGACGCTGAAGACGGACTTCCCAGTGATCTTCGGCATGCCGTACGCCTATCTCGTCGACCGTGTCCTCGCAGAACGCTCCGCGGTCGCGCTTGCCAAACGAGCAGCTGTGGGCGGCGATTCGGCGGCCGCGGCCTCCGCGCTACAGCAAGCAGCCGGCTCACAAAGAGCGATCGACAATGCCCTACACAAGCAGGCCGCACGCGCGGCAAAAGCAGAGAAGGCGGCCTAAGAACGCATGAACGCCAGATCATGCTAAGGTTTGTAACCGTGACGAAGCTCCTACAGACCGAATGCGATGGCGCGTTCAGTACGTGCTCCCAGCACGCTGGCTCTCGGCTGGGCGCCGCCTCGGTCTGTACAGCCGCGCGCGTATAGCCCCCTCTCGGTTTTCTTCCCCGAGGTTGCACGCCGCTCCCCCCGTCGGCGCGCCGGCCTCCGAGTACCCGGCGTGCCTCGGAAGGGGTGTACGCGGTGAGCGAGCGCGAACTGCAGGACCTTACGGCTCGCCCCGCCGCCGCTGATCAGCCTCGCGTCCCGCCGGTCCTCGACGAGGCGCACCTCGGGGACATCAAGGGCGCGCTCGGGACGATCCGCCTCGACGACATCGGTCCGCGCGTGTCCTGGCGCGGCCGGCTGGTCGCGCTGCTCGCGATCATGGGGCCCGGCCTGATCGTGATGGTCGGAGACAACGATGCCGGCGGGGTCGCCACCTACACCCAGGCAGGCCAGGACTACGGCACCAGTCTGCTCTGGGTGCTGCTGCTTCTGATCCCTGTCCTGATCGTTAACCAGGAGATGGTGGTTCGGCTTGGCGCGGTCACCGGCGTCGGCCACGGGCGCCTGATCCTCGAGCGCTTCGGCCGCTTTTGGGGTGCCTTCTCTGTCATTGACCTGTTCGTCCTCAACTTCCTCACGATCGTCACCGAGTTCATCGGGATCGATCTCTCGCTGAGTTATCTCGGGATCAGCAGGTATGTGTCCGTCCCGATCGCCGCGTTCGTCCTGCTCGGGATCACGATGACTGGCAGCTTCGCCAAATGGGAGCGGCTGATGTTCGTCTTCGTCGCTGGAAACCTGCTTCTGATGCCGCTGGCGATCTACGCCTTCGCCCACCCACACCACGAATCGGTCATTCACGGCCTCTTCGTGCCCGGCGTCGCGGGCGGGATTGACTCGACCTCGGTACTGCTGATCATTGCCATGGTTGGCACCACCGTTGCGCCCTGGCAGCTCTTCTTCCAGCAGTCGAACGTGATCGACAAGCGAATAACCACCCGCTGGATCAACTACGAGCGCGCGGACACCGTGATCGGATCGGTCGTCGTCGTCATCGGCGCCGCGCTGCTGATCGTCACGACTGCGTTCGCGTTTTCCGACTCTCCGCTGCGTGGACAATTCCAGGACGCTCATGCAGCTGCTGTCGGGCTCGGCCACACTCTTGGACACCCGGCCGGGGTGCTGTTCGCGCTGGTGCTGCTGAATGCTTCGATCATCGGCGCGGGCGCGGTCACGCTCGCCACCTCGTATGCCTTCGGCGACGTCTTCAGCCTGCGCCACTCGCTCCACCGGCCACCGAAAGAGGCGAAGTTCTTCTATGGCTCCTTTGCTGTCATTGTCGTCGCAGCAGCAGGGATCGTCCTCATCCCCGGCGCGCCGCTCGGTCTGATTACGGTCTCCGTGCAGGCGCTCGCGGGTGTGCTCCTTCCCAGCGCGAGCGTTTTCCTGCTGCTGCTCTGCAACGACCGCGCGGTGCTCGGCCCATGGGCGAACCGGCCCTGGCTGAACGTGGTGGCAACGCTCATCCTCGGCGTGCTGCTCATGCTCTCGGCGATTCTCGTCGTCACGACGGTCTTCCCGTCGGTGGACGTGACCCTGCTCCTACTCGGACTCTCAGCCGCGCTCCTCGTCGGCTGCCTCGCCTTCGCCGCCACGAGCATGCGCTCACGCCACGCCTCACCGGCACGAGACGAAGCCGAGGTTGCAGCCGACGACTCGTATCGCCAGGCGGTAACGGCCGCGAAGAGCGAGCGCGACCACGAGCTCGCTGCCGCAGAGTCGACTCGCAGGAGCTCCGAGACCTTGGCAAAGGAGCGATACGCCCGGGCCCTCGACGCGGCAAAGGGCGACGCGGTCGCGATTGCGACCGCTAAGGCAGACCGAGACCGCGCGCTGGCAGATGCAAGGGCGGACCACTTGGCGGCGAAGGCCTCGGCCGACAGCGCCTATACGCGCTCGGAAGCCGCCGCCAAGGCAGAGCACTCGGTCGCGGTCGCCGCCGCTAAGGCGGCCGCGCGCACCTGGACCATGCCGCCGCTTGCGCTGCTCGGGAAGCCGCAATGGTCACGCGGCCGTGTCATCGCCATGTACACGATGCGTGGCTATCTCGTCGTCGCCGTAGTTCTCGTCGCGGTCAAGGCCGTGAGGCTCGCCGGCGGCTGACCGACGCTCGCTACTCGTTGTTGAGTGCCCCGACGCGGCGTCGCCACTCTTCCGGAACCAGCATCTCGAGCAAGTCGTCGACCGTCACAATCCCGAGCACCGCTCCCTCCTCGTCGACGACCGGAGCTACGGTGAGATCGTAATCGGCCATCTTCGACGCAACCTCTGCAAGCTCGTCGTCAGGCATGAAGATGAGTGGCGGCGAAGACTTCACCTCCTCGAGCAGCGCCAGCAACCGCTTCTGCTTGAGGAGCGAAACCACGGAGATGACACCACTCAAATGCCGCTCCGAGTCGAGCACCAGAACCGTCGTCACTGTCTCGTCCGGGAGGGCCGTACGCCTGAGCTCGTCAAGAGCCTCGTGCACCATACGCGTCCCGGGTAACGCGATGAAGTCCGGGCTCATCAGGCCACCCGCAGTGGCCGGGTTGTAGCCGAGCAGCGTGCGGATCTTTCGCTGCTGCCGCCAGGGCAGGTGCTTCAGCAGTGGCTCGCGCCGCTCCTGGTCGAGCTCTCCGATCAGGTCGGCGGCGTCGTCGGCCTCCATCGTCGCCAGTACCTTCGCCGCCTCCTCGTCCGAGCGTTCCCGCAGGAACTCGACCTGGTGCTCCGGATCGAGCTCCTCGAACACATCGGCCTCGAGTTCGCGGTCAGCGCCGACCGTGCCAATGATCTCCTCACCCTCCTCGTGGGAGGCCGCTTCGACCAAGTCGGCGATCTGTGCAGGGTGCAGCATCGCCAGCCGACCGAATGGCATCTTCAAACGCGCGCTCGGGACATGTCCGACGAACGGCTCGACACTCTCCCAGTCCAAGAACGGCGTCACCCCCTGCCCCCGAACGAGCGCCCCCGGCAGGAGGGCGCGTAGCCGCGACCGCAGCCGTGTATCGACGCCAACAACCCGCCACCAGCCCTCAACGCAGCCCAGAACCAGATCGTTTGCTCGTACAAGCCGCGCACCCGTCACGTTGATCAGCCGCCGGCCGAGAAGGTCGCCGCCAAGCAGCACCTCGCCCCCGCGACGTTCGAACCGCCCCAGATCAACCTTCTGACCCTTCAACACCACCTTGCCGGCCTCGACCGACTCAAGCCGATCAGCAGGCACAAACACCTCTCGCGCGCCAATACGCGCCTTCACTCCAGTCACCGGCGGATAGCCGTGGTCGGCCAGACGGACAATCACGTCGTCGACACGACCAAGCCTGTCACCGGCGCGATCGACGAGCCGACTTCCCAATATCCATCTCAGCCTGAGAAGCGGAATCTCCACTTAAACACCAAGGGTAGGCGAGCCGAACGCGGTTAGGCGCGCCAGTTCGTCGACGCTGAGGTTCAACGACCCCCTCGTTGCAACAGATCCATTCGAGCGCGCGCAGCGGCGAGGCGCGAGCAAGCCCTCTGAAGCTGCCAGTCATCCCAGGCGCCCACAAGAACCTGCGTGAGCACGAATATCCCATAGGCACTCAAGGTCGCGACCTTGGCTCCGTGACTCGAGAATTCGAGTCCTGAAAAAACCGCTATCCCGGCCGGCACCAAGACAACGCGAGTGAGCGCCCGCGCGCACCTGCCCTTCTTCGTACCGACGGCAAGCCTCACGACGAGATCACGAGCGCCGAAGCCCGAAAAGCGACACAGTCACCGTACGCACCTTCTGCTGAGGTGCTCACATCGATCATCACTGAGCCGACTCGCGCGCGCGGGCCTGCCGGCACGAGCAATATCGACGAGTTCGCCCCAGGTCCGGCTGGAGGAGTCCAAGGTTGTTACATGATAGCCTGTTCATGGAAGCATCGCTAACGCTGACCGGGATCGATCGAATACGAGGCGACTTACTCAGGCCCACGGGATGCTGCTCATCATTGATCCAGAAGATCACCCGGCGCTCGCTGCCTTGACCCGGGATGCCTGGCGTTCATGGATCAACGCAGTCAACCATTGCGCGGGTATCCGAAGTGACATCGTTCCGGTGAGCTGTCTTGGTCTTCCCGAGGAGCATCTAGTCGAGTGGGAACGGGTGGCACTTGCGCAGCGACTGCCGTTCGGCAATCTGCGACTTCTCCGCCGAGGCACGCTCTGGGACATCTGACGAGGAGAGAGCCTGCGTCGCGCCCACAGGTTCTCTCCGAGGGTTCTTACGCTCTGTCACGGATCGTCCGGTAGTTGGCCCCTGCCCACCTATCCGGCGCGGTCGTGGTCGTCGCCTCCGTCGGCGAAAGTGCCTCAGCCGTGGTGTCGGTCGAGAGGGGTCGTGTCCCAGCGCAGACGCGCTGACCAAAGGCTGTGGGCCGCCAGTATTGTGAGTGTTACGACGATTCCGAGGATCGGGCCGAGCGGAAGCGCGCCTGGCGAAATCGCTGGAGGAGGTGTTGGCTTCTGCGGCGTGGGCTGAGCGTCGGTGATCGCTGCGTTCCCGAGGTGCTGGAAGAACACCTCATCGTTGGGGTCGGCATCGATGGCAATGACGCGGAGTTGGGTTCTGCCAGGCCCGTACTCGGTCGTGACTACCTGGTTGAGCCGTTGAAGGTCATCGGGGCTGTCGCCAAGATCGCTGATCAGGATGACCCTCGAGCGGCGAAGATGGTCGGCGAGCAGGATGCGATGCGCGAGGTCGAGCCCGGTTGAGATATTCGTCCCGCTCGTGAATGAGTTAGCCCACGGGTTTGTCGGGATCGCAGACGCAACGCCCGGAGTTAGCGTTGATGGCACGGTGAAGTACCGGATTAGGGGCCGCAGCGCCGACGCAGGTGTTCCGGGCGGGAGCGCCTCGTAGGCGAGGTTGGAGAATACGACGAGCCCGTAGCGGCCGCCGGTGGCGACGAGTTTGCGCAGCGTCTCCCCGATCCGGCTGAACGTGTCGGACGAGATACTCGCCGACAGGTCGAGAACGACCATGTCGCCGGACCGGACAGGTAGCGCACTCGGGAACCGCACCGCCGGGCGGCGAAGAGCGAGGGCGACCATGAGTACAAGAACGATCAGCATGGCGGCAAGCACGGCGCGGACGAGCAACGTGCGTCGAGCGACCCAAGTGAGCGTCTGCGTCCCCGGGACTGGAATCCCGTTCATCTGTGCGTTAACTCCGAGGCCGACTCACCCGAAAGAGACCTCACATCCTGGCGCAAGTGGAACCGCCCCGGCATGTCCAATGCATGACGGTGCATTCATACTACGAAGTGAAGCGCGCGAGGTTAGAGGCCGGTTAACTGAACGGGGAGCCGCAGTCCCTTTTCGGATCGAGACGATGGCGAACTGGAGAGACGCGCCCTATCTCTTCCGGGCACCCTTGCGCCGCTTAGGGGTGCCCTGTCTCTTAACCCTCCAGGAGCCTGACCGCGCTGTAACCAGGGCCTCTTACACCTACCCGGCTGATGTGACGGTTCATGCGGTTTCCCAGGGCCGCGCCGCTCACCCGTTCGGACGGACCTCCCGACGCGGCGGTGCGCGTCGGCCGCGTGACACACACCGCCCGGTATGTGTCGGCGGGCGTGATGCAGACCAGCGTCGCGGGCGGTCGCAGGGACGCCCGGCATGGGACGCGGCGGGCGCCCTCGGCGGTTCACTCCGGTCCAACGGCGGGCGTTCCGATCCTTACCAAGGCGGTAAGGTGGTAAGGCGAGTGGTAAGGCAGCTCGCACCCGACGAGTCCCTCTACATGCGCCGCCTCGCGGGCGAGTCGCTGAGGTCCATCGCCGCCGACTACGGCGTGTCCCACGTGGCCCTGGGCAGCCACCTCCGCAGCGAGGAGGGCAGGCTGGCCCTGGCGTCCCTGCGAGCGGCATCCCAGGAGGCCCGGAGCGGGCCCGAGAGCGCCCGGGCCCGAGCGCCCAGGCGGTCCAGGGCGCGCCAGCAGGGGGAGCAGCCGCAGGCTCCGGAGCCCAGGAGGCCGCAGGGCGGCAGGATCTTGCTGGCCCGCAACCCGGACGACGCCCCCGACCGTGAGACCTACCGCGCCCGCCTGGCGTCCGTCGCCTTCAGCGACCCGGAGCACATGGTGCTGGTGGGCAACCGCTGGGTCTCGCGGGACAGCCTCACGGCCAAGAAGGCCGGGCTCGCGTGAGCCTCAGCCCCCGGGACGAGCAGATCGCGCGCCTCAAGGGCCGCGGGCTCCGCACCTGCGAGGTCGCCGCCCGCCTCGGGGTCAGCGAGAGCACCGTCAAGCGGGTGCTGCGGGACAGCACCGAGGCGCAGGCGCTCGCCCGCAGGACGCGCGAGGCCGCGGACCCCGCCGCCGTGGACGTCCTGCGTGAGCTGCTGTCGTCCCAGAGCGAGCAGGTGCGCCTGCGCGCCGCGATCGCGCTGCTGGCCGCCCCGGTCGCCGACCCGGCGGCGCCGGACGAGGGGGACGCGCCGCGTGTCACGGTCGTCGAGCGGATCTGAGCCCGCCGAGCGGGGGGCGCCCGCGGGCGACCTCTACGTCTTCCTGCCCGAGGGCGGCGAGCCCGTCACCGTCGGGAGGGTCGACCCGCCGGGCGAGGTCCCGGTCGTGCGGGTCCACCTGACGCGGGACCGCTCCGCCGCCGAGGTCTGGCGCGAGGAGCTCGCGGCGGGCAGGGCGCCCGGCTAGCCCTAGGGCTTGTATTCGTATTCGGCGATCGCGCGGACGGCCTCTTCGAGCCGGTCGAGCGCCTGCGTCACGCCCTTCCAGTCGCCCAGGCGATTCTTCCACGCCTCGTCGAGGCGGTGCTTCGCCTCTTCCGCGGACTCCTCCAGCTCGTCTGGGATCTCCCTGGAGTTGATGCCCATGCACCCTCCCCTGTCGTTCGTTCGCGGCGAGCCTACAACCGCCGTACCTCGCGCGTCCGGCCGCCAGATTTGAGAGGATTCCGCCAGGTCCAAACGAAAGCGCCGCCGAGCGCGACGCTTTCGTCCCCGTGAAGCGGCTGCTACCGCTTCTTGGACTTGCTTACGCGCTGGGACAGCGCACTGCCCGCGGCGGTCTTGGACGCCTTAGACGTCCGGCCGTCGCGGAGCACCCTCGAAGCCGCCTTCGCGGCACCGGTGCCCGTGGTCTTCTTCGCGTTCGAAGCCATATGCCATCGCCTCCTTCCTCCGCCCCCTGGGGCCTTACACGGCTCTCACGCCGGGCGGACCGAGCAGTCTAGGCCCCGGGTCGGATGGAACTGGGCGCGCGCACGCTAACGCCGCCGCGACGTCAGCGGCTCAGCGTGCGACACACCGTACGCCGCGCGCCGGACGGAGCGCCGCCGCCCTAGCCCAGGCGCCGCAGCGGGAAGCGGTCCAGCCACGCGCTCGCGACGAGGTACTCGCCGGGCGGACCGTCGTTCTCGTACCCGAAGCAGCGCATGCACTCGCCGACCGGGACGTCGGTCGAGGCCGCGATCCAGCACGGCCCCGGCCTCGTGTCCACGACGCGGGCCACCCCTCCGGGCGCGCGGTCGATCACGTACAGCCTCACGTATAGCTCGATCACGCGGGCCTCGCGAGCGGGCCCGACGGCTGCCCGGTCTCGGCCCGCAGGATGCGGACGCAGGTCTCGCGGTGCATGCCGAGCGCCCTCGCCACCGCGGCGACCGACTGGCCGCCCGTCCACATGCTGACGATCTTCCGCCGCTGGGCGTCGGGCGTCCTGCGGTGCGGCACCCAGCCCTGCTGCCTGCGGACGGCGAGCGCCGCGCGGGTCCGCTCGCCGATCATCTCGCGCTCCCACTGGGCGACGCTGGCGAGCACGTTCGCGACGAGGCGCCCGTTCGCCGTCGAGGTGTCGAGCGCCTGGTCCAGCACGACCAGCGACCAGCCGCGCCGCTGGGACTCCTCGATGATCGACCCGAAGTCGACGATCGAGCGTGCGAGCCGGTCCAGCCGGGCGACGACGAGCGCGTCGCCCCGCCGCAGCTCGGCGAGCGCCCCCTGGAGCACGGGCCGGTTGCGCGCCCGCGCCCCGCTCTTGACCTCCTCGCGCAGGTCGGCGCCGGGGTAACGCCCCAGGATCGCCTCCGTCTGCGCCGCCAGCCCGAGCGAGTCGGGGTCGCCCCTGCTCACCCTGACGTACCCGACCGTCCTCACCACGCCCTCCCCGCGGCCTTCACGGCCACCTCGACGAGGTTCCGCGCCTCGGCCGCGAGTCGGCGTCGACCCGGCAGCGGAAGCCCCAGCGGGCGGGCCTGGCGCCATCGCGGGCGGGGCCTCGCTGGCCCCGAGTCCGGCGGCTCTGAGCGCCGCATTCGTCGGCGCCTGGACGAGGTTCAGCGGGTTGCCCTGGTCGCGAGCCTGAACGCGTCTGTCGTCGGTGGAGGTTGGTTTGAGGCGTAGTCCTGGCCGTGGGTCCTCGACCTCCGTTCGCTCCTTTGTGACATGATGATTGAGTCATCAACTACTTCAAGACTGATCTTATATAGCAGCCGCCAGAATTGACAACGCAACACGACATTCCGACCGGGCTCGCGCCTCTGTCTGGTCGGGAGGAGTGGGGGCGCCTAGCCGGCCAGCGGGACCGGCGGCAGGGCGGCGACCCGCTCCGCGACGGTGGCGTCGGGCTCGGACTGGCCCATCCACGTGATCGAGAGGCGGTCTCCGATCGGGCCGGCAGCGCGGCCGCGCTTGCCCGAGCGCCGGAGGACGATCCCGGAGACGAATTGCCTGACGTACTCGCGCTGGCGCTCCATCGGCTCGAGCTCCCCGGCCCAGTCCACCCAGAGGTCGGCCGGCGGCTTGGTGCCCGCCTGCGTCGTGGCGGCCAGGCGCCGCCGGGCGTCGTCGTGCGCCGCCTTGAGTGGCCCCGCCATCGCGGCCAGTCTCTCCGGGCCGAGCGTGCGGAGCAGGTCGGCGCTCGCGAGGGCGTCGAGGTCAGCTCTCGTCCGCTGGACGTCGCGGCGCGCGGCCTCGAACCGGCCCAGCGCGTCCAGGCTCGTGTCGAGCTTGCCCTCGGTCATCGCGACCGCGAGCGCCTCGCGGACGAAGGCGTCCACGATCTCGCCGCGCGCGGCGGCCGGGGCGGGGCAGATACCGGTCGCGTAGCGCCTCCTGCATATGTATGAGAACGTGCGCCGGCCGTCGCGGTTCGTATTGCCCGTGATCGTGAGGTTGTGGCCGCACCCGGCGCACTTGATCAGGCCGGTCAGGAGCGCCTGCGAGGCGATCGAGCCGTCGTGCGCGTGTCGCACGGCACGCAGCGCCTGCGCCGCCTCGAACTCCTCGTCCGTGACGAGCGGCTCATGGGCCTTGTCCTTCTCGATCCCCTTCCAGCCGCGCGCCTGGCCGACGTAGACTTTGTTCTTCAGGAGCGCCGCAACGCCCTGCCTCGACCACGACGGGTTGCCCGAGCCTGGCCCGACGCCCCGCGACTCGAGGAACCGCGCGATCTGCTCCGGGCTGGTCCCCTGCGCGCGCATCCGGAACGCCTCCCGGATGACCGGCCCAGCGATCGGGTCGGGCACGAGCGGGCTGCGCTTCGCCGCCGACCTCGTGTACCCGGCGGGGACGTAGCCGGTGATGTGCACGCCGTCGGCCACGGCCCTCTCGTTGGCTGCCTCCCAGTTTCCCCGGACGCGCTGTAGCTCGAGCTCGGCGAGGAGGAGCAGGACGCCGCGGGCGAACTGCCCCATCGGCGTCGAGTCGTCGAAGCCGTCCTCGACCGAGACGAGCCGCGCGCCGGCCTCGTTGAGCTGCCGGATCGCGTCGAGCGCGTCGATCGCCGACCGGGCGAAGCGGTCGAGCTTCGCGACGATGATCCCGTCGCTGTCTCCGGACCGACACCGCGCCAGCGCCTGCTGGAACATGGGCCGGTTCATCTTGCCGCCGGACTGGTCCAACTCCTCCCACCAGCGGCCGACCTCGACCTCGTGGAGCGCCGACCACTTCTCGA
>Ga0335080_10007880_pt1 | contig 11076 bp, 9 predicted proteins | sample Lox_Sample_34_FD_206720 | JGI IMG/M metagenome (GOLD analysis project Ga0335080, IMG submission 206720) | Soil microbial communities from Loxahatchee National Wildlife Refuge, Florida, United States - Lox_Sample_3.4 | ecosystem: Environmental > Terrestrial > Soil > Wetlands | place: USA: Florida...
AGGCTCTCAGGCAAGAGGATGCGCTCCGCAAGGCATTGGCTGCGCGTGGCCCTCGCGGGTATTGGGAGCGGGTACTCGATGCCTCGCGAACAAGCGCGAACGTGCCGGAGGCCTACGCCACAAGTTACGGCGTCGCGGTCCTCTATGCCCGGCTCGGCGAGAACGATAAGGCGCTCGGGTCACTCGAGCGCGCGTACGCGGAGCGGCAGCTCGCAATGACGGAAATCGCGGTCGAGCCGGCGTTCGACACGCTGAGATCCGAGGCGCGTTTCCAGAGGCTCATGCACCTCGTTGGCGTCGCGCCATGAACGCCACGGCGGGGTCAGCGCGTCCCCGCGCTTCCGTTGATCGCACCGATAGCAGATACCGTTCAAGAACCGGGCAACTGAAATAGGACACGGCTCGTGTGAGCGCATCGCGGAGCATGAAAATTTGATTTGTTCCACGCTCACAATCCACGACATTGATGTATTCATCGAAGGGGAAGGGTCCGACACTCTGCTGATGATTCACGGCTGGCCCGATACGTATCGTTTGTGGGACAGCACGGTGCAAGCGCTCAAGCAGCGTTTTCGCTGCGTGCGCTTCACGCTACCGGGCTATGACCTGGCGAAACCGGCACGCGCCACATCGCTGTTGCAAATGACGGCGTTGATCGCTGACATCGTCGAAGCTGTGAGCCCGTCCCAGCCAGTCACGCTGGTGCTGCACGATTGGGGCTGTATCTTTGGATATGAATTTGCAACGCGGCACCCGGAGCGGGTGGCCCGGATCGTGGCCGTTGATATTGGTGACTACAATTCCGCCGCGTACCTGCGATCACTTTCCCTCGAAGCCAAAGCGCTCGTGTTTGCCTACCAGTTCTGGCTGGCCGTAGCGTGGACGGTGGGCGGTGCGATAGGCGATGCCATGACGCGTTGGATGGCACGCAAGAGTGGATGCCACGCGTCGGCGGCGGCCATTGGCAGGCAGATGAACTACCCCTACGCGATGATGTGGTTCGGGACGCTGGGCGGATTTGGGGGTGCGGCACAGGTCTCCCACGCCTGCCCGATGCTGTTCATTTACGGCAGACACAAGCCATTCATGTTTCAGTCGGGCAAGTGGCTGGCAAGGCTTGCCGCGAGACCGGGCTGCGCGGTCCAGCCCTTCCCGACCGGGCACTGGGTGATGGCTCAGCAGCCGGACGCGTTTAATCAGTGTGTCTGCAAATGGCTTACCGGTCAGCCTGCAACCGTCGATGCCGCAAAATGAAGCGCCGCTATCGATTCCTTCCATCGCGCATGCAAAGGCGGATTGCCATCCGTTCGAGGTGCTTCACTGGCATGTGAACGTCGGCTACGCGCGGCGCGCTCTGCCGCCATGGGTCGGGGTCGGGTGCCACCGCCGGGCTGCAACCGACTCCCCAAGAGCGGCCATTGGCGTCGGACTGCCTAGGACTACTAGGAGACACTCGGAAAGCCAATTCGACCGCATCATCGCGGATGATCTCGTGATGTAGGCAGTCGGGACCCTAGCTCGCAGGAGGTCTGCATGGAGTCCTTCCTCTTTCGCATCCATCTGGCAAGCGCAGCACTCCTGGTGATTGGTTGCACGGCTTCCGGTCAGCACGCGGGGAAAATACCCGCAGCCGATGACTCTGCCGCGCGCGAGGCGATGCCGAGCCGGGCCGAAGGAACACAACAGCGTTTCCTCGAGATGTTTGCACGGTCCTACTTTCCGGGACGCACCGGCCAGCTTCTGGTCGTGCCGCGTAAAGGCGATTTCATCACGCGATCCGACCCGGACGTCCCTTATATGCACGGCTCGCCCTGGTCGTATGACGTCGCGATCCCGCTGCTGTTTGCGGGCCCAGCGGTCGAGGCCGGAACGTATTCCATGACGGCAGCGCAGCAGGATGTGGCGCCGACGCTCGCGGCTGCGCTTGGCGTGCGAATGCCGCCAACGTCGACTGGCCGTGTGTTGCCCGTCTTCAAGACGGGCATGTCTCCTCCGCGGGTGGTTGTACTGATCGTTCTCGACGGCATGCGTCGCGACTACTTCGATCGGTACGCCACGCTCATGCCAACGCTCACGGGGCTGCGGCAGCGAGGGGCGTGGTTCACTCAGGCGCAGCTCAGCATTCTTCCGTCGAACACCGCGGTAGGGCACTCGACCATTGCTACCGGAACCAATCCCGCCGTACATGGGGTAACCGGTAACAACGTTTACGATCGCATCGGCCACGTGCGTCACGAGATCTTCGCCGGAGCCTTGCCAGGGGATCTGATGGCGTTGACGTTGGCCGATGTCTGGCAATTTGCGACGTCGGGCCGCGCGATCATATTGGCACAGGGCAGCATCGACCGCGCCGCCATCCCACTTGCAGGGCATGGAGCGTGTCAATTGAACGGAGTTCCAACCGTTCTTGCCAGCTACGACCAGCGGACGGGCAACTGGACCGCGAATCCCCAATGCTACCGTCTGCCCGCGTACCTCAAGGAGAAGAACGCGAGCGCGCTATGGGCAGGTGGTGCCGAGTGGATGCATCACAAGATCGATACTCCTGCGGCCGTGCGTTACTCAGCACTCTTTCCTGCATTCGAAGCAGACGCGATGGTCGCCATGATCGAGCATGAGCCCGTCGGCGAAGACCGCATCGCAGATCTCATATTGCTCAACTACAAAGGCGCCGATTTCGTGGGCCACAAGTACGGGCCGGATTCGCAGGAGCTGCGCGCCACGCTCGGCGAGATGGATCGTCACTTGGCGCGAATTCTTGGCGCGCTGGAAGAGAAGGTCGGGAACGACTATCTGCTTGCAGTCACTGCGGACCACGGCATGCCATCCGAACCGCCATCAGCTGAGCGGCGGCACCTTGCGCCATCGCTCGTAGATCTCCTGAACTACAAGTTCGATCCCGAAGGCAAGCAGCTCGTGACCGGCTTCGAGCCAGAAAATCTCCAGATCTATATCGATGAAGAGCGCTTGTTGAAACTTGGCCTGACGTTGCCCGACCTCGCCAAGTTCCTCAGATCACAGCCGTTCCTGTTCTGCGCATTTACCAGTGACGAGGTGCGACTGGCAGCCGCACGGCTTTGAGTGCCAGCTGCCCGCCGCCATCGCGCGAAGCACCGACGGCCATCAGAGGCCCCCGCTAAGACTCCTCAAAGGCCTGGATTCAATGCCGGATACCGGTCGTCCATCGCCGGCCGCTTCGGGTCAACAGCGGAGGTAGCGGCTACCGCCCTCGCCTGCACTTTGCCGATCGCGAATCGCGCGCAGATTCTTTGCCGAGTGCCGCGCGTGATGCTGCGTGTGATTGCTGGGGCAATCTGCGGCAACGGCGGGCAATGACTGTCGCCACCAGTCAGCGCTCTCTTCCAGGATCTTCCCAAACGGACGGAGGTTGATGCCGGCCAACGTCGCCGTACGTTGTCTGCCGTTGCCTGACGATGGAGCGGGCGATGGGAATCGAACCCAGGCAGGTCCGATCGTAGCTGACCGGTCCGTAAGGAATTCGAGATGCGATCGACCGGCGGGCTGTGAATCGCGTGTTAGCGGTTGGAATCGACCGGAACTACCCGTTCCTTTCACCACCCACTTTCGAACCGCGGCCGCGGCTGACTCGACGCGACCGTTCGTGAATGGCAGCCATCTGGCAGGACAGCTCAACATCCAATTTGCGCCAGATGCCAACCTCGCACCATCATTGAGTCCCAATGTCTTGTGCAGCGGGTCGATGGGAACAGTTCGGCGCGACCGCCGTCGCGACCCAACGACTCCGACTCGAATATGAACCTCAAGACGTCTCCTTACGACCCACTGCCGGACGGATTTCACTCCGGCCTGAAGGAGAGGGACATGAAAATCAGGCTGTGCGCCCGATTGTGTGTGATCGCACTGCTCTCGCTGCCTTATGCCGGCGCGCTGGGAGCACCGGGCGCGCCGCTGCCGTCGAAGGCGACCCTTGCAGCGCCTCCGCAGCTGCTAGCACCTCCTCCCTCTGCGGCGTCCGTGTCGGTGGCTCAGGCGAGCCAGTTCGCCGTGCCAATCCTGGAGTCGGCGGCGCAGGTGCCCGTTGAAACGACACTCGTGAGTCAGCTCCGCGCCCGGGAGGCGTGCTCGCCCGCCAATCCCACGCTGGTGACCGGACTATTGCCCCTGTCCGTGAGCCAGTCGAGTGGAGTTCCGTGGCCGGAGATCCACTTCGTTCCCGCCCCGGTGGCCGGTCTCAACTACACCGTAGAGCGCGCGGTTGACGGAACGACGACTTGGAGCCTGGTCGGCTCCACCTGCGGAGGCACACCGTCGTACATCGGGCCGGGGCTTGGAACGAACTACATGTTCATCGATGGTTCCGGCGGATTCGTCCCGGGCACCACCTACGTCTACAAATTGACGGCCTATTCGCCCACAGGGACGACGGCCTGGATTTCGTTTCGCTGGACGCCATCCGTGTCCCCGCCGCCTGTGCTGTTCACCAACTTATCGCACTCGGGAAGCACAGTATCGCTGACCACGCAGCTGCACATCGGCGCAGGCGGAATGCCTGCGCAGCAGCTGCTCACGACCACGTGGGGCTATTCGGGAACACTCCCTCGGACCAATCCGGCGGTGTGCTCGGACGTACATGGTCCCGGGCAGGGCGATCTGGTTTGCAGCGCTCAGCTTGCGGCTCCCATCGGTACTTGGTCCGTCACCGTGCTTACGCAGTGGGGGATAGTTTGGGACGGTGCTATGCACATCCTTGTGCAGTCTGCCACGTCCGGCCGGATTTCGGTGGAGCCCTGAGAGCGAGAATTTCGCTTCGGTGCCGTCAACCGTTCGGCCTCTCAATCTCATTCTTGGCCTCCTAGGAAGAGGACGTTCGCCAATTTCCACTTCAGGTCAACAGCAGTCCTCGCAACACACAGCGCCCCGCGGCTTCCGCCTCATGAATCGCGCACGGATTCGTCAAGCCGCACTCAGTGCGACGCTGCGGGCGACTGCTGGGGCAACCTGCAGCAATGTGAGGCAACGATCTTCGACGCGAAGCGCTGCAGGTTCCCAGCAGAATTCCCAGACAAGTGCGAGCTCGGGCCCAGTCGTGTTGCCTTGGGTTGTCAGGGGTTGCCTGGGTTTGCCTGAGGATGGAGCGGGCGATGGGAATCGAACCCATGACGGGCTCATCGCATTTCGCAGCAGGCTCAATAGCTTGTCTTCGTTGCGCTCCGCTGCGTGTGAGCCACGTGTGAAGTCCGCCGCGCGCTTTGGACCGTCGGCCTTCCGCAACGCGAGGCAGTCGCAGCGTGCAACCGTCTGCTCTTCACCGAGCGTCCGGCACAGCCGCGTTCGTTCGTCCGAAGCGCGCATCCGAGGCCCAGCCCGGGTTCGGCTGCCGTCGCTCTTGCATCGACACGAATGGTCTGATAGGTTACATGTAACCACCTCGGAGGCTGGCATGCTGCAGGGACCACGCTCCTCCCGCGACAAGGTGCGGCTGCACCGTGAGCGCCTGCGGGCGCAGGGATTGCGGCCCGTGCAGATATGGGTGCCTGATGTCCGCGCGCGCTCTTTCATCGCTGCTGCCCGTAAGCAGTCCAAGGCCATCGCGGCGAGCAAGCATGCTCAGGTTGATCAGCGATTCATCGACGTTGTCTCGGAAGAGCTCGGCGAATGAAACGGGGCGAGGTCTGGACCGTGTCGGGCGGAGCAGCCTACGCCGGCAAGCCGCGACCGGCTGTCATCGTGCAGGAAGACCGTTTTGAGCTGACGAATTCGATCACGCTCTGCGCGTTTACGACCGACCCGACAGACGCGCCGTTGCTGCGTATGGTGGTAGATCCGACCGATCGCAACGGACTCAAGTCCGCTTCGCGGCTGATGATCGACAAGATCACGACCGTGCCGAAGGTGCGACTCGGCAAGAGGCTCGGCAAACTAAATGACGAAGATATCGTGCGCTTGAATCGGGCGCTGACGGTATTCCTGGGGCTCGCGAGATAGCCGAGATGCTGGCGGTGGCGGCTGAGATCAGCCGTCTTTCGCGCACGGCCCGGATTCCAGCGGAGTGCGCGTAATCGCCGATTGGAGATGCGTTTGCGTTTGAATTGGCAGCCAACACGAGCGACCATCTCAATGCGCCTGCGAGCACGGAGTGTCTTCGCTGTCACTGGCCGATGTTGGCTGGGATTGGAGCGGGCGATGGGAATCGAACCCAAGCCCGGCCGGGCGTAGTTCCCTTATACGCGGGCTCTTGGTGGCGCGATCCATGGGTTGCGTGTGATTGGCGTGTGGATAGACAGGTCCGACGGAATGCACAGGTGCCTTCCGCCACACGCACGCTCATGGATCGGCCGGAGCTGCCCGCGAGCTGTCGGTTGCGACAGGCCGCTTCGCGTCTTGGAAATCACGATCTCGCCCGGTCAATTGCTGATTGCTAGTCAAGCAGCTTCATCTTCCTCAGCATCGCATCGTACCGCGGATCGCCCCTGAGGTTCTGAGCGAAGGGTTCATTCATTATGGACGGGAGATTGCGATCCTTTCGCGCGTAGGCACGCTCGAGCCACGTGAACGATTGGTCAATTTCACCGCGGTATGCGTGAATCATCGCGACAGAGAACGAGCCGTTGTCGGCGAATCGCCTCTCCAGCTCGGCGAGCGCCGCGTCGGCCGCCGCCTGACGCCCTAGTGCATACAGTGCGAGCGCGCGCCCCGCGATTCGATCGCTTTCTTCCGGGCACAACTCGAACTCCGTGAGTGCCGCTGCCCCGTCTCCGCCGATGAGCAATACTTCCGCCACGCCAAAATGCCCGCCCAATAAGGGATTCAGAGCAGCCGAATGCTGAAACGCCAGACGCGAGTCCTGCAGTCGGCCGGCGGCCAGGTACGCGTTGCCAAGGATTGCGTAATTGGCTGCTTCCAGCGGATCAAGCTCGACGGCCCGTTGCAACACGTCGACAGCGTCATTCGCGCGGCCGTAGGCCAGCGAAATGATCCCTGCATAGCGCAATGCGTCGCTGTCGTTCGGATCGAGCTGCCGCGCGAGCTTGATCTCGGCATCCATTGCAGCCCAGTTCCACTCAAAGAAGTCGTATACCCGGGCCATCGACACGTGCGCGGCGCTCAGCTTCGGATCGAGCGCGACGGCGCGCATGGCCGCATCGCGCGCCTCGCCACGCGCGCGCTCGAAATCGATCCTTCCGGCCTCGTAAAGGATGGTGCGCGTCTTGGCGTACAGCGCCCAAGCCGGCGCGAATTTCGCGTCGAGGCCGAGGGCCTGTTTGAGGTACGTGGCCGCCTGCTCAGTACTCTGTATCGAAAATTGATTGAGGAGCGCGCGCGCCTTCAGATACAGCGTGTAGGCGTACGTGTTCGCCGCGCTGGTCGCCTTCGGCATTGACGTGGCGAGCAGCGAAACCTTCAGCGCTTCGACGACGGCTGCGGCGATCTCGTCCTGCACCTTGAAGATGTCGTTGTACGTGCGATCGTACGTCTGGGACCAGACGTGGTAGCCGCTGTCGGCGCGAACGAGTTCGGCCGTGATTCGGAGATGGTTGCCGGACTTGCGAACACTGCCTTCCAAGACGTGCGCAACCCGGAGCTCCCGGGCGATGTCCGGGACCTTCGCTTGTTTCCCTTTGAAATAGAATGATGAGGTTCGCGCCGGTACACGTAAGTCGGCAACCTTGGTGAGCAGATCGATGAGCTCCTCCGACAGTCCGTCGGAGAAATACTCTTGATCCTTCCTCTCGCTCATGTCGACAAATGGCAGGACGGCGACCGATCGCTCCGAGATCGCCGGCGTGACCGGCACGCTATCCGCCTCGACATGGGCCGCTGCTGCGACGGGCGTTTCTTGAGGCGCGTGCTTTGCGGGCCGGAGCTGTTCGAAGCGAAAGTACGCGAGGCCAATTGCCATGATGGCGACCAGTGCGACGACCTTTCGGATTGGACGCGGGCTCGAGGCTGCGGCGGTGGTCGGGCGTGGCGCCGGTGGCATTCCCGAGCCCTCCGCGCCCATGGCAGCACGTGGATCGCCGTGCGAGGCGGGCAGCACTGCACGCTTTACCGCATCAACAAGCTTGGGCAGTGCTCCGTCGACACCCGTGGCGCTTGCGTCGAGCCAGTGCGAGCTGTTGAGGAAATACTCCAGATCTGCCGGCATCGGCGCCAGGTCGACTCGAAATGACACTACCGGGTGCCGTCTCGAGCTGGCTCGTTCCACTTCTCTCAGGACATGTGGAGAACCGGCTGCGTTCCCAGAAAGCACCAGCACCATCGCCCTCGTGGCGTCGATCGCATGAACGATTGCGCCGGCATAGAACTCCCCCGGCACGACGTCTCGAGGAGCGATCCAGCACTTGATGCCCGTACGCTCGAGGGCTGCGACGACCGCGTCGGCGACGGCGGCGTCCTGTGATGCGTAGCTAATGAATACGGCGGGGACGCCTCCATTCGCGTCCACGTCGCCGCCGCCCTCGGCCATATCGAGCGCCCTCAGTGTGTCCGGGATGGTCGCGGATGCCCCGCGGTTTGGCAACCGGCCTCGATGCCGCAGCAGCAGAGCGGCCGCTCTCGGGAAGCCGGTCCACCAGTCCGAATGACCGGAGTTGGTTAAGCGCTGCGGCACCATGGAGTCGCCGTCGCGTGTGAAGCGGTGGCCAACCCGGGCCTACCCGCACGAGCATTCCAGCGCTACTGCAAGCACCGACTGTCTTGGCGGTTGTCGGCCAGCATCGGCTTGAGATTGGAGCGGGCGATGGGAATCGAACCCACGTTAGTAGCTTGGGAAGCTACAGTTCTACCATTGAACTACGCCCGCCGAAGAACCGATTGTATTCGGGGTCCGATTCGATCGGCAACACGTGGCGATTTTCGCCTAGACAGAAGTCCCGAGCGCGCCGTCGAGCTGCCCGCGTCACGACCCCACACGAATCGCAAGTATTCACTTATGCCGCCACCTGAATCCCGCGCGTTCCCCACGCCTCCGCTGGCGAGACGTTGAGTCGTTGCCTCGGGCAAGGGTCCCAGTGGCTGCGTGGATGTAGGCGGGCCGATGGCGATATGCTGCGTTTGACCCTCGTGCGGGCATCGATCAGGTGGCTCCCTTCGTGGCGGATGAAGCTCCCGTATTGATCGCAGGTGGCGGGCTCGTCGGCCTGTCGGCAGCCGCGTTCCTCGCACAACACGGCATCCGGTCGCTGGCGATCGAGCGCCTGCCCCAGAGCTCGCCGCTCCCGCGCGCGGCGTTTTTTCATATGCGCACGCTCGAGATGTTCCGGAGCATCGGCATTGAGGACGCCGTGCGGACCCAGTCCGCCAAGGAATTCGTCCCGGAGGGCGCGATCATCGCGATGAATTCGCTCGCCGGTAAGAAGCTCGCGGACATCATTGGCTACCTGAACGAAGGCGTCGATGCCGTCAGCCCGTGCCGGCGGGTCTTCCTGAACCAGCCGAGCCTAGAGCCGATCCTGCGGGATCGCGCCCGCGAGAGCGGTGCCGGCATCATCCAGGGCGCCGAGGTCATTGACGTTCGCCAGGACGCGTCGGGCGTGACGGTCGAGACCCGCAGCAGCGACGGCGGGGAGGTGCGCGAACATCGCGGGGCCTACCTGATCGCCGCTGATGGCGCGCATTCAAAGGTTCGGGAGGCCCTCGGAATCGGCCACGACGGCCGCGGCGTGTTCTCGAACTCGCTGACGATCTATTTCACGGCGGATCTCTCGCCGTACATCGGCGACAACGCGTGGAGCCTCATCTACGTCAACAATCCGACGCTGCACGGCTTCTTCAGACTGAACCGCAGCAGCACGGCCGGATTCCTGGGCGTCAACGTCGTCGGCGATCCGGCTCGCGATCCAGAGGCCGCGATGAACGCGGCGGCGGACATCAGCCAGGCGCGCCTGATCGAACTGGTCCGCGCCGCCGTCGGCCGATCGGACCTCCCGGTGCGCATCGATGGCTGCAGCCGATGGCGCGCGACCGCGACCGTCGCGAGCCGAATGCGCGACGGACGGATCTTCATCGCCGGCGACGCCGCGCACCTGATGCCGCCGAACGGCGGCTTCGGTGGCAACACCGGCATCCACGACGCCCACAACCTGGCGTGGAAGCTCGCCTATGTGCTGCGGGGCTATGCCGGTCCCGACTTACTCGACACGTACGAGCAGGAGCGAAAGCCGGTCGCACGATTCACGGCCGAGCAGGCGTTCGCACGTTACGTCGCGCGCACGGCCCCGTGGCTCGCCTCGCGCGTCACGCCCGATTCGCTGGTCGATGACATGCACATCGAACTGGGATACCTCTACAACTCGAAGGTGGGCGTGCATGCCGACCCGCACACGACGTTCGGCATGCCGGGATCGCGCGCGCCGCACTTGTGGCTCGAGCGCGGCGGCCAGCGGGTCTCGACGATCGACCTGACGGGCCGATTTGCGTTGCTCGCCGGGACGGATGGCAGCGCCTGGGTCGATGCGGCGCGGACTGTTGCGCGTGAATTCGACGGACTGCCGTTAGACGCATATCGAATCGGCACGGACCTCAAGGACCCCGGGAATGGGTTCGGCGCGGCGTACGGGGTGTCCGATTCGGGTGCGACGCTGCTGCGACCCGATGGGTTCGTTGCTTGGCGTTCGGCCGAAGCGGATCGCGATGCCCTGGGCGCTCTGCGCGCGGCGCTGCGCACGAGCCTCTGCCGCCACTGACGCCCGCCCGCGATTCCCCGCTCCCGCCGGCCGTCGCTGCCGAGCCGGTAGTCAGTGTGCGCCTTGCGCTGCTTCGCGCGGGCAGTTCGCGCGGCGCTCGCCGCGCTGCTGCCAGTGGCCGGGGTTAACGAGCACCGTGCCCACGCCGTCGAAGTGCAGCGAGAGTGGATAGCGGCCGGGGACCACGAAGTCGTTCGTGCCGCGCGCCTTGAGCTCGGTAACCGCTGACGGTCCAATCGCGTAGACCGGGCGCGTCCCGACGGCAATTGCCGACAGGTGCGATCCGTCGAGCGCGATCCGCAGGCAGACGAACGGACTGAAGGCGTAGTCGCCGACGTAGCGGCGCAGCTCGTCGGCGCCGGGGGCCGCGCCCTCCGCCGCCGGAACCGCCGGCTGCTCGGGCACCGAT
>Ga0335080_10007882_pt1 | contig 11074 bp, 9 predicted proteins | sample Lox_Sample_34_FD_206720 | JGI IMG/M metagenome (GOLD analysis project Ga0335080, IMG submission 206720) | Soil microbial communities from Loxahatchee National Wildlife Refuge, Florida, United States - Lox_Sample_3.4 | ecosystem: Environmental > Terrestrial > Soil > Wetlands | place: USA: Florida...
CGCACCATCCTGTTCATCGACGAGATCCACCGCTTCAACAAGGCCCAGCAGGACGCGTTCCTGCCGTACGTGGAGCGGGGAGACATCATCCTGATCGGCGCCACTACCGAGAATCCGTCTTTTGAGGTGATCTCGGCGCTGCTCTCGCGGTCGCGCGTGTACGCACTGCGCCTGCTCACGGTGCCGGAGATCGTAACGCTCCTGAGGCGGGCGCTGCCCGTGATCCAACTCCGCGCGTCCGACGACCTGCTGGAACAGATCGCCATCTACGCCAACGGCGACGGGCGCCAGGCGTACAACACGCTGGAAGCCGCCGCCGCGGCTTCTTCCGGCGGTGAACTGACTGCCCAAGCCGTGCAGGACGCCATGCAGCGCAAGGTGCTGCTGTACGACAAGGGCGGGGAAGAGCACTTCAACCTGATCAGCGCGCTGCACAAGTCGGTGCGATCGAGCGACACCGACGCCGCGCTCTACTGGCTGACCCGCATGGTCGAGGCGGGCGAGGACCGCCTCTATATCGCGCGCCGGCTGATCCGCATGGCGATCGAGGACATCGGCCTGGCCGATCCGCGCGCGCTGGAGCAGGCCGTGGCCGCCATGCAGGCGGTGCACTTCCTGGGCATCCCCGAAGGCGATCTGGCGCTGGCGCAGGCGGCCATCTACCTGTGCGCCGCGCCGAAAAGCGATGCGTCCTACCGCGCCATGGGCGCGGTCCGCGAGGACGTTCAGAACACCATCGCCGAGCCGGTCCCGATGCAGTTGCGCAATGCGCCCACGCCCTCCATGAAGCAGTGGGGATATGGAGAGGGCTACCAGCACGCGCACCAGTTCGAGGACGCCATCGTCGGGATGGAATGTCTGCCGCCGTCGCTCGCGGGCAGGCAGTATTATTTCCCTACGGACCGGGGAGTGGAGAAGAAGATCGGCGAAAGGCTCGAGGAGGTGCGGAGAAGGAAGTCAGCAGCTAGGAGAACGGAGTCGGAATCGCGTGGCGGCGCCGGGTCCCCGCCTCCCGGCTCCTGACTCCCGGCTCCTATTTCTTATTCAACTTGAGATTAATCACCACCTGCTTCCGCGAGTCGAACGAAGTCAGCGTCTTCGTCGGGCTCGAGGCGCCCTGGCGGTCGGCGTGCAGCTTGTAGTCGGTGTCGGTATTCAGGTCGTAGAAATAGTACATCCCGTCTTCCTTGGTGATGTACGAACGGATCTGCTGCGTCTTGGTGTTTTCGAGCTGAACTACGGCGCTCGCCACCGGCGCGTCGCCCTGATCGGTGACCACGCCCTGCACGCTGCGCGTAATCGGCTCGCCTTTTTTCTGCGCGACCAGCGCCGGCAGCAAAAGGAGGGCGCATGTGATCCCCACCATCGCGTATTTCATCTCACCCCCCTTAGAATTGGACGTGCAGACCCGCGGTCCCGTTCCCGGCACTGTTATTTCCAGTCCTCGTCGGATTCTTCTTCTTCGTCCTCGACGTAGTCTTCCTCGTCTTCGTCTTCTTCGTCGGCCTCATCGAGCGGTTCCAGCTCCAGCGGATCGGTGCCCACGACTTTGAGGTCCTCGCCGCATTCGTCGCAGCTCAGGGTGTCACCTTCATCAACGTCTTCTTCGTCAATATCGATCGCAGCCTGGCACTTTGGACACGTGACCATCAATTCCTCCCAAACACTTACTGTTATACGACACGGGCCGTGGAATGCAACCTACTTTCCGGCTTGCTTGGCCAGCCGTCGCCGCGTGGTCGGTGGGACGACCCCCTTTAACCGAAGATACATGAAAAGCTGGGACCGGTGCGTGAGCTCGTGTTCCTTCACAAACTGGAGCATTTCCATGCGGGTGAGGCGCGCGAGATCGAAATGGCGCGTCATCATTTCGCTGAAAAACTCCGGGGGCTGCGCGGCCAGCTGCGCGCAGCGCTCGGCCACCGACTGGCGGAGCGCCGCGGCGATTTGGGCGGCTCCGGCGTCGTCGGGGAGTGGGACGAAGTGGGCCTTCATGCGGCTGCGAAACTCGTCGCCGGTGACTTCTTCCCGCGCCAGCAGCATGCCGGTCAGCCCGGCTCCGGCATTGAGTATGTGGCGCGCGATCTGGCGGAAGCTCTCGACCTCCGGTGTCGGGCGATAATCCAGCTCATCGGGAAACTCTTCAACCGCGAGGGCGGCGTCCTCGCGAATGGCCTTCCAGGAATCGAGGAATTGTTGGAGTCGGATCATGTGAGTATTGTAAGACTTCAGGCATCGGCTTTCAGCCTTTAGCCTTCAGCTTTCAGCCTCGGTTTTCAGCCGTTACGTAAACTCACCGTGGCGCGTGCCAGGTTCTGGCTGAAAGCTGAGAGCTGACAGCTGAAAGCTATAATGGAATTATCCATGCACCAACAATTGAACGAGAGGGTTGTGGATCTGAATCCACAAGAGACATCGGAGTGGGTGGAATCCTTAGACCAGGTGATCGATCAGGCCGGACCGCACCGCGCCGCGTTCCTGCTGGATAAGCTCGCGGCGCACGCCCGCAACAACGGCGCCGACTTGCCGTTGCATCTCAACACGCCCTATGTGAATACCATCCCGGCGAACGAAGAAGTACCCTATCCCGGCGACCGCGCCGTCGAAAGGCGCATCAAGAGCCTGATCCGTTGGAACGCAATGGCGATGGTCGTGCGCCAGAACAAATATGATCCCGGGATCGGCGGGCACATTTCGACCTATGCTTCCCTGGCCACGCTGCTGGAGGTGGGATTCAATCACTTCTTCCACGCCTCTTACGGCGATCAGCCGGGCGACCTGATCTATTTCCAGGGCCACGCCTCACCCGGCGTCTACGGCCGCGCGTTTCTCGAAGGCCGCCTCGCCGAAGAACAGTTGAAGAATTTCCGGCACGAGTTGCGCGGCACGCCCGGGCTCTCCTCGTATCCGCACCCCTGGTTGATGCCCGATTTCTGGAGCTTTCCTACGGTCAGCATGGGCCTGGGACCGATCAACGCCATCTACCAGGCGCGTTTCATGCGCTACCTGGAGAACCGCGGCATCATCCCGCACACGCCGCGCCACATCTGGGCGTTTCTCGGCGACGGCGAAATGGACGAGCCGGAATCCATGGGCTCGATCACCCTGGCTTCGCGCGAAAGGTTGGACAACCTGGTTTTCGTCATCAACTGCAACCTGCAGCGTCTCGATGGGCCCGTGCGCGGCAACGGCAAAGTCATTCAGGAGTTGGAAGCCGCATTCCGCGGCGCGGGCTGGAACGTCATCAAGGCCATCTGGGGCAGCGATTGGGATCCCCTCCTGGAGCGCGACACCAGCGGCCTTCTGCAACAGCGCATGGGCGAGGTGGTCGACGGCGAATTCCAGAGCTACGTGACCAAGGACGGTGCCTTCGTTCGCCAGCACTTCTTTGGAAAATACCCGGAGCTCCTCGACCTGGTCTCGCACCTCAGCGACGAAGAGATCTTCAAGCTGCGGCGCGGCGGCCACGACCCGAAAAAGGTCTACAACGCTTACAAATGCGCCCTCGAGTGCAAGGGCCAGCCCACACTGGTGCTGGCGCAGACCGTGAAGGGCTACGGTCTCGGCGAGGCCGGCGAAGGCCGCAACATCACCCACCAGCAGAAGAAACTCAACGAAGCGGAGATCGCGCACTTTCGCTCGCGGTTCGAAATTCCGATCCCCGACGAGTCCGCGCGCAACGCGAGCTTTTTCCGGCCGCCGGCCGACAGCCCCGAGATGGCGTACCTGCACGAACGCCGGCGGCAGTTGGGCGGGTACATGCCCGCCAGAAAGCCGCCGAAAAGCACCATCGTCGCGCCGCCGCTCGAGCTGTTCAAGGAATCGCTGGAAGGTTCGGCCGGGCGCGAGGTGTCGAGCACCATGGCGTTCGTGCGCATCCTGACCCTGCTGCTCAAGCATCCCGAGCTCGGAAAGCACGTGGTGCCGATTATCCCGGATGAGGCGCGCACCTTCGGCATGGAGTCGCTGTTCCGGCAGTTCGGAATCTACGCCAGCCAGGGGCAGCTCTACAAGCCGCACGACGCGGAAGTGTTCCTCTACTACAAGGAATCCAAGGACGGCCAGATTCTGGAGGAGGGCATCACGGAGGCGGGGGGGCTCTCTTCGTTCACCGCCGCGGGAACGGCGTACTCCAACTATCACGTGGAGATGATTCCGTTCTTCATTTATTATTCGATGTTCGGCTTCCAGCGCGTCGGCGATGCCATCTGGGCGTTCGGCGATGCGCGCGGCAAGGGCTTCCTGTGCGGCGGCACGGCGGGCCGGACCACGCTGTCGGGCGAAGGCTTGCAGCACCAGGACGGCCACAGCCTTCTGCTTGCCAGCACGAACCCGACCTGCTCGGCCTACGACCCGGCCTACGCGTTCGAGATCGCGATCATCGTGCAGGACGGCATCCGGCGCATGTATCAGAACCAGGAAGACCGGTTCTACTACATCACTCTGTACAACGAGAATTACCCGATGCCGGCGATGCCGGATGGGCTCGATCCGCAAGGCGTGCTGCGCGGAATCTACCGCTTCCAGCCGGCGAAGGGCCAGCCCAGGGTTCACCTGTTCGGCAGCGGTCCGATTCTGAACGAGGCCGTGCGCGCGCAGCAGATGCTGGCGGAGAAGTACAACATCGCCGCCGACGTGTGGAGCGTCACCAGCTACAACGAGCTGCGCCGCGACGCGCTCGCGGTGGAACGATGGAACCGGTTGCACCCGGATGAGCCGCAGCGGACGCCGTACCTGTTGGAGGCCCTCAAAGGCGCCGAAGGTCCGATCGTTGCGGCTAGCGATTATATGAAGGTGGTCGCCGACCAGATCGCTCCCTGGCTGCCCGGCCGCATGGAGACGCTCGGCACGGACGGCTTCGGCCGCAGCGATAACCGCGAGTTCCTGCGCCGTCACTTCGAAATCAACGCCGAATCGATCGTGGCCGCGGCCCTTTCGCGCCTCGCCCGCGACGGCAAGTTCGACCCGAAGCAGGCCCGTTCGGCGTTCAAAGAACTGGGCGTCGAAACGGAGAGTCCCGACCCGGCGCGGGTGTAGCGGGTCTTCCGGCCGGCGCTAGGTAACCACCATCTTCCCGACCCCGTCCGCGTAATCTTCCGCGATGCGGAACGCTTCGGCGATCCGCGCGAGCGGCCGCTTGTGCGTCACCAGCGGGGCGAACCATTCCAGGCGGTGCTCCAGCATCTCCAGCGCGCGGTGCGATTCGTGGTTGGAGCGGCGCACGTTGAAGATCGCCAGCTCCTTGCGGCGCATCGGCGAGACCTCGAAAGGTACGAAGGCCTCCGAGTGGATGCCGGTCAGCACCACCCGCCCGCCATTGCGGGCGGCGCGGATGGCCTGGTTTGTCGTGTGTTCCTTGGCGGCGCAATCGACCACGCAATCCACGCCGCGGCCCGAGGTTTCGGCCACGATCTCGCGCGCGGCATCGAGCTGGTTCGGGTCGATCGCGGCGTGAGCGCCCATGCGGACAGCCATTTCGCGGCGGTGCGCGACAGGCTCGATCGCGAGAATCCGCCCCGCGCCCGCCACCTTCAGCGCGGCGATAGTCACCAGGCCGATCGGTCCGGCGCCGAAGACCGCGACCGTGTCGCCGGGCTGCGGCTCGACGAACTTCAACGAGTGCAGCGCAATCGCCAGCGGCTCGATCAGCGTTGCCGCCTCGAGCGAAAGACTCTTGGGAATCGCCACCAGGTTCGTCACCGGCAGATTCACCCGCTCCCGGAAAAAGCCGGGGTTCCCCGGAGTGCTCAAGAAACGGATGTTGGCGCAGATGTTGTGGCGGCCGCTCATGCAGTATTCGCAGTGGTAGCAGTAGATCGCCGGCTCCAGCGCGGCGCGGTCGCCGGCGGCCCATCCGGAAACTCCGGCGCCCGTTTTGACCACCGTTCCCGAGGGCTCGTGACCCAGCACCATGGGATACTCGCACGGGGTGTCGCCCACGCCGCCTTCGGTGTACGAATGCAGGTCGCTTCCACAGACGCCGACTGCGCCCACCTGTACCTGGACCTCGCCAGGTCTGGGATCTTCGATCGGCTGCTCCGCAAGATGGAATTCGCGCGGCGCAACCAGTTGAGCTACAAGCATAAGAGGGTGAGTAACCCTCATTGTAAAATGGATCGAATGTTGAATTTCCGCGACTTCCCGGCGGGCCCCGATCCCTTCGGCCGCAAATATCAGGTTCTGCTCAAATGGCTGCAGACCGCCATCTCGCTGCGCCACTCCGACACGGTCGATGTCAAGTTCGTTCTCACGGACCAGGACGGCGCGCAAACGGAAAAGACCGTCGCCATTCCGCACGCCGATCTGCGCCGCGTCAGCGGTGAGATCGGACGCCCGTTCGACGATCCGTGGTGTTCGCGAATGGCGGCGATGCATCTCCTGCATCTGGTCGAGACCGGCGAGGACATGGAAAAAGATCTCGTCACCCTGTCGCCGGCCGAGGTGGCGCGGTACTCGAGGACACTTTTGGACGAAGAGAAAAATGCCATCGCGGCGCGATAGCGGCCGCGGATTCGGTGCTACCATTGAGCAGATTCGATGTCCGAATCGCTCACCCGCAGAGCCATCCTGATCGGCATTGCTGTTGCCGCCCCGCCTGTCTTCGTGATCCAGCTTTACGCGCCCAACTCCGCGGTGCGCCTGGCGTCGCTGCTGATGGGCGCCGTCTTCCTTCTGGTGTGCTGGCTGGCCGGGCGATCGCTGGCCGGCCGCATCAACCGTCTCACGGAGTTTGTGGACCGCCTGTTGAGCCAGGGCGTTCCGCAGCCTCTCCTGAACAAAAGCGACGACGAATTGGGTTTGCTGGCGCGATCGCTCTCGCGCGTGGCACCGCAGATCGAGGAGCTGGTCAACCGGCTCGGCATCGAGCTGATGCGGCGGGAGGCGATCCTGGCAAGCATGACGGACGCCGTCCTGGCGGTGGACGCACGGCTCAACATCACGTTTTGTAACCAGGCGTTCCACGACGCCGTCGGCGATCATCGCGCGGCGGAAGGTGTGCCGCTGATCCGCGTTGCCCGCGATCCGGACCTGCATGAGATTCTGCTGCGCGTTTTGGAATCGGGCGAGATGATCCGCCGCCGCGTGCACTTCTCGACGGCGGAAATGCGGTCTTACGATGTTGCCGCGGTGCCGCTGGAGCGGGGCGCCTCGCGGGGAGCGATTGCCATCCTGCACGATGCCACCCCCGGGGAGCGGCTCGAGCGTGTCAAGAGAGACTTCATCGCCAACGTGTCGCATGAGATCCGAACGCCCTTGGCGACCATCCGGGGGTATGCCGAGACACTGCTCGAAGGCGGTCTCGAAGACCGGGAGAACCGCCGAAAGTTCGTCGAAATCATCCAGGCGAACAGCATGCGGCTGAACAGCATTGCCGCCGATCTGCTCTCGCTTTCCGAGCTGGAATCGGGCAGCCCTGGCGCGGAGCCCCGACCCATCTCGCTCCGGGACGTTCTGTCCAGCGCCATACGGGCGGTGGAGCCGGCAGCCAGGCTGATGGGCGTGCAGGTGACATCGGAGACATGCCCGGACCTGCAGCTCCTTGGCTATGGCATCCGGCTGGAGCAGGCGCTGGTAAATCTCCTGGATAATGCGGTCAAATTCAATAAGCCGAGCGGCCAGGTGGCGGTGCAGGTGGACGATCGCGCGGACCATCTGGTCGAGATCCGGATTTCCGATACCGGGGTAGGAATTCCCTCGGAGGATCTTTCACGGATCTTTGAGCGCTTCTATCGCGTGGACAAAGCACGGTCCCGCCAGGTGGGAGGAACTGGTCTCGGGCTTTCGATCGTGAAGCACGCCATCGAACAAATGGATGGGACTGTCTCTGTGGAGAGCGAACTGGGGAAAGGCTCCACCTTCCTGGTGACCCTGCCCCGCCTGGCTGCGCCGTAATCAATCTTAACTGTCCGGTCATTGTAATGTAACAGGTGTTCAGTACGCTCAAAGTCCGGTTCTCGGAACAGGGACGACGGCAGCATTCTGCGCGCGCTGTGTGTCGGGCAGAGTCCCAATAGAGCTGAGTTACGGGTCTATTACTACTAAGGATAGGCAAATGTTCGAATCGACGAGAAAGTTCGCAGCAGTACTCTGCATGACGGCGGGCCTCGGAAGCACCGGTTGGGCCGCCGATCCGCCTGCGGCCGCCGTTCAACCGGCCGACCTGGCCAGGCTCAAAGCCCAGCTCGACGAGCAGCAGAAGCTGATCGATCAACTACGCGCGGCGATCGAGGAGCAAAAGAAGATGCTGGAGCAGGCCGGAATCGGCGCCTCGACACAAGCTGCGACGCCAAAGCGCACCACTCCGGCTGCGGGCCTGGTGGCTTCGACCACCCCGATGCTCCCGCCAGTCTCAGCGGCTGCGCCCGCAGCCCCTGCCGCGCCCAGGTTGGACCCGCCGGCCCCCCAGGCCGTGGCCGCTGCCGCCCCGGCTACCGCGCCGCTGCAGATCCGCATCGGCGATGTCGGCATCATGCCCGTAGGCTTTCTGGATCTCACGGCGGTCTTAAGGGATAAGAACGCCGGGTCGGGTATCGGCAGTAATTTCGGGTCGGTGCCCTACTACAACAGCACCGCGGGGCAGCTAAGCGAATTCCGCTTCAGCCCGCAGAACTCGCGCCTCGGTTTTCGCATAGATGGCGATTGGAAGGGTGCCCACTTCATCGGCTACAACGAATTCGACTTTCTGGGCACCAGCGGAGCCAACAACATCGGCATCGTCAACGGCGCCTTCGTGCCCAGGCTTCGCCTGTACTGGGTGGACGTGCGCAAAAGCAAGTTCGAATTTCTGGCAGGCCAAAGCTGGAGCATGCTGACGCCCAACCGCAAAGGCATTTCAGCGTTGCCCGGAGACCTGTTCTACAGCCAGGTGATGGACGTGAACTACGTCGCCGGCCTGACGTGGACCCGCCAGCCCGGCGTGCGCTTCCTCTATCACCCCAACGATCAGGTGACCATGGGCATCTCCCTGGAGAATCCGAACCAGTACGGCGGCGGCTACGGCGGCGGCGGCCAGATTGTAGCCCCGTCGGCGCTCACCTCGATGCTCGGCTCGCAGCTCGATAATGGAACGGCATCTTACCTGAGCACTCCTGACCTGCATCCCGACATTATCGGCAAGGTGGCCTTCGACCCGAACGGCCATGCCCACGTCGAATTGGCCGGCTTTGAACGAACTTTCAAGACTGTCAACCCGAACACATTCCAGACCTTCACCAAAGCCGCGGGGGGCGGGTCGATCAATGCAAATTTCGAAATCGTCAAGGGCTTCCGGCTGGTCACCAACAATTTCTGGAGCGATGGGGGCGGCCGGTACCTGTTCGGCGAGGCGCCCGACGCCGTGATCCGCACCGATGGCAGCCTGAGTGCGATTCACACCGGCGGCATGGTGCAGGGCTTTGAAGCCCAGCTCAATCCTAAGTTTCAACTGTGGGGCTACTACGGCCTCATCTACATCGGGAAGAATGTCGTCATCGACACCAACGGGAAACCGGTCGGGTACGGCTATAGCGGGTCCGGAAACGGCCAAAACCGGAACATCAACGAAGCTACTATCGGCTTCACCCAGACCTTTTGGAAAGACCCAAAGTACGGTGCGCTGAGCCTCATCGGACAGTACGAGTACCTGACCCGTAATCCCTGGTACGTTGCCGCCGGGCAGCCCAAGTCCGCGCACGACAATACCATCTACCTGGATCTCCGCTACACGCTTCCGGGTGCGCCGCCGCCGGCCAAATGAGGCGGCGGTTTGGTCACGGAATTGTAACATTCAAATGTAAAAATCGAGGTGAATCGAATGCGAATGACGATACTGCCGGTTTGGGGAACGCTCTGGATCGCGAGTGCGACGGTCGCCGGCGCACAACAAATCAACGCTGCGGGCGCTACCTTCCCCATGCCGATCTATCAGAAGTGGTTTCAGGATTACCACGCGCAGCACTCATCGATACAGATCAATTACGGGGGAGGCGGATCGGGCGCCGGCATCAGCCAACTCACCAACGGCACAGTGGATTTCGGTGCGTCCGACATGCCCATGAAAGACGCCCAGATCAAGACAATGAAGGTGAAGCCCCTGCATTTCCCGACCGTCATGGGCGCGGTAGTGCTCACCTACAACATCCCTGGCGTGAGCGCGGAACTCAAGTTTGCACCTGAAGTTATCGTCGATATCTTCATGGGAAACATCAAGAAGTGGAACGACCCCAGGCTGGCTAAGGACAATCCGGGCGTCAAGCTTCCGGCAGAGGAGATCATTCCCATCCACCGCGCGGACGCGAGCGGCACAACGTTCGTCTTCACGGACTACCTCTCGAAGGTGAGCGGCGAGTGGAAGTCCAAGGTCGGATCGGATAGCAAGGTAGCTTGGCCGGTCGAAGGCCTGAACGGAAACGGAAATCCCGGAGTGGCGGGGTACGTCAAGCAGACGCCGAACTCGATCGGATACGTAGAGCTGATTTACGCGATCCAGAACAAGATGAGCTATGGTCTGGTGAAGAACGCCAGCGGCGCCTGGATCAAGCCCAGCCTGGAAACCGTGACCGAAGCGGCCGCGGGCGCCGCTACTTCCATGCCGGACGATTTCCGCGTATCTATCACCAATGCCCCCGGCAAGAACGCGTACCCAATCTCCACGTTCACCTGGCTCCTGATTCCATCGCAGTTCTCCGACGCCGCCAAGGGGAAGGCGATGGTGGACTTTCTCAATTGGATGTTGACGGAGGGACAGAAGCAGGCCCCCAACCTGGCATACGCTCCGCTCCCCAAGGCAGTGGTAGATAAAGAGGTCAAGCAGATCGCGCAGATCAAAGCCGGCAAATAGCATGGCGACGGGAGTACAGCTGGATCACCGGGTGAGGCCCATGGATCAGGTGGGCGACACGGTCGCCCGCCTGATCACTTTGATGTTCGCGGCCAGCATCGTGCTGGTAGCGGTCCTGATCGTGTCCGTTCTCTGGAAGGACTCCGCCGCCGCCCGCGAAAAGCTGGGCTGGGGTTTCCTGCTCTCCAGCCAGTGGAACCCGGTCACGGAACAGTTCGGTGGGCTTCCCTTCATCTACGGCACCGTCGTGACCTC
>Ga0335080_10007883_pt1 | contig 11074 bp, 6 predicted proteins | sample Lox_Sample_34_FD_206720 | JGI IMG/M metagenome (GOLD analysis project Ga0335080, IMG submission 206720) | Soil microbial communities from Loxahatchee National Wildlife Refuge, Florida, United States - Lox_Sample_3.4 | ecosystem: Environmental > Terrestrial > Soil > Wetlands | place: USA: Florida...
CAGGGTCTCGAAAGATGTACCGCCAATAAGAAGGCGAGTCCCGCAGCTCGTCGTTGACCGCTACTAAACAGAAATTGCGGGTTGTGGCCATCTCCTACAACAAAGTTCAGAGAGCCCCTGATTTTCCCTCCAAAGTCGGACTCAATCTCGGTCCAGTCCGCGTGGGGCCGCAATCTCCTGTACAACTCCTTCAGCAACGGCATTACAGTGTCAAATTGTTCTACTAGGATTTCGTTTGCCACGGTCTTCGCGGCAGCTTGGATCTGACGCGCCACTTCCACCGCACGCTCCACAGCACTGAGTCGAGCCGCCTCGTGATCAGCACGTTTGCGAAGTTGGGCCACTCTGGTTTCCAGAACCTTCACCCTGTCCATCGCGTTAGAGGTTTCCAACATTGCAAACGCACGCTCCAGCTGTACGAGGCTTGTTTGTTCTCTGAAAATCAGATCTTCCGCGGATTTCGCATCTGCTGGTGTGTCTTTGATTCCCAGCTTAAAATACTCATCCTTAATGGTTTTGAGCTTATGGTCCAGCCTACGACGCCTCTCCTCAAGTTCCGTATAGCGGCTATTTGCAACAGCTAAGGCCTGCTCACTTCTTAGTAGTTCAGCCCTCGCACCCGAGACAGCAGAAGCTGTGGCAGCAAGTCTTACCCCTCTTTCCGCCAAGCGCGCCCTTGCGGCAGCTATGGCCTGAGCAAACTCCGGTTGCGTCCGTACAGCGTCACAGAGCGGACAATGACCCGCCTGCAAACCGACAGCCTCACCATGGTCCAGAATGGCTGAGATGTGGGCGGCGAGTTGATCGCCTTCTTTCTCAGCGAGGTCAGCCTTTGTCGCTAGCGCCAGATGCTCATTAGCGATCTTCCGAACCTCGTTGGCCCTCTCTACCTCAGCACGCGCAGTCTCAAACTGTACCCGTCCGCTGTCGGATGCAAAGAATGCATTTTCGCTCTCCACTTCTTTCAGCTGCGCGCGAAGCCTGTCCAACTGTTGCAGACGCAGTCGTCTGTCTGCGACGAGCCTTTGAATAACCGCAACCCTTTCGACCGGGTTTGCTGGAACGGGGATCGCAAGCGACTCGATGACCTTTAAAGCTTCTGACAGATCAACGGAACGCTCTGCAACGCTCCTTGCTTCAGTAAGGTCACTTAACGCTCTGCCGAGCTCGCCTTGAAGCTCCTTGATGCGATCCTCCTGCCGGTTTTTTGCTGTACCTGCAGCATTAGAGATGGTTTCGGTCCGCTCCGAATAATCCGGCCCAACTAGATTCCCGATAGCTTCCCGAACCAACGCAAACCGCGCTTCTTTGGGAAGATCCAAACTGAGGCCGGCGATCCACTCATCGCGTATTAAGGTTGTCTGCAGTAGCGATTCCACCGAGGTTGTACGGGCCGCTCGATCAAGGCACAATCTTTCGACGATCTCTGACGCTTGCGTGGTGCTGCCGCTTTCGCGGCTCCGTGTAACAACGAATCTTTCACCGGCTTCATCAACGAATCCAACGGAAACATAATGACCTTCTGGTTTGCCCGAACCAACCCACCAGATATGCTCATCGATACCTGCCCCCTTTGCTCCTCTCGCACTGAACTTGTTAATCGTTCCGGTTAGGGCATAGTCAATTGCGTCGAAAACCGTGCTTTTTCCGGTTCCGTTGTGTCCGCTCAGCACCGCAAACCCCATAGGAAACGTTATCCGAGTCTTTTCACGAAATCCCCGGAAGCCGCCCATCTCAATGAAATCGAGTTTCATGGCAGCCCTCCGAGCAGACGTACAACATCCGCTGCCGGCACATCGTTATTCAGGACCGCTTTGCCACCTTCTGGCGCGATGCTCGCTACCCGCCTTTCAAGCCGCTGTGTCAGATCGAACTCTTCGCCATCAAGGGAAGGCTGGCGCTGAATGGGTAACAGTGGCAACAACGCTGTAATGATTCCCTCACGGCTCGTCAATCCACACGCGGCTAGTTTTCTCGTTCGTTCTAGATCCTCTTCAATCCATCGCACTTCGCGCAGGTGAACCGCGTCTGCTCCACCTGCGGACAAAAATACCGAATAGATGTTCCAGGTCTTTTCTCCCGCTCTCTGAAGCGACGAAGCGTGCCGGGTCAGAAGTTTTGTTTCAAGGTCACGCCAGCTCCCCAGCAGTGTAGGAACGTCTTCAAAAAGGTAGACAAAGCCCATAACAGCATCGTCTTCAAATCCGATCACGCGAAGCCCTTCGATGGACAAGAGCCACGTATCATAGCCTGCGTCCTGCAATATCCCTTGGACCGGTGGACCAAGATCCATCATATGTGCAATTCTCCACGTGCTTGCTCAAGCGTCACCCATGAGGTCGTGCCCCCTGCTTTCGGACGCACCACACTTGCCCCACTGCCGGAAGCAATCAAATGTCCGGGGACAGGCATGTCCAGTGATCCCGCACAGACAACAATATCAGGCTGCCGGGCCGCGGGCGGCTCCTTATAGCGCTCCCGTATTGTATTGACAGCTTCTCCCGCTCCGTGGATTACGCGTATGAGCTTCCCCCCGTACTCATACCATGAGCCGGTCCGCGTTGCATTTGCGCCGATCAACAGGAGGTGAAAAAACGCGGCAGCAGCAGATCCTGTGGGAGGCGATTTTTGTCTGGCTGCGCGATAGTTCGGAACCCCCTCTGCATCTCGACGAAATTCGTAAAACTCCTCGGCCGTCATGCCGGGCACCAGTGCCGAGTAGTGTTTACCATCAGCCTCTAGCAAAGGCTGTCCGAGATCGTAGAACCTTCTTGCCCAAACCTTTGAGAAGGCTGCTCTCAGGTCTGCCAGAGCCTCCGCACCAGAAGCCCGCACGTGCTGGAAGTGAGCTGTTCCGCCTGTAAGTCTCGCCCAGAGAGTGGGTGCATTCGCCTGTAGTTCAGCCGTGTTTTTTGGATCAACAACTGTTACCGAGTTGAATGGATTAACACTCAAGGCGTTCGCAATGACATCGTTGAGATAACCCCAATCAGTCCAGAACCCCACCACCAGAAGATCCTTACCTGGAAGTGTCAACCCCATCCACTGGGAACAGCTGGCTATTCTGGCCGCCACTGTAGCGTCAGCAAGTTGCGCTTGGGTCCATAGCGTTCTGTCCCGGTCACGCGCGAGGCAGCCGTGAAACTTGACCAGCGGGCCGAAATTCCTACCAAAATCAACCGCCTCCTGACCGTTCAATGCAGGTCGCATGTCTACTTTCATGCCGGTTGCCCAATGCTCAATTAGCGGGTCAAAGTTTGCCGTCAGGACAGCCTCTGCGGCTCTGCAAATCAAAAAGTCTCCAACCGCAACATGTCCTTCGTTCGGGTGCCCTACAAGCTCGCTCCATGGCACAAGATTGAGGAAGACGCTTGTAAACTCACCCGAATTGTAAAAGTGGCGGGCCAGCTCCTCAACGTTGTCGCGCATTGCAGCAGGCAACGCCATGATCGGAAGGTATCTGTCGTAGCAGGCACGCGAAACTTGAACGGCTGACATCAAACCACTCGGTTGTGGAATGGAAAGACCTGCCCCACACAGGAGCACCAACCTATTGGCTTCAATGCTACCGAGCAGACGAATGCGCGTAGGTTCGTCGAAGACCATGTTGAAGGTCTTTCTGGTTCTTGAGCCCTACCTAAGTCAACAATAGCGATCCGACATAGGCAACTACCGCTGAAGCATTACGCAACAGGAATTCAGCATCGCTGCGTCTGAAATAGTCCGGAGCTGATGGGTGGACTGCCTTGCTTGCTAGTCCCCACAGACGCTTCAATTGATCAGAGAGGTATTTTGCCTGTTCCTCTCCTAGCCTTGGAGACAAGTGGTCGTGGATTAGCGTATCCACTCTGACTGCAAAAGTAGGCGTACCTGGGAGCTTCAGATCCCTAGCGTCAAGGATCGATTCAATCGCCAATCTACAATGGGCGACGACCTTGTCGTATTCTCCTTCGATCAATTGTTTCTGTGCCTGCCGAACCTCCTCAACGGATCGAGGCAATCCAGTTGGTTTCGACGGGTCGGCGATCCGAAACTCCAACAGTTCGAGTCTCCCGTATCCGGTTTGCGATAAAATCTGCTCCACCCACTGCGATTTCGGAATCTGAAATACAATCGGCTGAACAGTGGCCTGGCGGAATTCCTGGACCTCTCCACTCTGACGGTGAATCGCAATAGTTGGTCTGAATGAAAGCGCCGCACGCAGGTTTCCCGAACGTTCCCGTTCGATTCTGTCGATCGCGATGAGATCCAAAGGAATCTCGAGTCGCCATTGTGAACTACGAGCAACATGTTGATCGGCGGCATATATAAGAGCGTCGTCCCGAAAGGCCGCTACGACGCGCTGCTCCGGAGATGAAAATTCACCTGCGATATGCATACACGATAAAGGAAGTAGTTCTGTCTGATCCGCCCTCGTGTGGCGCAACCACGCCGTAAGGCTGACGTCGATGGTGAAACCGAGCAGGGGGAATTCGGGCCCTCCGCGCGAATAGATATATTCGGTTTCAAAACCTATCGCGCCAACTTGCGCGCTCTCGAGCTGAATTGTTGTCTTAGGCATCGTCTGTTCCGATTCCTCGGAAACGAAAACTATATCAAGCGCCGCCCCCGAAGAAAAAGCGAGCCCGTCATTCTCGATCACGACATCTTACGGTTTTCAATGGCCAGAATGAGATCGTCCTTTGTTTGGTAATGTTCGGAAGTCATAATCAGATTGTAGAAACAAGTCCATGCGTTGAGCATAAAAGTGGAAAGCGCCTCCACGTCCTTGATCGACTGGCCATGATGAACAAACGCAGACCGCAGTCGATAAACTTCTTTGGCATTTGCGACAATGGCCTTTCGGGCAACCAATGAGTTGCCGCAAAGAAATGCCATCCTTTCGCTCACATTTTGTCCAATCGGTTCACTCTCATTGCGAAGAAGTATCGACTCCAGTGCGACAAGAATGTATATCAACTTATCAGCGGGCTGGACCGCGAGGGAGTTCCTGGAATAAACGAGCAACACATCATAAAGATCTTGCTGGAAGCGCGACCTTTTGCTTTCCCTCCACAACGCGCTCACACGATCTAACAGCATGCGGAACTGGGCCAAATATGAGTTGGAGAGCACCCATGGCTGTGTCGAGTCCAGAACACCTCGAGAATAAGTCTTTATCGAGTCGTTCTCCAAAAACAGTTCTGTGCTGCGACGCACGTTTTCGCTCCCTAACGGGACGCAGTACGAGCGCAGCTTAGGCGTCCAATTCGCGGGAGAGACAATACGCAGCAATCCCGCCGCCACTTCCGCCTCCTGGCGCGCCGTGTCGACAGCCCGCTTTTGTTCAGCACGAATTTTGACAACCACCCCCGCACAGCCCTGGATTGCCGAACGGTCCCGCGCGAATGCCAGCCGGACGCCTGCGGCGGTTTCAGCATCCGGAATCGGTATTTTCGCTTCAGCCTCATCCATCATCTTACGAGTGATCGCGCGCAGCGTGACTGGGCCCATCGGAATTGTTGATTCAAGGTACGTTTGAAAGAGGGGTACCCAAATCTCGAAGTCTTTGATTTCTTCATTGGCGCGTTTCGAGATGTACTCGCTCAAACTCCCAACTGGCTGACGCCTATGAGAAAACTCAACCCACTCGAACACTGCATCCCGAATGAATTCGAAGCTCGCCACTGCGCCTAGGTCCCCGTGCCTTTGGAACCGCTCGGCTAAATCCTTCAGAGCCCTGAATCCATCGCCGATCAAGCCGATCTTTGGGATAGTATTCCCAAAGAAGCGACCGACTTCTTCCCCCGTGCCATCGACAATCGACTGCCTCACACCAATGTCGCCAATAATGTCTTGTTCTGGTATGTGCATCACAGGATGGATATCGGGCCGGAACGTCTCCTGGAGTTTCGAAAGTCGAGGCTCCGGTGTGATTTTGATGAGGAGCTGTTCCCCGAGTCCATCGAGGCGTTTTGCCGCTTCCGGATGCAATTGGATCGTCATACAAGAGAAAGTATCACGTACCGCTGGGCGGCCCCATCCGCGATTTCTATCGGCCGAGCTTCCGATCAACTCGTGGTAGCCATTGCGTTTCCTGCCCGCAAAGAAAGACACACTTTCCGCGCACTGCGTGCCTCGCAACTTGATTGTTTATCAGTCGGGAACAAGAGGAGACGACTGTTGGAATGTCAGTCTACGGATACGGAGGCTCTGCCGTGGCAGGGTTTTCGTCGTCCGGTCCTATGCGCAATTTTATGTTACGCGTAGATGCCCGCCCGGCATCAGGCATAAGGGATTTGCTCGGAAATTGCTAGTATCGCATCAATGAGAGTCGCAACAGGTCTCACGGATGGCCCCCGGAGAATTACGCCGCACTCCATGGAGAAATCGCGCGACCATCTGGTCATGTTGGCAGAGCCAACGTACGCCTTGTCGCCGTCGGCGAGCAAAATCTTGGCATGGAATGTCTCGATGGAGCGAGACGAATCGCGTGCGATGGCGTAGCTGAGAATCTTGACACCATAGCTCGCGAGGTGTGAGCTTGACCCGCATAGCGCTTCTGTGTCCGCCTTGTCGCGGCCGCGTATGACCATGATTCTCTCAATTTGCTTTCGCACTGTGGCTTCGAACAGCTGGCCGATCCACTGAACCCCTTCTTTGTCGAGGAACGGACTGACGATGACAAGCCGACGTTCCGCCTGGGCCGCGAGTTCAATGAGGCTGTCCTTGGTGTCGTAAAGGCGGGTCCAACAGAACCCTTGTTTAGGAAGCATTTCCATCAGTCGCGAAGGATGTGCAGGCGGACTGAGCGTGATCTCCACTTGATTGGCGTCGCGTTGCCGATATCGCGTATAGGCCACGCCACGCAAGACCGCCGCGTATCGGAGAGCATCGTTGCTCCCACTCGCGAGGACAATGTTGTCCCGTGTCCGAGCAAGAAGGCCCGCATCGATCAGAGATTGCAGGAGGGCGTTGAGCTTTTGCAAGGAGATGTTTTGTTCCTTTGCGAAATCGTCCAAGAGGCCTGTGCGCATGGATAGTGACTCGCGATTCGCCAACTGGACTAGAAGCTCAGCCGCGGCCAGGTGATCGGAGCGTATCGCGTCGACGACGGCTTCTTCGGGGATCATGATTTTGCCTCATTCGGTCTGAGGCGAAAATAGCCGTTGAGGGTGGCGGTGTCGGCATCCCATCCAGGCGGATAGCCGCCGCTGAGAGCGGCGCGGCTCAACAAGTTGTTTCCGGCGATGCAGGCGACCTCAGGAGCCATGATGCAGGCGGGGCAGGCGCCGCCGCGTTGATCGCAGAGGCTCCCGCCATCGCACTTGAGGGCGCGATCGGAGAGGAGCTGTTCCAAGACTGTCAGACCATGATTGCGCCACATAGCCGAGAGATTCCCGAGATCTGGCGTCATACCCCGTCGGTAGACGAGAAATGCCAGGTCTGCTGGAAAGAGATATTCGCCGATGGACCCGTGTTCCAGGCCTGAATATTCGACGACGGCTTGAACAAAGTGATGGGCCATGGTGTGGAGAAGGAGGTACACATAGTTCGGCAGTGACCGCTGTGTGGGTGGAGTGGCGCGTTCGCGGTAGCTCTCAACGAAACGGCCGAAATCCGCGTATTCCTCGATCAGCAATCCGCCCAGGCGCATTCCGTCGCGCGGTGGCAGTTGGGCGCCAAGCGCATTGCCCCGGAGCCACTCGACGACGCGCTCTTCGTTAAGCTTTACGTAGAAGCCTTCGTTCTTTTGTTCGAGAAGGTAGATCGGCCTTTTCTTCTTCTCCACATACTCAAAGGCGCGCAACCTGACAGGCATCTCAAGGTCTTTGATTTTCGTCGAAGGCGTGGAGCTGACGCGGGTGTAGCCAAACGTAAATTCACAGATATCGAGGCCGCGCAGCAGGACCATTTCATCAAGTCCAAGCCGCGTCAGATGACGGCGAACAGTGTCCGTATAGGATTTTCTCTCCTTGGTGTCGGCGGCGTCGATGTCGCACACTTCCGGATTGAGAACGGATATAGCCGGTAGGCTGGGATCTGTTCCCTGCCTGTCGACGACCTCGGCTCTCAAGGAGGCATGTTCAATGGCGAGCCGGATGGGGTTGTAGCGACGCGCCCAGGCCTGATTGGTGTCGACTTGCGCGGCGAGCGCCTGTGACTGTTGGTGCTGCTTGGCAATGAAGCCCCTCTCTTCAAAGGCCGCTCTTTTTTCGCTCAACTGTTTTTCCATGGTCTCCTTCATCGCGGGACCGGAGACGGCCTTCAATATGTCCAGCAGGGCCTTGTAGTTTTTGGCTTCTTCGTGCCTGCCGTTGTCCGTGAGTTGCTTCAGAATCTCTTCATGGGTGAGAGGGGTTCCCGGAAAGTTGTAGAGCTTCATGAGCCTGGACATAAGATCCTGCCGGCGCGCGGCTGTCAGCAGTCCCGTTACTTCGGCGTCACGAAACAGAATGAAATTGTCAGTCTGCGCGTAGAACACTGAGGACGCCCGATAAGAGACGGGCAGCATGTTCCACTCTTTGGGAAGATTGCCGAAACCGCCGTCCATCCGCGGCTTGAGAAGTTCGAGCGTCTCACGATCTGCCTGAACCACTTCCTTTGTTGCCAGGCATTGCACACATTGGAATCGCCAGTCGCTGAAAAAAGGCGAAGCGTTTGTCAGGAGCTGGTATTCCTCATGTCCGCAATTCTGGCATTTTTTGATCTGGCTGACGCGGCCATCGGGAGCCATCACCCATCGGTAAGGGCTCAGGCCGCTATAGTTCCCGGACCAGTGAGCGTATACGACATCCACTTGCCGCCAATTGTGCCGACCGGAATCCGAGCGCGCGCAATCGTCTCGGTTCTTCTGCTGCGGCCACCGGCGATGGAGATCCTCGACATCGTCGAACTCCAGAAGGCGGTTGCAGTCTGAGCAAACGAATACGAGGGGATCGGGCAGAAACCCGATGAAACTGGGCTGGTTGAGAACGAAATTTCCTGAGTCGACAAAGGGCTCGTTCTTGTGGTTCAGAAACGCATTGTCAACGCATTGCTCTGGCAGGATGGGAATCTTCGTCCGGCAGTTCGCTGCGCGCTGAAACCAGCTCTCTACGAATTCTTCCAAGTGCTCGAATAGCTGCTTCTGAACAGCCGGAGAAGAAGGCGTGACTGGCGCGGAAACAGCCACCGAAACGCAACAACCGAGGCCGCCTTCATACGTGAAGAGCGCACCGGGGGCATAGGATGTGGCGATCTGGGTTCGCGATCTATGCATTGGTCGTTGCCTCGCCATCTTCGCTGTCGAGCTCGCCGACCCGGCTTCGTTGCCGCCGGACGATCCTGAGCGCTTCGCCGATCAGCGTCTTATCGTCAATGTCCTTGGCGCGCCTTCGGCCGAAGGGCCGTGCCGGAACGAACCGGCCTGCTTCATCAATGTCGCGCAGAGACATCATGGGCTTTTGACCAACTGGTGAGTTATCCCAGTAATCGCTCAGTCTGGTGGTGGCATTTTCAGTGCGGAATTCGTCGGTTAGCTGTTTGGCGAGATTGCGAATGCGGCCATCGTAGTAGTCAGGATGCGGTGCGGCGCCCAGCCTGTTCACGCCTCGGCCGTTAACGCCGAGCGCAGAGACGCAGAACTCCATGAAGTCCTTGGCGGCGCCGGGCAGATCGCCGCCTGTGAAGAGACGGTTGACATCGTTCACCGTATCAAACTTCGGCGCACGCTCTTTTTCGGAGTCGGCGCGCTCCAAAAAAAGCTTTTGCTCGGCCCAGCCGCTAAGCCATGCCTGGAAGAGGCTGGTGAGCACGCGGTCGTGGGCGGTGGCGGCCCATCGCGTGATTGCCGGAGGGGCAATCATCCGCTCCAGGAAGCGGTGGAAGACATCATGGGTTTCGACAATATATCGGTCGCGCCGGGCCTGGGGCGTTGGCACAAGCATGCTGAAACCTACATGCGTGCGGCCGATGCGGGACGAAGCCTGAATAAATTCGGCGATGTCGTTCGGCATGCCGGCGAAGAACATCGCATTGAACTTGTCCACGTCGACGCCATGGGAAATAGCGGACGTTGCAACGATATTTCTCAATGAATGGTCGAGTTCCGGAAAATCGTCACCCGGCCTTGAGCCGCCGTCCGCTTGGCGCATGATCTCCTGAATTTCGGCAACATCGATGCCGCCGGATATGAGGCGCGTGTGAAACTGCGTCATGGTCCGGCCGTGACGCCTGTGGGTCTTGGCGACTTCCTCGCGAAATGCGTCGATCACCTGGTCTCCGCCTTTTTTGTTGGTGACATAGGTGAGCGAAATACGCATCAGGTCGAGCAGCGTCAGCAAGACGTCTGGCCCGTCTTGGGCACAGGCGGTGATCGCGGCGGCATGGAATGCGTGGAGCGGCGTTCCCGGCGTCAAGGCATCGAGCAGCCGCTGGGCGACTTGTGGCGTGCGGGTTCCTGAGGCAAGGTCTTGCCACAGCTCGGTTATGGCGAGGTGGTAGGCCGCCAGCACAGCGACCGTTGTGACGGTGTGGTTGCGGCCGTTGGTCATCAGCGCGGTGTAAAGCCTCATCCATGGCGCCTCGATTTCCGGGGCGCGAGGATTGTCTTTCGCAATGCCGCGCCGCCCGGCGTTCGACGGCGTGGTCGGTACGGCGTAAAAGGACTTGTAGATCGACGTGCCGGGATAAGGAAAATGCATGTGCCGCCGCTGATAGAGCGAACCGAACTGTTGCTGCGGCACGCTGACAGTTGCTGTCGCGGCGATAACCTTGGGAAGGCGGGCGGACTTTTCTCCAAACGGGCTTCGGGCTACGCGGTTTCCGAGCAAAGCCGCTCCGCGCACAAACAACTGCTCCAGCATGGTCTCAAACAAACCCGCGAAAGTGCCGAGGCTTTCCTCAAGCAGGTGGGCCTCGTCCTGAATGATTAAGGATGGAAACGGATCAGAGAAAATCTCGCGTCCGCCCCTATATGCGGGCGCGACCGGTTCACATCCATTCGCTGCAGGGCCTTCCTTCAGTTTTGGCCAGGATGGCATCACGAGGCGGCCTGTTCCGGACTCCTGCCATCGGGCAAAGCCAAACATGGCTATCACCCTGTTGACAGTGG
>Ga0335080_10007884_pt1 | contig 11073 bp, 10 predicted proteins | sample Lox_Sample_34_FD_206720 | JGI IMG/M metagenome (GOLD analysis project Ga0335080, IMG submission 206720) | Soil microbial communities from Loxahatchee National Wildlife Refuge, Florida, United States - Lox_Sample_3.4 | ecosystem: Environmental > Terrestrial > Soil > Wetlands | place: USA...
TCGCTGGAAAAATCTTCGGTGAAAGTTGCCGCCCCGCCGGTCGAGGCGGCAACCAGTGCCAACAAAAGAGGCAGGGGAATGCGCATGTTACGAGGCGCGCCGCCGCCGCAAAAACAAGCCGGCGCCGGCAACAGCCAAAGTCCACGTCGCTGGCTCGGGCACCACGGAAATCGCGTCAATGTAGGCCGGGGTTCCATCGTTCAACACATCCAGCCGGACGTAATCAACGGATGACAACGACACGCTTTGGCCGGATCCGTTGATTGCCCAGGCGAGATCGAAACCGGCGCCACCGGCGGACCCGGCGTAAAGCGCGCGAATACCGTTTAGATCCTGGCCGGTGAAATCAGCCGCCGCCAGCGCGGGATTTACCGGCAAGAGCGGATTGCCGCTGCCATCGGTCGGAAACAGACCGTCCACCTGCGGCGTCAATGCCGGGTTCAACGTGTAAAACGTCGTGCCGTCGGCGCTCACCGAGACGCGCACGTCGCTGGTGCCGCCGGTGTAAAGCGAGCCGTCCACTGCCGTGCCGGTGCCAAAATCTTCAATGAAACCGGCATGACCGAAGATGATGAAGTCCACGCCGAACGGGTGGCTTGGGTCGTTGCGGATCGGCGTGTTTAACTGCAACGTGATGGAACCACCCGTCCCAATTCCGACGATCTGGCTCGATAGATACGGCGCATTAAATGGGTCAACCGGAGAATTGCCGTAAACCGGGTCCATCGTCTCGACGGAGGGAGCGCCCAGAGCGGACATTGGGTCGTTGTACCCGGGCAGAACGCCGCTGCCTTCGGTGTAAGCGGCGACGCTGCCGGCAAATTGGGCGCGGGAGATGGAGGGAATGACGAACACGCTGGCCAACGCCAGCGAAACGAACAACTTCATTTTCATGTGCTGATCTTTCAGTTGGGGACTGGAGTCATGGAGTGTTGAAGTATTGGAGTGTTGCGCTTGCATTACTCCGTCACTCCATCACTCCAACTCCCGTCCTGGTATTCGGTTGAGAGACCAGCGCGGGGTCTGAAGATAATTATTCTCCGTAGCCGCAGGCTTTAGCCTGCGCAGCGCAACTTAAAAGTTGCGGCTACAAAACAAAACGCCTTCAGACCCCGGCAAAACGGAGAATGAAGGCATTCAACGAACCCTGTCGAAAACCGTTCGACAGGCTGGCCTCATCCTTCTCTTTGACGGAGAAGCGATTGTCGAATGGTAGGGTCAGCGCGCCGCGCTGACCGGACGCCGCAGCGCGGCGTCCCTACCTCAACAACCTGACGAGCACAGCCAAACCGATATCCTGACTTCGGCCTCAAACCTCATTCCGCCTTCCCAAGGCAGTTGATGGTTCATCGTTGATGGTTGATAGGCCGCGTTTTGCCTGCCGCTCAACTCTCAACTCTCAACCTTCAACCACTTCAGTGGCTTTGGGAATTTGTAGCCGTTACAGTGGCGCAACCGTCCCGGATTTCCACCGGGTTCCCTGACGCTTGACTGCGATGGCGGATGGACCACGTCCATCCATTTCAAAGAACAATTTGTTTCTACGCCCGAAAAGAAAATTTGCCAAGAAATTATTTGTTAAATTTTTTAGCGTGACGTGACTATATTTGGTGGGGCGAGGCTACTGACGAGCCGCTGCTGTTTCATGTTGAGGTTTCAAAACCGGCTCGCGAGTACGCTCGCCCCACCGGGAGACGGGCTACCGGCGCATTTGCGGACTTTACCAAGAGGCCGTCCGCTTGGTAGGTTTGAGTGCCCGGAAACAAAAATCGGCCACCCGACGACAACGCATGATTCAGGTTGAAGGTCTTACCAAACTGTACGGCGAATTTATCGCCGTGAACGAGCTATCGTTTTCTGTCCAACCGGGCGAAGTCATGGGCCTGGTCGGCCCGAACGGCGCGGGCAAGACCACCACCTTGCGCTGCCTGGCCGGCATCATCCCGCCCTCCCGCGGCACTGTGCGCGTCGGCGGCCACGATATCGTGCGCGACCCGATTGCCGCCAAGCAGCAGCTCGCCTTTTTCACGGATGAACCGCGTTTGTTCGATTATCTCACGGTCTGGCAGCACTTGAATTTCGTCGCCCGGATTTATCATGTGGCCGATTACGAAAAGATCGGCCGTGAGTTGCTGGACGAACTGGAAATTGCGAACAAGCGAGACGCGTTGCCCGGCGAACTTTCGCGCGGCATGAAACAAAAGCTCGCCATCGCCTGCGGCCTGCTGCACTCGCCGAAGGTGATTTACTTCGATGAACCGTTGACCGGCCTGGACCCGCTCGGCATCCGCCGGATGAAGGATTCCATCTTGAAACGGGCCCACGACGGCGCGGCCATCATCATCAGCTCGCACCTGCTGCACCTGGTCGAGGAAATCTGCTCGCGCCTCCTGATTTTGAAGAACGGCGTGAAGGTCATTGACGGCACGCTGGAAGAGGTGACACGGAAATTTTCCGAGCAGCCCGGCGACGCGAATCTCGAGGAAATTTTCTTCCGCGCCACGAGTGAAACCGGCGCGGCCGCACCGGCGGTTCCGCCGGTGCTCCCGGCCGGCACCAAATGATCGCCGCCTGTTTAATTGCCGAATACGTGGTGGCGACGCCCCCGTCGCCGAAAAATTATTGTCAACCCTTGCGGCGACGAGGCGTCGCAGCCACTTGAAATGTTCTCCGCGCTGTTCTACCTGCAATACCACACAGTCCGCAACCGGCTGGTCAGCCGGGTCAAGCGGCTCAAGCACCCGAAATACCTCATCGGCGCCATCGTCGGCGGACTTTATTTCTACTGGATGGTTTTCCGAAACTTTTTTCGCGGACTCATTGGGCAGCCGGGGGCGAATCTGGCGGTTTCCCCGGAGCACCTTCAGGTTTTTGAGTCCCTTGGCGCGCTGGTGCTTTTTGTCATTGTGTTGTTGGCCTGGATTTTCCCGCACGAACGCGCCGCGCTCACATTCACGGAAGCCGAAGTGGCGTTTCTGTTTCCGGCGCCGGTCAGCCGGCGCACGCTGATTCACTTCAAACTCCTGCGATCGCAGTTGGGAATTTTTTTCACCACGCTTTTGTTTACGTTCTTTTCGCGGCGATTTGGCGGCAACGCCTGGATCCACGCGTTCGGCTGGTGGCTGATATTCTCGCTGCTGAACCTGCATTTCCTCGGCTCTTCCTTTGCCCGCACGCTGCTTCTGGACCGCGGGATTTCCAACCGGTTCCGGCGCCTGCTCGTCCTGGGTTTGGCGGCGGCGATGGTCGGGGTGGTCTGGATTTGGGCAAGGCAAACCTTGCCACCGCTGGATTACATCAACAAACCGGACTTCAATGTGATTCTGGATTACGCGCAGCGGTTTTTGACTGCGGGCCCCGCGTTGTATTTGCTTTATCCGTTCCGGCTGGTGGTGCGGCCGTTTCTGGCGCAGGACGCCGCGGCATTTATGGTTGCGCTGATGCCCGTGCTGCTGCTGCTCCTGCTCCACTACCTGTGGGTCATCTACTCGGACGTGGCCTTCGAGGAAGCCTCGGTGGAAGCATCGCAGAAACTGGCCGCGCGCGTCGCGGCCATACGCGCCGGTAACTGGCAGGGCGTGAAGACCAAGCCAAAAGCCCGGCGTCCGTGGTTCAACCTGGCCGCCACCGGTCCGTCCGCCACGGCGTTGTTCTGGAAAAATCTCTTCGGCGCAGGCCAGGTGGTTTCTCTGCGCCTCTGGATTTCCGTCATCATCGTCGTGGTCGTTTTCGTCGCTGTGTTGGCCGGCAACGCGCACAATCATGGACCTTCCCTTGTCGCGGCCGTTTTTGTTGCCATTGCTTTGGCCTATTCGCTGCTGCTCGGACCGCAAGTTCTGCGGCTGGATTTCCGGAGCGACCTCCCGCTGGCGGACATCCTGAAGACGTTCCCGCTGCGCGGCTGGCAGATTGCGCTCGGCGAAATCCTCGCGCCGGTGGCTGTGCTGGCGGCGCTCCAATGGCTGCTCTTGCTGGCAGGCGCCGCTTTGCTTTTTTATCTGCCCGTCAAACAGGAAGCCCTGTTCCTGGCCATCGCCCTCGGCGCGGCGGTCCTGCTGCCGGTGCTCGATTTGCTCCTATTGTTGATTCCGAACGCTGCGGTGCTGCTCTTCCCGTCGTGGATTCAGACCGGCAAGGACAGCCCGCGTGGCATCGAAGCCACCGGGCAGCGGCTGATTTTTGCATTGGGTCAAATGCTCGTCCTGCTACTGGCGCTCTTGCCGGCTGCCGCCGCGTTCGTGGGCGTCTTTTTCCTGTTGAATTTGGCGATCGGCCCGGCTGTGGCCGTGCCGCTGGCAGCGTTGGCGGCGACCATTATTCTGGCGGTGGAAGCCGGCCTGGGCGTGATGTTGCTCGGCAAACTGTTTGAGCGGTTCGATGTGAGCGAGGAACAGACAAGTTGAAAAATAGATCGTCCTCGCCCTCTTCCTCGTCCTCGTAATCGAGTCAAAATTCGAGGACGAGAACGACGACGAGAACGAGGAGGAACAGCAGTTCCGCACTTGCGCGAAAACAGAGGCGGCAACATACTTCCGCCCTCAAATTTATGAGCCAAACACCCATCCGCGTTGCTGTCACCGGCGCCGCCGGCCAAATCGGTTACTCGCTGCTGTTCCGCATCGCCTCCGGCGCGATGTTCGGACCGGACCAGCCGGTTATCCTGCATCTGCTCGAAATTGAACCGGCCCTGCCAGCGCTGCATGGCGTTTGCATGGAACTTGACGACTGTGCGTTCCCGCTGCTCAAGGGCATCGTGCCCACGGCGAATCTGGATGAGGGTTTTCGCGGCGTGAACTGGGCGTTGCTCGTCGGCAGTGTGCCTCGCAAGGCCGGCATGGAGGACTTGCTTGGCATCAACGGCAAGATTTTCATCGGCCAGGGCCAGGCCATCCAGAAAAACGCCGCCCGTGACGTGCGCATCCACGTCGTCGGCAACCCGTGCAACACGAACTGCCTTATTTGCATGAACAACGCGCCGGATATCCCGCGCGACCGGTTCTTCGCCATGACGCGCCTCGACGAAAACCGCGCCAAAGCGCAGCTCGCGAAAAAAGCCGGGCTGGACGTGACCGCCGTCAGCAACATGGTCATCTGGGGCAACCATTCGGCGACGCAATATCCGGATTTTTACAATGCCCGGATCAACGGGAAACCGGCTCCCGGCGTCATCAGCGACGAAGCCTGGCTCAAGGGCGAATTTATTTCCACGGTGCAGCAGCGCGGCGCGGCGGTAATCAAGGCGCGGGGGTTGTCCAGCGCCGCCAGCGCCGCGAACGCCGTGGTGGACAGCGTCCGGTCGCTCATCGAACCGACGCCCGCCAGTGATTGGCACAGCGTGTGTGTCTGTTCGGACGGCAGCTACGGTATTGAAAATGGTCTGATCTGCTCGTTTCCGATTCGCAGCGACCACGACGGCTGGCGCATCGTGCAGGGCGTATCGCTCAACGAATTCAGCCGCACAAAAATTGCCGCGACGGTGAAGGAATTGCAGGAGGAACGCGCACTCGTCGCCGATTTGCTACCGAAATAGGCGGTAACGCGGCCATGTTCACCTGCCCCAATTGCGGCAGCACGTTGACACGGACGCAGGGGCCGAAGGGGTTATTTTGGAGCTGCACCCAATGCGGCGGACGGGCGGTTGCCATTCCTGTGATCCGGGCTGCCCTCGGCAACGACCGCGTGAACGCCCTCTGGTCTCGCGCCATCAACGCGCCGGACGACACAGGCAAATCCTGTCCCATCTGCGCGCGTACCATGACCGAAGTGACCATGGGCGTTGGTAGTCAGTCGCTGGAACTGGATGTCTGCAAGCGATGCGAATTTGTCTGGTTCGATGCCACAGAATTCGAATCCATTCCACCACCAAAACCCAAGCCCAAAGAACCGGGCGAAGTGGATGACAAAGACCTGCCGCAGGCGGCGCGGGAAGCGATCGCGCTTTACAAAGTCCAACAAATCGCAGAACGCTCGCGCCAGGAGACGGGCGAGATGCCGGATGAAGGTTGGAAAACCATCCCGGCCATTTTCGGTTTGCCGGTCGAAATGGAATCCGATCCGCTGGCCCGCGTGCCTTTGGCCACGCTGTTGACGGCCTTGATGATTGCGGCCGTCAGCATTTGGGGATTCTTTGACCTGGACAACGTGGTGCAGAAGTTCGGACTGATTCCCGACGAAGCCTGGCGCTACGGCGGATTGACGTTTCTGACCTCGTTCTTTTTGCACGGCGGCATCATTCATCTCATCGGCAATCTGTATTTCCTGATCATCTTCGGCGAGCACGTGGAGGATTATTTGGGGCGGAAACGGTGGTTGCTGCTGCTATTTCTGGCGGCCATCGCCGGCGACGTCCTGCACATCATGTTTGATCCGCGCGGCACGAATCCGTGTATCGGGGCCAGCGGCGGGATTGCCGGGTTAATCGCATTTTATGCGTTCAAATTTCCGCATGCGCGGCTGGGGATTTTACTGCGGTTCGGTCTCATCTTCATCCCCAAATGGATTTATTTTCCGGCGTGGGTCGCATTCGGGCTTTGGTTGCTACTCCAATTCTGGGGCGCCTACGCCCAGATCGCCGGGTTCAGCAGCGTTTCATCGCTCGCGCACCTGGGTGGCACCGCCGTCGGTGTGGCGCTGTGGTATTTCTGGCGAAAAATGGAATTGAAACCTGCGACCGCCGCGGCCAGGCCGGCGGACTGATTTTGGTTTTCAGCGCCGCATTGCTGGATGCGACGTTTTGTGTCAGCCCTACTCGCAAAGCGTTGACTGCCGCGCCGGGATTCTCCAAGTTGCCGGTTGCTATGGAGAAAAAACTCACCTCACAACGCCTGGTCTGGGTGCATCCGCGTTCCGGTTGGGCCATTGTGCTGTTGCTCGGCGCCGGGCTGGGGCTTTTTGTGGCGGGCATCTTCCTGCCCTTCACCGCCGTCACCAAACTCTGGCTTTTTGAAAACCAGATTTCCGTTTACCGCGGCCTGATCCTGCTCTGGCGGGCCGGCGAACTTTTTCTGTTCCTGATTTTGTTTGTGTTCACCGTGTTGTTCCCGTTTGTGAAACTCAACGCCATGTTGGTGTTGTGGTTGTGGCCGCGGCTGAAAATCGAACATGCGCGGCAACTGTTCCATTTCGTGTCGAACATGGGCAAATGGTCGATGCTGGACGTTTTTGTGGTGGCCATCCTGGTGTTGACCGTCAAATCCAGCGGCGTGGCCCACATCGAGGTCGGCGTGGGATTTTTCCTGTTCTTTCTTTCGGTGATGTTGACCCAATTCGCTTCGCTCTGGACCGGCCGGATTGTCGGCCGCCTCGCCCAATAGCCTCGCTCCGGACCATTCCACCGCATTGCCGGCGATTTGATTTTATACCGGCCGCGCGCGCAGGGTTTTGGATGACAGCCAGGTCAACTTGATTATTTCTTCGCAGCCGTTGGCGCCAGATTGGCGTATTTCTCCTGGAGAACTTGCTTCAACAAATCACCTTTGAATTCCGCCTGGGTGGTTTGAAACGCGGCCAGCATCACCATCGCTTTGGTTTGAGGCTTGTCGCACTCGGTTTTTTTGACACGGTTGGTGACGGTTTCGGAATAAGTCGCGTTGAGCAACAATCTTTGGTCCGCCGCCCGCCGGACGGCGAAATCGAATGCCGAATTGCCGCACACGGGTGTCCCGCCGAGCATGAACAGACTTCCCACGGGAATTCCGGTGGCGCCGCCTACAACAAAATTGAGCGTGTGCCCCACGGCTTTTTCGGAATGCACAGCGGTGTGATGCGGCAATTCCGTATCCAGTCGCCGCAACGTTGGTGTGACTTGATAATCAGCGGTGGCAACATGCGCCGGATCATTGGCCACCGTCACGGAACTGAATAATCTCATGCTTTCAAGTTCCTGCCCGATTGCGGCTTGCATGTCCGCGAGATAGCCTTTTTTAAAGACGCGGTCCGCATCGTGGTTGTCGCGACCGTCCGTCAGCGGCAGCAAAACGATACTTGGCCCGGCAGGGTCCAGACCCGCGGGTGGCGCGTTGTAGGTAAATTCGGGTGACCGGCAACCGGTCAGCAGTGAAATTCCGATCAGCCCGACGAACATTAGTAAGACTTCCTTCATATATTAATCAACTAATAGACGAGACGAAGCGTTGTTCAAGTGAAAAATAAACTGCAATTCAGCGGGTATTCTGTCAGCTTTGCCCGCGTATGGCCTTTGATTCCTTTCGCGATTTTGTCAATGCCCTCGACCAGGCCGGCGAACTCAAACGCATCGTTCAGCCCGTCGCTACCGAACTCGAAATCACCGAACTGGCCGACCGCGAAATGAAGTCGCTGAATGGTGGCAAGGCGCTGCTGTTCGAAAAACCCACCGTCAACGGCGCCGTATCGGCGTTTCCGCTGGCCATCAACACGATGGGTTCGTGGAAGCGCATGGCGATGAGCATGGGTGCGAATTCCGTGGACGAAGTTGCCGCCGAACTCGGCTCGCTCATGAAAGCCAAGCCGCCGACCAGCTTTCGCGAAGCCATCAAATTGCTTGGCCAGGCGTTCGCCTTGCGGCATGCCAAACCGAAGCTGGTCAAGGACGGGCCGTGCAAGGAAGCGATCCATCGCTTCAAAGGCGAGAATGGAAGATCGAAGTTAGAAGATGGAAGACACCTCACCCCGGCCCTCTCCCCAACGCTCGCCGACTCGCAACGCGGAGAGGGAGCAAAGCCATCTTCAATTCTCCATCCTCCATCCTCGCCGCCGCCAACATTGCTGAATTTGCCAATCCAGCAATGCTGGCCCCTCGATGGCGGACGCTTCATCACTCTCCCATGCGTCATCACCAAAGATCCGGACACCGGCGAACGCAACGTCGGAATGTATCGCATCCAGATTTACGATGACAAAACCACCGGCATGCACTGGCAGTTGCAAAAGGTTGGCGCACGGCACGGACGTCGTTATTATGAAACCGGCACGCGCATGCCCGTCAGCATTTTTCTCGGTGGCGACCCCGTATTCACGTTCGCAGCCACCGCGCCGTTGCCGGACGGGCTGGACGAATTTCTGCTCGCCGGTTATCTCCGCAAAAAATCGGTTGAACTGGTGAAGTGCGAGACGAACGATCTCGAAGTGCCCGCCAATGCGGATTTCGTGATCGAAGGTTACGTGGACCCGAAGGAACCGTTGCGCGAGGAAGGACCGTTCGGCGATCATACCGGTTATTACACATTGCCAGAGCCGTATCCGGTCTTCCACGTCACGGCCATCACGCATCGCAAGGGCGCGGTCTATCCGGCGACGATTGTCGGCCTGCCGCCGATGGAGGATTTTTACATCGGCAGCGCCTCGGTGAAATTGTTTCTGCCGGTGTTCAAGATGAATTTCCCGGAGATTGTGGACATCGCACTGCCGGCGGAAGGCGTGTTCCACAACCTGGTTTTCGTGAGCATCAAGAAAACCTATCCCATGCAGGCGTACAAAATCATGCACGGCCTGTGGGGCATGGGCCAGATGATGTTCACCAAATACATCGTGGTGGTGGACGACGACGTGGACGTGCACAACACCCGGGAAGTCCTGTTCCGTTTGTGCGCCAACACCGATCCGCAGCGCGACAGCATTTTCACGAAAGGCCCCGCCGACGTGCTCGACCACGCCACAACTGAAATGGCCATTGGTAGCAAACTTGGCATTGACGCGACGAAAAAGCTCCCCGGCGAAGGCCACAAGCGCGGCTGGCCGCCGTTGATACGGATGGATGAAGCCACCCGGAAGAAAATTGATGTGCTGTTCAATTCTTCGGGCAAATGATAATATTCGTGGCGCAACGATGAAAACGCGGCGCAAATCGCGGAAATTCAGATTGAGAACCGACCTTCTTGAATATGTGACCGACAAGGATATTCTGGAAAGCGCCTTGGCAAACCTTCACCGGTACAAACCTGAACCCCTTTTCTCGAAAACCGGCGTTGGTTATTTGTCTCCGACTACACCCGAAGACCGTGAACAGGAAATGAAGCGGAGCGAAGCATTGATTCACCGGTTAAAACAGCGTCAGCGGCGAGCGAAAGCAAAACGGAAGACGAAGCGGTGAAGGTGGAAAAGCTATGCCAGAGTGTTTTGTGAACAAGTTTGTCAGCTTGGCGTTGCTGGTCGGTTTGTTATGTGGTTGTCGCTCAACGCGCACCGCGCAACAGCCAACCGGCCCTCATATTCGTGTCCTGACTTACAACGTGAACTGGGGCGAGCCACGTCCGGATCTCGCGGCGAAAATCATCCAACGTTCCGGTGCCGACATCGTTTGTCTTCAGGAAACGACACCGCAATGGGAACAATACCTCCGCCAGGCGTTGGGGCAGGATTATCCTTTTGCCGAATTCAGGCTCTCGAAGATGCGGATGGGCGGCGGACTCGCTTTTCTGACCAAAGTCCCGGCACGCGAAGTCGCCTATCTCCCGTCGCAAACCGGTTGGTTTGATGGGTGGATCATGAAATTCGAGACGGCGATTGGCCCGGTGCAGGTCCTCAACGTGCATCTGCACCCGCCGGTCAGCGACAAGGGAAGCGTGGTCAGCGGTTATTTTACGACCCGCGGCGATCGGCTGCAGGAAATGGAGCGATTTTTCGGCGCACGCGAGCCGCAGATGCCGACACTGGTCATGGGCGATTTTAACGACATTGAAAGCAGTCGAGTAGTTCAGTGGCTGGAAAGCCGGGGAATGACGAATGCCCTCCCGCAATTTGACCGGTACAGTCCGACTTGGGAGTGGAAGACCAGTGTGGTAACCTTGAAACGGCGGATGGATCACATTCTTTACTCACGCGAACTCGATTGCAGTGCCGCCTGGGTCACGGCAGCCGGAGCATCGGACCATCTGCCCGTCGAGGCCATGATTACGAAGGCAAAATGAAAACGGCAATCGGTAGCAAAGCCGACATTGACGCGGCGAAGAAGCTGGCCGGCGAAGGTCACAAATGCGGCTGGGTGAAGGAACCTGGTCGAGGTGTTCTGCGAGTTCGCATGTCAGATAAGTAGTGCGGTCAGTTTCTTGAAAAGGGTCGTTTCCAATCGTAGCGACCATGTGCCGCGCTTTGGCT
>Ga0335080_10007886_pt1 | contig 11072 bp, 9 predicted proteins | sample Lox_Sample_34_FD_206720 | JGI IMG/M metagenome (GOLD analysis project Ga0335080, IMG submission 206720) | Soil microbial communities from Loxahatchee National Wildlife Refuge, Florida, United States - Lox_Sample_3.4 | ecosystem: Environmental > Terrestrial > Soil > Wetlands | place: USA: Florida...
ACAAACGAAGAAAAAGACATCCTCAAGCGGGCTGCTGAAGAGGAAGATTTGTAATTTAGACGGCAGTTATGGCATCTGTCAGGCAATTCACCAAAAGATTTTTAGTCGCCGCGAATATTTTCATTGCCCTTATTTTTTTGCTGTCCTGTGCAAATGCATTTCTTCATCCCGGCAGGTGGTGGATCTTTTCGCTGCTGGGCCTTCTTTTCCCATTATGGCTTTTGCTGCTATTCGGTTTTTTTATTTTCTGGTTCTTTTTCTATTGGCGGATTTCACTGATCTCATTCTTTGCTATGATTATTGGGTGGTCAAATATTCATGCTTTTTTCGCATTCAATATCCCCAAAAAATATTCAGTAGAAAAGCCCGATGGTAATTTGCGGCTACTCACCTGGAATATTCATTATTGGGATGATTTCATTACAAAAAAAGCCGGAGCTTCAGGTCATCGCAGCAAGATGATGCAGTTTGTCCAGGAACAAAATGCAGATATTTTATGTTTCCAGGAATTCAATCAGATGCTTGGCGGAAAAGATCCCGAAAATAATATTCTCGATATCCGAGACCAGATGCATTATCCCTATTATTTTTTTTCGGGCGATCATAAGAGCAGGAATGGCAAATATGAATCCGGTGTCATTATATTTTCCCGATATCCGATTATCGATACAATCAGAACAAAATATAGTTCCGATGCCAACAGAGGATCGGAAAGTCTGATCGGAGCCGATATCAATTTCAATGGTAAAATACTCCGGATCTGCACCACGCATTTACAATCGGTACTATTCCGCAGTAAGGATTTTCGGAATGTCGAAATTATCAGGAATGTGGATGACAGCATTTTGGAAGCATCCAAATCGATTATCAAAAAACTCAGAAGAGCATTTAGCCTGAGGGGAAATCAGGCAGATATCGTAAGACAGGAATTGGATAAAAGTCCTTATCCCGTCATTATTTGCGGTGATTTTAATGATGTCCCCAATTCATACACTTATTTTCATATCCGCGGCAGCAGGCAGGATGCGTATTCGGAAAAAGGATTTGGCATCGGAAGGACTTATGTCAATCTCTCCCCTACATTGCGCATTGACTATATTATGGCCGATAAAAAATTCAGGGTAACGCAATGCCATAAATTCGTATTACCCTATTCCGATCATCATCCCATTATCGCGGATTTTCAATTGCCATGAGAGATGATGAACGATGATCGATGACCGTTGGCCGATTGCCGTAATTTGCTAATGAGAGATGGTTCGTATAAGAATTCCAGTTTTACATAACCGGCCATCGATCATCGGCCATCGTCTCATATACATTGCTGTTAGCAGCGGATCATCTATTTTTGCGCTTTTATTATCAGCATGAGTGCTCTTACAGTATTTAATTCATATAGCAGGCAGAAAGAAGAATTTATTCCCCTTGTTCCCGGACATGTAGGCATGTATGTTTGCGGTCCCACAGTCAGTGGCGAAAGTCATATGGGACATGCACGTCCATACATCACTTTCGATGTTGTTTACCGCTACCTGATGCACCTCGGGTATAAGGTTCGATATGTCCGCAACATTACGGATGCAGGACATTTTGAGGAAGAAGGAAGAGAGGCGGAAGACAAGATCCAAAAAAAAGCGGTGATTGAAAAACTGGAGCCCATGGAGCTGGTCCAGAAATATACCAATCTTTTTCATTGGGCGATGCGACAATTCAATAATCTCGATCCCAGTATTGAACCAACGGCCACGGGACATATTGTAGAGCAGATCGAAATGATAAAAATATTGATTACAGATGGATATGCGTATGAGGTCAATGGATCTGTTTATTTCGATGTAAAAAAATATGCAGCAAAATATCCTTATGGGAAATTGAGTGGAAGAATATTGGATGATTTGCTCGAAAGCACCCGCGATCTGGAAAGCCAGGATGAAAAACGCAACTGGCAGGATTTTGCATTGTGGAAATCTGCTCCGCCTGAACACCTGATGCGCTGGAACAGCCCATGGGGAGAGGGTTTCCCGGGATGGCATATTGAATGTTCGGCAATGAGCACGAAATACCTGGGAAAAGAATTTGATATCCATGGAGGCGGAATGGATCTTTTATTTCCTCATCATGAAAGTGAAATCGCTCAAAGTACTATCTGCAATAAACATATACCCGCCCGTTATTGGATGCATAATAATATGATCACCATCAACGGGAGAAAAATGGGAAAAAGTTACAATAACCAGATCCGCCTGACTGAATTATTCAGCGGCCGGCATCCCCTACTGGACCAGGCTTATTCACCAATGACAATCCGGTTTTTTATTTTGCAGACGCATTACAGGAGCACATTGGATTTCAGTAATGATGCACTGAAAGCAGCAGAGAAGGGGCTTAAAAGATTATTTGAAGCATACAATGAATTGCTAAAAATGAATTTCGATCCTGCAAAAGAATTCAGCCAGGAACTGGAAAATAATTTTAATAATTATTGCAGGGAATTTGATGATTTTATCAATGACGATTTTCACACAGCCAAAGTGCTGGCCAATATGTTTTCAATGGTGAATAGTATTAATTCTTTCAAAAGCGGAAGCCTGGAAAAATATACGCTTTCTGAAAAAACACTGACTTATGTAAAAAGTCAATTCAAAACCTACCTGGAAAATATCCTCGGATTAAAAGAAGAAACAGCTGCCGATCAGTCAAAACTCAATGGAGTAATGAATTTGCTGATCGATATCCGAAAGGAAGCCAGGTCTAAAAAAGATTATGCTACTTCCGACAAAATCCGAAATCAATTGATGAAAATGGGCATCCAGCTGAAAGATGAAAAGGATGGAAATATGAGCTATAGTTTTGAATAAATTATTTTACAACCCAGAAACATAGGTTTACCTACCTATAAGCTTATCTGATTCAAACTTGAGAATGCCAAATGTCACATCTTTTTATTTTCTGCCGGCAAAAATCAACCTTTGCCCGATTTTTCCGTACTACTTATGTAAATAAGACGTTATTGAATGCAAATCTCCTTTCCCCCTATCCCGATCTTTTATAATTTTAATTCATCTTTATGAAGATTAAATCAGTTGGTCGTTTAATTACGTTTGCACTAATCATTGTTCTTTTTGGCCGGCTCCTGAATGGCTGTACAACCGCTCCGACAATGAGTCCGAGCAATACTTCTAATACAATTACCACCATTCTCCAATCTGCAACTGATGCCACTGTCTATTTCGCGGCAATCACCAGGGTGCATCTGGATACTGTATTTGGCGGAAACGGACCATTTACAGTATATGTCCCAACCGATAATGGTTTTGCAGCTTCAGGACTAACTTCTTCCGTGATTGCAGGAATGTCGGACAGTGCTTTAAGAAGTTTATTACTTTATCAGACAGTTGCAGCCGGTTTATTATCCCAGAATTATCCGGCCGGGCCCAATGGAAAACTGGTGACTGCTAACGGAGATTCTATTTTTGTCACCACCAATTCAAGTGGTGTTTTTATTAACGGTGTTCCTGCATTGAATGTCGATATCCTCGCCAGCAATGGTGTTATCAATGCAATGCCTGCAGTATTATTTCCTCCAAAAGGAAATTTGTTGCAACTCCTGCAATATGATACCAGTTTCAATTATCTGGTAGCTGCTTTTGCAAGAGCCAGCCAGGGAAGTATAAACCTGGATACATTATTATCGAATTGGGCTCCATATACTTTATTTGCTCCTACCAATAATGCTTTTCGTGCTGCCGGTTTCATGACTATCGACGATATCGATAGCGCCAACGTTGACACACTGTCAAATATTTTGTTGTATCATATTGTTCCAACACGTGTGTTTACGTCAGATATTATTACCGGACAGACCAGAACAACATTAAACGATAGTACGATTTCATTTACAGCTTTGAGCGGTAGTATAGAAATTCAGGGCAATAAAAATACGATTCCTGCAAATTCACTGACTGAAAATGGGATGGCACACAATGGAGTTTTATATATGATTGATCAGTTATTACTTCCCTAGTGGTTTAGGGTTTTCTTGCGCGAATGATTTCTCTTTTATGGGGAGGTCCTGGTAATTTTTCTATGTTAAAACCAGCTGATTGCATAGCTCTTTGAACAGTTCCTTTTGAACAGTAAGTCAATAATATTCCCTGAGGATCGAGCATGGAAAATAATTTCATGAAAATGGAATCATTCCATAATTCAGGCTGTGCATCCGGAGCAAATGCGTCGTAATAAATCATCTGAAATTTTTTCTCGGGTATATATTCAATGAAGTTATTTTTTATTTTGTGTAAGATGAAGTTTGGAATGATCTGAATATCTTTTTCCCATTCGCAGGAATGCAACTTTAAAAAAATGGATTGGAGATCTGCCTTCTCAAGGCGGTCGCAGTAATTGAGTTGTTCAACCAAAGAATTTTCCAGCGGAAAAGCTTCGACAGCACGATAATATATTTTCTTTTTTTCTTTTTCAGCTTCCATAAGCGTTAGTAAAGCATTGAGCCCTGTACCGAAACCCATTTCGAAAATGAAAATTTCCGCATGAATATCTTGAATTGGAATCAATCCCGACCGAATAAATACATGATTGGATTCCTGTATCGCTCCATATCTCGAATGGTAGGTCACTTCCTGTTGTGGAATATAAATGGAGCTCGATCCATCCCCCGTAAGAATCATCTTTCTTTCCATATCAGAAAATGAAGAATTAAATTTATCCATGGATATTGGAATAAAGAATAAAATTCGGGTAATTCGCAATCACTCATCGTATGGATTATATTATCCACCTTTCGAAAGATAAAAAGTTAAAAAAAATTATTGAGCGGCAGCAAATGATGAAGCTGAGAAAGAGAAAAAAAGTTTATATCGATCTCTGCAGTTCCATCATGAGCCAGCAGCTTTCAACAAAAGTGGCAGCTGTCATTCATAAAAGATTTTTGAATTTATACAGCGGGGAACCGACTCCGCAGCAAATCCTGGATACTCCTTTTGAAACACTGAGATCAATCGGACTTTCCAATGCCAAAACATCTTATGTGCATAATGTTGCGAGGTTTGCTATTGATCCGGGAATGGATTATAAGCAATTGAATAAAATGACAAATGAAGAAATTATCGAATACCTCACACAAATTAAAGGGGTGGGAAAATGGACGGTGGAAATGTTGCTGATGTTTACTCTGGGAAGGGAAGATGTTTTTTCTGTTGATGACCTGGGCATTCAAAATGCGATGAAAAAAATTTATAAACTGGATTTTGCGGAAAAGAAAAAATTAAAAGAAGCGTTATTAAGCATATCCGAAAAGTGGAGCCCTTACCGGAGCTTTGCATGCCTGCATCTCTGGCACTGGAAGGATAATAATCCGGTTAAATAATTTTTTCACGCATATTATGGTCAATGGTCCATAGACCATGAAAGCAACCAGAACTCAATGCAATCGTATATTTAATAAGCAGAACCTGTGCACTCACCTGATTCTTCCCAAATTAAAATTGGAATAATTTTATTAAAGTTTAAATTGCAGTCGAGGGAAAACTCTAAGTCATAAATTATAAATTAAAACTTTGAATCATGAAAAATCTGAAACTGGTTTCTATTTTATTTTCCGTAGTTATTTTAGCAACAGTGGGCTGCCAGAAAGGTAGCACAGGTCCGCAAGGCCCTCCCGGACCCGATAGCGTTATCTATTCTTCCTGGATAACACTAAATACCCCATATAATTCTGCCGATTCAGGATATGAAGAAATACTTACTGCAAATTCAATCACGCAGGATATTATTGATAAAGGAATTATTCTGACTTATATAGATCCGAACGGAGATGGTAATATATTCCCAACAGCTTCAGTTGGTTTTGCTATCAGCGAAACTTATTCAGTAGGTGCCATCTCTATTTTTTCATTAGTTGATTTGTCCGGTTTTGAATATCGATATGTTGTCATTGCCGGATCAATGCAGGGAAATAAAGTCGTTTCAGGTCCCGCAAAAGGAATGACCAGGGAGCAGCTACAGACGATGAGTTATGAAGCTGTTCAAAAATTAGCGGGGACCTCGAGTAAGTCTGGCTCCAACTGATTCTGATGAAATTAATTTTTTTAGATCCGGTGCAGAAATCTGTACCGGATTTTTTATGTAATGACCATTTACGAATTGACTACCGACTCCGAACTCAAAACTTCAGACTACATTGAGCCTCCCACGGGAGTTGAACCCGCGACCTGCTGATTACGAATCAGCCGCTCTGACCAACTGAGCTAAGGAGGCTTATAGAGAGTCGCTAGCCTATAGTCATTAGTCGAGAGTCGCTAGTATCCATATAAATTACAAGCTAACTATAGACTACCGGCTAATGACTCCAGACTCTCGACGAGGGGTACAAAATTAAATAATCAGTCTCTCTTTCGTAATTTGAGCCTTCTAATTTTATTATCATGCACAGACTGCTTGCATTTTCATTATTGTTTTTTTCAGTGATTTCATCTCTCCATGCACAGGATATTAATATCACAAAAGGATGGAAATTCAAAACAGGAGATCAACCGGACTGGGCTTCTGTCGCTTTCAATGACAGCAGCTGGCAATCCATCGAAGTGGGAAAATCATGGGAATACCAGGGATACCCGGATTACGATGGCTTTGCCTGGTATCGTCTTCATATCATCATTCCTTCTTCCATCAGAGAAAAATCTTTCCTGAAAGAGAAATTAAAATTTGAGCTCGGAAAAATTGACGACGGTGATGAAGTCTACCTGAACGGATCCTTTCTCGGAAGAAACGCAGGAAGAGGTGGCGACATAAAACAGGGGGTATATGATGCTCCCAGAACTTATACCATTTCATTAAATGACAAAAGAATTTTATGGGACAAGGACAATGTGATTGCTGTCAGGGTCTGGGATCATGGCGGCGACGGAGGAATGTATGATGGGAAATATGGAATCAGTGTGATGGATGTCACCGATTTTATTGTGATCAATACGGGGGATAATGGTTTCCAATTCGGGGCAGACAAAAAAATTTCCAAAAAAATTATCCTTTCATCTAACAGTGATGCATATGACTTTACAGGGAAATTGAGGATCATCATCCGGGACCCCGTTTCGGGAGAAATTGCTTTCAAACAAACCATCGGAGCTGATTTTGCGAAAAACAGGCCTTTTGAGTACACCTATAAAACTGCTCTTCCTGCAAACAAATCTTTCCAGGTCATCTATAATTTCCAGGAAGACCGCAGCAAAAAAGAAGTGATTGCCATGGAATCAGTACCGTATATTTTGACTCCTGCTGCAACTGCTTCGCCAAAGATCAACGGACCGTCTGTATTTGGTGTGAGGCCCGGATCTCCTTTTCAGTATAAAATTCCCGCTACAGGAGAGAAACCTGTGGCCTATGATGTGACTGGCTTGCCTGCCGGATTGCATGTCGACAAACAAACAGGCATTATAACGGGTATGCTCAATGCAAAAGGGAGTTTTAAAGTAAAGCTCATTGCAAAAAATAAAATCAATACAGTCAGCAAAAACTTCACGATTATTTGCGGTGATAATATTTGTCTGACCCCGGCATTAGGATGGAATAGCTGGAATTGCTGGGGACTTAGTGTCAGCGATGAAAAAGTAAGAGCATCCGCCAAAGCGATGTATGATAAACTCGCTGATCATGGCTGGACCTATATCAATATCGATGACGGATGGGAATCGGGCAGAAATGACCAGGGAGAAATCCTTACCAATAATAAATTTCGCGACATGAAAGCGCTTTGTGATTTTGTGCATAGCCTGGGTTTGAAAACCGGTATCTATTCTTCGCCGGGAACATTGACATGCGGTGGATATACCGGCAGCTACCAGCACGAAGATCAGGATGCAAAGACCTATGCGGAATGGGGAATCGATTATCTGAAATACGATTGGTGTTCTTATGGCAAGATCGCTCCTGCTTCTCCTTCCCTGGAAGATTTTAAAAAACCTTATTTCGTGATGCGCGATGCCTTGAGAAAAAATAAAAGAGACATCGTTTTCAGTCTTTGTCAGTATGGAATGGGCGATGTATGGAAATGGGGAGCCGAAGTAGGTGGCAATAGCTGGCGCACAACAGGTGATATCACGGATAACTGGTCAAGCCTCTCCGGCATTGGCTTCACTCAGGATAAATCTGCTCCTTATATTCAACCCGGACATTTTAACGATCCTGATATGCTAATTGTAGGCAAGGTTGGATGGGGACCACAATTGCACAATACCCGCCTTACTCCCGATGAGCAATATACGCATATCAGCCTTTGGTGTTTGTTATCGGCACCTCTCCTGATCGGATGTGATATGAGCCAGCTCGATGATTTTACCCTCAACCTCCTGAACAATGATGAAGTGATTTCCATCGATCAGGATGCATTGGCTAAACCTGCAAAAAAAATGCTGGATAAAAATCAAATCCAGGTCTGGACAAAAGAACTGGAAGATGGAAGCAGGGCCATTGCCATTTTTAACCTGGATGATAAGGCTAATAAGCAGCAAATAAATTTTTCGGAAATTCAATTACCGGCAAATTTGAAATTGCGAGACCTGTGGAGACAAAAAGATCTGGGAGTATTTACTAATTCTTATAGCGTCTCAATTCCCCCACATGGAGTTTTGTTATTAAGAGCTAAATAAGTCTTTTTCGCGCGGAGCTAACAGAGGAAAGAGCTGCTTTTCTCTGCTGGCTCTGTGCGAAATATTTTCTACGAATTCTTCTTCGCTTCGTTATATTTCTTTTCGGCATCCTTTGCTTTCTCAAAATCCAGCACCACTCCGTTTATACAATAACGAAGTCCGGTTGGCGGCGGCCCATCATTGAATACATGACCCAGATGTGAGTGGCAGCGTCCGCATTCAACCTCAGTTCTCTCCATTCCATATGAATGATCTTCCAGGTAAATAATACTTTCCTTACTGATAGGTTCGTAGAAACTTGGCCAGCCGCATCCGCTTTCAAATTTTGTATCGCTCTTGAATAATGGGTTGCCGCAAACAGCGCAATAATAAGTTCCTACTTCCTTGGATGTTTCGAATGGACTGGTCCAGGGGCGCTCGGTTCCCTTTTGCCTCGCTACATAATAAATATCCTTCGGCAATATCTTCTTCCATTCATCATCACTCAAATTCACCTTGGATGAATCGGAATGTGAGTACACCGGGTTATTTTGTTTTTTTGTTGTATCCATACTTGTTAATTTCATTTTATTTGAAGACTGGGAATAAGTGCAATACTGGAATGTGAGTGCCAGCAGGGCGATAGCGCAATATCTGAAAATCTTGTTCATGGCTTTGATAGTTATAACAAATGTACGTAACCGAAGTTGAGACGGATTGGTTTGGAGTGTGAAAGTCTGAAGAGCAGAAGTGTATAAAAGTGTAGTACAGATCCTTCCGGACTTTCGCAGTTCAGACTTCGCAATTTTCCAACTTTCGGACTTTTAATGAAAATGTTAAAAATTTTAAATCCTCTATATTATATTTGTCAACTCCAAGGTTAGTAAGAAACATGTTTAACTTAATTCTATTCGGACCACCCGGAAGTGGAAAAGGAACACAGTCAGAACGACTTATATCCAAATACGGTCTAAAGCACCTTAGTACGGGTGATTTATTGCGCAGCGAAATCGCCAATGCTACTCCCCTGGGAATGGCTGTCAAGAATATGATGGCCAAGGGGGAACTGGTCCCTGATGAGATCGTAATTGAAATGATCAACTCGGCCCTGGACAATAATCCTAAGGCAAATGGCTTTTTGTTCGATGGCTTTCCCCGGACCAATGCACAAGCCGAAGCGCTTGATAAATTACTCGCCCAGAAAAATACTGAAATCGCTGTTGTACTTGCCCTGCAGGTCAGTGAACAGGAATTGGTCAACCGCTTATTAAAACGCGGACTCACTTCCGATCGCATTGACGACAGAAATGAAGAAGTAATTCGCGCCCGCATCGAAGAATATGAGAAAAAAACAGCAGCTGTTGCAGAACACTACAAGAAATACGACAAGGTCGAATATGTAAAAGGTGAGGGGACTATCGATGAAATTTTCGATTTGCTCTCCAAAGAAATTGACGCAAGGAAAGTTACTCAATGATCAATTCATTGAGGCAAGCGATCCCGGAATTACTTTGATATCCACCCTCCTTCCATTTCTTAATACACCCGTTATAGCTTCACGACCGATAGCTTTTTCATTTAATTCTTTGTGCAGGTCATCTACCGAACCAATGGGTTTATCCCGGAATGTCACAATAATATCTCCGATCCTGATCTCGCGGTTATACACATTTTGATCATTGACGATTTCAAATACATAAACTCCTGTTTTCTTTTCCAGTTTATTCGCAGCAATCATTCTCTCAGAGAGATTCACTAATTGACCTGCAATTCCAAGGTATGCACGCTTCACTTTTCCATCCATGATCAGCTTCCCTGCGACATAAGCAGCGAGGTTGGAAGAAACTGCAAAACATAATCCCTGTGCTGATGCGATGGTCGCGGTATTAACGCCGATGACCTGTCCCAATGAATTTACAAGTGGTCCACCTGAATTTCCCGGATTGAGCGATGCGTCTGTCTGAATTACATCATCGATCATCCTTCCATTGGTTGCCCTTAGTGTTCTCCCAAGTGCACTCACAACACCGGTAGTAACCGTGTGTTGCAATCCTAATGGATTGCCAATTGCAATTGCAATTTGTCCGGGTTTTAACTCATCCGAATTCGCCATTGTCAATGGCCTCAATCCCGTTTCATAAATCTTCAATACAGCAATATCTGTCGATGGATCAACTCCTTTCAGATCTGCATTCACCAGGCGTCCGTCAGACAAAGCAACTTTGATTTCTTTTGCTCCTTCAATGACATGATTATTAGTGATCAGAAATCCATCTGATGAAATAATAAATCCGGAACCTGATGCAGGCATCAATAATTTCTGATTCTTCCTCCTGTCATCCACTTCTTTCTGCACCTGGATATGAACCACTGACTCTGCTACTGAAGCAACTGCTCGGGTAATTGTTTTTGAATAAATGTCCAGTAATT
>Ga0335080_10007887_pt1 | contig 11072 bp, 8 predicted proteins | sample Lox_Sample_34_FD_206720 | JGI IMG/M metagenome (GOLD analysis project Ga0335080, IMG submission 206720) | Soil microbial communities from Loxahatchee National Wildlife Refuge, Florida, United States - Lox_Sample_3.4 | ecosystem: Environmental > Terrestrial > Soil > Wetlands | place: USA: Florida...
ATCTGCGCAGCAATAATCCTATTCTGGATATATACGCGGTTGCCTATGCGAAAACGGGTATTGTATTCGGCTTAATGGGATTGGTTACCGGCTCCATTTGGGCCCGCTATACCTGGGGGGACTTCTGGAGCAACGACCCCAAACAGCTGGGTGCAGCCATTGCCCTGTTGATTTACCTGGCCTACTTCGTATTGCGCAATTCAATGACTGACCTCGACAAACGGGCACGTATCAGCGCGGTATATAATGTTTTTGCTTTTGCGATGTTGTTTCCTACGATCTGGATCATTCCTCGTATGGTGGAAAGCCTGCATCCCGGAGGAATGGGCAACCCCGCATTGGATACAAAAGATATAGACAGCCGCATGCGGATCATATTCTGGTTTGGGGCCATACCGGGATGGACCCTGCTGGGCACATGGATAACTACCTTGCATATTCGAGTAAAATTGCTGAACGAAAAGAAACTGACTGATGTTTAGAAAATTATATTATTTATCCGGGGCTTTTGCAGTCATGCTGTATAGCGTTTCAGTTCATGCGCAGGATAGTCTGGCAAACAAGAAACCGGAAATGGCAGATGCGCTTCGCGCAAATGGAAAGATTTATGTTGTCGTGGCTGTATTGGTTACAATTCTGCTCGGACTACTTATCTATGTTATTACCCTGGACAGGAAAATCGGTAAACTGGAAAAGGGCAGAAAAGATACATGAAGTGCTGAAATGACGGGATCATCCTAAAAAAAATCTTCCTGGTTTTCTGAATCGTCAATTATCGAATTAAAATACTAAAAAGATCTTTATGCCAGTACAAAATGAATATAAGTTTTTTGAAGCGGTGGAAAAGAGTTTCGATAAGGCGGCCAAATTTACCAACTGGGATGCCGGTATTCTTGAACAGATTAAGCAATGCAATTCTGTTTATCGTATGCACTTCCCCGTTAAGATCGGGGATAAGATTGAGGTGATCAAGGCTTACAGGGTGCAGCATTCGCAGCATAAAACGCCGTGCAAAGGAGGGATCCGTTTTTCATTGTCTGTGAACCTCGATGAAGTGATGGCGCTGGCCGCACTAATGACCTTCAAATGTGCTATTGTAAATGTTCCCTTCGGAGGGGCGAAAGGAGGCATTGCCATTGATCCGAGAAAATATACACCTTATGAGCTGGAAAAAATCACGCGGCGCTACACATCCGAGCTGATCAAAAAAAATTTTATAGGGCCGGGAACCGATGTTCCTGCACCTGATTATGGAACCGGAGAAAGAGAAATGGCATGGATACTCGATACCTACCTGAGCATGCGCCCCGGTGAAATTGATGCTCTTGGATGCGTCACCGGAAAGCCGGTGAGCCAGGGTGGTGTAAGAGGCAGGCGTGAAGCGACGGGACTGGGTGTATTTTTCGGCATCCGAGAAGTCTGCAATATGACCGATGTGATGTCGAAACTTGGACTGGAAACCGGGATTGAAAGAAAGACTGTGATTGTGCAGGGATTGGGGAATGTAGGATATCATGCTGCTAAATTTTTCCGTGAAGGCGGAGCAAAAGTGATTGCGCTTGCAGAATATGAAGGAGCCATCATGAATCCGAAAGGATTAAATGAAGAAGAGGTTTTTCAACATAGGAAAAGAACAGGTTCGATTCTTAATTTCCCCGGCGCAACAAATATTGCCAAATCCGTTGATGCACTGGAATTGGAATGCGATATACTCATACCAGCTGCATTGGAAAATGTGATCAATGCACAAAACGCACCACGAATCAAAGCGAAGATCATTGGAGAAGCTGCTAATGGTCCGCTTACCCCGGAAGCAGATGAAGAATTCATCAGGAGGGGGGTGCTTGTGGTTCCGGATATGTACCTGAACGCAGGTGGAGTAACGGTTTCTTATTTCGAATGGCTCAAAAACCTTAGCCATGTCCGTTATGGCAGAATGGAAAAAAGATTTACTGAAAACATGAATGCGCATATACTCGGACAAATGGAAGAACTTACCGGGAAGACGGTTCATGATAAGGAAAGGCAATTTATTATGCATGGCGCCGAAGAAGTAGACCTGGTAAACAGCGGACTGGAAGAAACAATGATTACCGCGACACGTGAGATCATGAACTGCTGGAACAGCAATCCAGGTATTCCGGATATCCGTACAGCTGCTTATGTTGTTGCCATAAATAAAGTCGGAACAGCATATGCCGAGTTAGGAATATTCCCGTAAGGAAAATCAACAGAATTTTTATTCATCATAAACCGGCAAACTGGGCAGCTCTGCAAAATCCGTTCTTTCTTTCACGTATCCATAACACAGCTGTCCGTTCGTAATGACAAGATATTTGACAGGCAGCGCAATGTTGTAATGAAGCGCCTGCCATAACACGGTTTTATCGAGTGGTCTTTGCATGGCTTTGCATTCGATCATCATCCAGGGTTTGGCTGCTTTATCGAATACAAGAATATCGAATCGTTTGGTTAGTTCCCCCAGTTTGATTTTTCTTTCAATAGCAATATAAGTAGGGGGATATTTTTTTACCTGGAGTAAATACTGGATAAAATTCTGACGCACCCATTCTTCTTCAGTCAGTCTCACCCATTGTTTTCTCACTTCATCAAAAATGAATTCCTTTCCTTCTTCTTCTTCTTTTATTTTGAATGGATGACGTGGGTAGTAAATGCTGATCATGGGCGAAAACTATTTGCTAAATTTACAAAATCATGATTATGGAATATGATTAAGCTGCTATCATACGTTTGTATAGGGAATTGAACAAAGGAAGGATGAATTTATGAAAACAAAGGAAGAAATTGTACATAACTGGTTACCCCGCTACACCGGTGAGAAGCTCGAGAATTTCGGGGAATATATCCTGTTGACTAATTTTTCCAATTATGTGAATCTTTTCGCGAGTTGGCATAAAGTGGATGTAGTGGGTATCGGGAAACCTATGCAATGCGCCACTTCCGGGGATATTACCATTATCAATTTCGGTATGGGAAGCCCTACGGCGGCTACCATTATGGATCTGCTCTCTGCTATCGAACCAAAGGCTGTTCTTTTTCTGGGCAAGTGCGGTGGTCTGAAAAAAAGAAATAAACTCGGCGATCTGATCCTGCCGATTGCAGCTATTCGGGGGGAAGGAACTTCCAATGATTACTTTCCGCCTGAAGTACCGGCACTGCCTGCATTTGCTTTGCAGAAAGCCATATCCACAACGATCCGGGATTATGGAGTGGATTACTGGACAGGCACGGTGTATACAACCAACCGTCGCGTTTGGGAACATGATGAAGTATTCAAAGAGTATTTGCAAAAGATCAGGGCCTATGCGATCGATATGGAAACGGCGACGATTTTTTCAGTTGGGTTCTATAATAAAATTCCCACCGGGGCGCTGTTGCTGGTAAGTGACCAGCCCATGATTCCGGAAGGAGTGAAAACCGAAGAGAGCGATAACCAGGTAACCAGTGAATTTGTGGAAAGACATATCCGGATCGGGATCGATTCGCTGAAACAACTGATCAATGGTGGACTAACGGTGAGGCATCTTCGCTTTTGAAAATAAGAGTACTGGATATGGGAGGGAGATGCGGGATGCGGGATACGGGATGCGGGATGCGGGTGTTGTTGCAGCCTGTATTGCTTTTATTCTCATGAAGATATACCAGGTCCTGCCAGGACTAAAAGATATTCTTATACATGGATCTCCTTCAAATAAAAGATTTTTCAGTTGATTTTATTGCAGATGAAAACACCGTGCGGGCTGTCGACAATATTTCTTTTGATGTAAAAAGAGGTCAAACAGTGGCTGTAGTGGGCGAATCAGGCTCGGGGAAATCTGTAACTGCGCTTTCCATATTGAAATTATTGCCTCAGTCGACTGCACGTTATCGGTCAGGCGAGATTTTATTTACTGACGGAGAAAATCATGTAATTGATCTGCTGAAGCAAAATGATCGAGAAATGCAAAAGATCAGGGGCAACAGGATAGCCATGATCTTCCAGGAACCGATGACTTCTCTCAATCCTGTTTTTACCTGTGGCAACCAGCTTGTTGAAACCATACAACGGCATAAAAAAATTGGCAGGGACGAAGCAAATGAGCAGGCTGTCCGGTTATTTGAAAAAGTGAAATTGCCCGATCCTGAGAATATTTTTCATCGATACCCTCATCAGCTTAGCGGCGGACAGAGGCAACGCGTTATGATTGCCATCGCCATGAGTTGCAGCCCTTCACTTCTTATCTGCGATGAGCCGACCACTGCACTTGATGTTACTGTACAGAAAACAATTCTCCAACTTATTAAAGAATTGCAAGAGGCAGAAAATATGGGTGTGATTTTTATTACACATGATCTGGGCGTCGTTGCTGAAATCGCAGACCACGTGGTTGTTTTATACAAAGGAAAGCTTGTCGAGAAAGGGAATGTCGGTAAGATTTTTTATCATCCTCTTCATCCCTACACGAAAGGCCTGTTAAATTGCCGGCCCGCATTGCATCAGAAGGGTGAACGATTGCCTGTGGTTAGTGATTTTCTTGAATCAGCAAAAGAGAAGGAAAGAACTGCGGATGAAAATGGCAGTTCCATAAGCAAACAGGAATCAGCTGTTGATAGGGGGGCGGCCATGAGCCAACGGCCATCTTTAACCGATGACCTGTTGATCAAAGTAGAACATCTTAACGTATGGTATACTTCTTCCAAAACATTATGGGGAAAAACAACAGGATACGTGAAAGCGGTAGATGGAGTCAGTTTTGAAGTGTACAGGGGAGAAACGCTTGGACTTGTGGGCGAATCCGGCTGCGGAAAAACCACATTAGGCAGGGCGTTACTAAGACTGGTCGAACCACAGTCTGGAAAAATTATTTTCAATGGAATGGACCTGCTGTCCTGCAGCAGGGGTGAATTGAAAAAACTTCGCAAGGATATCCAGATCGTTTTCCAGGATCCTTATTCGTCACTGAATCCAAGGATCACGATTGGCGATGCGATCAGAGAACCCATGACAGTGCACAGGTTGGTAGAGCCGGAATGGCAGCGCAACCGCAAAGTCGAAGATCTGCTGGAGAAAGTGCAACTTAATAAGGAATATGTAAAGCGATATCCGCATGAATTCTCCGGAGGGCAGCGGCAGAGGGTCGTTATTGCAAGGGCGCTTGCCCTGAATCCTTCTTTTGTTGTATTTGATGAATCAGTTTCGGCATTGGATGTCAGCGTGCAGGCGCAGGTGTTGAACCTGATCAATGACTTGAAATCCGAATTGGGTTTTACGGTAATTTTTATTTCCCATGACTTGTCCGTCGTGCATTATATCAGCGACAGGATACTCGTGATGAACCAGGGAAGGATAGAAGAGATGGGTTCAGCAGAAGATGTTTTTCATCGGCCTCAAAAAGAGTATACCAGGAAGCTGATCAATTCGATTCCGAAGGGAAGAATTCAATGATTGATGGTATTGAATTTTAATCGCGTCTATCTGAAGCTATGATCCTATGTGGTAAAATTTACCACATAGACACAATAGAAAGATAGTTTCACATAGGGAATTAATGCTGATCTTGGATTCTGTTTGTACTTAAGATTGAACTAGTCGTCATCATTCTCCTCACGCCTGGAATAATAATCACTCTCAAGGTAAAATGAAACAGCGCTTCTGTGTTTCGAAAATAAAAACCTTTTCAGCTGCTCATTGAATTGGGGCAGGAGAGATTGATCGGGTTTTATCTTTTTACCGGTGAGTCTCACGAGATCGTCGTTGCTACCCACTTCATTAAGATCAGCCGGCTGAAGGCCGCTAAGTCCAATCTCCCAATCATCATCATTTTGAATTTTATACCGGTAGAAATATATCCAACCCTTCGATTGCTTGAACCGGATGAATTGTTTGTCGACATATTCAATGGCTGCAAATTCGCCCGTACCATGACTATTTACAAGCTGGCTTTTTGTAATTGCTGACTGATTCTTGTATTGGGGTGGAAACAGGCTTTCTTTTCCAATGGCTTCCAGCCTTGTCAGGAAAGTATTTCTGTATTGATCGTTTGTTGCAAGCGATTGAATAATGCTGTCGGCTACTTTTTTATTATTCCTTAGTAACAAGACTATAGTGCTCAGCCTTAATGAAATATCTCCACTTTTCAATAGTTTATCAAAGAGCCCTGCAACCGCAGGGTTCTTGTCATAAAAAGGGATCAGCAATATTGCATATTCTTCCATAGCATTATAATAATCTTCATCTGGTTTTTCAAGACTCTCGCTATTTATGCCATTAATATCTTCATTTTTTTTCTGTAATTTTTTTTCATCCTTTGCATTTTGTTTTTTCAATTGGATTTTTGCATCAAATAAAATTCTGTTGAAATAAGTGTCATAATTCGATGCATGCAGATAACCACTGTCTACAAGTGAAGTAAGCAGAGAACGGATATTTTCTTTGTAGTCATCAACGGAATAGAGCTGCAACAGATCCGGAAACAACACTCTTGCAAGGTTCAATGAATCTTCGAGATTCTGAAAAAGATAGCTGTAATCAGACGGATTATTGAATACCGGCGGATCCTGCACGAGCAGGGTTTTTAACAATTCGTAGGATTCCCGGGTTTTATTTTCAGAAAGTGTTTTTATGACCGCATTTTGAATAGTGCTGGTATCTCCAGCCGCCTCATAAATATCTTTTAGTCCTGCTACAACTTTTTGAATAATTTCTTTGTCAGAGATATAACCCAGTTCATTAATCAGCTTTGTTTTGGTATCAAAATAATCCTTGTCGTTATAAGGCAGGGTTCTGATAGCTAACAGCAGATCTGATACTCCTTTGGACCCAAAATACACATTGGGAATAGCGTTCCTGGCTTTTTTATTCAATAAGGAATCAGAACTATAAAAATCATGAAAGAAAAGACTGAGTTTGTTTGAGAAGAGGGATTCTCCTGTTTTTTTATCAAGCGGACGAAGGCTGGCATAGAATTTTTGTATGAATTCGCTTTCTTCCTGCAGCGTATCGACCAGGCAAATCGCCCTGAATAGCCTGTTATCTTTGATAAAGATCCAGCTGTGAATGGCTCTTGAAGAATTGGTATCCGTAAAAACATACCTGATTCCATATACGGAATCATTCCAGCGAAAAGGTTGCTTGCTACGAATGATGAAATCCTCAGAAATTTTGGTTTCGTTCGTTTCTCCGCGCCAAAAAGACAAAGAGTCTTTTGGATAGTAATATTTCGGATAGGATTGTGTTGAAACATATACTGCTTCTCCTGTCGAGTCATCCTGGAAAAGGGCAGTTTTATTGTGTGGCCAGTAACTGGAATGATCAGAAACGGCGTTTAAAAAATCTTCACTGTTTGATCTTTCCATGATATTACGTACCTGCACGTCAATATCCGGAACCACAGGCGTCATGACCTGGATGTTAACGAAAGTGTCCACATAGTTTCTGAATCCGGAATATTTAAATTTCGTAAAGGCAAAGGAATCAAAGAATGCAGAAAAGGATTTGTCTTTTGTATTGCTTCGGACTGCCAGCAAATAATAATGAGGTCCTTTGACAATGAATCTTGTCATGATATAAGCGCCATCTTTCAATCCATAGATGGCATCCAGGCAGGGATAACCCTGGCAAACACTAAATTTCCTCGACAGTTGTTTATCAATACAATCAGATAACTGGAAACTTTCTTCCATCATCCCCAAATCAAATGTATCTTCTTCGATGAACCGATAGTTTTGAATCGTTTTTTTCCATACAAGATAGGCATCACCGGTAGTTGAATCATTGGCTTCATATTCCCATCGCGGAATAGCATCATAACCGGATGTGTTCATATTCTCGAAAGGCGATCGTGGAAACCTGATTTTGAACCCGCCCTGTCGCGGTTCGAAGTCTTCCCAAGCTGTCGATTCATTTTTCTTTATTTCAATGGAATTAAAAAACTGGTCGGCTTCAGGTCCCTCCACATAATTCCCGTTGCCGCTCATTTTAAAGACAAATATTTCGAAAGGAGAAGCAAGAATATTGAACCGTTGGATATCACCGCGCCTGGTTCGGTTGAGGATATCATAGCCCCTGTATCCTTTTTTTGTGATGACTGTTTTTTTCAGGATTTTTCCTGGCACATTTTCATACAGGAGACTGTCGATTTTTTTCAATACAACGTCTTCCCTTTGTCCGAATAAATAACTATGGGTCTTTACGCGGGTAATCATGTAATAAGCTCCATTGCTCATATCTGCATATTGCCAGGAATCGCTCGAACGGCTGTCGATTCGTTTATACATTTTACCAGGTGCCCGAACGGAAAAGCATTGATCGTCCGAGGTAAAAGAAGAAAAAACAACAGGAACTTTAACCTTGTCGATATCTTCCCTCTGCAAAGCATCCTGGTCACGCATACTGATCGGCCTGAGTGTATATCCTTTCTTTCTCAAAAGCTCAATGACTCCTCTTTTTCCCGGCAGATGAGCAGCTCCGACACCCACGAACAGAGAATGTTTTTTGAGGATGCTGTCCACAGCAGCCGCCTGTATTTCATTCCGGCGATATAAAAATTTTTCAAGAAAAGCAGTAGAAGGTTCCATCATCCGTTCCAGTGAATCCAACATGTCCAAATCGCCTTTGCGATAGGCTTCCTGGGTTTTTCTTTCCAGTTCATACAGGGATTCTCCTTCGGCTTCAATATTTTTTTTCTTTTTATCCCGCATCATATCCTGGGTGGCTTCCAGGATAAGCCGTTCTGTTTCGAAATAATTTTCTACTCCGGTGGATTGTTTGCCCAATTTTTTTCCGGTCTGATAGATATAAAGATCAAGATAAGTGTCTTCCTCAAAATCGGCTCTTGGTTGAAAAGTTCTGTATAGCAGGCCATTGATAATTGTAGGTTCTTCACTGATTGCCAGTTTCAGTTTGTCTTCATATCGTTCGAGCTGAAAAGACTTTTCATTGAGATAGTCGTTAGGAGATCCCTGGGTGTAGGACCGCAGGTTCATCTGCATATTTTGGTAACGGAACAACTGGTCCTGCCAGAGTTGTGGGTCCAGCTCGAGCGCAACTATGTCCGCATTCTTAATACCCAGGTAGAAGGAATCACTTAAATGAAATGCCATCTTGCTGCTTACGTGCATTGTCCCGAACAGGTAGGAAGGCTTTTTTAATCCGTTTCCGGTAATCTCCCATAAAAGCGTAGGATATTTCTTCCCCTCTTTTTTCTGCGCAGACGCCGCAATCGACGCTAAGAAGATAATCAGTAATAGACCCAGGTGCCTCAGGATAATGTTCGCTCTCATTATAAGGGGTTCTCGGTTACTCATGAAGATGCATAAAAGACGGTAAATCCGGAAAATTATTTTGTTGATAAACTGTAAAAATATCAGGTTGCCTTTGTTTAGTTATCAACCCCGGATTAATGCTTATTGACCTGGTTTATTTTTTTATTCAACCTGTTTATATTACCTTCGCACGCTTATAAAATCATGCCGTAACATGAACCGAATCGGGTGCCGTAAGACCTGGTTTGCGCCGAACTGCTTCCGCAATACTTTGCATATGCCGACCCATTGGTATCATGTGGCGATTGTTGATATAAAAAACATTACACTACATGAAGCTTTCCCAGTTCAAATTTGACCTTCCGTTAAACCTTATTGCCCAGCACCCCGCGAAAAAAAGAGAAGACAGCCGTATGATGGTGGTCCACCGTAAAACCGGACAATTCGAGAACAAACATTTCCGCGATATCCTGGAGTATTTCGAAGACAAAGATGTTTTCGTGGTGAACAACACAAAAGTATTTCCCGCCCGGATGTATGGAAGAAAAGAAAAGACAGGGGCCAAAATTGAAGTTTTTCTCCTTCGTGAATTGAATAAACCTAACCGCCTTTGGGACGTAATTGTTGATCCTGCAAGAAAGATTCGCGTAGGTAATAAATTATACTTCGGCGACAATGACGAACTGGTGGCTGAAGTGATTGATAATACAACAAGCCGTGGACGCACAATCCGTTTTTTGTGGGAAGGAAATGATGATGAATTCCGACAGGTACTGGAAGTATTGGGAGAGACTCCATTGCCGAAATACATCAAGCGCAAACCAGATGAGGAAGATAAGGAACGTTACCAGACCGTATATGCGAAATACGAAGGAGCCGTGGCTGCACCTACTGCCGGTTTGCATTTCAGTAAGGAACTGATCAAAAGACTGGAAATAAAAGGCATTCGCTTTGCCGAAGCCACACTGCATACAGGGCTGGGAACTTTTCGCCCCATAGAAGTGGAAGACCTCAGCAAGCATAAAATGGATGCAGAATATTACCGGATAGATGAAGACGCATGCAGGATCGTGAATAAAGCCAGGCTGAGCGGGCATAGAGTGTGTTCAGTAGGAACTACTACCATGCGGGCAATTGAATCTTCATTTACTGCAGAAAAATTATTGAAACCTTCAGAAGGCTGGACAAATACTTTCATTCATCCGCCTTACCAGTTTAATATTGCCGATGCGCTGATCACAAATTTTCATTTGCCAAAAACCAGTTTGCTGATCATGGTATGTGCTTTCGCCGGATACGATCTTACCATGGAAGCATACAAAAAAGCGATCAAGGATAAATACCGTTTCTTCAGCTACGGAGATGCCATGCTCGTCATTTAATCGTTGACCGATGGGGATTGGCCGTTGGCCGTTAGTAGGAATAATAAGCAATAGACAATGGACAATAGGCAATAGCAATATTCACATGATATTGGTCATTGATCAACCGTCATCCTTCCTTGTTAAGGGAACAAAATATTGCTAACCTCCAGTAAATATTTTATCGATGAATAACAGGGATAAAAGTATCATTTACTGTATCCTCGGCATATATTCGCTGATGGTAAGCTGGTATTATAATCACTCGATCCTTTTGCTCATCATCCACTATATTTTCTGGCCGATCTATTTATTGTATGAATTACTGACTGGTCATCTGTCTCATGGCATGTGGAAAACCATTCCTGAATCTTATTTCAAATAGAATTAATCATAAGAGAACTTGTCACTGCTGAATATACCTATCCCGCATCCCAAATCCCGCAT
>Ga0335080_10007888_pt1 | contig 11072 bp, 9 predicted proteins | sample Lox_Sample_34_FD_206720 | JGI IMG/M metagenome (GOLD analysis project Ga0335080, IMG submission 206720) | Soil microbial communities from Loxahatchee National Wildlife Refuge, Florida, United States - Lox_Sample_3.4 | ecosystem: Environmental > Terrestrial > Soil > Wetlands | place: USA: Florida...
GCCGCTCCAGGGTCGCACGCTGGTTCACGTAACCCTTGTCGGTGATCTCGTGGCCGTCGATGGAGGGCGGCTCCGTCATCAGCATCACGCGGCCGATGCGGGTGGACGAGCCGGGGAACTGCGCATTGTGCGCCGCGATCCTCTCGCGCACGAACGCCCGCACCTTCGGGCTGTTGACGATCTCCTCCGCTGTTGTGCGCGACGTGTCGGCGCAAATCTCCTTCGCCACCGCGATGTTCGGCCATGCGAGCACGCCGACATGGGCCTTGTCGTGCCCGGCAATCACACAATCCTGGATCAGGGGCGATGCCGCTGCGATCGCCTGCGCGCGCAGGGTTCCAACCGACACCCAGGTGCCCGAGGTGAGCTTGAAGTCCTCCGTCACGCGGCCGTCGAAGACGAGGCCCTGTGCGGGATCGTTCTCGTCGAGGAATTTGGCGGCGTCGCCGAGGCTGTAGAAATCCTCCTCATCGAACGCCGCCTTGGTGAGATCGGGCCGGTTGAGATAGCCGGGCGTCACCGTCGGTCCCTTCACGCGGACTTCCAGCTTCAATCCGTTCGGCACAAGCTTCAGCGTGATGCCGGGGAGCGGCAGGCCTATCAGTCCGACCCGCTCGGTGATCCAGTGCACGACCGTGATGCCTTGCGTCTCCGTGGCGCCGTACATCGTCGTAAACGGTACGCGATAGCCCGTCGCGGCGATGGCCAGCGCCTGAAAGCGCTCGTAGATGTCCTGGCTGAGCGTGGCGCCGCCATAACCCGCGTAGCGCAGCTTGGCGAAGAATTTGTCGCGCAGTTCCGCGTCGCGCTCCATGGCATCGCACAGCCAGCCGAACGCGATCGGCGCCGAGCCGAACACCAGCGGCGAGATCTCGCGCAAATTGCGGATGGTCTCGTCGAACATGCCGGGCAGCGGCTTGCCGGCATCCAGAAAAACCGTGCCGCCGGCATGCAGGTTCGAATTGAAGCCGATGTTGCCGGCCGAGATGTGGTTCCACGGCATCCATTCCAGACTCTGCGGAACCTCGCTCGCGTCTTCCGTGCGCAGCGCTTCGGTCGCGGCCACCACGGCGCACATCATGCCGTGCGTCTGGATCACGCCCTTGGGCATCCCGGTCGAGCCGGAGGTGAACAGATACTTGGCCACCGTGCCGTGACCGATCTTTTCCATGGACGCCGAAACATCGCCTGTCGGCCTGGTTGCGATGAGGTCGGCGAAGCTGGTCGTGGCGCGATCGCTGATCGGCAGAACCGTCACGACTTCCGCGCCATCCAGCGGCAGCCCGGCGATTGCGCGCGAATAATACGGTCCCTGCTCGGCGAAGATCATTTTCGGCTTCGCCGTAGCGAAGACATGCTTCAGCTTGCCGTGGTCGGCGCTCATCAGCGAATAGGCGATGGAGACGGGCGCCACCGGCACGCGTGCCTTCATCGCACCCAGCATCATGCTGGCATGCGCGATGGAATTGCCGGACAGGATCATCAGCGGCGCGTCGGGCCCAAGGCCGCGGTCGAGCAGGGCCTGCGCGATGGCATCGGCGCGCCGGTTCATGTCGCCGTAGGTGATGAACCGCCACTCGCCGAGCTTGCCGTCGCCAAGCGGTGTGCGCTCGGCGATGAAATTGCGATCGGGATGTTCGCCTGCCCGCTGCTCCAGCAGATGGGCGATGGAGCGGTGCATGGAGCCCAGCGGATATTTCGAATGCAGGTAGATCGTGCCGCCCTTGCGCGTGATCTCCACGGCGGGCGGGCGCTGGGCCAGCGGCTTGAACGGCGGTTGCTTCAAATTCACCTGCAAATTCATGGCCATCACTCCCCGACGCGAAGAACTACACTTCGCGCTCGTTATTTTGTATATCTCCGCAGCCGGCGCTGGATATTGCCGGCAGGGAAAGCGCCGTGCACGGAAAAAGCATCCTTCTCATCATCGGCGGCGGCATCGCCGCTTACAAGTCTCTTGAGCTGATCCGCCGCGCCCGCGAGCGCGGGCTGACGGTGCGCGCCATCCTGACCGCCGCAGGCGCGGAGTTCATCACGCCGCTGTCGGTCTCCGCGCTGACCGGCGACAAGACCTACTCCGCCCTGTTCAACCTCACCGACGAAGCCGAGATGGGACACATCCAGCTGTCGCGCTCGGCCGACCTGATTGTGGTTGCACCGACGACCGCCGATCTGATGGCCAAGCTCGCGGGCGGCCATGCCAACGATCTGGCCTCCACGGCGCTCATCGCCACCGACAAGCGCGTGCTGATGGCGCCGGCCATGAACGTGCGGATGTGGAACCATCCTGCGACACAACGCAACTTCGAGACCCTGAAACGCGACGGCGTGATCTTCGTCGGGCCGAACGACGGCGAAATGGCGTGCGGCGAATTCGGTCCCGGCCGCATGGCCGAGCCCGACGAGATTGTCGATGCGATTGCGCGCGCGCTGGCTGCGGATGTGCAAGGCCCGCTCGCAGGCGTGAGTGCGCTGGTGACAGCCGGCCCGACGCAGGAGCCGCTCGATCCGGTGCGCTTCCTCGCCAATCGTTCGTCCGGCAAGCAGGGCTACGCGATTGCGGACGCTCTGGCGCAGGCCGGTGCAAAGACGACGCTTGTGTCCGGCCCCGTGGACATCGCAGCGCCCGCGAATGTGAAACTGTTCAAGGTGCAGACGGCGCGCGAAATGATGGCGGCGTGCGAATCTGTTCTGCCGGTCGATGTCGCGGTGTTCACCGCTGCGGTTTCGGACTGGCGGCCGGAGATCGCCGCCAACAGCAAGATGAAGAAGAGCGGCGCGCCGCCTGCCATCAAGCTCGCGGAAAACCCTGACATTCTTTCCACCGTTTCGCATTCGGCGAGGCGGCCGCGGCTGGTGATCGGGTTTGCCGCGGAAACCGACGACATCATCGCGCACGCCAAGGACAAGCGCGCGAAGAAGGGCTGCGACTGGATCGTGGCGAACGACGTCTCACCTACCACCGGCATCATGGGCGGCGACAACAACACGGTGCATCTCGTCACCGCGGCCGGCGTGGAAGATTGGCCGGAGATGAGCAAGGCGGACGTCGGACGAAGGCTTGCCTCACGCATCGCAGAAGCATTGGGAAAAGCGGCGTGACCGTCCGCGTGACGATCCAGCGCCTCCCGCACGGGCAGGATTTGCCCCTGCCCGCTTATGCGACATCGGGCTCGGCTGGCCTCGATCTGCTCGCCGCCATTCACGAAGACATCGAGATCAAGCCCGGCGCGCGCGCGGCAATTCCCTGCGGCATCGCCATCGCGCTTCCCGAAGGATACGAGGCGCAGGTGCGGCCGCGCTCGGGGCTGGCGCTCAACCACGGCGTCACGCTGCTCAACGCGCCCGGCACGATCGACAGCGACTATCGCGGCGAGATCAAGGCCATCCTGATCAATCACGGCGAGACATCGTTCCACGTGTCGCGCGGCATGAAGATCGCGCAGATGGTGATCGCGCCGGTGACGCAGGTGGCCTTCGAAGAAGCAGCGGAGCTTTCGCAAACCGCGCGGGCGGCGGGCGGCTTCGGCTCGACCGGCCACACGGTGAAAGCGTGACCCCATGCTGAAGCTGTCGCGCAAAACCCTGCTGGCGCTCGAAGCGGTGATCGACATCGCGTTCAACGCGCGGCCCGAGCCGGTGCAGGCCAAGGAGATCACCGCGCGCCAGGGCGTGCCGCAGCGCTATCTCGAGCAGGTGATGCAGCAATTGGTGCGGGCCGGAATCCTCAAGGGCGTGCGCGGTCCGCGCGGCGGCTATCGCCTCGCCCGCGAGCGGCGCCGCATTTCCGTCGGCGACATCGTGCGCGTTGCCGAAACGGTGGAGGACGAGAATGGAGATGACGGCAAGCCACGCTCCGAACTGGGCGCGCGCATCGTCACGCCGCTGATCCATTCGCTGCAGAACGAGGTGATGCAACGGCTCGATGCCATCACCATCGAGGATCTGTGCCGGCGTGCACGGACCGAAGGTGTCGAAGGCGGCGCGGTCGCCGCCGATTTCACGATTTGACCAACCTCCCCACAGAGGCGGAGGTAAAGGAGACAAAATGCACAACCCCGGCCGCGGCCGCGTCTACAACGACATCACTGAAACCATCGGCGACACCCCGCTCGTCCGCCTCAACCGCATGGCGAAGGATGCCGGTGCGAAGGCGGACATCCTGCTCAAGCTCGAATTCTTCAATCCCATCGCAAGCGTGAAGGACCGCATCGGCGTCTCCATGATCGAGGCGATGGAGAAGCGCGGCCTCATCACGCCGGGCAAGAGCGTGCTGGTGGAACCGACCAGCGGCAACACCGGCATCGCGCTCGCCTTCGTCGCCGCGGCGAAAGGCTACCGCCTCATCGTGGTGATGCCGGAGTCGGTCTCCCTCGAGCGCCGCAAGATGCTGGCGCTGATGGGCGCGGAGCTGGTGCTGACCGAAGCGGCGAAAGGCATGAAGGCCGCCATCGCCAAGGCGCAGGAGATCATTGCCGCCACGCCGAACGCGATCATGCCGCAGCAATTCGAGAACCCGGCCAATCCGGACATCCACCGCCGCACCACGGCGGAGGAAATCTGGCGCGACACCGACGGCAAGGTGGATGTCGTCATCTCAGGCGTCGGCACGGGCGGAACGATCACCGGCGTCGGCCAGGTGCTGAAAGAGCGCAAACCCAGCGTGAAGATGATCGCGCTCGAGCCGGAGGATTCCCCCGTGCTGTCTGGTGGGCAGCCCGGTCCGCATCCCATTCAGGGCATCGGCGCGGGATTCGTGCCCGCCATCCTCGACCGCAAGGTGATCGATGAAGTCATCACCATCGGCAACGAAACGGCGTTCGATACGGCGCGCAAGATCGCCCGGCTGGAAGGCATTCCCGTCGGGATTTCTTCCGGCGCCGCCGTTGCCGGCGCGCTGGAAGTGGCCGCGCGCCCCGACATGGCCGGCAAGACGATCGTCGTCATCATCCCGTCCTTCGCCGAACGCTATTTGTCGACGGCACTGTTCGAGGGCATCGGCTAAACGTTCGAGACGCGAACGTCCGATGGCGTCGCGCCGTAGCGCGCGCGAAAGGCGCGATTGAAATACGAGATGTCCGCGAAACCGACGGCCAGGGCGATGTCAATGATGCGTTCGGCATCGAAGCGCCGGCTCCTCAGCATGCGGTGCGCGCGCGCCAGCCGCTGCTCGCGAAGGAATTGCGTGAACGTCGTACCGGATTCCTCGAACAGCATTTGCAGCGAGCGCGGCGTCATGCAGTGCCGCGCGGCGACGTCGGCAACCGAAAGCTCCGTATCAGCGAGACTTGCCTCGATGTCTCGCTTGATCGTCAGCAACCGCGCCGCGCGCACCCCGCGGCGCCCGGCAGAGTCCGCCGCGTCCCGCGTCGCACCGAAGGCAACGGCCAACAGGTCGCAGACATGGGCAACGGCAAGATCCTGAACTGCCCGAGACATTGTCGCCGATTCCTCGCGCAGGACTTCCAGATATCGCAGCAGCAGTCTCAGCGCATCCGAACTCGCCGGCACCGGCCGCCCGATGCAACTGTCCGGCGCCAGCAGAAGCGGACCGAGCATATTGCGCGGCGCCTTGATGGTAATCGTCTTGAATGAAGACCGCATGGCGGCGCTGCGCGGTTCGGCGCAGGAAAAGAGGACCGCGTCGCCCGGCTCGAGAATCATCTCGCGTCCGAGATGCTCGGCAAGCCTCGCCGTCGTGGTCCATTGGAAGAGAAGACTGTCGTCGCCATCCGAGAGCAAGCGGCGTGTCCGTTGGAGATTGTGCGGCGTACAGGTTGACCAGACGGCGAAGAGGCCGCCCGGCAGCGGCCGCGCCGTTCCGTGAACCTGGAAGGGATGATCCGCAAGCGGCTCAATCTCCTGCCGCAGCATCTGCCGGCCCACGACCTCACGGAAGATCGCGACGCGATCGGCCTCGGGAAAATCATCCGTCGAGAACCGGAAATCCGGCGGCTTTGGCGCCCATGGAAAGGGAGCCTCCGGCGCACTTGCGCGGTCTATGATGCTTGCCATCTCTTCGACCCGGCAGTGGAAACATCGTATCAGACTATTTTCGCGCCTGTCCCATGTCCTTTTCGCGATCGTCCAAGAATTTCACGGGAACCTTTTTGTAACGTTCGTCTGTCGCTGGGCTTGGGCCAACCCTCGGGGAGGCACTATGCGCCGCCAGATTTTGTTTCGAATTCTATTTGTGACACTGACCGCTGCCTCTGGATTCGTGGCCGGCAACGCATGGGCTGGGCTGAAGACGCTGCATTCGTTCTGCAACACCTCGAACTGCACCGATGGCAACAACCCGCTTGCGGGCCTTGTCATGGACGCGTCAGGAAACCTTTACGGAACCACCGAACAAGGCGGAAAGTTCAACAGCGGACTCGTGTTCAAGCTGATCCCGAACGCGAACAAGACGAAGTACACCGAGCACATCCTCAAGAATTTCTGCGCAAAGCCGAGTTGCACCGACGGCAGCTTTCCGGAAGCCGGTCTCATCATCGATTCAAATGGCGCGCTGTATGGAGCGACCGGCGGCGGCGGGAAATTCGGCGCCGGAGCGGTCTTCAAGATGCACCCGGTGACGAATGGGTGGGCCTACGGCGTCATCCACTCCTTCTGCCACGATGCAAGCTGCTCGGACGGCAGCTCACCGGAGACCGAGCTCACATATTCCGGCCAGGCTTCCGGCCAGCCTTATGACGGAACTTCGCCGCTGTTTGGCGCGACTTTCCTCGGCGGTTCCAGCAATCGCGGAGAAGTCTACAAGCTCACGCCAAACGGATCGGGTTGGACGTTCCACGTGATCCATTCCTTCAGTTCGGGCTTCCATGGCGGCGAGTTGTTCGTGGATCCCGCCGGCAATCTGATCGGAACCACGCTTCTCGGCGGCGCGAACAGCGGTGGGGAGCTTTTCTCGCTTGCGCCCAGCACCGGAACCGAGGCCACGCTCTACAATTTTTGCGCAAAGGCGAACTGCGCCGACGGAGCACAACCGATCGGGCGCCTTCTGATGGACGACAAGGGCAACCTGTTCGGCACTGCATCGGTCGGAGGTGCCGGCGCGCATTGCGTGTCGGTCAGCGGATGCGGCGTCGCCTACGAGTTCACCTCTGCGGGCAAATATAAGGTCATCTACAATTTCTGCTCGCGCGCGTCGTGCAAGGACGGCGAGGTTCCGTCAGCCGGCATGATCATGGATGCCATCGGTGACCTTGTCGGCACCACCTATGAAGGCGGGACGGGACCGGGCGGATCCGTCTTCTCTCTCCACCACGGCACGACGTGGATGGAGACCGTGCTCTACAACTTTTGCAGCCAGCTGAATTGCACCGATGGAGCCGGCCCTGTTGCGCCGGTCATCGTCGACAGCGGCGGCAATCTTTACGGAACGGATGCGGCCGGGGGGGCGAATGGCGACTTCGGCACCGTGTTCCGTCTGAAACCGTAGCGGCAGCAGATCGGCAAAAGGAAGATCCAATGCGCAAACCAAACCGCAATGTCCATGCACTCGCGTGCAACGCGCTGACGATTGCACTACCGGCAATTGCCTTCACATTCGTCACGATCGCCGGGGTGTCCGCCGGCACGGAGAAGACGCTGCATTCGTTCTGCAACGAGAACAATTGCGGCGACGGCGACACGCCGCGCAACGGCCTGGTGATGGATGCGGCCGGAAACCTCTACGGCACCACGGAATTCGGCGGCAAACACAACGAGGGCCTGGTCTACAAACTGATCCCGAACGCGGGACACACAAAGTACACCGAACACATCCTGAAGAGTTTCTGCGCCAAGCCGGGCTGCACCGATGGTGCGTATCCGGACAGCGAGCTGATCATGGACATGGACGGAAACATCTACGGCACGACGGAAGTCGGCGGCAAACACGGCGGTGGCGAAGTCTTCCGGATGAAGCCTGTAACGAATGGCTGGACCTTCGCCGTCATCCATTCGTTCTGCGCTCATCCGCCAGGCTGCTCTGATGGCGACACTCCTTATGGCGGGCTCGCCTATGCCGGGCAGACCACCGGCGCGCCGTGGAACGAAACCTCGTCACTCTTCGGCACGACCAGCCTCGGCGGAGGGCCCGACAAGGGAACCGTGTACAGCCTCACCCCCGGCGCGTCCGGCTGGAGCTACCAGGTTCTGCATGTTTTCAACCCATCCGGGAATCCGGATTCGGTATACCCCGGCCCGCTTGTCGTGGATGCCTCCGGCGACGTCGTTGGCGTGACGTATTATGGCGCCGCGAACGGCGCCGGCGCGCTCTACCGCCTTGCATCCGGATCGTGGACCGAAGACACGCTGCACAATTTCTGCGCTGACGCGAGTTGCAGCGACGGGGCCAATGGACTCGGCCGGTTGGCGATCGATGCGAACGGCAACATTTTCGGCGTCACACTCGCAGGCGGCTCCGGCTCCCATTGCCCGGAGTCCAACGGTTGCGGCGTCGCGTTCGAGCGCACGGCGAGCGGCCACTACAAGGTGATCTACGATTTCTGCTCCAAAACGAACTGCAAGGACGGCCTCGAACCATCCGCGGGCCTCACCATGGATGCGTCCGGCAATCTCTATGGCGTCACGCATATCGGCGGCAAAGGAAACCTCGGGGTCGTCTTCCTGCTGGGCAGCGGCGGAGGCTGGCCCGAGTCGGTGCTATACGCTTTCTGCAGCCAGACGAACTGCACCGACGGCGCGGGTCCGGCTGCGCCGGTGATCATGGATGATACCGGAAATGTCTACGGCACCACGGCGGAGGATGGCGCCAACGGCAGCGGCGGCACGGCCTACAGGCTGGCACCGTGACAGCCAGAGGACTCATGCACCAATCCAACGGTGAGGACGCCACGCGGGCCTCGCACCGTGTACTGACGATTTCGGCCGCCGCGGCCTTGTGCGCATTCTTACCGCCCGACAGCGCATCTGCGTACACTGTGACGACGCCGCATTCGTTCTGCGCCTGGTCCAACTGCGGCGATGGCGCCGAGCCCAAAGCCGGTCTTCTGCGGGATGCATCGGGCAATCTGTATGGCACGACTCCGTCCGGCGGGGCGAACGGCATGGGCGTCGTGTTCGAACTGGTGCCCAATCCCCAGACAGGCAAATACAAGGAATACGTCCTGCGCAACTTCTGCATAAAGGCGAATTGCGCGGACGGATCGAGCCCTGAGGCCGAACTCATCATGGATGTGGACGGCAATCTCTATGGAACGACCGAGAATGGCGGGGCCGACGACGATGCAGGCGTGATCTTCAAACTGACCCACAATGGCAGCGGCTGGAGCTTCGCGGTGCTGCACAATTTCTGCAGCACAAATCTGGGAGCGAAGTGTGCCGACGGTAAGTACCCCGTCGCAGGACTCACCTATGCGGGCCAGGCTGCCGGAGAACAGTGGGATGAATCATCTCCCCTGTTCGGCACGGCCTTGGAGGGCGGCCAGCATGGCCGCGGCGTCGCCTTCAAACTCATCAACAATGGCGGCGAGTGGCAGGAGTCGATCGTCCACGATTTCGACTCGGCACTGGCGCCTCTCGCGATCATCATGGACTTTGCCGGAAATCTCCTCGGCATGACTGAGGGCGGCGGCAAATATGGTCACGGCATCCTGTACAGGCTGGCGGCGGGAACGTGGAAAGAAACGACGTTCCACAATTTCTGCGCCCAGACCAACTGCACCGATGGCGACTATCCGGCCGGGAGGCTGGCGGTAGATGCGGCCGGTGATGTCTTCGGAGTGACCGAGCGCGGCGGGTGCGACGATGATTGCGGCGTACTTTTTAAGCGCAAGGCCGGCGGCGGCTACAGCGTGATTCATGTCTTCGGCCAGGAACCCAAAGACGGAATCCTCCCCACGGCCGGTCCGATCCTCGACGCCAGCGGCAATCTCTATGGCACGACTTACGAGGGCGGCACGAAAGGCTTTGATCTCGGCGGTGGCACGGTGTTCAAGCTCAGCTACGACACCACCACGCAACAATGGAACGAAACGACTCTCCATACCTTCTCGGCCTTTACCTTTAACCCTCACGGCGCTGACCCCGCCGGGCCGGTGATCATGGACGGAGACGGCAACCTCTACGGCACGACCTTCCAGGGCGGCGCGAATGGCAATTACGGCACGGTGTTCAAGCTCAAGCCCTGACCTGACAGGACAACGCCGGCGGCGAGATTTCGAGAAGGAGAAAATAATGTTCGACCGCACTCACAAGCGTTTCACGTACGTCACACTGGCCGGCACGATTGCCTTCGCGATCGCGGGCGCGGCTCCGGTCCACGCAGAGAACCAGGACGTACCGCAGCTGAGCGGCACATATGTCTTCAATGCCACCCAGAATTGTCTGCCGTCGACGGGTGATCTTGAGAGTCTCACAGGCACCATGACGTTCGACCCGAGTACCGGGAAGATGAAGCTCTTCGAATACATCACAAGTGGAAATCCTCTCACGCTTCAGAAGGGCAAGGGGACGGACATCTTTTCCAACTCTGCAAGCACCTTCACACTCGACTCGACAACGTTCCAGGCATTCTACGGAAAACTGGCGAAGGGCGTCGCCACGTCGTTTTCTTTCATCGGCGTGGTGGGGGACGGATGTGCCCTGCAGGTGTCGCTAACCCTGCAATGAATGTTTCGCGCACGGTCGACGGAGAGGACGTCATGCACCATCGATTCCGATTGCGAAATTCAACCTTGCGCATCACAATGGCGCTGGCGTTCGCGGCGTTTGCTGTTTCCTTTTCCGGCGCGTCCGCGATGGCGCAATCGTCCAGGGCCGGGCCTCCAGCCGTCCCAATGCTAAAGGGAGGTTACGCGCTCACCGATGTCCAGATGTGCAATTCGGGCAACTCGTCCCAGATCACGGCTCTCGCAACCTTCGATACGACAACCGGAAAACTCAAGCTGAAGGGTTACATCGCCACCGGCAACCCGGTCACGCTCAGTACGCTCAAACAGACTTTGTCCTATTCGAACTCGGCGACGACGGTCACGCTGGGCGATACGGTCTACCAGGTCACGTATGGAAAAGTCGCGAATGGAATTGCGACGTACCTCTCGATGATCGCAGCCGCGGACCCT
>Ga0335080_10007889_pt1 | contig 11071 bp, 14 predicted proteins | sample Lox_Sample_34_FD_206720 | JGI IMG/M metagenome (GOLD analysis project Ga0335080, IMG submission 206720) | Soil microbial communities from Loxahatchee National Wildlife Refuge, Florida, United States - Lox_Sample_3.4 | ecosystem: Environmental > Terrestrial > Soil > Wetlands | place: USA...
GAGCTCGAGGAGACGCTGTACGGCGTCTCGTCCGCGGTGCTCGACCGGCGTGAGCGCCCGCTCGCGATCGTCAATGTCTGGGGGCCGAGCCACCGCTTCACCGCGGAGCGGCTGCCTGACGTCGGCGCGAAGACGGCCCGCGCCGCGGAGGAGATCCGCGTATTGATCGCGTAGTGTGTGTGCGTGGCCGTCGCGATGCCACCCACGCTGCGTAACCGGCTCCGCGACGGCGGCACGCTGCCCGCGTCGTGGTACTCGGATCCCGAGATCCTCCGGCTCGAGCACGAGCGGATCTTCGGCCACACGTGGCAATACGCGGGTCCCGCCGAGCAGGTGAGCGAGCCGGGCGCGTTTCTGACGTGCCGCGCGGGCACGACTCCGATCGTGGTCGTGCGCGGGCGCGACGGCGAGCTCCGGGCGTTCTTCAACGTGTGCCGCCATCGCGGCCACGAGGTCGCCGAGGGCTGCGGACGCCGCGAGACGCTCCAGTGCCCGTACCACGCGTGGACGTACGACCTCGACGGGTCGCTGCGCGCCGCGCCGCGGTCCGACCGCGAGCCGGGATTCGACCCGTCGGGGCTCGGGCTGCGCCCCGCGTCGGTCGAGACGTGGGGGCCGCTCGTCTTCGTCAACCCGGACGTCGACGCACCGCCCTTCCGCGAGATCCTCGGCGAGCTTCCGCGGGAGCTGGCCGCGCGCGGTGTCGATGCGGACGGGCTCGTGTACAGGGGCCGCTCGCGCGAGCAGGTGCTCGACGCGAACTGGAAGATCGTCGTCGAGAACTTCCTCGAGTGCTACCACTGTCCGGTCGCGCACAAGAGCTTCAGCAAGCTCATCGACGTCGACCCCGACGCGTACACGCTGACGACGGCGCGCTGGAGCTCGAGCCAGTACGGACCGGCTCAGAGCGGTGACGACCTTCCGTATGACGCCGGCGGCGAGCTGAACACGAGCCAGTTCCACTTCGTGTTCCCGAACTGGACCCTGAACGTCCTGCCGGGTCCGCGGCACGTGCGCGTGCTCGTCTTCCAGCCGCTCGACCCGGACCGGACAGCGTCCTACGTCGACGGCTTCTGGGCGCCGGGCGTCCCCGACGCGGTTGTCCGGGAGATCACCGACTTCGGCGCCGAGGTCGGCAAGGAGGACCGCGAGCTGGTCGAGTCGGTCCACCGCGGGCTCCGCTCGGGAGCGATCGACCACGGCCGTCTCCTGCTCTCGAGCGAGGGCCTGATCCAGCATTTCCAGCTGCTCGTGCTCGACGCGCTCGAGGGCTAGCGCCCCGTCAGCCGACGCGGAGGAACGGCGCGCACTCGGGCCGGCTGCGGTTGCCGGCCGGATCGGCGGCGACGACGCAGAAGCGGAGCCGGCGGCTGCGCAGCTTCTTCGGCACCGGCCAGTGGACGAGCGCGTGGCGCGTGCCGATCGCGAACGTCATCGGCGCGGTCAGCGTCGCGACCGGGGCGCCCGCCTCGTAGACCTTCACCGTCGCGCTGCTGCGGCCGCTGTCGTCGAACAGGTCGAAGTGGAGCGTCGCCGTCTTGCCCGGCAACGCGGTGGCGGGGTACGCGGTGACGAGCGGCGGGCGAATGTCGGGCGAGCGGAGCGCACCGGCCGCCTCGAGCCGCTCGACCGCCGTCGCCGCGCTGCGTGTGAGCTGGTCCGAGCTCGAGGACGAGAGCTGAACCGCGTCGAGGACCTCCTGCTCGGCGGCGGTCGAGCGGCCTCCGTCGTAGATCCCGAAGCCGGCAGGCATCGCAACGAGGAGCGGCCCGACGTACCAGAGACCGAGCTCGGCGCCGAGGAAATGCGCGTAGTCGTCGGGCTTCGCCCAGAGCGACGGGATCGCGCCGAGGTCGTCGATCGAGCCGATCACGGCCACCTTGATCCGGTCGCCGTGCGCGTAGACCGCCGCCGCCGCCTGCTCGAGCGCGCTCTCCGCGGACTGCGACGGCGCCTGCTCCGGGAAGTAGACGTTCTGGAGGAGCAGGTAGTCGCTCGCGGGATCGCCGTCCGCCCGTGCCGGCGCCGCGGCGAGAGCCGCGGCCGCGGCGAGGGCCGCGAGCGCCAGCGCGGCGCCCGCGGCCCTGCCGGCCCGGGTCACTGGTTGCAACCGGACGGCTGCGGCTCGTCGATCCGCAGCCCCGTCGTCGGGGTGCCTCCGGGCACGGCGAACGTGACCATCACCACTGCCGGCGTGGTCGTGCTCTCGTTCTTGACGACGAACGTGTGCGCGCCGGTCTCGTAGAACGACTGGCCCGTGCCGAACGTCTGCGACGAGCAGTCCGTTGCATAGCGGGCGACCTGGCCGGAGACGACGGTCGCCGTCAGGTACCCGGGATGCGTGTGCCAGCCCGAGGACGCGCCGGGTGCGAACGTCGCCTGCTGCGTGACGATCTCGGGCTGCTGGAGGAGCTCGACCGGCGTCATCCCGAAGTGCCCGGCGATGACCGGATGGAGCTCGAGCCACTGCCCGAGGTTCGTGACGCCGGCGCTGCGGAGCCGCATCAGGAACTCGGGCAGCTGGTCTGCCGAGTACTGCGTCCTCCCCCACTTGATCCCGCTCGCGTCCACGGGCAGAGCCGTGTTGAACGCGAGGTTGTCCTGCAGCGTGCCCACCGAGAGGATCTTGTTCGACTGCCCCGAGCTCGGCGTCGCCAGCGCCACGGCCACCCAGACGGCGGCGGCGAGGACGACGAGCGCGACGATCAACCGCTTCATGCCCTACCTCCATGGATCGAGTTGCGACCGACGCTAGGTCGAGTCGCGTCCGCGGCACACGTGGGCGCCCGGTCGGATCGGCGGCGGCTGCCTTCTCTGTCCGGCACGGTGCTAGCCCCCTTGACTGTTTCGTCCGGAAAGTGGAGAACGGTCGGTGTGGAAAGGCTGCGCACGTTGCTCTCGGACGACGACGACGAGCGTCGTGCGATCGAGCGCTCGCTGCACGACGGGGTGCAGCAGCAGCTCGTCGCGCTCGCGGTCGAGCTGCAGACGGTGCGCGGGCTCGTCGCATCCGATCCGGAGGCCGCGCTCCGTCTCCTCGACGAGGTGCGGGCCGAGATCGGCCGGGCGCTGGACGAGCTCGGCGCGCTGGCGCAGCGCGTGCATCCGCCGCTGCTCGACACGCAGGGGCTCACCGCCGCGCTGCGCATGGCAGCCGCCGCCGCGCCGGTCCCGGTGCGGGTCGACGGAACGGTCGCGGGCGCCGTGTCGCCGCTCGCGGCGGTGACCGTCTACCGCTGCTGCGTCGCCGCGCTCGCCGCCGCAGGCCCCGGCTCAACGGTCGTCGTCCGGAGCGGTGACGGCGAGCTCGAGTTCGAGGTCGATCTCGCCGGGGGCCGCGTGGACGCGGGCGCGCTCGACGGGCTCGCCGGCCGGGTCGACGTCCTCGGCGGCATGCTCGAGGTCGAGGCCTCGCGCGTCGCGGGCCGGCTTCCGCTCAATCCGCCGAGCCGCCCTCGGCCAGGTACATGACCACCGCCTTCACACGCTTGTGCACCGACGTCTCCCACGTCAGCCCGAGCTTGAGGAAGATCGCGTGAATCACCTTCTCGACCGACCGCTCGGTGAGGAACAGCGTCGAGGCGATCGCGGCGTTGTTCTTTCCCGCGGCCATCTCGCGCAGCACGTCCCACTCGCGCGGCGTCAGCTCGTGGAGCGGCGAGCGCTCGGCGCGCGCCCTCTCTGCGACGAGTGCCTCGACGACTTTCGGGTCGACGACGGAGCCGCCCTCCGCAACGGCGCGCACGGCGCCGACGAGCTGCTCGACGTCGTCGACGCGCTCCTTCAGCAGGTACGCGCGCCCCTCGCTCCCGCGCTCGAGGAGCGGCAGCGCGTAGCGCGGGTCGGCGTACTGGCTCAGCACGACGACGCCGATCCGCGGATGCGTCTCGCGCAGGACGTCGGCCGCGCGGATGCCCTCGTCGGTCCCGGTCGGCGGCATCCGGATGTCGGTGACGACGACGTCGGGCTGCTCGTCCTCGACGGCGGCGAGCAGCGAGTCGAGGTCCTCGCACGCCGCGACGACCTCGATCTCCGGCTCCGCGTCGAGCAGGCGGCGCATCCCTTCGCGCACGAGGTAGTGGTCGTCGGCGAGCACCACGCGAAGCGCCATCGCCGAAGCTTAGGACGGTGGACGCGATGACGGCGCCCGTCGTCCTCGTCGTCGACGACGACGGGAGAAACCGGAAGCTCGTGCGGGACGTGCTCCGGCGTGACGGCCTCGACACGATCGAGGCGGCGAGCGCGGCGGACGCGCTCGCGCTCGCGCGCGCACACGTCCCCGACCTCGTCCTCATGGACCTCCGGCTGCCGGACCTCGACGGCGCCGAGGCGCTGCGGCGCCTGCATGCCGATCCGGCTACGGCGCACATTCCGGTCGTCGCGCTCACCGCGGTCGCCGGCGCGCGCGAGGCGCTGCTCGAGGCGGGCTTCGCCGGCTACGTCGAGAAGCCGATCGACGTGCGCGCGCTGCCCGACGAGGTGCGGCGCCGCTGCGTCCCGCGCTAGCCCACGCGCCGACGGGAGGCTAGCCCCCTGGACGTGCGGTGTAACCGGTGTCACGATCCTGATGCGTCGGGGCAGGCCTTACCGAAAAGGAGGCTGGGCATGGTGCGCACGCTGCTGGGGGCATGCGCTGTGGCGGCGACGGCGACCGCCCTGCTGGCGGGCTGCGGCGGCTCGAGCAACGACTCGGCGGCGAACGCCACGATCCAGCGGGAGGCGACGTTCTACGAGATCGACCAGATCGAGGTGAAGTTCCATGAGGCGATCGCGAAGCACGACCTGAACCTCATGATGTCGCTCTTCGCCCCCGGCGCCGTCTTCAACATCGACCAGCAGGTGCTGACCGGCAAGGCGCAGATCCGGCACTGGTTCGCAACCGAGAACCCTGCGTTCCTGCCGAAGAACCACTGGGTGGCCGACACGCCGACGTACAAGATCAAGCAGACCGTCAACGGCGACAAGGGCACGCTGTACTTCCAATGCCACTTCATCGACCCGAAAACGGGGAAGGTGATGGCTCACGTCGGCGTCGACCATGACGTGCAGAAGATCGACGGCAAGTGGCTGATCGTGAACTCGGTCGCCGGCACGACACCCCTGAACTAGCCGAGCGAGGCGATGGCGCAATTCGAGGTGGTAGAACCGCCGCCGGCCTCACGGAGGCGGGCGACGCTCGCGGGCATCGAGAATCGGCTCCGACACGGCGTGGCACGCGTGCCTGCGACCGTGCGCACGAAGCTGCTCCTCTCGTTCCTCCTCATCGCAGCGCTGCTCGTCCTCGTCGCCGTGCTCGGGCTGCGCGTCCTCGGAGAGGCGAACGCGCGCGTCGAGCGTCTCGGCAGCCTGCAAGTTCGCTCGACGCAATACCAGGCCATCGCGGCGCACGCCGAGGACGCGCGCCAGGTCCTGGGAGTGCGCGACATCGGCCAGCCCGGACTCCGCAAGTACACGCTCGAACCGACTCTTGCGGGAGGAACGCGCTGGGTCCTCGCCGACGAGGCGGCCGCCTACACGCTCTCCCAGGTCTACGTCGCAACGAATCAGGTCACGTTCAAGTTCACACCGCCGCCCGCGGACGAGCGCGTGCTCCACCGGATCCGCGCGGTGGACTATCGCAAGATCGATCGCGCGCTGACGAGGATCACGGCGCTCGATCGGAACGGTGTCACAGGCTACAAGGCGTTGCCGTTGCTCGGGGCCGCGGAGGACGCGGCCGACGACATGACGCAAGAGGCGACCGATCTCGCGGACCGGACGAGCGCCGAGACGACCGCGCTCATCGCTGCCAACCGCAGCGCGGACGCCTCGTCGCGCAACCTCTTCATCGTCGTCGCCGCGATCAGCGTCGCGCTCGCGCTCGCGCTCGGTCTGCTTCTCTCGTGGTCGCGCGGCGACCCCATACAGCGAACGGAGGCGCGGCTCCAGGAGATCGCCGAAGGCGACTTCTCGGGACGGCTCGACGTGCCGAACCGCGACGAGCTCGGCTCGCTCGCCACCAATGTCAACCGCATGAACGACGAGCTGCGCCGGCTGTACGGCGAGCTCGAGACCGCCAGCCGCCACAAGAGCGAGTTCCTCGCCAACATGTCGCACGAGCTTCGCACGCCGCTGAACGCGATCATCGGGTTCTCGCAGGTGCTGCGGCAGCGTCTGTTCGGCGAGCTGAACGCGAAGCAGGAGGAGTACCTCGACGACGTGATCGCGTCGGGCAACCACCTGCTCTCGCTCATCGACGACGTCCTCGACCTCTCGAAGATCGAAGCGGGCCGGATCGAGCTCGAGCTGACGACCTTCTCGCTCCGCGAGGCGCTCGAGCGCAGTGTCGTGATGGTGCGCGAGCGCGCCGCGGACGGCGGCGTGTGGGTATCGCTCGAGCTCTCGCCGGAGGTCGACGTCGTCCGCGCGGACGAGCGGCGCGTTCGCCAGACGCTGTTCAACCTGCTCTCGAACGCGGTCAAGTTCACGCCTGCGGGCGGCAGCGTCGTCGTCGCGGCGGAGCGGAACGGCGGGGAGGCGCGCGTGTCCGTGACCGACACCGGCCCGGGTGTCGCGCCCGAGGACCGGGAGCGGATCTTCGAGGAGTTCCAGCAGACGGAGCTCGGCGCACGGCAACGCGAAGGCACGGGCCTCGGGCTCGCGGTCTCGCGGCGCCTCGTCGAGCTGCACGGCGGCCGGATCTGGGTCGAGGACGGGCCGGGCGGCGGTAGCCGCTTCGTGTTCACGCTCCCGCTCGGCGAGGGGTGACCGTGACCGGCGAGCAGGTTCTCGTCGTCGAGGACAACGAGCGGAACATGAAGCTCGTCCGCGACGTGCTTCGGGCGAGCGGCTACCGGACGCTCGAGGCGGCGAGCGGCGAGGACGCGATCGAGCTCGCGCGCGCGCACGTGCCGGCGCTCGTGCTCATGGACGTCCAGCTTCCCGGACTCGACGGCGTCGCCGCCCTCGCGCGGCTGCGCGGCGATGAGCGGACGGCCGCGATCCCGGTTCTCGCGCTCACCGCGCAGGCGATGGAGGGCGACCGTGAGCGCTTCCTCGATGCGGGCTTCGACGGCTACCTGCCGAAGCCGGTGGACATCGCCGACCTCGTCGCGGTCGTGCGCGAGCACTGCGACCGCGGCTGACGAGGGCCGGCCTCCCTGGCTCAGTCGGTGGTGCGGCGCCTATAGAGGTGGGCGGCGAGTGGAGCGAAGATCGCGAGGAGCGCGATCGACCAGAGGAGTGCGGTGGCAACCGGGTGCTGCATCGGCCAGTCGTGGATCGCGGCCGAGGGGTTCGGGTTGTGGAAGAGCTCGCGGGCGGCTGCGGTGACGGCGCTGACGGGGTTCCAGTCGGCGATCGTCTGGAGGACCGCGGGCATGTGCTCGGTCGGGACGAGTGCGTTGGAGACGAACGCGAGCGGGAAGAGGATGACGAGGCCGATCCCCTGCGCCGACTCGGGTCCCTTGCTCACGATTCCGAGGCACGCGCAGCCCCACGACATCGCGTAGCTGAACAGCAGGAAGACGCCGAAGCCGGCGAGCGTGGCGCCGATGCTTCCCTCCGGGCGCCAGCCGATGGCGAGCCCGGTGAGGGCGACGATCAGGGCGCAGAGGGCGGCGGTGAGGAGATCCGCGAGCGAGCGTCCGACGAGCACGGCCGGACGCCACATCGGGAGCGTGCGGAAGCGGTCGATGACGCCGCCGTTGAGATCGGTGCTCAGTCCGACTGCGGTGCCCATCGACGAGGTGGTGAGGTTGAGCGCGAGCAGGCCGGCGATCGCGAACGCGGTGTAGCTGCCTCCGTGCGGCAGGACGACGCCCGCGCCGAACACGTAGACGAACAGCATCGTGAAGAGGACCGGCTGGATGGTGACGTCGGAGAGCTGGAGCGGCTCGCGGGCGATGTGGACGAGGTTCCGGCGGGTCAGCACCTCGATGTCGCGGAGCCGCCGGATCAGGCCGGAGCCGGACGTCGGTGTGCGTGGTGCGAGCGAGATAGCGCTCATCGTCAGGCTGCCTCCTGCTCGAGGCCGGTCGCGGGCTCGTCCGGCTCGGCCGGATGTCCCGTGAGGGCGAAGAAGACGTCGTCGAGCGACGGCTGGTGGACCTGGACGTCGTCGACGGTGATCCCGGCGTCGTCGAGCGCGCGGACGACCGTCGTCGCGAGGCCGGCGCCGTTCGCGACCGGCGCGCGCAGCCGGCAGCCGTCGTGGCTGACCTGGATTCGGCCGGCGACGAACGGCTGAAGCGCGGCGAGCGCGGCAGGGTCGACGGCGCTGAGCGTCACCTCGAGCCGGGCGCCGCCGGTCCGCGCCTTGAGCTCGGACGCGGTGCCCTCCGCGATCGCGCGGCCGTGGTCCATGACGACGATGCGGTCGGCGAGCTCGTCGGCCTCGTCGAGATACTGCGTCGTGAGCAGGAGCGTCGCGCCGTCGCCGACGAGCTCCCGGATGATTCCCCACATCCGCACCCGGCTGGCGGGGTCGAGCCCGGTGGTCGGCTCGTCGAGAAAGAGCACCGGCGGCCGGGTGACGAGACCGGCGGCGAGGTCGAGCCGCCTGCGCATGCCGCCGGAGTACTCCTTCAGCATCCGGTCGGCCGCATCGACGAGCTCGAACCGGCCGAGCAGGCCGGCCGCTCTCGCCTGCGCGTCGCGGCGTCCCAGCCCGCTCAGCCTTCCGATCATCACGAGGTTCTGGCGGCCGGTGAGCACCTCGTCCAGCGTCGCGTCCTGCGCCGTGACCCCGATCCGGCGCCGGACCGCCGACGCGTCTTTCACGACGTCGTGGCCGGCGACGCGGGCCGAGCCGCCGTCCGGGATCGTCAGCGTGGTCAGGATGCGGACGGCGGTCGTCTTGCCGGCGCCGTTGGGGCCGAGGACGCCGAGGATCGCCCCGGAGGGCACCTCGAGGTCGAGCCCCGCGAGGGCGACCGTCGCTCCGAACTGCTTCGTGAGGCCGCGGGCCTCGATCATCGGCTCGTCTGCCACGCTTCTCCTTACCGGTCGGCAAGTAAAGTTCCGGAGGCAGGGTAGTCGCTAACTAGCCGGTCGTCAAGTAAACTTTCGTTCGATGAGCTCTCCGACCCGCAACCCGGTGACCCGCCCGCGCACGCTGACGCGCGAGCGGATCCTCGAGGTCGCGCTCGAGCTGTTCAACGAGCAGGGCTACGAGAAGACCTCGCTGCGCGAGATCGCCGACCGGCTCGGCGTCACGAAGGCGGCGCTCTACTACCACTTCCAGCGCAAGGAGGACATCCTCCTCGAGCTCCATCTGCGCCTGCACGACCTCGGCCGCGACCTGCTCGACCAGCTCGACGCGCTCGACGAGCAGGAGCTCGTCGCCGCCTGGCCCTCACTGATCGACCAGTTCATCGAAAAGGTGCTCGCCAACCGCGAGCTGTTCCTCGTCCACCAGCGCAACGAGCAGGCCTTCCACCAGCTCGCCGACAACGAGCGCCACCAGGCCGAGAACGACGACATCGAGCAGCGCTTCCGCCGCTTCCTCGCGAATCCCGCGATCCCGCTCGCCGACCGCGTGCGCATGGCCTGCTCGATCGGCGCCGTTTTCAGCGCGCTCATGGGCGCAGGCGGCATGTTCGGCGACGCACCCGTCGAGGAGGTCGCGGCACTCGTCCGCGACGCGATCGGCGACCTCTTCCCCTCACACCGCTAGCGGCCAAGCCCCGCGTTGGCGCGAAATGGAATCGACCCGACCTGTGGGCACCGGTGTCCGAATGACCCTCATTTCGCGTCGTCGCGCAGCGCGTCGGGGAGCGCTCGAAGCGCGAGTTCGTCATCGACGCAGCGGCTCCGGCGGCCGCAGCTCTCGAGGCATTCACGCGGCGGACTGGCCGCCGTCGACGATGAGCGTTTGTCCCGTGATGAAGTCGGCGGAACGCCCGGCGAGGAAGACGATCGTCCCTCTCAGGTCGTTCGGGGCACCGAAGCGGCCGAGCGGTATGCGCTCGAGGAAGAGGTCGCCCGAGCGCTCGAGCAGCGCCTGACTCATCTCGGTCGGGAACCATCCCGGCGCGATCGCGTTGACGGTGATTCCGTGGCGGGCCCACTTGACGGCGACGTCGCGAGTGAACGCGACGACGCCGCCCTTCGAGGCGTTGTAGGCGACGGCGTCCATCAGCTCCGGCGGGGCGCCCCCGAAGGCGGCGACCGAGGCGACGTTCACGATCTTCCCGCGGCCCTGGGCGATCATCACGCGGCCGGCGATTTGCGTGAAGCGAAACAGCCCGGTCAGGTTCACGTCGATCACCTTCTGCCAGCCCTCGAGTGGGTACTCCTCGAGCGGCGCCCCCCACGAGGTGCCTGCGTTGTTGACGAGCACGTCGATCGTCCCGAGCTCGGACACGGCGCGCTCGACCACCGCTTCGATCTCCTCGTGGGAGCGCACGTCGCAGCGCATCCCGATCGCGGTGACGCCGTGCGCCCGGGCGATCTCGGCGGCCGCTTGCTCGCAGCGCTCCGCTTTTCGCCCGCAGACGACGACGCTTGCGCCCGCCTCGGCGAGCGCGTCGGCGAACACGAGGCCGAGACCCGCGCCTCCGCCGGTCACGATCGCGGTGCGGCCGCCGAGATCGAAGAGATCGGACAGCGCCATTGCGAGACCCTAGAGTCTGTGGGTCAGTCTCCGGCCTCGTACTTGAACGAGATGTCGAGACGGACCCGGTAGTCGGCTATCTTCCCGTCCGCGATCGTCACGTCGAACCGGGTGGCTTCGGCGACGCGGAGATCGCGGATCGAGCGCGCCGCCGTCTCGACCGCGTTCTGCGCGGCCGCTTCCCACGAGTCCGAGCTCGTTCCGATCACTTCGGTGACGCGATAGACGCTGTCGCTCATTGCTCGCTCCTTCGAGTCGGTCTGGCGAGACTCGATGATCCCAGCGCCGCCGAGCCGTGACAAGGAGCTCAGCTCCCCGACCCGGTCGTGAAGCTACGGTAGACGCCGAGCAGAGCCTCCTTCTGGGCGTCGGTGAGCCGCGGGTCGGCTCGGATCGCGGCCTCGGTGTCCGCGCCCTCGGACGGCTCGTCGTCGAGCAGACCCGCCTGCTCGAGCAGCGTCTCCGCCGAGAGGTTGA
>Ga0335080_10007890_pt1 | contig 11070 bp, 10 predicted proteins | sample Lox_Sample_34_FD_206720 | JGI IMG/M metagenome (GOLD analysis project Ga0335080, IMG submission 206720) | Soil microbial communities from Loxahatchee National Wildlife Refuge, Florida, United States - Lox_Sample_3.4 | ecosystem: Environmental > Terrestrial > Soil > Wetlands | place: USA...
TACACGTACTGCACCGTCTTCGTGATCGAGGGTGACGAGCTCGACGCCGACGCGCTCGAGTCCGACCTGGAGCGTCTCGGCGACTCGCTGCTCGTGGTCGGCGACTCGACCGCGCTCAAGGTGCACGTCCACACCGATGAGCCCGGCGCCGCGCTCTCGCTCGGCACCGCGGCCGGCACGATCGCGCAGGTCGAGATCGCGAACATGCACGACCAGACCGTCGCGCGCGAGGAGCGGCTGAGCGAGCAGGACCCTCCGCGCCCGGCGGCGGACACCCCGGCCAACACCGACGTCGTCGCCGTCGTCGCCGGCGAGGGGAACCGGCGCCTGTTCGCCTCGCTCGGCGCCACGTGGATCATCGAGGGCGGCCAGACGATGAATCCCGCCACCTCCGAGCTGCACGAGGCGATCGAGGAGGCGCGCGCGCCCGAGGTGGTCGTGCTCCCGAACAACGGCAACGTGATCCTCTCGGCCGAGCAGGCCGCGTCGCTCTCGGCGAAGCCGGTCCACGTGATCCACGCCGACTCGATCCCGGCCGGCCTCGCGGCGATGGTGGCGTTCGACCCGAATGCCTCGGGCGAGGAGAACGCGGCGCTGATGCGAGAGGCGGTGGAGAGCGTCGCCACCGGCGAGGTGACCGTCGCCTCCCGCGACGCCGAGCTCAACGGCTTCGCGGTCCGCAAGGGGCACTACCTGGGCCTCGCCGACGGCTCGCCGGTCGCCGAGGGGGAGAGCTTCGACGACGTGGCGGGCGAGGTCGTCGAGCGCCTGCTCGCCGAGCCGCGCGGCGTGCTCACGCTCCTGACCGGCTCCGAGCCGCAGCCGCTCGACCGGCTCCTCGCCCGGGTCGCCGAGCTCCATCCCGAGGTCGAGCTCGACGTGCAGGAGGGCGGGCAGCCCCACTATCCGCTTCTGCTCTCGGCCGAGTGAGCGACGCGGCGCCGGTTCGCGTCCTCCTCGTCGAGGACAACCAGGTCTTCCGCGAGGCCCTCGAGCTGCTGCTCGGGCTCCGTGAGGACGTCGTCGTCGTCGGCTCGGTCGGGGACGGCGGCGAAGCGGTCCCGGCCGCCCGCGAGCACCGCCCCGACGTGGCGCTGGTCGACTACCGGCTCCCCGGGCTGGACGGCGTCGAGGCGACTCGGGCGCTGCGCGCGGCGCTGCCCGACGTCGCCGTCGTCTGCCTGACGGCGTCTGCGAGCCTGCTCGAGCGCGACGCGCTGCTCGAGGCGGGCGTCGTCGTCTGCCTCTCGAAGGACCAGGAGCTCGACGAGATCGTCGCCGCGATCCATCGCGCGGCGGGTAGTGTCGCTGCGTGAATTCCCTCACGTTCCTGGGGCGTTGCTCGCGGTGGGAGCCATCGCCGGCCGGCGTGGGGACAGTACGTCGAGGTACGGCCGCACGCCGGCCGGCCTCGGATCGTGCCGCGAGCGGCGTCAGCCTTTCGCGGAGCCCGGCTTTGCCGGGCGGGAGCGAAAGGCGGCCAGGGGCGTGAGGCTGACCGCCGAGAACACCGCGATCGTGCTCGACTCGACGGGCGACTTCCCGGAGGCGCCGGAGCGCTTTCCGAACTGGCGCATCGTCCCGCTCTACGTCCGCTTCGGCGAGGAGAGCTTCAAGGACTACGTCGAGCTCTCGCCCGAGGCGTTCTACGCGAAGCTCCGCATCGCGGACGCGCTGCCGACGACCTCGCAGCCGACCCCGGGCGACTTCCTCGCCTGCTACGAGGAGCTCGCCGGCTACGAGCGCGTCTACTCGCTCCATCTCGCCGGCACGCTCTCGGGCACGGTCGAGAGCGCCCGAGCCGCCGCGGGGATGCTCGAAGCCGACCGGGTGCGCGTGGTCGACACCGGGTCGGCCTCGGCCGCCGTCGCGATGCTCGGTCTCGCGATCCAGCGGCGGCTCGAGGCGGGCACGACCGACGACGAGGTCGAGACGGTGGTGGCACGCTTCCGGGCGAACTCGCACCTGATCTTCACGGTCGAGACCCTCGAGTACCTGGCCAAGGGCGGCCGGATCGGACGCGCGCGCGCCTGGGCGGGGCAGCTCCTCAACGTGAAGCCGATCCTCGCGCTCGAGGACGGCGCGGTGATCCCGGTGAAGCGGGTGCGTGGCAACCACAAGGCGATGCAGGAGTTCGTGACGGCGTTCACAGAAGGGAGCGAGGACGTGCCCGAGCTTCACGTCGCCGTCGCCCATGCCGATGCGCCGTCGAAGGCGGAGGCGCTCGAGGCGATGGTGGGCGACCTGCGCCCGCAGGCCCGGCTCGACCTCGTCTCGAACCTCGGCTCGGTCGTCGGCACCCACGCCGGCCCGGGCGCGGTCGGCTTCTTCTGGTTCACCGACGCATAGCCGGGGAGGACAGAGATGGTCGAAGAGGCACGTCTGGACGCGGTGGGCTCGGGCCTCGCGCCCGTGAGCGACGGCTGGTTCGTGGTCAATGTCGGGGAGGCGGCCTGGCTGCGCAACGAGGCGTTCGGGGGCCGTTGCGTCTTCGAGAGCAGCCCGCGTGTGCTCGGCCAACGGCCCGATCTCGAGCCGCGGACGTTCGGCCAGGTGGGCTTCACGCTGGCCGTGCTGGAACCGGGGAAACCGAGCGGGATGTATCACGGCGAGTCCGGCCAGGAGGACTTCATCGTGCTTGCGGGGGAGTGCCTGCTGCTGGTGGAGGGCGAGGAGCGGAGGCTCCGTGCGTGGGACTTCTTCCATTGCCCGGCGGGGACGGAGCACGTCTTCGTCGGAGCGGGAGACGGTCGGTGTGTGATCTTCATGACCGGCGCGCGCGACCCGGAGAAGACGATCCTCTATCCGCGTTCGGAGGCGGCCCGCGCTCGTCGCGCAGGGGTCGAGCGCGAGACGAGTTCGCCGAACGATGCGTACGCGCCTTTCCCGCGCTGGACCGTCGGCCGGCCGGAGGGCTGGAACCGGCTGCCCTGGAGTCGACCGCGCTAGCCGGTCCGAGGCGCGCGCCGGGACGGCCGTCTCGAGGACCCCTTGTGCTCATGAGCATTAGGCATTCTCGGGGCCGTCCGGACCGGACTCCTATACTCCGCGCGACCTGCCCGGAACCATGACAGCGACCCGCCTGCCGACGGGGTTCGGCAGCTTGGACCAGCCCGCGTCCTGGCCGCCTCCGCGTGCCCGGCCCCGCCCGGAGCTCCTCGCGGCGTCGCTCGACACGCTCCCCGGAGTCGGCGTCACGATCCGCCGGCGGCTGCAGAAGCTCGGGCTCGAGACCGTCGGCGACCTCCTCTCGCACCGCCCGTTCCGCTACGAGCAGCCGGTCCGGCATCGGCGGATCGCGGATCTCTTCGGCGACGAGGAGGTGGCGATCGAGGGGACGGTGCGCTCGGCGAGCCTGCGCCGGCCGCGCCGGGGGCTGACGATCCTCGAAGCCGTCGTCGCCGACGACACCGGCTCGATCAAGGCGTCCTGGTTCAACCAGGGGTGGCTCGCGGAGCGGCTCCAGCCGGGCACCGCCGTACGGCTGCGCGGTCAGACGACCCGCTACGGGTTCACGGTCAAGAGCTACGACCTCGGCGAGGAGGCGCACGCGACCGCCGACTTCGCGCCGGTCTATCCGGCGAGCGAGGAGATCGCGCCCAAGAAGCTGCGCGAGCTGGTCGAGGAAGCCCTGCCGCTCGCGGCCGCGCTTCCCGATCCACTGCCCGCGGCGCTGAAGGCGCGGGAGGGCCTCCCGTTCCGGGACGACGCGCTCCACGCGCTCCACCGGCCGCGGTCGCTCGCGGAGGCGGAGGAAGGCCGGCGCCGGCTCGCGTTCGACGAGCTCCTGGTGCTGCAGGTCGGGCTCGCGCAACGCGCCCGTGAGCGCGAGGCCACGATCGCGCCCGCCCTCGGCGAGCCGGGCGAGCTGATCGAGCGCTACCGCGCGGCGCTGCCGTTCACGCTCACCGAGCACCAGGAGCGCGCGATCGCAGAGATCGACGCCGACCTCGCCCGCGGCGTGCCGATGCAGCGGCTGCTCCAGGGCGATGTCGGCTCCGGGAAGACCGCCGTCGCTCTCTACACGCTGCTCCGCGCGGTCGAGCGCGGCCGCCAGGGCGCGCTGATGGCGCCGACGGAAACCCTCGCCGAGCAGCACTTTCTCACGCTGGATCCGATCTGCGCGGAGCTGAGCGTCCCCGTCGTGCTGCTCACGAGCTCGTTGCCCGCGAAGGAGCACGCGGCCGCCCGCGCCCGGCTCGCGAGCGGAGAGGCGGCGATCGCGGTCGGCACGCACGCGCTGATCCAGAGCGGGGTGGACTTCGCGGACCTGGCCGTTGCGGTCGTGGACGAGCAGCACCGCTTCGGCGTCGAGCAGCGCCGCGCGCTCGCGGAGGGCCGCGCCCCGCACGTGCTGCACATGACCGCGACCCCGATCCCACGCTCGCTCGCCCTCACCGTCTACGGCGACCTCCAGGTCAGCGAGATCGCGAAGCCTCCGGCCGATCGCGTTCCCGTGGTCACCCGATGGATCCCGCAGGAACGCGCGTCGGAGGGATACACGCGGCTTCGCAGGCTGCTCGACGAGGGCCGCCAGGCGTACGTCGTCTGCCCGTTGATCGAGGCATCGGAGACCTCTGTCGCCCGTGCAGCCGAGGACGAGGCGGAGCGGCTGCGCCGGGCCGAGCTGAAGGGCTACCGCGTCGGCTGCCTGCACGGGCGCCTCAGGCCGCGCGAGCGTCGTGAGCTGATGACGCGGTTCAAGGCGTGCGAGCTCGACGTGCTCGTCGCGACGACGGTGATCGAGGTCGGCGTCGACGTCCCCAACGCGACCGTGATGATCGTGCAGGAGGCCGACCGGTTCGGGCTCGCGCAGCTGCACCAGCTCAGGGGCCGCGTCGGCCGGGGCTCGGACCAGTCGTACTGCCTGCTCGTCTCGCGGCCGAAGGAGGAGCTGACGGAGGCCGCGGCAGCACGGCTCGAGGCGCTCGTCGCGACGAGCGACGGGTTCGAGCTCGCCGAGGTCGACCTCGAGCTGCGCGGCTCGGGCCAGCTCCTCGGCACGCGCCAGGCGGGGATCTCCGACCTCCGCTTCGCCCGCCTCCGCGCCGATCGCCCCCTCCTCGAGCAAGCCCGCGCCGCCGCGGGCGCGCTCGCTGCCGAGCCGGGCCCGATCCAGAGCGAGGTCGACGCGCTCTTCGGCACCGTCGCCGACCTTGCCTAGACGCGGCGGCGCCGAAATCGCCACGCCCCGTAACGACGCAAGCCTTGTGTTGCATGTCACGAACACGATCTTGTGACGTGCAACACAAGGCGTGCGAGAGGGTGGACGCGCGAGAATTGGCCGATGCGGATCATCGCCGGCTCTCACAGGGGCCACAGGCTCGTCGCGCCGAAGGGCCTGGACACGCGCCCGACCGGGGACCGCGTGCGCGAGGCGGCCTTCAACCTGATCGGGCCGGTCGACGGCGCCACGGTGCTCGATCTCTTCGCCGGCTCGGGCGCGATGGGGCTCGAGGCGCTCTCGCGCGGCGCCGAGCGCGCCGTGTTCGTCGAGTCCGACCGGGACGCGGTGAGCGCGATCGAGGCGAACCTCGACAAGCTCGGCCTCCGCGGCGCGATCACGCGCAGCGACGCCGTGCGGGCGGTCGCGCAGGAGGCGGCGGCAGGCAGGCGATACGATCTCGTGCTCGTCGACCCGCCCTACCGGATGCTCGCCGACCTCATGCCCCGACTCCAGCGCCACCTCGCCGCCGTGCTCGCGCCGGACGGCCTCGTCGTCGTCGAGTCGGACGCCCGCGAGGAGCCGGTGCTCGAGGGCCTCGCCGTCCGCACGAGCCGCCGCTACGGCTCCGCGCGGCTGACCCTCTTCGAGCACGAATGATCACCGCGATCTGTCCAGGGAGCTACGACCCGGTCACACTCGGCCACGTCGACGTGATCACGCGCACCGCGGCGATCTTCGACCGCGTCGTCGTCGGCGTCGTCCGCGAGCCGCACCACAAGAAGACGATGTTCAGCGTCGAGGAGCGGGTCGCGTTCCTCGCCGACGCGCTCACCGGGCTCGAGAACGTCGAGGTGGACGTGTTCTCGGAGCTCGTGGTCGACTTCGCCCGGCGCTGGGGCGCGCACACGATGGTCAAGGGGCTCCGGGTGACCTCGGACTTCGAGTGGGAGTACCAGATGAACCACCTGAACAGGGCGCTCGCGCCGGACGTCGAGACGCTGTACGTGATGTCGAGCCCGAAGTACAGCTTCGTCTCGTCGAGCGGCGTGAAGGAGATCGCCGCCTTCGGCGGAAAGGTTGACGAGTACGTCCCCGTGGCGGTCGCGCGCCGCTTCGAGGAGCTGTTCCCGGACGGCCGACCCGGCGCCCCCCTCAGTCCCCAGGAGTAGAATCAGGAGATCCCATGGACGTCCTCGTACTGATCGACAAGCTCGACGATCTCGTGCACAACGCGAAGGCCGTGCCCCTGACCGACCAGGTGCGGATCGACCGCGAGGAGATCTACGACATCCTCGACCAGATGCGGGCGACGATCCCCGAGGAGATCAAGCAGGCGCGCTGGATCGTCAAGGAGCGCCAGGAGATGCTCGCCGAGGCCAAGCGCGAGTGCGACCGGATCCTCCAGGAGGCGCGCGAGCAGGCGGTCAGGGAGGCGTCGCAGACGGAGATCGTCAAGCTCGCCGAGCGGCAGGCGCAGGACATCGTCGACGAGGCCCGCCGCCAGGCGCGCGAGACGCGCCTCGAGATGGAGGACTGGGCCGACGGCATCCTCTCCACGCTCGAGGTCAACCTCGACAAGTTCCTCGGTGCGGTGAAGCGCGGCCGTGAGCGTCTGTCGGAGCGATCGCAGGAGTCTGTCGTCGCCGGGGTCGGCCCGGCCGACGACGGCGACGAGCCGTACTAACCGCCCCGGACGAGGGGCGTCAACAGCAAGGCCATGCGCTCCCTCGTCGTCGTGTCGCTGGTCGCGGCCGCCCTGCTCACGGGCGCCGCGGACGCGGGCCGTTCGCAGGTGAGCACGATCGCCGCGGGCGTCGGACCGTCGATCGTCGCGGCCGACTCGGCACGGAACCTCGTCTTCGTCACGAGCGTGCGCTCGAACACGATCGCGGTGCTGGACGGCTCGACACGCGCCGTCACCGCCACGATCACGCGGCCGCCGGGAGGGATGGGGGTCGCGCTGGCGGTCGACCCGGCCGCCGGGCGCCTGTACGACCTCGACGGGGCGCTCGACCAGCTCCTCGTCTGGGACGAGACGACCCACGCCCTCCTCGAGCGCTGGCCGGTGCCGCCCGGGCCGAAGGGCGTCGCGGTCGACCCGACAGCCGGCAGGGCATACGTCACGAGCGCGGCCGGGGGTGTCGGGCTCTTCACCTCTCTCGACCTCTCGTCCGGCACGAAGGTCACCGCGCGCCCGGTCGGCACCGACCCGCGGGGCGTCGCGGTCGACCCGACCACGGGACTGGTCTGGGTCGCCGACGCCGCGACGCAGATCGTCTACGTCGTCGATCCGAAGTCGGGCCTCGAGACCAACTACTTCCCGGTCGCCGACGGCGCCTTCGCCGTCGCGATCGATCCTCGCCCCGGCGCGACGCGGGTCTGGGTCGCCGGCGGCCGCGGCGTCACGCTGATCCTCCCCGCGCGCAACATGCTCGCCGGCACGGCCGGAACTGGCGGGGCGGTCGCCTCGGTCGCCGTCGACACGGCCACCGGCCTGGCGTACGCGGTCACTCCCGCAGCCGCGCCGGCGAAGGGGACGCTGGCGGTGGTGGAGCAGTCGCCCAAGGGCAATCCGGTCGTCGACGAGCGTGTGCCCGTCGGCGCGCTGCCGCTCGGCGTGGGGGTCGATCTCTACAACTCGCGCGTGTTCGTCGCCAACGCCGGCGCGGACCCGGATCCCGGCTCGGTCTCGGCCGTCTCGGAGTTCCAGCCGCTCACGCACGGCTTCCATTTCCCGAACGCGTTCACCGGAAAGGCCGGCGGTGGCTTCGACCTCGCCGCGACGCCCTTCGGCCTCTCCGGGGGGATGGTCTACGCGGCGCTCGACACGTTCGACCTCGGCTGGCGCGCGCCGCCCGACACCAAGCCGCCCGCCACCGGGCCGGTGCGCGACTACCTGGCGAAGCGGGAGGTCGAGGGCCTCGGCGCGCAGAGCTCGGCGCTGGTCAAGCGCTTCCACCTCTGGCAGGGCTATCCGTCGAGCGGGCCGACCGGGCTGCCGCAGCGCTCGCTCGGGGAGTTCCGGCGCGTGCTGCAGCCGAAGCTCGACAAGGGCGTGCCCGTGCCGGTCGGCGTCGTCCGCGCGGCGGCGGGCCGCCCGGTGTGGGAGAACCGCGAGGTGCTCGCGACCGGCTACTTCCACAGCGCGGACCAGTGGGTGCTCGAGCTCTACGACCCGGCGGCGCCGAACCGCACCGTGTACCTCTTCACCGGCACGCTCCGCGAGACGGCGCGGCCCGACGGCACCGGGCCGATCGGCAAGCCGTGGCGCGGCTTCTTCGCGATCCAGAACTACACGCGGTCGACGCCGCCGTGGGCGCCGCCCGCGCCCGCCGCCGGCTAGAGGTCCGCGGCCAGCCGCTGCGCGGCCTCGACGAACCCGAGCGCGGCCGGCGAGCGATAGCGGTCGGCGTGCCACGCGAGGGCGAGCAGGCGAGGCGGCACCCGTGAGCCGAGCGGCAGCGCGACGACGCCCTCCTGGTCCGGGTCGAGCACGAGCCGCGGCACCGCGGCGACGCCCATCCCCGCCGCCACGAGGCCGAGGACGGTGCCGTTGTCGTCCGAGCGGAACGCGTACTCGACGCCCGGCAGGTCGTGCTTGCGGTCGGTGCGCCAGCCGATCAGCGGCAGCTGCTCGAGCTCGCGCAGCGACGGCGCCGCGTCGCGCTCGGCGAGCGGCGAGTCGGCGGCGACGAGCAGCACGTAGGGGTCGCGGAGCAGCTCGACGTAGTCGAACGGGCCCTCCTCGAGGGGGAGCTCGCAGAACGTGAGGTCGAGCTCGCCGCGCTCGACCGCCTCGACGAGCTCGGTGTGCTGCACCGACTCCATCAGCCGCACGCCGACCATCGGGAAGCTCTCCTTGAAGTACCGGAGCAGACCGGGGAGGAGCTGCGCGCCGACGCTCTGGAAGATCCCCACGCGGAGCGGCCCCGCCTCGCCGGCGAGCAGCGCGGCCATGTCCGCCTCGGCCGCTGCGAGCCGGGCCACGATCGCGTCGGCATGACGGCTGAGCAGCCGGCCGGCGTCGGTGAGCGAGACTGCCCGCGGGCCGCCGGGCCGCTCCACGAGCTTCGCGCCGACGATCTGCTCGAGCCGTGCGATCTGCTGGCTGACGGCCGACTGCGTGTAGCCGAGCCGGCGAGCGGCTCGCCCGAAGGAGCCCTCGCGCTCGACGGCCTGGAGCGCCGCCAGATGGCGCAGCTCGATCCCCAGCCAACTATCAGGTTCAGTAATCATTTCAAGTGAAAACTCGATTTGTGCTAATAGGGTAGCAGCTGGCACCCTGAAGGCATGGCAGCGCTCATCGTGATCATCCTCGTCGTTGTGGCAGCCGGCCTCGCCTCGGTCTACGGCGACACGCCCGAGCGGCGCGTCGAGCGGGATCCGCGCGGCTGGTGGCCCGCCTCTCGGAGGCGGTAGCCGCCGTGACACTCCGGTCCCTCCGCGGTCGCACCGCGACCATAGGCGTCGGCCTGGGCGCGCTCTACCTGATCTGGGGGTCGACGTACCTCGCCGTGATGGTCGCGATCCGCACGATGCCGCCGTTGCTGATGTCCTCCGTCCGCTTCCTCGTCGCCGGCGCCGTGCTCTACGTCTGGGCGCGGCGGCGCGAGACCGGCGCCTCCGCGGCCCCGGACGGGCGCCAGTGGCTCGCCGCAGGCACCACGGGCTTCGCGCTGCTCCTGGTCGGGAGCGGCGGGATCGCCTGGGCCGAGCAGCGCCTCGACTCGGGCGTCGCCGCGCTGCTGGGCGCGTCGATCCCGCTCTGGATCGCGCTGCTCGACCGGGCCGTCTTCGGCTCCCGCCTCGGCCGCGGCGCCATGCTCGGGCTTGGGATCGGCCTCGCCGGAGTCTTCGTGCTCGTCGGCCCCGCCTCGCACGGTGTCAACATCGTCGGCGCGTCCGCGGTCCTCGTCTCATCGGTCGGCTGGGCCGCGGGGTCGCTCCACGCGCGCTCGTCGGTGCTGCCGCGCGCGCCGCTCCTCACGGCCGGGATGCAGATGCTCGTGGGCGGGGCGCTGCTCGGAGTCGCGGGCATCGCAGCCGGCGAGGTCCGGCAGGTCAGGCCGGAGGCGTTCTCGCCCTGGTCGCTCGCCGCGTTCGGCTACCTCGTGATCGGCGGCTCGCTCGTCGCCTACCCGGTCTACCAGTGGCTGCTCCGGAACGCGCCCACCCGCGTCGTCACGACCCATGCCTACGTGAACCCCGCGGTGGCGGTCCTGCTCGGCTGGGCCGTGCTGGCCGAGCCGCTGACGCACTCGACGCTGATCGCAGCGGGCGCGATCGTCGTCTCGGTCCTGCTCATCGTCGGCTCGCGCACGGTGCCCTCGCGCGGCCGGGTGATCCCGTTCCCGGGAGTTCGCCGCGCGGGCGAGCCCACGGTGGACGTCGCGGCATAATCGCGCTGCTACCCTCAGGAACATGACCAGCTTCGACCTGCGTACGGTCAAGCTCCGGTCGGGCGAGGAGTTTCGCGACGAGGTCGCCGTGGCGATCGCGCCGCTGGAGCTCGGCGGCCAGCGCTACATCGCCGTCCCCGACGAGGTGCCCGCCGAGCTCGTGATCCAGCGCGCCAGCACCGGCACGGTGTTCGAGCTCGGCCTCACCGTGCGCCTGCACGGCCCCTGCGTCCGGTGCCTCACCGACGCAGTGCTCGAGCTGCCGATCCACGGCACCGAGTACCAGGCGACCCGCCCCGAAGGGGTCGAGGAGCTGGTCAACGCCTACCTCGCCGACGACCGCCTCGATCTCTCCGCCTGGGCGCGCGATCTCGTCGCGGTCGCCCTGCCGGAGAAGATCCTCTGCCGCCCGGACTGCGCCGGTCTCTGCCCGGCCTGCGGCCGCGATCTCAACCTCGAGCCGCACCAGCACGAGGAGGAGGTCGTCGACTCGCGCTGGTCGGC
>Ga0335080_10007891_pt1 | contig 11068 bp, 13 predicted proteins | sample Lox_Sample_34_FD_206720 | JGI IMG/M metagenome (GOLD analysis project Ga0335080, IMG submission 206720) | Soil microbial communities from Loxahatchee National Wildlife Refuge, Florida, United States - Lox_Sample_3.4 | ecosystem: Environmental > Terrestrial > Soil > Wetlands | place: USA...
TGTCGAAGTTGGGTCATGGAGACCTCCTTTTTCTGTGACCCAACTTATCTCAACTCTTTCCTCCTCCCCAACTGTTGAAGTCCAAACACGCGGAAGCGTCCGCCGCGCCAGCGGCTTCGTCCAAATCGCGATTTCACCAACAACCGCTGAAACAGCCTTTCGGGTTAGCGACTGTCTAGGCTTGCTTTTGTGCCTTCCGCCACTTTGCCCATCGCGCTTTCTGAGCTGCGACAATCCTTTTACGGGCGGCCGGTGACATCTTGCGTCCTTTGCGGACACGGATCGAAACAACCTTCTGCCCCTTCATCTTTGCCCACCGAGCCCGTTGAGCGGCGGCGATGCGGGCACGACCTGCGGCGGAGATGGTTGTTCTTGTTCGATGGTTGCTCGTCCCCCTTAGTACTGAGAGTGCGTGACTAAGGCTTTCGAGTTGAGCACTGAGACGGTTGCGTTCCTGTTCCAAGTCTTTGAGTACCGAGGTGAGATTATCCATGCGGAGATTCTAGCAGGGGATTGTTGACGTAATATCCCGTGGGTGTTGAAAAAGTAGCTCAACCGATCGTCTTTTCATCTGCGAGCCAGCGGTTACTGGTTTGTTTTGTCGCCGTTCGACTAAGTTGTGGCTGCTAGAACCGGTGCTTTAGGCTGACTGAGGAATCGCACCAGCCGCTTGAGGTTCTGCGCTACTGCTGCCAGGTAGAACTGTTCCCGCACAAACCTCAATCTGCGGAGACGCAAGCGCCGCAATCCGATCTGATTCTTCAGTTCCGCGAACAAGGCTTCGATCTTCTTTCTTTGTCGCTGTGCTTTGGTGAACTCTGGCGTGTTGACCAACTCCCGCGCACGCTGCCGGGCTGGTTCATTCTGATGGATGATCAGCCCCCGGAAGGCAGCACTCGTGCATTGTGCTCGCAGCGAGCATGGGCCACACTTTTTGCGTGTCCCGATGTAGTTGAAGGCACGGTTCCGATAAACGCGCCCTCCATAATTGAGTACCTGGCCGGCGGGACAGAGATAGCGATTGTGTTCGGGCTGGTAAGTGAAACGTTCGGGACCGAAGAACGGACTCCTCTTTCGGTGAATACTGTGGCGGGTCCGCATGTAGGGCGTGATGCTGCGATCCGCCAGCCATTGCAAAAACTCTCCGTTCCCGTAGGTCGTATCGGCTACCACCGATTGCGGCGCTCGCCCTTGCCACTGGGCGAAACGGGTCAACATATCTTGCGCGGCTACCGTCTCCTGACTCATGCGTGCCGCCGTCTCCGTTGGACTTGCACTCACCAATAGCCAGAGGGATTCGTCGTTCATAGTGGCGTTGATTGAGAATTACAAAATCCGTTTCGCAGGGCGCGATATCTGCGGTCAGTGGAACGATGCTCATCGCAGTGCTGTAGATCATGTCAGTTGAAGACAACGTATCTATTTGCTGTAGTGTTACTGCGACCGGGATACTGCCCTGCTGGTGGTCCTCGCGCCCGAAGAGTCCCGAACGACGATATGCCCAATCCCGATCATGAAGCTGATCTGTGATTTGGAACCAGTTCCCACACAGTTCGCATTGGACTTCCGACGCGATGTCGTCGAGAGACACCCAAGAGTCAAGGTGGCAGTTGGGGCAAGTCAGCTTTAGGCCGGCTCTGAAGACCCCTTTTCTTGTCAGAAAAGCAAATGCATGCTCTGGTTTCAGGTCTGACACGTTTCGCTGCTCGATGTAAAGCTTCGCAAAATTCGCAAAATTTGGCTGACCGGTTACGGAATCGTTTTGGCCGATCACTTGGATCGCGCTTCCCTTAGTGAATGACGTCATGGGTCCGTACTTGTTGATCAGATTCCTGACCCCCGTTATTTTGAAGACTCGGCATCCTTGCAGTCCTCCCATCTGCCTGATTAGCCTACTCGCGACGAGTCCTGGCTGGCTCGGCTCTAGTTTCATACCGAGTGTTTTGAAAATCTGGACTATCAAATCGCGTGTGGGGATCGCATTAATCGTCAGGTCGCTTGTTCTGACGTCGGTGAAGACAGCAAGGCGACCGCCTGGTTCAGAGCGCAAGGGTGTTGTACCGAAGGTTGCTTTGCTCTTGTAGTACAGGTTCAGTTCAGGGACGTATGGTGGCGTTAGCGTCCAGTCTTCATGACCCGACAAATCCACGATGGGGCGATCCGACGAAACCTGAAGACTAAACACCAGACCTCACCTCGGTGCACCTGAATTTGCGCCGCGGTGGGGTTTTTCGTGAATCCTTGGACGCGAACACTTCAAGAATTCCCAACCTTTGAAATCAGGCCTGCTTTCGACAGTTATACTGAAGACCGCGAATCGTTAGGGCTGACAAGGGATGGGCATTCTAGATTTGTTTCGGAAAAATCGAGACGAAGTCCACGGAGCGAGGGTCTTGGTTCGCGACGTTGATAACCGATTTGACGACCTTTCCAAAGTAGATTCTGAGATATAGCGGCGCTACTATCGGGCAACAGTTCACCTGATGGCGGACGTAGCCGTATTATTGAGGACAATTATGAGTCGTGCACGACTCCCTCTTGCATTAGCTGGGCTTTTGCTTCTGTACCTTGTCTTTGGCCGCCACGGTCGCGTGACCACACAGCCTTACGACATAGACGAAGCCTACAAAGTCTACTCCACCATTCTTCCGAAGATCGGAGGCAGTCCACTCGTCATTGCCGACGAGACCCGGACTCCCGAAATCTGTCTTAAGCCCCTGGACGCACAATCAGAGAGGGTACTTCGCCCAGCGATCGACAACTTCCTGGAACTGAATGCCCTGCCCTGGCAGCTGCAGAAACACTTCGACATTAACAGGCATTACGAGCTGCTTGCCAACGAGGAACTAAAGACGACCTTCCGGAACGGAATGAATGGACTTCCCTCGATGGCAGGCTGGAGGACATTTTACGAACGTCACCCACAGTCTGATGGATGGATCGAGCTGTCTGCAGTGGGATTCAACGCGGACAAGACTATCGCGGTGGTGTACATGGGCTACTACTGTGGGGAGGGGTGTAGAGGGGGAGAGTTCAGAGCACTCGAGAAGAAGGACGGAAAGTGGCGACTACTGACGGGAAGAGGACTGTGGAACCATTGCATTTGGTATACTCGCGACCGCCTTGCTTAGGATTTGATTGCCCAAAACTTCGGCCACAGGATGCCAAAACTGCCACATCCCCTGGGAAGTCAGTGTAAGCCCAAGATCCTTTGGCATTCCTGTGAAATAGTCACGATAGGCCGCAGGTGTCTCCCAACTTTGCGGATCGTGATACAACTGACTCCAGAACTCGACGACCTTCCGATGCCGCCGCACGTCGAATTTCCCCAGATCCGTGAGCGTGGCGGGGATCAAAATGCGGCCTTCGTTATGCTGGAACGTGATGGTGATGTTCTTGCCACGACAAGGCCGGTTCGCTCGTCCGATGCAAAGCTCAGGCGGGCGCAAGCCCTCGCACATCACTCGGGAGCAGCGTTGCGGATTACGCGCGAACTGATCAGCAGAAAACTTGCTGGACAGGAAGGAGTCGCTCGCGACAAATTGCTGGACTCCAGACATCTCTTCGGTCATCTTGGATCATGATGTGTTATGCAAACTCCCCTCCCTGTGGGGAGGCGGGTGGCCTATTCAGTCGACCCGGTCACTGCTCGCGCAGGACCACTGTTGAAATCAGGCATCCCCGCATGGGTTTTCCCCTTCTGCGGTTAGAAAACCCTTTCGAAATCGAGCCGGCGAAAACCGCGGAAACATTGACTTTCTCAATGGCCAATTCGGCCGTTTGAAATGTGTAGTTTTCTAATCTAGCCATTTCAGAACTGCCAGGATTCGTTTAGAACGTTTGAACCCGGTCGATGAGTGAAATGGGGATTAATGAGATGGTCCGCCGCCGAGTAGGATGACGGCTCGGCAGTTCCAAAGGAGGATCATCGCCATGCACATCGCATCCATCGGCATTGACTTGGGGAAAACCACCTTTCACTTAGTTGCCTTAGGAGAACGGAGCAAGGTTCTAATTCGCAAGAAGTTCTCCCGTGCACAGCTGCTGTCCTATACGGCGAAGCTGCCTACGTCGCTGATCGGCTTGGAGGCTTGCGCGGGATCGCACTTTCTTGGGGGCCGACTGCGCGAGCAAGGACACCAGGTGCGACTCATTCCTGCACAGTTTGTGAAGCCTTACCGGAAGTCGAACAAGAACGACTTTCTCGATGCTGAAGCCATCGCCGAGGCTGTGACCAAGCAGAACATGCGCTTTGCGCAGCTCAAGACGCAGGAGCAACTCGACTGGCAGGCCATGCACCGCGTGCGGGATCGACTGGTGCAGCGTCGCACCGCGCTGATTAATGAGATTCGGGGATTCCTGCTGGAACGTGGCATCACCTTTGCGGCCCAGCCCATCCACCTGCGCAAGAACCTCCCCGGCGTCATCGAGGACGCCGAGCAGAACTTGAGCCCGCGTCTGCGCTGGCTGCTGGATCGCATGTGGCAAGAGTGGAAACAGATCGAGACCGACGTGGAGGCGATCAGCGACGAGATTGAACGCATAAGTAAGGACGACGCGCGCTGCCGGCAACTCCGGGAGATCCCCGGCTTCGGCCCACTGATCTCCACCGCAACGGTGGCCGCCATCGGCAATGGCGCGGCTTTTCGTCGTGGGCGCGACTTTGCGGCATGGGTGGGTGTGGTGCCTCGACAGCACTCTACCGGTGGCAAGCAGAAGCTGTACGGCATCAGCAAGCGCGGTAACGTCTATCTGCGTCGCATGTTGATCCACGGCGCCCGCTCGGTATTGTTCCGCGTGAAGTACGACACTGGAGGATTCGGGCAGTGGGTGCGGCGGCTGGCACAGCGTGCTCCACGCAACAAGGTCGTGGTGGCGATCGCCAACAAACTAGCGCGCATCGCCTGGGCGGTGTTGTCCAGCGGCCGAGACTACCGACATCAGCCGCTGCCCCAACTGGCGGCTGCTTGATGGCCGTGGAAAAGACGCTGCGCTTGGAAAGCACAAAGCGCTTTCCACTTTTCCACCGCCACGACGACGGACATTAGAGAGAGTTCCACCAAGGTCTGCTGAGGAGAGAAGAAGACGAAAAGAACAGCCCAATGGCGTGCCGGAAAACCTGATGGCGAAAATGCGTCCCTAGTGACCGAGGGATTTATAAGGACCGGTGCGTGCGTATCATCATCGAGTGCCCGGAGAGAATTCTCCACCTAGAGGCCGGATACATTTACGCGGACTGTCTCTTCGCAACTTCAAACCTCTTGCAGTCCGGCGGCGGACCATACATTTTCGCCAGTTAACTGCCTTCGACGTGCCGCTTTGAGGTGAACAGGAAAGACGGTGTGACAGGTTGTCGCCCATTCCTAGAGCCTCGTTTAAGGAAGGTATTCCTTTGGTAGCGGCTCCTTTGCGCGTTCAGACACGATGCTGTTCTGGGTGATCCACCACCGCTTGCCGTCCCAGAAGAGCTCAACGTTGTCGATGCCGTGTCCGGTAACGGGCCCAGTTGGGGTTGCGCGTGCTTCGGACGTGCTGACTATGTGTGCCCAGTCGGCGTAACGGTGCGTAGTGCGATGAATCTCCCGCTCGAAGAAACCGTTCTTGACCGCGAACAGGTCGGCCAAGTCAACAAATTCGTCGTGAGTCATCATCTGGGGTGCCCTGTTACCTTTTTCGTCTTCGGTGATGAGCACAATTTGGGCTCCCGGCATCCAAAGCGTGCGCTCCCGCGACCACTCACGTGGTTGTCCGGCAGGGCCAGAGATGGTCTCATAGTAAGCCTTCATGATTCCGTCAATACTGGAGACGTCCTCTGAACGAGCGGTAATCGAAGCGACCTCAACGTGTTTGATTGAGGGAGTCTTAGAGTTCTGTGCTTCAGAAACGGACACTACAGCGGTAGTCAGCATCACTCCTGTAAAAAGGCTTCGCAGCCAAGGCATGGCGCTCTCCAAGAACAAACGAGCGAAAAGTATAGCGACGTGGGATGACTGTCGTAAACAGGCGATTTCACTCAGAACCCCCGGGCGGGGCATTTTGAGTGCTATGGCGAGTAGAGTCGAGAACAGGCGCAGTGGCTTTAGTCTCCCGGTGGCTGCTAACTTAGCTTTCGCGTCGTAGCCTCAGTCCGGTTGGGCTTGGCTCTGTTTCCTGTTCCCGCTCGTCGAACCGGACAGGCAGATTTCCCGCATCCGGCTCTCGGAAAAGACACACGAGGGTCCGTGTGACGCCGCCGGCAACTTCTGAACACAACTCGGGGTGTCTAGACTCATCGTCAATCCCCATGTCCTGCGTTGCTTCTTGCGTCCGTCTTTAACTGAAGCCCCTTCCCTCCACCGGCATTACCCGGCTTCATCAGTACTACGAGCCTCTCCGCCACCCCACACGGCCCGGTCCATCTCTCACGAGTGACCGGTTGATCCCAACTGCGATCACCGCTGGGGCTTCCCGTGTTGCGTCTGGTCTCCTCTGCGTACATGCCATCGCCATTACCCCGGCAGGTCCGATGGAGCTTGTTCGCTCGTCCGTCTCCATCGTCTGCGGCCTTCCCTGTGTAACAGTCAGGTCGGCTCCTGCAATTACTTTTTCGGGGCCTGCTCAGCGTTCACTCACGTTATGGCCTATCCGCTCGCCGAGTCGCCTCGCGACCCTCTACATCGAAAGCTCCGACAGCTTCGTTGCCTCGGCTGCCGTTTCGATTGCTACCGGGTGGAACGAACCAGTTCCCGGGCGGGAGTTGCACCCGCTGAAGTCCAGCGCCTTTCACGGCGCACTATTACGCCAGCCATCCGAGAACGGATGCGTGGAACTTCTCTTAGCGGAGGGCTTTCACGGCATCGCGGACTCTGGCAAAAAGTGCTTCGTTCATGGTCACGAAAGTCAGAAAGTCGTTATCCGCCACGTAGGATTCGGGAAGAATCCGCGCCATTTGTGGCCAGAATATATCGGCCAGTTTTGCTCTCTCCGGCGGGTGCAAAGCGAAACCATAATTCACGAGTACGCTTAGGTGTCCCTGCTGCTGCGGCACTTCAAAGATGTTTTCTGCGAGATGACTCGTACCGAGGTCTGTGGGAGTGGTGAAGATGTACCATTCGTCCCATCCCTCACGCGGCAACTCTTTGGCGTTTTCAATCCTTGCGCTATACGCAATTTTCGCCCGACTCTGCCAACCCTGCGCCATCTCTTTCTCGGTAGGTACAAACTGGCCGCTATCAATCGAGGTGACGGCGACGTACTTCCCAAGTACGATTTCCGGACACAATCCCAAGAGGTCGAAATTTTCGTCCGTTACTAGCCACTTATAGCTACTGTGGGACCCGACTGTAAACATCAGAGTGATTGTACTTTAGCCAAATCGGGCAGCCTCAGAGGCCCATGATCACGTCCGGCAGTGACACCAGTCACTGCTGCTGAGTGTAGTTGAAGCATAGCCTAAGCTCATCGCACGGTGTTTCTCCCCGAGCGAAGCCCTTTCGAGCAGGCAGTGTCAAGACGAACCCGCCCGTTGAGCAGGCCCCCGCACGTGATCGTTCAGACCTCTTAGAGATGTGACAACCGATCAGTGGATCGGAGGGTGGTATGGCAAGCCGAAACAGCCGCTTTAACAGTGTCCGTATTAAATCGACGGGTTCGTATGTTCCCGCGAGGGTGGTCACAAACGAAGAAGTGGTCGGGGACTTGCCCACATCTCCGGAGTGGATCGTCGAAAACTTAGGGATACGCGAACGGCACATCGCGCAGCCAGAGGAATGCACGTCAGACTTGGCTGCATGTGCGGGCCTGAATGCTATCGCGGCAGCGGAGCTGGAACCAAACGAGATTGAGTTGATCATCGTGGCGACTTCAACACCCGACCGCAAGGTGCCGTCATCCGCATGCATTGCCCAAGCCAAGATGGGCATTAGGAACGGCTGTGCCGCTTTCGATGTGGCGGCGGTGTGTTCCGGGTTTCTTTACGGCCTTACGATAGCCGGGCAATTCATCGAGAATGGCACCTACGAACATGTACTGGTGATTGGTGCTGATACTTACTCGAAAATCACGGACTGGAACGACCGCACCTGCCCCTATTTCGGCGATGGTGCCGGCGCCGTGGTCCTCGACAGAAGAGATCGAGACAACGGGCTTTTTTCGAGCATTCTCCTGGCCGACGGCGAAGGAATGGATCATTTTACGGTCTACCCGGGGGAGGCTTACTTCACAATGAACGGAAAGGCAGTTTACGAGAAGGCCACCACAGCCTTACCCGAGTGCATCCAGCAGATTCTCTGCATGAACCGGCTGAGACTTAGTGATGTCTCCATGATCCTTCCGCACCAAGCCTCGGCTCGCGTCCTCAAACGTGTCGCCGAGGTGCTCGACGTCCCTTATGGCCGAATGCGAACGAACCTTGAGTCGTGCGCGAACACGGCCGGCGCTTCAGTCCCGCTGCTGCTGGACCAGGTAAATCGCGGTGATGGCATCCACGAGGGTGATCTTCTCTTGTTCGCAGCCATCGGGGCGGGCTGGACCTGGGGCGCCAGCTTGTATCGCTGGTGTTAATTGTCTCCGGGTTAGTTTGTTGGAGGGATAACGGAGTATTCAATAACGCAAGCAGAACCAAGGCAAACGGAGAAAACAATGAGCGACCACTGGACACAAGAACAACTGAAGGAGATACGGCATTTGGCTCCGAATTATGGGTGGCAGGGTACGCATAAAGATGGCGATGTGATCCGCTGGATCAACACCCGTGCGCCAGCGTGCCTGGAAGAATACAAGGAACAAGCTGAGGAAGCCATGGGACGCAAGAACGCCATTCTTGAGGTTGAGTCAAAGAAGCACAAGGCTCAGAATAAACAGTCCGCCATTAGCCTTAACTTTTGAAAGCCTTAACTGCTGAAATCAGGCCGTTACATTCAGAACCCCAATTGACCAAAGTCGATTAGTGATATGGCGGCATTAACGTCAACGGCAGCCGACTGGGTCCCGGCACAACAGAGACACGTTCACCCTAAGCGCAAGGGCAGCGTGGTACTCCGCGTTGAATTTCTGAGCGCCGATCCCGGTTAAGCTGAACGTCTTCGGACTAAGTGATAGATGCCGAGGAGTAGGATAGCTCCGAGCACTGACATGATGAAGCCAGCCGACTGCCCTTCTTGATACCATCCGATCGCTCGACCGAGCCAGGTTGCGACAAGTGACCCCGCAATGCCAATGAGTATCGTCACGATAAATCCGCTCGGGTCTCTTCCGGGCGTAAGGAACTTGGCCACTGCTCCTACGACGAGCCCAATCAACACCACCCAAAGCCAGTGCATAAAGTTCCTCCGATCTGCAGATGCGTGGGAAAACCCAAGGGCCCAAGTGCGGCGGTAGTATATACCGTCGTTCCCATCCGGATTGTCTCGACATGTTTTCTGAGGTGTCGAAGCGGATCGTAACTTCTGCAAACAGATGAGATGAGAAGGCCGGTCTCCGACGGGATGCTGTACGCTCCCAAGTTATCGACGTGCTTGAAAGCACAGATCAAAGGAGACCGGCAATGAAAAAGATTAGCACCGCAGCAATGAACCAGAGCAGGAATATTTCTCGGCAGACACTCACCATCGGACTCGATCTGGGAGATCGCAACAGCTGGTACTGTGTGCTGGACGAAACCGGCCAGATACAACTGGAACAGCGAGTTCGCACAACCGCGAAAGCGTTGCAGGAAGTCTTCGGCGCCATGCCACGCAGTCGAATCGCGCTGGAAATCGGGACGCATTCCCCCTGGATCAGCCGCTTGTTGAGCGAGTTGGGACATGAAGTGATCGTGGCGAATGCGCGCAAGGTGCGGCTGATTGGAGAGAGCCGCAAGAAAGACGATCGGCTGGATGCGCAGACTTTGGCGCGGCTGGCCCGGATCGATCCCGAGTTGCTGTATCCGGTGAAGCATCGCAGTGCGCAGGCGCAAGCGGATCTGATGACGATTCGCGCACGTGCCGGGCTGGTGCGGGCGCGAACGGCTCTGGTCAACACGGCGCGCGGGCTGGCCAAGAGCTACGGGGAACGCTTGCGCGGATGCAACGTGCGCAACCTGGATCCAGAGAAAGCCGAAGGGCTGAGTCCAGAGCTGCAACGGGCGCTGGAGCCGTTGCTGGCGACGATCGAAGAACTGAGCGAGCGCATTGTGGAGTACAACGACCGAATCGAAGCGCTGGCGCAAACGAGTTACCCGGAGGTCGAGTTGCTGAAGCAGATTAAGGGGGTAGGCACGCTGATCGCGCTGACGTTCTTGCTGACGCTGGAAGACCCGCATCGCTTCCGCAAGAGCCGCGACGTGGGTGGCTATCTGGGACTGCAACCAGGACGCAGGAAGTCAGGAGAGAGCGAGCCGCAGCTGCACATCAGTAAAGAAGGCGATCCGTATCTGCGGACGCTGCTGGTGCAGGGAGCGCAGCATATCCTGGGACCATTCGGGATCGACTGTGATCTCAGACGCTGGGGACTGAAACTGGCCGAGCGCGGTGGAAGAAACGGTAAGAAGCGAGCGATTGTGGCCACGGCAAGAAAGCTGGCGGTGTTGCTGCATCATCTGTGGGTGAGCGGAGAGGTGTACGAGCCATTGCACAACAGCAGCCGAGTGAAGCTTGCGGCAGCCGCTTAAGAAAACGAAAACAAAATCCAAATCGTTCCAGGAAGAGAAAAGACAAAAGCCAAAGCCGAGTTCCGGTGACTGCGTCAATGGCCTGGGCCACGTTCCACTCTTGAGTGCAACGATAGGTCGCCAAACAGATGGCAGCACCGGCTGAATTGAGAACGCCCCACATGCACCGAGCGAAACAATTCGCTCCTCGAGAGTGCGAATGGAAGCATGGCGACAGTGGCTACTCGGTGAAGAAAACTTTTTCTCTGCGACGAAGAACAAAAAACTCGCTATGAACCCAGAATTCCCTTGACTCCGACCGGCCTTCTCATGGAAGGCCATAGCGCTCAAAATCCCGCCTGAAGCCACCATTTGGCCAACCCTTGCATTGCCCAGGCATTCTGCCTTACTTCCGATCCTACGGAATGGAGGCCGTCGCCAATGGGCAAAAAGAAAATTAAG
>Ga0335080_10007893_pt1 | contig 11066 bp, 9 predicted proteins | sample Lox_Sample_34_FD_206720 | JGI IMG/M metagenome (GOLD analysis project Ga0335080, IMG submission 206720) | Soil microbial communities from Loxahatchee National Wildlife Refuge, Florida, United States - Lox_Sample_3.4 | ecosystem: Environmental > Terrestrial > Soil > Wetlands | place: USA: Florida...
CCGCGGTCGCGCATCAGTCGGACGCGGTCGAACGGGAAGCCGACGAACGACAGGCGGATCTCATCCGGCTCGACGAACGGCTCGAGGCCTTGGATCGCAGAGTAGTGGCTGCCCGAGTGGTAGCCGACGCCGACCTCGACGCCGGCCAGGTCCTCCGGCCGCTCGTACTCGGACTCGGGCGCTACGAAGATCCCGGAGGGACAGATCGAGTATGCCTTTCCCCACATGCGGCCGTGGCTGGTCGACGCGGCGGCGTTGACCGCCCAGTGGCAGGCTCCCGACACGTCGCACGAACGGCCCTTCTCCATGTCCTCGAACGCGCCGCTGCGGGCGGGCACGGGCGCGGTGTCCGCGGGCTTCACCGACGAGGTAGTGAGCGAGGCCGCGGCGAACCCGTGGGCGTCGAACTCGTAGTCGAGTCCCTCGTCGCGGAAAAACCCCTTCTCTTCGGCCACCCACTCGTGGAGGCGGACATGAGGCTGGATCAGGAACCTGGGCATCGCGCTGCTCCTCTACTCGCCGCGTGCTGTTCGCGTAAGAACTAGCAGCTTCGCGCAGCCAACGGGTATGCGGAGTGTCGCTGCTAGCGTGCGCCTGATGGACGAGGCCTCTCCCGTCAGGTCCGTGGACCGCGAGGCAGAGGGACGCAGATGGGTCGCGGCGCTAAGTGGCCACGGCCCTGCGCGCGAGGTGGCGGCCGCGACGCTGCACGCGATGCTCCTGCGCGCGGCGCGGTTCGAGCTGCATCGCCGGCGCGCGGCGTTCGCCGGCGCCGCCCGCGAGACGATCGACGATCTCGCGATGCAGAGCGCGGACGACGCGCTCAGCGCGATTCTGAACAAGCTCGACACCTATAGGTTCGAGAGCCACTTCACCACTTGGGCATACAAGTTCGCGATCCTCGAGGCGGCCGTCCGAACTCGGCGGCGTGCGTGGGAGCGGAGCGAGCTGCCGATCGACCCGCAGGATTGGTCCACGCTGCCGGCGCGACCCCTCGACCGTCGAGGACGTCGAGATCCGAGAACTCCGCACCACGCGCGGCGCCCTGTACAAGACGCTTCACGACGCCCGGCGCAAGCTACGCGCCGCGATCGGAGCCGGCGATGACGCCGTCGCGTGAATCACGTCGCGCTTCCAAGCAGCTGCTGACCGGCCTGCTCGGACCGGCCGGTCCCGAGGTGACCTGCGAAGAGTGCTTCGCCAACCTCGACGTGTACGTCGAGCACGATCTCTCGGGCGATGACGCCGACGCGTTCGTCCCAGGGATGCGCGCCCACCTCGAGGGCTGCCCGGCGTGCGCCGAGGAGTACGACAGCCTGCGCGATTTGATCGCCAGTGAGACAGGAGGCCGGACATGAGCAAGCAGACATTCGTCATCGCCGGCGCGAGCCTGGCCGGCGCCAAGGCTGCGCAGGAGCTCCGCGAGCGCGGGTTCGACGGGCGTGTCGTGTTGATCGGCAGCGAGCCCGAGCGGCCCTACGAGCGGCCGCCGCTGACCAAGGACTACCTGCGCGGCGAGTCCGACCGCGATAAGGCCTACGTGCACGCGGCCGACTTCTACGAGAAGCACGAGATCGAGCTGATGACCGAGACCACGGTCACCGGCATCGATCCCGACGGCTCCCGGCTGACGCTCGACGGCGGCCGCGAGCTCTCGTACGACAAGCTCCTGCTGACGACGGGATCGGAGCCGCGCCGGATCTCGACCCCGGGTGCCGAGCTCGAGGGCATCTACTACATGCGGTCGCTCGCCGATTGCGACGAGCTGCGGCGCCGGCTCGACGACAGCGTCCGCGTCGTGGTCGTCGGCGCCGGATGGATCGGCAGCGAGTTCGCGGCGTCGGCGCGCCAGCTCGGGCTCGAGGTCACCGTGATCGACCCGTTGGCGCTGCCGAACGAGCGCATCTTCGGCGCCGAGATCGGCGGCTTCTACCGCGACGTCCATGTCAGGCACGGCGTCGAGATGCTCCTTGGTCAAGGCGTCGAGGCGTTCGAGGGCGACGACGCGGTTGCGCGCGTGCGAACGAGCGCCGGCAAGGTGGTCGAGTGCGACTTCGCCGTGGTCGGGATCGGGATCGCGCCGCGGACCACGCTCGCGGAGGACGCGGGCCTCGCGGTCGACAACGGCGTCGTCACCAACGAGCGACTGGAGACTTCGGCGCCGGGCATCTTCGCGGCCGGCGACGTCGCCAGCGCCTGGCATCCGTTCTACGAGCACCGCATCCGCGTCGAGCACTGGGCCAACGCGCTCAACCAGGGCCCGGCCGCGGCCCGGGCGATGCTCGGCATGGACACGAGCTACGACCGGATCCCGTACTTCTTCTCCGACCAGTACGACGTCGGCATGGAGTATTCCGGGTACGCGACGACCTGGGACCAGGTCGTGTTCCGGGGCGACCGGGACAGCGGGGAGTTCATCGCCTTCTGGCTGAGCGACGGCCGCGTGGTCGGCGGCATGAACGTGAACGTGTGGGATGTCAACCAGCACGTCCAAGAGCTGATCCGCTCGCGCGGCTCGATCGACGTGTCCGCGCTCATCGATCCCGACACGCCGCTCGACTCGCTGGTGGCCGAGCCGACGGCATAGCGCCGCCCGGCATAACGACGGCATAACGGCGTTACATCCCCGTTAGCCCGCAGGTCGTACAACTGCGGCGTGCCAAACCGTGACCTCTACCGTCGGGCGGGGTGGGCGTTGGCCGTAATCGGCGCCGCGCTCGCGGTCGCCGGCTGCGGGTTCACCGGCGGCTCGAGCGAGGCTGAGTCGAGCGGAGGGCCGGAGTCGCCCACGGCGGCGGCCAATTTTCTCAAGTTCTCGACCTGCATGCGCTCGCACGGCGTGCCGAACTTCCCGGACCCGGGCTCCAGCGGCATTGAGATCTCCCCGGGCTCCGGGGTCAACCCGGCCTCGCCGGCGTTCCAGTCGGCGCAGCGCGACTGCAAGAAGCTGCTGCCGGGCGGTGGGCCGAAGGCGGGGCCGGCGCCGCCGCCCTCGGCAAGCGCGATCCGGGCGGCGCTTACGTGGGCGCAGTGCGTCCGCAAACACGGCGTGCCGAACTTCCCAGACCCGTCGACGAGCGGTGGCGGCGAGGGTCTGTTCTTCCGCGGTGTGGTGTTTCCGGTCGGGCCATCGTTCAACCCGGAATCGCCCGCCTTCAAGCAGGCGCAGGCCGTGTGCGGTTTCGGGCCGTCCGCTCAGGGCGGGTGAGCCCAGCACTTCGGTCAGAGGTCGGACACTCGGCCCGGACCTCGACATCAGGCTCACGGGCACGGTTAGGCTTGCGCGCCCATGAGCATGATCTTCGACCCAAAGGAAGAGCTCGACCACATCGCGGAGTTCGCCGACTCAGGGGTCCGAGTGTTCCAGCGGCAGGGCTCGCTGGTCGGAATACGCGGGGCTTACGGGCTCAAGAGATGGCTGTACCACAAGTGGCGGAACCGCGGAAATGCCGTGTACACGTTCGTGGGATCGCTGGTGGCGATCGGGCTGAGCGGTCTCTGGGCGTACATCGTCAAGCAGCCGCTCCTGTTCCCGAGCCTGGGCGCGACCGCGTTCCTCATCTTCGAGACGCCGATGGCCGAGGTCGGGACGCCGCGCAACACGATCATCGGGCACAGCGTTGGGGTCGCCGCCGGCATCGTCGCGCTCGCGATCTTCGGCCTGCTCGATGCGCCGAGCGTCTACGTGTCCGGCGTGTCACTCGGCCGCGTGGGCGCGATCGCACTCGCCGTCGCGTTGACCGGCGGCGTTCTGCGGCTCCTGCGGTCGGCTCATCCTCCCGCAGGCGCGACCACGATCATCGTCGCATCGGGGCTGCTGGCCAAGCCGAGGCAGATCCTCGACATTCTCGTCGGGGTGCTGCTGTTGACGATCGCCGGCTGGTGCCTGAACCGGATCATGGGCGTGCCCGCGCCGGTGTGGGCTGCGCCGAAGTAGGTTTGACACGCCGCGTGAGCTGACGTAGAAACCGTACGTGCCCCCGAATCAGGAGAGGGGAGCAGGACCGGGTTGGGCCGCGCTGACCGATCTCGATCACACGCGCTGGACGCACGCCGAGGGGACGCCGGCCTCTGTGCTCGTGCTCGAGGCAGACCCCGACCTGGGCAGCGTCATCGACAAGGTTCAATGGCAGCTCGCGCTCGCCGCGTCGCTCGCGCCTGCGTTCGAGCTCGGGCGCGGCCCGTGGCGCTTCTCGCCCCGTCCCGATCCGGGCGCGTTAGGGGCGCTGCTGCTCGAGGGCTTGATCGTGATTCGCATCAACGCCGAGATGCGCGCGCACATCGAGCTGCTCGGTCCCGGCGACGTGATCGGTCCGTGGGTCGGCTCGGGTCAGGAGCTCACGGTTCCGTCGATTCCGACGACGACCGTCGTGTCGGAGGCGCGTGTCGCCCTGCTCGACCGGCGGTTCGCGATCAGAACGGCTCGCTGGCCGGAGATCCACGCGGCGCTCATGCACCGGGTGATCGTGCGCACGCGGCGCCTCAGCCTCCAGTCGGCGATCAACTCGCTCTCGCGGATCGAGGAACGACTCGAGGTCACGCTGTGGGAGCTTGCCTACCGGTTCGGCCGGGTCACACCGGACGGGATCATGCTGGACCTCCCGCTGACTCATTCGCAGATGGCGGAGATGGTGGCGGCGCAACGTCCATCGGTCAGCACCGCGTTCACCCGCCTTCAGGATCACGGACGGATCGTCCACGCCGCCCGCCACCGGTGGCTGTTGCTGGGCGAGCCGCCGTCGACCTTGTCGTCGCTGGCCAAGCAGACCGGCCTCGCGCCCTAGGTCCTCAGGCGGCCCTGTACGTCGGGGTCCAGCTCGACGTGGACGTACATCGCGCCGATCCCGTGCACGTCGAGATCGCGGCCACGCTGAGCCAGTTGCCCGGCCATGACGGCGAAGTCCCCCGCCGCCAGCTCGGCAACTTGCTGCTCGACCTGTGGAGCATGGACGTGGTTCTCGACGAAGAAGCCGTTTCTGGAGGTCCGGAGCACCTCGTTCTCGTCGCCGCCAAGCTCGAGCGTGAGCTCGAGGCGGAGGATCAGCGCATCGCCCCGCCCGTACTCCGCCAGCCACTGCTCCCAGGACTCGTCGCCCGACTCGGCCCGGGCTCGGGCGTGCGACAGCGCCGAGGGGGATTCGTCAAGTCGCGCGCGCGCCGACAGTCGCTGGACCGCGATCATCGTTTGCGTGGCTTACCCGTCTCGACGGCGGTCCGTACGGTCGCGGGCCGCTCCCGGTCTCCGTGATGACACACCGATGCTCGTGGTCGTCAGCGTGACGACGTGCGGAGCCGTCAAAGCGTTGGCGCGCGCAGCTCATCGACATGCGCCGCGCCGCGGCTGCGTAGTAGATCTCGAGGTTCCCGGTGGCGTTCCATGCGTACAGGAACCCGGCGCACGGTCAGCCCGAGCAGCGCCGGCCGTGCCCACCGCGGCTGGTCATCGGGCGACTTGATCCAGGAGAGCGGGGATCGCCTCATCCACGCGATTCGTGCATCGCTGCACCCTAGCCAACCGGACTGCGGGACCCTCCTCGCGGCCGGTGGTGGGCTGCCGGGACGCTTTCCATAGCCGGCCGGAGGTGCGGTGGGTGCTGCTCGTACCAACGCGCGTACCGTCTCGCCAGCGGTGCCGCGGTGAGTCCGTGTGCGGCCACCGATAGGCCGACGGTCAGGTACGTCGCCAGCAGGATCGTGTTCGACCCGGCCAGGTGAGCCTCCTGGATTGTGATCACGGCAAACACGATCGAGGCCAAGCCACGCGGGCCGAACCAGCCGAGGAAGCCGACCGTCTGCCGCTGGGCACCACTTCCAACCATCGCGATCGCGACTGGAAGCATGCGGACGATCGTCAGACTGAGCACCGCGTATAACCCCGCCTGCCACGTGACGTGCTTCAGCGCGGTGCCGAGCAGTACCGCCCCGAAGATCAAGAACGTGAGCCCGCCGAGCAGGTCCCCGACCTCCTCGTTCAGGCGTGAGGACTCCTCGGACTCGTGGGGCACGAGCCCCCCGAACAGCGCGCCGGCGAGGAACGCCGCAATGAAGCCGGACCCGCCGAGCCCGGTCGCAATCCCGTACGCGAGCGCCGCGCCGGCGATCGGAATCACCTGCAGCCACGGCCCCGTGATCAGGTCGCGGCGATGCCCCATCGCTACCACGGCGGCGGCTATCAAACCCGCGGCCACGCCACCGAGCACGCCGTAACCGATCTCCTCGGCCACGATCGAGATCGCGTGATGACTGCTCGTGACCTTGTCCTCCACGTCGGCGGCGGCAAGCGCGATCAGCAGCAGTGGCACACAGATACCATCGTTGAGCCCGCTCTCGACGTTGAGTCCCTGCCGGATTCGGGACGGCAGCCGCGGCTCGGTGACGACCGCTTGTCCAAGGGCGGCGTCGGTGGGCGCGAGCAGCACGGCCAGCACGACCGCCTCGGCGGTGGTGAGATGGGGAAAGATCGCGAGCGCGAACAGCGTGCCGGCCACGATCGTGAGGGGCAATCCGATGGCGAGCAGACGTAGCGGCACCGAGTACTCCTTTTGCAGCGGCCGCAATTTGATGCGTGACGCGTCGGCGAACAGGACGACCGCGAGCGTCGCCTCGGCCAGCGTTCGCACCGTCGCGCTCGCCGGCTCAACCGTGACCTCATCGATCACGAGCGGTCCGACCAACAGCCCGAGGAGCACGAACGCCATCGCCGGCGTGAACGGGGTGTCGGTCAGCCGGCGCGAGACTCCCGCCACGAGGAGGAAGGCCCCGGCGATGGTCGCGAGCTCCCACTTCACAGTGGGTAGATGATCGCGGGACTCTTCAGATCCAGGCCATCTCGGTGGCCCGGAGGACCGCTCGAGAGCGGCTCGGAACCTCGAGCTTGGCGTGGATGTTGTGCAAATGGCTGCGCACCGTGCTCACCGACAGACAGAGGTCGTCCGCGATCTCAGCATCCCTCTTGCCCTCTGCCACCAGGCGAAGGACCTCGGTCTCCCGCGTCGAGAGCGGCGAACGCACGGATCGCCGGCGCGCGCCGCCGGCGTCGTGCGGCGGATCGAACACGGCATCGCGAAGCGCCTGCACAGGAAGCCCCCAGGCGGCCGCGAGCCGCAGCATCACGGCGCGGTCGACGGCATTCCCCTGGGCATGGTGCACGACCATGTCCGCGAGGCGCACGAGCGTCGCCGCCTCGCTTCCCGACTGCGAGCGGTGATGCCTCGACACGGTGTTCGCGAGTCGCTCGGGGAGGCCCCATCGCTCGAGCAGGAGCCCGCCCAGCGTCGCGTGGTCGATGCCGAGTTCGCGCAGTTCATGGTGTGCGCGCTCCTCGGGCGTGTACCTGCTCTCTGACGCCGCAACGTAGTCCGGGCGCGCCAGCGCCAGGAGAAGCTTGCCGATGTCGTGAAGCAGCGCCGCGGCGATCAGGTCCTCGGTGTCGAACGGTCGGGCCACCTGGGCCAGGCGCTCGACGGCACGCGCCACTCCCTGGGAGTGGAGGCGGCAGCGGAGCAACAGCGCGTCGAAGCTCGTGTGCCACGGGAACGCGGCGCGGGGCAGCGATGCGGCAGCGTTCATGATCTCTTCGCGGGTGAGGAGCGCCACGGCATCAGGGACGTTCGTGACTGTGGCTTGGTCGGGGACCTCCTGTGCGCGGCGCAGGATCGCGAGGGTGAGGCCGATGTCGCTCTCGATCGCCTTGACCAGCGCGGGACGGCCGTCCGCCGTGGCGGCCGGTGGCGCCGCGAGGATCCGTTCGCACACGGGACCGAACGCAGGGACCACGTCGAACCGGGCGAGCGCGCCGCGCAGGTCGCGCCGGCATCGGGGTGCCTCCGGACCGTCTTGCTCCGGGCCCCCGCTGGACTGGTCCACGCTTGGGCGCGGCGCGTGATGCGGGCGCGGGGCCTTGCCGGTGATCGCCGCCACCAGGCAGTCGGCGATGCGTGGGTCGAACCGTGATCCGCGGTGCCGGCGTACGTAGTCGAGCGCGCCTTCGGCCCCGAGCCCGCGTCGGTGCAGCCCGTCGCTGGCTACCGCCACGAACGCGTCGCACACCGCGACCACGCGGCTGGGGAGCGGGATGGCCTCGCCGCGCAGGCCGTCCGGGTAACCCGCGCCGTCCCACCGCTCGTGATGGGCGCGGACGATCCCGGCCGCGGCGGCCATCGTTGGGACCGACAGCAACATCTCGGCCCCAAGCACCGGGTGGCTGTTCAGCAGGGCCCGGTCGGCGGGAGACAGCACGTCGGAGTTCAGGATCACATAGTCCGGCAGGCTGATCATCCCGATGTCGCGCACGCGCGCACAGACCTCGACGGCCAGTCGGTCGTCGTCGTCGAGATCGAGAAGGCGCACGACCTCGCCCGCGAGCTTGCGGACCAGCGGCGTGCCGCTGTGAACAGTGGGCGCGCGGGCCATGAGAGCCGCCTCGAGTCCTGCGGCGACCGTCGTCAGGGCACGCCAGTCATCGTCATCCGCGAGGGTCTCGCCATGGGACATGGACGGACCCTCTCCCAGCGATGCCACACTCACCGCTTCCACCATCTGCGCTCCGATCAACGCGTCTTCAATTCCGGTCCGACAGACGCGAACGCTGGTCGGCGTTCCTCGGATCCTGCCCTCCGCTGGACGCGACCGGGTCCGGCGCTCCTCGGATCCCCCCACGCGGCCTTCGCCGCCGAGACCCCGAGCGCGCCCGCACGCTATATCAAGCGACTTGCGTTCGTAAAGGCTCCGAACCGAATGCAGCCGTCCTTGCACAGCGTCCGGCATGCGAGATTGCGCGAAAGCCGTCGTTGGGGGTGCACGCTGCCACCCTCGCTGGGGTGCCCACGCACCCACCGTGGACCCCAGTGCGACGGCAAGCCCGACCTGCGTGGCCCGGCGCATACAAAGTCCGGGTCCGCTGATGTCCGCCAGCCGCGCGTCCGCCGGCACGCTCGATCGTGTGTTCGACGCGATCCCGCCCGCCGCCGGAGCCGAGGTCATGGGCACGGGCATCATCTCGATCGCGCTGACGCTCGACGGCCACGAGACGCTGTCGCGGATCCTGCTCGTCATCGCCGCGGCGATGTGGGTGACGCTCGCGGTGCTCGTGCCGCTCCGTGCCCGTCGCGACCCCGAACGCTTCCGGGCCGACATCCGAACTCCGCCGGCGCTCACGTCCGTCGCCGGAACCGGCGTGCTCGGAACCCGGCTTGCGCTGCTCGGTTGGACGTGGGCTGGGATCGCGGCGCTCGTGATCGCCGCGGTCATCTGGGTGCTGCTGCTGGGGCCGGTGCTGCGCCACTGGAAGACGCCGACGGTCGGCGCGTCGCTGATGCTGACTGTCTCGACCGAGTCGCTCGCGGTGCTCCTGGCCACGCTCGGCATCGTCGACGGACCGACTGGCTGATCGTGGTCGCGCTCGCGCCGTTCGTGCTCGGGCTCTGCTTCTGCGTGTTCGTGATCTCTCGTTTCGAGTGGGCTCAGTTGGTGGACGGGCACGGCGACCACTGGATCACCGGTGGCGCGCTCGCGATCTCGACGCTCGCCGCCGGCAAGATCCTGGCCGGCGCCAAGGCGCTCGCGATTCTCGGCGGGGGCGGGGGCGCGGGCGTGTTGAAGGACGCGGCGCTGGTGCTGTGGGTGCTGACGTTGCTGTGGCTGCCGGTGCTGGTGGTCGCCGAGTGTTTGCGTCCGCGTCTGAATTACGACGTGCGGCGGTGGTCGACCGTATTCCCGTTCGAGATGTACGCCGCCTGCAGCTTCGTGGTCGGGGCGGCCGCCGGCGCCGGCGCGATCACCGACTTCGCGCGGGTGTGGGTCTGGATCGCTCTGGTCGTCTGGGCGGTCGTGTTTGGGGCGATGATCCGCCGAGAGATCCTGGCGGTTCGCTGATCAGATGGAGACCAGTGGCGGCATCATGTGGATGTGCTTGACATGGACGACTCGAGATGAGCGAGGTTGTTGCTCTCGTCGTGCTCGCGGCGTGTCTAGCCGCGGCCGTGGCCCGGCCGGCGTGGGCGCCGGACTGGGCTGTCGCCGCGGGCGGCGCGGCCCTGCTCGTCGCGGTCGGGATCCTGAGCAGCTCGGACGCCCGCTCGGCGCTTCGCCAACTCGGCCCGACGGTGGGCTTTCTCGCCGCGCTGCTGGTGCTCGCCGATGGGTGCCGGCGGGCCGGGCTGTTCGACGCGCTCGGTGCCGGAATGGCGCTCGGGTCCCGCGGACGGCCGGGACGGCTGCTCGCGATGGTGTTCGTCGCCGCTGGCCTGACGACCGCGGTCCTGAGTCTCGATGCGACCGTCGTGTTGCTGACGCCGATCGTGTTCGCGACCGCCGCGAGGCTGCGCATGAATGCACGCCCGCACGTCTACGCGTGCACGCACCTGGCCAACAGTGCGTCGCTGCTCTTGCCGGTCTCGAATCTGACGAACTTGCTCGCGTTCCGAGCCAGCGGCCTGTCGTTCGTCCGGTTTGGCGGGCTGATGGCGCTCCCCTGGCTGGTGGCGATCGGGATCGAGTGGGTCGTACTGCGCCGCTCGTTCGCCGGCGACCTGCAGCGGTCGGCTGCCCGGTCTGTCCGCGCCGTCGAGCAGCCGGAAGTGCCGACGTTTGCGCTGGCCGTGGTGGGGTTGACGCTAGTCGGGTTCGTGCTGAGCTCGTTGATCGGGATCGCGCCGGTGTGGATCGCGACCGCCGGCGCGGTCGTCATGGTCGTGCGTGAGCGTCCTGCCCCGTTGGAGGTCGTGCGCGCCGCCGAGCCGACGTTCCTGGTGTTCGTGCTCGCTCTGGGCGTCGTGGTCCGCGCCGCGAGCCAGCACGGCCTCTCCACCGCGGTCGACTCGATCCTGCCTCATGGCACCGCGCTGCCGGCGTTGCTGCTGGTGGCGGTGATCAGCGCTGCCGTGGCGAACCTCCTCAACAACCTGCCGGCGACGCTAATCATCCTGCCGGTGACCGCCGTCGCCGGACCCGGAGCGGTGCTGGCGATGCTCGTCGGCGTGAACGTCGGTCCGAACCTGACGTATGTCGGGTCGCTGGCGACGCTCTTGTGGCGGCGGATCGTGCATGCGCACGACGAGGAGACCGAC
>Ga0335080_10007894_pt1 | contig 11066 bp, 7 predicted proteins | sample Lox_Sample_34_FD_206720 | JGI IMG/M metagenome (GOLD analysis project Ga0335080, IMG submission 206720) | Soil microbial communities from Loxahatchee National Wildlife Refuge, Florida, United States - Lox_Sample_3.4 | ecosystem: Environmental > Terrestrial > Soil > Wetlands | place: USA: Florida...
CACGATGCGGCGAAGTAGGACGGGGACCACAGGTGCTTTCCCTGCCAGACCCGCTTCCGCAACTCGGGGAAGTCCCGGCGCAGGAGCCGCGACGAGACGCCCTTGAGGCTGTTGATCAGCCGGGACAACTCGACGGTCGGCGGGTACTCGACCAGCAGGTGCACGTGGTCGTCTTCGCCGTCACATGCGGCGAGGACCGCGCCGAAGTCTGCGCAGACCTGCCGGAAGGTGCGGCACAGGTGGTCGATGTGCGCGGCGGTGAACACCCCGCGCCGGTACTTGGTCACGAACACCAAGTGGGCATGCAGCGCGGTAACGCAGGTCCGCCCACGGCGGTAATCCAGTTCATTGAACATGCTACCAAGCATAGGCCAACCGTGAGACCAACAGTGTGTAGTGGAAGGGTGAAGCTTGCGTACTGCGACCCGCTGTACCCGGACATCGCCCCGGCCCGCCCCGCCTGCCGCCTGCTCACGGTCGCTGGCTCACCGCCGCGCCCGGCCGTCCGCCGGATCGGGTCCGGCCGCGACGATCACGTCGAGACCGGCTTCCTCGCGCTGCGCCGCCGTGATCGGGGTCGGCGCGCCGGTCATCGGATCGTGCCCGGATGCCGCCTTCGGGAACGCGATCACGTCCCGGATCGAGTCCTGGCCGGTCAGCAGCATCAGCGTCCGGTCCCAGCCGAACGCGATGCCGCCATGGGGCGGCGGGCCGAACCGCAGCGCGTCCAGCAGGAAGCCGAACTGCGACCTCGCCTGCTCCCGGGACAGGCCGATCACATCGAATACCTGCTGCTGCATGTCCGGCCGGTGGATCCGGATCGACCCGCCGCCGATCTCAGTCCCGTTGCACACGATGTCGTAGGCATCAGCCAGCGCGCCGGCCGGCTCTGCCGTGAACTTCCCGGCCCACTCCGGCAGCGGCGCCGTGAACGGGTGGTGCACCGCCGTCCAGCCGCCCTGCCCGTCCTCCTCGAACATCGGCGCGTCCACGACCCAGGTGAACGCCCACGCCGACGGATCGATCAGCCGGCACCGGCGGCCGATCTCCAGCCGGGCCGCGCCGAGCAGCGTCTTCGCGGCCGTGGCGGCCCCGGCCGCGACGAAAACGCAGTCCCCCGCGGCCGCGCCAGCCGCGGCGGCCAGGCCGGAACGCTCCGCCGCCGACAGATGCCGTGCTACCGGTCCCGCATCGGACACCATTCCGTCAGCGCCGATCAGCACGTACGCCAGTCCCCTGGCACCGCGCGACCGCGCCCACTCCTGCCAGCCGTCCAGCTCCCGCCGCGTCTGGCCAGCCCCGCCCGGCATCACGACGGCGCCTACATAGGCCGCCTGGAACACCCGGAACTGAGTCCGGCCGAAGTAACCGGTCAGCTCGGTCAGCTCCAGCCCGAAACGCAGGTCCGGCTTATCCGAGCCGAACCGCCGCATGGCGTCGGCGTAGGTCAGCTGCGGAATCGGCAGCTGCACCTGGTAGCCGGTGATCTGCGACCACAGCCGCGCCACCAGATCCTCGGCGACCCGCACCACGTCCGCCCTGGTCACAAAGGACATCTCCAGGTCGACCTGGGTGAACTCCGGCTGCCGGTCAGCGCGGAAGTCCTCGTCCCGGAAGCAGCGCACCAGCTGGTAGTAACGCTCCAGGCCGGCCACCATCAGCAGCTGCTTGAACAGCTGCGGCGACTGCGGCAGCGCGTAGAACGTGCCGGGCTGCAGCCGCACCGGCACCAGGAAGTCGCGCGCGCCCTCCGGCGTGGACCTGGTCAGGTACGGCGTCTCCACGTTCACGAAACGGTGGTCCCGCATCACGTCGCTCACCAGGTACGCTGCCGCGGAGCGCGTCCGCAGCACGGCAGCCATCTCGGGCCGCCGGATGTCGAGGTAGCGGTAGCGCAGCCGCACCTCCTCGCTGAGCTCGGCGGTGCCCTCGATCGGGAACGGCAGCGGATCGGTCTCGGCGAGCACCTGCAGGTCCGTGGCGGCGATCTCGACCTCGCCGCTGGCCAGCTCGGGATTCTCGTTGCCGGCCGGCCTGCGCCGTACCTCGCCGGTCACCAGCACGCAGAATTCCGCGCGCAGGTCGTGCGCGACGTCCTCTTCGCGCAGCACGACCTGGACGATGCCGCTGGCATCGCGCAGGTCGATGAACACCACGCCGCCGTGGTCGCGGCGGCGCGCTACCCAGCCGGCCAGCGTGACGTGCTGTCCCGCGTCCGCGGCGCGGACCGTGCCAGCCTCGTGCGTGCGGATCATCGCTTCCTCAGCCTCTCGACATAAAGATCAAGATCATGCGGCGCAACGGGAGCCGCCCGCAGCTGCCGCCCTCCGGCTTACAGTCCCCTGGCCGGCCCGGACGACGGCGCGAGCCCGGCCAGGAACGGATTGGACCGTCGCTCGGCGCCGATTGTCGTCTGCGGCCCGTGCCCGGACAGGACCACTGTCTCGTCGGGCAGCGGCAGGCACACCCGGGCCAGGCTCGCCAGGATCGTGTCATAGTCGCCGCCCGGCAGGTCGGTCCGGCCGATGGACCCGGCGAAGAGCAGGTCGCCGCTGAACATTATGGCCGGGTCAGCGCCAGCCCGTGCGGCCGTCCCTGAGCCAGCCCCGGCACCCGGCTGGGGGGCGCCGGGCAGCCGGAATACCACCGAGCCCGGCGTGTGCCCTGGCGCGTGGTCGACGGTGACCTCCACGCCGGCCAGCTCCAGGGTCATCCCGTCGGTCAGCTCGGCCACTTCTTCGGGCTCGGTGAAGGTAAGCCCGCCGAAGAGCTGCTGGCCGGCCAGCAGTGAGAAGCCCCGCGCCGGATCGCTGAGCAGGGCCCGGTCGTCCGGGTGAATGTAGGCCGGGATGTTCATGGCGCCGCAGACGGGTGCCACCGACCAGATGTGGTCGATGTGCCCGTGGGTGAGCAGCACGGCCGCGGGCTGCAGCCGGTACCGCGCGACGATCTCCTCGATGCCCCGCTCCGCGTCCTGGCCAGGATCGATGATCAGGCACTGCTCGCCCGGGCCGGCCGCCGCGAGATAGCAGTTCGCGGCGAACGACCCCGCCGGGAATCCGGCAATGAGCATGGCTTCCTCCTTGCCAGCGGATGCGGTTGACCTTTCGCGATGTGCGTTACAGGCTACCGAGGGCGATGGGGCTGCTCGCGCCAGCCCGGCACGGACGCCGTCGTGCGTCGAACAGGTAACGGAGGCATCCCGGGCGGCTTCGCGGCCGGTACGATTCGCGAAGTTTCGCTGATCATACGAGCGAAAAGTTTCGCTGATCACACGAGCGAATGCGATTGCGGGAGGGCGTAGGGGTGGCTGGTAAGAGCGAGCGCCAGCGCAGGCTCGCCAGGCAGCGGTACGAGCGCCGGGTGGCCCGGCGGGCGCAGCGGGACCGCAGGACCCGGCGGTGGACGATCAGCGTCCTGGCCGGGCTCGCCGTGGTCGCGGTGACGCTGGGCAGTGTTTTCCTGGCCGGCGGGTTCTCGTCCGGCAGCTCGAGCGCCGCCACGTCCGGCGCCACGCCCGCTGTCAGCACGACGCACGATGTCAGCGCCTCGCCCCCGCCGACGACGGCCAGTGAGCCCGCGCACCACTGCACGTACACGGCCAGTCCGCCCGCCGCCCGCAAGGTCAGCTTCCCGTCGGCGAGGCCCGACTACACGGCGGCCTATCAGGCGACGATCAGGACCAACCGCGGCAGCATCGTCATCAGCCTGCTGAACAGCAGGGCCACCTGCACGGTGAACTCCTTCGTGCACCTCGCCGAGCAGGACTACTTCAGCAACACCCGCTGCCACCGGCTCACCACCAGCGGCATCTTCGTGTTGCAGTGCGGCGACCCGACCGGCACCGGCGCGGGCGGCCCCGGCTACAAGTTCGACGACGAGAACCTGGCTGGCGCCACGTACCCGGCGGGCACCGTCGCGATGGCCAACAACGGGCCGAACTCCAGCGGGAGCCAGTTCTTCCTCGTCTACAAGAACTCGCTGACACTGCCGGCCAGTTACACGCCGTTTGGCACGATTGCCAGCGGACTCAATATCATCCAGCAAGTGGCACGAGCGGGCAGTGACAACTCCAACCATCCCGGCGACGGCCACCCCAAGGAGAAGGTCGTCATCGAGAGCGTGACCATCAGCAAGACCTGACCGGCGATGCCGCCAGCCAGGTACCGAGCAGGAGGTGTGCGGTGAGCACCGCCAGCGATCCGTGGGGCCGGGTAGCCGACGACGGCACGGTATACGTGCGAACTGCCGAGGGCGAGCGGGTGGTGGGCTCGTGGCAGGCCGGCAGCCCGGAAGAGGCCCTTGCGTTCTTCAAGCGCAAGTTCGACGCGCTGGAGACCGAGGTAAGCCTGCTGGAGCAGCGGATCGCGGCCACCGACCTGTCCCCGTCACAGGCCAGGAGCACGATCAGCCGGCTGCAGGCCGCCGTGACCGATGCGCATGCCGTGGGCGATCTCGACGGCCTGCGCGCCAGGCTCGAGACGCTGACCGGCCTCGTCGATCAGCGGCGGGAAGAGCACAAGGCAGCCAGGGAGCACGCCCGCAGCGAGGCTGTCGAGATCAAGGAAAGGATCGTCGCCGAGGCCGAGCGCATTGCCGCGGAGGCTACCCACTGGAAGGCCAGCGGCGAGCGCATGCGCCAGCTGCTGGAGGAGTGGAAAGCGGCGCCGCGCGGAGACCGCGCCGTCGAGACTGCGCTGTGGAAGCGGCTCTCGGCGGCGCGCAACGCGTTCACCAAGCGGCGCAAGGCCTACTTCGCGCACCTGGAGGACGAGCGCGAGATTGTCAGGGCCCGCAAGGAGAAGCTGGTCAGCGAGGCCGAGGCGCTGGTTTCCGCTTCCGACTGGGGCCCGACAGCGTCGGCATACCGTGAGTTGATGCGGTCCTGGAAGGAGGCGGGCCGGGCAGACCGGGCCAGCGAGGACGCGCTCTGGGATCGCTTCAAGGCTGCGCAGGACAGCTTCTTCCAGGCGCGCGCGGCCGCCATGTCCGCCAAGGACGCCCACCTGCGCGAGCACGCGGAGGCGAAGGAACAGCTGCTGGCCGAGGCGCAGAAGCTGCTGCCGGTGGCCGATTCCCGCTCCGCGCGCTCCGCGCTGCGGGGCATCCAGCAGAGGTGGGAGCAGGCGGGGCCGGTGCCGCGGGACACGCAGGAACGGCTCGAAGCCGGCCTGCGCCGGGTCGAGGATGCCGTCCGGCAGGCGGATGACTCGCGCTGGCGGCGGTCCAATCCCGAGGCTCTGTCGCGCGCCAGGGACACGGTGGACCAGCTCCGCTCGGCGATCAGCCAGCTGGAAGGCCAGCTGGCCAAGGCGCAGCAGCGCGGCGACGAGAAGGCGCGGACGCAGGCCGCGGAAGCGCTGGATGCGCGGCGGTCCTGGCTCGCCGAGGCTGAGCGAACGCTGGCTGAGCTATCCGGCTAGTTGGTCACCCGGTAGGCGTCGTAGACGCCGTCGATGGACCGGACAGCCCGCAGCACATGCCCCAGGTGCTTGGGATCACCCATCTCGAAGGTGAACCTGCTGAACGCGACCCGGTCCCTGGTGGTGGTCACGGTCGCCGACAGGATGTTCACATGCTGGTCGGAGATCGACCGGGTGATGTCGGAGAGCAGGCCGGTGCGATCGAGCGCCTCCACCTGGATGGCTACCAGGAACAGCGAGCCTTCCCGAGGCGACCAGCGGACGTTGACCACCCGCTCAGGCTGGGATTCGAGCAGGTGCTGCAGGTTAACGCAGTCGGTGCGGTGCACCGAGACACCGTTGCCGCGGGTGACGAACCCGGTGATGACGTCTCCGGGAACCGGAGTGCAGCATTTCGACAGCCGCGCCCACACGTCTGCTGAGCCTTCGACTTCTACGCCAGAGTCGCCTGCCGGTATCGGCCTGGGCGCCCGGCTGAGCAGCGTGGACTCGGCCAGATCCTCCTGTGCCCCGGCAATGCCGCCCACGGACTTGACCAGCTTGGTGACGATGGACTGGGCACTCACGTGACCTTCGCCGATCGCCGCGTACAGCGCCGACAGGTCCGGGTAGCGCAGTTCGGCCGCGATGGCCTGCAGCGCGTCGCCGGTCGCCAGCCGCTGCAGCGGGAGTCCCTGCTTGCGGATAGCGCGAGCCATCGCGGACTTGCCGGTCTCGGCGGCCGCCTCGCGCCGTTCCTTGGAGAACCAGTGCCGGATCTTGTTTCGCGCCCTGGCGCTCTGCACGAAACTGAGCCAGTCCCGGCTCGGCGCCGCGTCCTGGGCCTTGGAGGTGAAGATCTCGACCGCATCGCCGTTGTTCAGGGTGCTCTCGAGCGGCACCAGGCGCCCGTTCACCCGCGCGCCGATGGTGCGGTGGCCTACCTCGGTATGGATCGCGTAGGCGAAGTCCACCGGGGTGGCGCCCTGCGGCAGGGCAATGACCTCACCGCGCGGGGTGAACACGTAGACCTCGGCCGTGCCGAGATCGAACCGGAGCGATTCGAGGAACTCGGCCGGGTCAGTCGTCTCTCGCTGCCAGTCGACCAGCTGCCGCAGCCAGGCCATGTCGGGGTCTCTGCGCCCGCCGCCGGTGATCTCCTCCTTGTACTTCCAGTGCGCTGCGACGCCGTACTCGGCCCGCCGGTGCATCCCCCAGGTCCGGATCTGCAGCTCGACCGGCTTGCCTTCAGGGCCGATCACCGTGGTGTGCAGGGACTGGTACAGGTTGAACTTCGGCATCGCGATATAGTCCTTGAACCGCCCGGCCACGGGATTCCACCGGGCGTGCACGATTCCCAGCGCCGCGTAGCAATCGCGGACCGAGTCGACGAGAACGCGGATGCCCACCAGGTCATAGATGTCATCGAAACCGACATTCCTGGCAATCATCTTCTGGTACACGGAGTAGTAGTGCTTGGGCCGTCCGGTCACCCTCGCCTTGATCTTGGCTTCCCGCAGATCGGCGGAGACGTCCTCGATCACCTCCTGCAGAAAGACCTCGCGCCGCGGCGATCGCTCCGAGACCAGCCGCGCGATCTCGTCGTAGCGCTTGGGGTACAGCGTGGCGAAGGCCAGATCCTCCAGTTCCCACTTGACGGTGTTCATCCCGAGCCGGTGGGCGAGCGGCGCGAAGATCTCCAGCACCTCGCGAGATTTCTGCTCCTGCTTGTGCCGCGGCAGATAGCGCAGCGTGCGCATGTTGTGCAGCCGGTCGGCCAGTTTGATCACCAGGACCCGGATGTCACGGGACATCGCGACGACCATCTTGCGCACGGTCTCGGCCTGGGCGGCGTCCCCGTACTTGACCTTGTCCAGCTTGGTGACGCCATCGACGAGGGCGGCCACATCCTCGCCGAAGTCGCGGGTCAGCTGAGCGAGAGTGTACGCAGTGTCCTCGATGGTGTCGTGCAGCAGGGCCGCGCATATCGTCTCGTGATTCATGCCCAGCTCGGCCAGGATCGTGGCCACAGCGAGCGGGTGAGTGATGTACGGGTCGCCGCTCTTGCGGGACTGGCCGGTGTGCATCTGCGCGGCCACGTCATAGGCCCGCTCGATCAGCCGCACGTCAGCCTTGGGATGCGTCCGGCGGACCGTCTTGATCAGCGGCTCGAGTACCGGGTTGACACCGCCTCCGCGCTGGGCGCCGAGCCTCGCCAGCCGGCGCCGAACGCCCGCGCTCGCCGACGGCCCGTCCCCCATTCCGCCGCCCGCTGCCTGGCTGTCCCGCGCCGCCGCCTCCCGCCGCTGCACCCGGCCGCTGATCCGGGCCGGCGATCGCGGCTCAGCGGCATGGGGCACAGCTGTGACAGGACCAGCCGCGCCGGGATCAGCCGCGTCGGGCTCGGCTGCGCCGGCCTCGGGCTCGGCCGCGGCAGGCTCGGCGACGCCCGGCCCGGCCAGGTCCGGCTCGGCTGCGCCGGCCTCGGGCTCGGCCGCCGCAGGCTCGGCGACGCCCGGCACGGCCAGGTCCGGCTCGGCTGCGCCGGCCTCGGGCTCCGCCGCAGGCTCGGCGACGCCCGGCTCAGCCGACGCTTGCGTCGTCGCGGCTGGCGCGTCAGCGCACGCGGCGTCGGCCGGGGTCACCCCGCCATCCGCCGCGGCGAGTACTGGCTCGCTTTCCTTCAGTTTCTGCTGCCCAGCGGGTGCCTGGGTGACGCCAGCCCCGGCCGCCTTGGCCGTCGCAACGTCACCGGCCACATGCGCTCCTCACGTTTGCCGAGGAATCCAGTGTATCGGCGGACGATTCTGGAAGTACCCGGCTCGGTCCTGCGCCCGGTTATGCCCGCAGCAGCGAGCGAACTTCCAGGTCTTCCAGCTGGGCCCGGCCGCCCAGGAACTCCAGCTCAAGCAGCACCGACACGGCGACCACCTGAGCGCCGCTGCGCCGCACCAGTTCCGCTGTGGCGCTGGCGGTGCCACCGGTGGCCAGCACGTCATCGACGATCAGAACCCGGTCAGCGGGTGCGAACGCATCGGTGTGCACCTCGATCGTGGCACTGCCGTATTCGAGCTGGTAGGACTGCTGATCAGTCCGCGAGGGCAGCTTCCCCTGCTTGCGGACCGGCACGAAACCGGCGTTCAGGCGGCATGCCACGGGCGCGGCCAGGATGAAGCCCCTGGCCTCGATCCCGACGACCTTGTCCACCGGGCCGTGCCCGGCCGCCATGGCGCCAACGGCGACGCCGAAGGCCGCGGCGTCGGCCAGCAGGGGCGTGATGTCCTTGAACACGACTCCGGGCTGCGGGTAGTCCGGTATGTCGCGGATCCTCGCCTGGATCAGCTCGGCGACATCGCCGCCGGACGGCATCGCGCTGTGCGGCGCCACGGAATCAGCTACCGCCGCTTCTTCTTGCCGCCGGGCCGCCGTTTGGCTGCGCTCGGGCGCCTGGGCTGCTGACGCGGTCCGGGCCGCGCTCCCGCGCCGGTCCGCGGTGCCGGGCTGCCCGACGCTGTGCGGCCCACCGGCACCCGGTCATCCGTCGACGAGTCCTCCGTGGGAGCGGTATCGGCATCGGCGGCGGCCACGTCACCATCAGTCACGGCTGCGGTCGCCTGCCCCTCTGCTGCCGTCACGCCAGCGCTCGCCCTGGCCTTGCGCGCCGCGGCCCGCCCGCCCGCGGCACGCAGCGCGACCTGCCTGGTCAGCTGCTTGTACTGCGGCTCGCGCTCCTTCAGGTCGGCCAGCACCGGGGTGGCGATGAAGATCGAGGAGTAGGTGCCCGACAGCATGCCGATGAACAGCACCAGCGACAGGTCCTGCAGTTCGCCCTGGCCGAGGTATGCAGTGCTCACAGCAAGGATCGCGGCGACGGGCAGCAGCGCTATCAGCGAGGTGTTGATGGACCGTACCAGGGTCTGGTTCAGCGCCAGGTTCGCGGCCTGGCTGTAGGTGGACCGGCGGGTGGCGAGCAGGCCGGCAGTGTTCTCCCTGACCTTGTCGAAGACAACGACCGTGTCATACAGGGAATAGCCCAGGATGGTCAGCAGGCCGATGACAGTTGCCGGGCTCACCTGCAGGCCGGTGAGCGCGTAGATGCCGATCGTGATGACGATGTCGTGCAGCAGCGCCACCAGCGCCGCGGTTGCCATCTTCCACTCGAATGCGATCGACAGATAGCCGACGATCACGACCATGAAGGCGATCAGCGCCTCCAGCGCCTTCTGCGAGATCTGGCTGCCCCAGCTGGGCCCGACGAACTGCGGGCTGATCTTGTTCAGCGGGATGCTGAAAGATCGCGCGATCGCATCCTCGACCTTGACCGACTCTCCGTATGGCAGCTTCGCTGTCTGCACCTGCCAGCTCTGCGGCTTGCCGGGCGGCTTGACCGACTGCACCGTCACTGCCCCGGCCCCCGCCTTGGTCACCACCGAGGTCACCTGAGCACTGGATGTCGCCTTAGGAGAGGAGAACTGGTAGATCGAGCCGCCCTTGAACTCGACGCTGTAGTCCAGCCCGCGGATCAGCAGCGCGGCGATGCTGATGACCAGGATCAGTCCCGAGATCGTGTACCACAGCTTTTGCCGGCCGACGAAATCGAAGGAGACCTCGCCGCGGTACAGCCGGCCGGTGACGTTGCCGAGCCGGGACATCACGCCTCCTTCGGGGTGGTCCGGGGCTGCGCGGCCGAGGCGGAAGCGCCCGCTCCGCCGGCGGCGGGCCGGGCCGGGACCCGCCTGGCTCCGCGCCATGGTGCCCGAGCGCCCAGCCTGGCCGGGTCGAGGCCGGACAGCTTGTGGCCCTGGCCGTAGAACTTGGTCCTGGCCAGCAGTGTGACCATCGGCTTGGTGAACAAGAACACGACGACCACATCGATCAGCGTGGTCAGGCCGAGCGTGTAGGCGAAGCCCTTGACGTCGCCGATCGCGAAGAAGTACAGCAGGGCCGCGGCCAGGAACGACACGGTGTCGGAGACCAGGATCGTCCGCCGGGCCCGCTGCCAGCCCCGTTCGACTGCGGCGCGCAGCGACCGGCCCTCGCGCACCTCATCCCTGAGCCGCTCGAAATACACCACGAAGGAGTCGGCGGTGATGCCGATCGCGACGATGAGACCGGCTATGCCGGCCAGCGAGAGCGTGAAGCCCTGGTACTTGCTGAGCAGCACGACCGACAGGTACGCCAGCAGCGCCGCGATGGCCAGGCTGGTGACCGACACCACGCCGAGGCCACGGTAGTAGAGGAACGAATAGATCACGACCAGCAGCAGGCCGACGGCCGCGGCGATCAGGCCGGCGGTGAGCTGCGCCGAGCCGAGCTGCGCGGAAACCGAGGTGACCGACTCCTTCTGGAAGGTCAGCGGCAGATGGCCGTACTTCAGCACGTTAGCGAGGTTGTCCACCTGGCTCTGCGTAAATGTGCCGCTGATCTGGCCCTGGCCGGTGGTGATCGCTTGCTGGATGAACGGCACAGAGACGATCTTCCCGTCCAGCACGATCGCGAAGAAGTCGAGCTCCGAGCTGGGCTGGCCGGTCGAGGCGTTGAAGTACTTGCTGAACATGTTCGTCGTCAGGGTGCCGAAAGCCTTCGTGCCCGGGCCGTTGAAGTTGAGGTTGACGACCCACTTCCCGTTGCTGGAGTCGAGCCCGCCACTTGCCGAGGTGACCT
>Ga0335080_10007895_pt1 | contig 11066 bp, 13 predicted proteins | sample Lox_Sample_34_FD_206720 | JGI IMG/M metagenome (GOLD analysis project Ga0335080, IMG submission 206720) | Soil microbial communities from Loxahatchee National Wildlife Refuge, Florida, United States - Lox_Sample_3.4 | ecosystem: Environmental > Terrestrial > Soil > Wetlands | place: USA...
GGCGCTGGTCGGGGCCGCGGCCAATTTTGTTCAGGTAAAAGCGCTGTTCGCACCCGAGGTCATCAAGCCGAAGCTCGAGAAGCTGAGCCCGCTTAAGGGCTTCAAGAAAATTTTCTTCAGCGGGAAAACTTACATCGAGCTGGCCAAGAACCTGATCAAGTTCATCGTCATCTTCTGGGTTTTGTACGCCGCCATTCGCGACAACCTGCCCAACATCGTTCCCACGGCGGGCATGCGGCTCGACCAGACGGCGGCCATTGCTGCTCACCTGATGTCCACGATTCTCTTCCGGGTCGGGGTTGTATTCGTGCTGCTGGGCGCGGCGGACTACCTGATCCAGAAGAAGCTCTTCATGAAAGACATGATGATGAGCAAAGAGGACGTGAAGCAGGAGTACAAGGAACAGGAAGGCGATCCGCACGTCAAGCACATGCGCAAGCACCTCTTCCAGCAGATGATGCACGAGAGCGTTGCGCACAACGTGCCCAAGGCGACCGTAGTGGTAGCGAATCCTACCCACTTGGCGGTGGCTCTGCGTTATGACGAAGCACACATGCAAGCGCCGCAGGTCACGGCGAAAGGCCAGGATTCCATGGCTCTGCGCATTCTCGAGATTGCCAGGGAGAACAAGGTTCCAGTCGTTCACAACATCGGACTGGCGCATAGTCTGTTCGATCTCGAGATCGGGCTCGATATTCCGGAAGATTTGTACGAAGCGGTGGCTGAGGTCCTGAACTTTGTGTATCAGCTCGCCGCCGCGGAGGCATAGGTGCACGCGAGAAGAAGACGCGAGGGTCTATGGCGATGAGAGTCGATTACACGTTGCCCGCGCTGCAGCCGGAGAGTTTGTCCGAGCCGCAATCGGGGCAGGAGATGCAGCCCTCGTTCCGCGAGCAGCTTCGCGGACTTCAGGCGCAACTGCCGCTCGGATGGGAGCAGCAGTTGGGGCTGGACGCACGGCCGTTTACCAGCGCGTATATCGGTCCGCCGCCGCAACCGCCGGCACTCACGCGCAGCGATCCGGAGACGGAGCGCGCGCGCTGGCGCAGCATGTTGTCGCGGCATGAGTCCAGCGAGACGGCAAGCCAATCTGGCAGCTCGAACGGCCGCATGCCGGTGCAGCAGATGCTGCAGATGCTGGTTGAAATGCAGCAGATGGAAGATTCCATCGTGTCGCGCAGCGTAGGCGTAACCCGAGGTTGATATGCCGGAAATGGGCTGGACACCGGAAGAGATTTACCTGCTGGCCGATCGCGGCTATGCCCTCTACCGCCAGGGCCGCTACCAGGAAGGGGCGGTTATATTCGAGGGGTTAACCGTGCTCGATCCGCTGAACTCGTATTGCCGGACGGCGCTGGCGGCGCTGTGCCTGGCGCTGCGCGATCCGCAGCGCGCCGTGGACGAGCTTTCCTTTGTGCTGAATCTGAATCCCGCCGACCACGAGGCGCGGGCGCGGCGCTGCGAAGCATACTGCGAGCTGGGAAACTGGAGCGCCGCCAGCCAGGATTTGGCGGTCCTGCGACGCAACGGCGAGCGCAACCACGCCCAACGGCTTGCCTGGCGCCTGCAGGCCGCGCAAATGGCCAACTCTTAGCAACTTCCTACAGGCGCCTCCGATAACTCCAAATGAGTGGGGGTTCCACATTCAGAATGGCAAGGAGGTAACGCATGAGTGGTGCAATCGACAGTTTGACTAAGACCGTTGGCGATCTAGGCAACGTCGCCGGCGACGCTTTGAGCGGCAACTTCAACAAGGTGGGCAGTGACCTCGGCAAGACGGTTCAGGATGGACTGCCTCTCGCGATCGATGCCGGCGTCGCTATGTTCGCCCCTGAGGCTCTGGGCGCTATGGGCGGACTTGGCGGCCTGGGTGGCGCTGGCGGGCTGGGCGACATCAGCAGCATGCTGGGGAGCTTGAGTGGATTCGGCGGCGCATCGCCTGCAGGATCCCTGACGGGTTTTCCCAGTCCGTTCTCTCTGGGCAATTTGTTCCCTGGGGCTCTGCAAAATGCCTTTAGCTCCGCTCTGCCTGGGTTTGGCACCGGAGGAGGCACGGCCACCGGAGCGGGCACGGGCACCGGGGGAGAGAGCTGGTCTCAGATCCAGAACGACTTACAACAGGCGCAAGCCAGTGGCGATCCCATGCAAGTTGAGCAGGCGATGGAAAAGGCCCAGCAATATCAGGAGGCGGTGGAACTGAAAGGCGAAATCGCCAAGATGCAGCATCAGCTGAACGATGACCTAATCAAGTCAATCGCGTGAGGAGAAGATAACGATGGCAAATCCAAGACAGAATACGGCCCAGAGGCTGATCGCTGGCGAGCAATTGAGTGGCATTCTGGGAGTGTCGGACACGCAAATCCAATCGCTTGCGGCCCTTGCCTTCCAGATGTACCAGCAGGGCCAGATGAAGGCAGCGCAAACGTTGTTCCAGGGAGTCACAGCCCTGAACGACAAGTCCTATTACGGCTACGCCGGAATCGGAGCGGTCGCCCTGGCGAAAAGGCCGCCGGATCTCGCCACTGCGTACAAAAACCTTTCCAAGGCGGCGGAGCTGAATCCCAGCGATGCCTCCGTCCAGGCGAACCTGGGTGAGGTTCTTCTGCGGCAGGAGAAGATCGGCGAGGCAAAAGCCCACCTCGAAAAGGCCTTCCAACTCGATCCGGGGCACAACGACCCAGGCGCCAACCGCGCCCGGGCACTGGTTGGGGCCCTCAATGTAGTCGTGAAGGAAGTGGAGAAACGGATTCAGTCGCAGCAGACGAAGCAGGCCAAAGCAAGTTAAAAGTGGTATGCGCCGGATGACAACGCTTCTCGGAGCGGCGCATCCGGCGCCTTTGTCCGTAAAGGCTGCAAGCGATCGCTCTGGCCTCGGCGCCAGGCATTTTGCGTTACGTGCTTGTCGGCTTGTGTCTCGCGTTCCGGACTAAGTCATGATTCCAAAGCTTCAGGCACAAATCCTTGCCCTAAAAGAAGAAATTCTGAGAGGAAATCTCTCCGGCGTCCTGACCCGCTTTGCCGACCTGATTCTGGTCAGCCTGGTCGCGGTGATGATCGGGCTGATGATCGTCCCGCTGCCCACGTTCCTGCTCGACATATTTCTGACCATCAACATCACGGTGGCCGTCACCATCCTGATGGTCTCGATTTACATCTCCAGCCCGACGCAGATCGCGTCCTATCCCACACTGCTGCTGATCACAACCCTTTATCGCCTGTCGCTCGATATCTCAGCGACGCGTTTGATTCTGCTCAACGCCGACGCCGGCGAAGTGATCCGTTCCTTTGGCATGTTCGTGGTGAGCGGCAATTTCGTGGTCGGCGCCGTGATCTTCCTGATCATCACCCTGGTGCAGTTCATCGTGATCACCAAAGGCGCGGAACGTGTAGCCGAAGTCGCGGCGCGGTTCACGCTCGATGCTATGCCGGGCAAGCAGATGAGCATCGACGCCGATCTGCGCGCTGGCATTATCGACTTCCAGCAGGCGCGGGCCCGTCGCGAAGGGCTGGCGCGCGAGAGCCAGTTTTACGGCGCCATGGACGGCGCCATGAAGTTCGTCAAAGGCGACGCTATTGCCGGCATCGTCATCACGCTGATCAACATTGTGGGAGGGCTCATCATCGGCATCGCGATGAACAACATGCCGGCGATGGAAGCGGTGCAAACCTACTCCATCCTCACCATCGGCAACGGCCTGGTTTCGCAGATTCCCGCGCTGCTGATTTCCATCTCGGCCGGTATGGTGGTGACCCGCGTCGCCTCGGAAAACAAGGACGCCAACCTGGGCAAAGATGTAGCCAGCCAGATTCTCGGCCAGCCGAAGGCGATAGCGGTTGCCTCGGGATTGCTGACCGTGATGGCGATCATCCCTGGCCTGCCCAAGATTCCGTTTTTCATCCTGGCGGCTGTCACTGGATCGCTGGCTTATGGGCTGTTCCGCGCCGAAAAGATGCGCGCGGCGGCAGCGGAGCAGTCGCAGGCGGCAATCGCCGGCAAGGTCGAAAACCCGCAGCTCACCGTTGCGGTTCCGTTGGTGCTGGAGGCCAGCGAGGCTCTGACCAGCTATGTGGATGTTCAAACCGAGGGAGGTAAGAAGTTCTACGAACAGTTGCTGGCAGTTCGTAATGGCCTCTATTACGAACTAGGAGTCATCTTCCCCGCTATCCAAGTTAGGGGGAATTCTGCCGGGGAGCCGGGAAGTTATGCCGTCTGGGTCAACGAAGTGCCCATCGTCAGAGCTCAGATCCGCCTGGATTCGGTGTTGGTGAACGACACAGCAGCGAACATCGCCATTTACGGGTTCAAAGGCGAAGACACCGCCAACCCTGCCACCGGAAAACCGGCGGCCTGGATCAGCCGGGACCAGGCAGAGCGCGCCAAGGCGGTCGGCCTGCAAGTCTGGGACACGCAGGAAATCCTGATTCTGCATTTGGGGCACTATTTGAAGAAAAATGCCAAGGAATTCGTGGGTATCCAGGAAGTGCAGATCATGGTTTCGGCCCTTAAGCAATACTATCCGACACTGGTGGAAGAAACTGTGCCCAAGCCGGTTTCGCTGCAGTTGCTGACCGACATTCTGCGCCGGCTGGTAGAGGAAGAAGTCTCGGTGCGCGATCTCAAGACAATTTTTCAGACGCTGTGCGAGTGGGGACGCATCGAGCACGATACTCTGGCGCTTACCGAGCGGGTGCGCGCCGGGCTGAAGCGAAAAATCTGCTACCAGATCTCTCAAGGGCAGCCGCTGCTGTTTGTCTACCAGCTGGACCCCGAGATCGAAGAGATGTTTAGGAATTCCGTACGGCAGAGCGCCAGCGGCGCGTACCTGGCCATGGATCCGGTGATGAGCAAGCAGGTGATGGACGCAGCCCGCGCCCAGATCGGTGATCTGCCCCCGGGGGCGCAGCGGCCGGTGATCGTCACCGACGGCGACATCCGGCGTTTCGTAAAGAAACTGCTGGAGTTCGCGATTCCCGAGGTGAGCGTGCTGAGTTATGACCAGCTCACGCCGCAAATCAACCTGCAGCCTCTGGGTATGATTGCGCCCGCCGCTCGGGCGCAAATTGCGGGCGGTGACTAAGCCGTCAAGCGGGACTGGCCGTCATGGGACGGGTTGCGCGAAGGTCGCGGGAGAGCATGAAAAAGTGGCGGGTCACGCCGAAGCCGCTGGCAGTGAGCAGTTGGTGGGCGTAGCTGCGGACAAAGACAAAGTTTGCCGTGAATGGCGCCCTGTAGGTCTGGAAAAGGAAGCGCAGCAACTCGTGGCCGGCTGACAAGCAGGAGCGCGGCGAACGAATGTCCACTATTACGGTGCTTGATGGACTGGTGAGTACGGCGGCATAGGCGTGCAGCGCGCCTCCGCTGAACGCCCCGAAGAAATTCATGAATGGCGCAGCACTTTCCAGGAAACTGTGGCGGTGGCACCAGTGAACGGGCGCGCACGAAGGCAGCGGAGCTTGTGACAAAGTGCCAATTTCGGTTGGTCGAATCTCGTAAGGCGGCTGGGCAGCGGGCACACTGGGATGCGTAGCCTGTAGTTCAACGAGATCATGTTGAGGATGGCCTTGAACAAAACGGTATCGGCGTACCGGGCGGTCGGGGATAGAGTCGCCATATAGCGTGGTGTAGCCGTCGTCACGCAGTTTTTCGCAGCATGCGTCCATGAGATCCAGCGCGAGCCGCCGGCTGCGAAACTTGCGCAGGGCTCCCCAATGGAAGGTGTAAGCATCGTGAGACTCTCGATCGGCGCAGTTGAGGACCAGCGCGGCCGGCTCACCGTTCACGTAGCGGATGAGCGAGTACTGGCAGGAGAAGTTCCAGTATCGCCACAGAGAAAGAAAGCTGATGAGGTCGAGGTCAGATGTGAGCGACGTGCCGCGGGATGACTCGTTAACCAAGCGAATAATGTCAGATAGGTTCTGCAGGCTGATAGTGCACAGTTCCTCTGACATGGAGGACACATCCTACAGCCATTCCGGGAGAAAGGACACTGATCCATGAAGAGCGTAGCCAAAGCACAAACCAGCTCCGGCGCGGATGACATCGAATGGCGTCACTTTCCGGTTTTCGAGGAGACCCTGACTGCTGAGCCGCCGGCGCCTCTCCTTGTGAAAGTGGAGAAGACCTGCCGCCTGTTGAATGAGCTAATGATCTCCGGCTCGGAAGCGGAGAAGGTGCGCGCGAAGAGCGCCATGACGGCCTACGGTCGCTCGCTCGACCTGCTGCGCTTGCTGGCGGAAGTGCGGGATCGCGCCTCCGAACCAAAATAGCAAGTATGTCGGAATAGCAACATCCGGGCCGCGGACACGATAACTTCGGCAGGAGGCAAGCTTATGAACACCAATGCCCTGACCACGCCTACGTCGACGGACTACAGCCTTGAGCAGATTCTGCAGTCCACGCAAACGCCGTCGCAGCCGAGCGGATTTCGCCGCGTGCTGGGCGGTTTGATCGGGGGAGTCGGCAATGCATTCGCTCCGGGCATTGGTGGCCTCATAGGCAGCGCCATCGGCGGAATGGGCGGATTAGGCGGAGCGGGCCTGATGGGCAACAGCACTGCCTATCTGCAACTGCAGCAGCAGATGTACCAGCAGCAGGAGGCCATGGAAACGGCCTCGGCCATCATGAAGTCGCGCCACGACGCCACCATGAGCGCCATTCGCAATATCAACTAGCCGGCGGGATCGGCAGACGGAGTTTGGCATGCCAACACGATGGACTGTGGCTCCTTCCCGCGAGGAGCTGGGGTTTTTGTTGGAAGCGGGGATCGTTTATCGCGATGCGAAGAATTTCCAGGCGGCGCGCGACGTCTTCGCGGGGGTCAAAGCGCTGCTGCCGGCGCACGAACTGCCGGAGATCATGCTGGGCACGGTCGAATTCCAGCAGGGCAACTTTGAGGCTGCGGAGGGCCACTACCGCAAAGCGCTGGAGCTGAATTCGCGCAGCGCTTTTGCCTATGCGCAGCTGGGGGAAGCGGCGCTCTTTCGCAAGGACAAAGAGACCGCGCGCAGCCATTTGAAGACCGCGCTGACGCTGGATCCGCTGGGCGAGTATGGCAGCCTGGCGCGCCGTCTGATGGAAATGGCGGACCGGGTGACGTTTGCCTGAGCGAAGCGTTCACCATGGGAATCGATAACATCAAGCCGCCGGCGGGGCCGGGACCGTTCGTCGATCCCGCAGCCGAGGCGCCTTCCGGCCCCGAGCAGCAGAGCAGCTTTCCGGGCACGGTCGAAAAGCTCCAGCTTTCCGATCCGTCCGGGCTTTCTCCGTCCGCCCTGCGGGTGGTATCTCAGTTTCAGCGGTCCGCACTCGACGATGGCGCCAAGCGGCAGGCCATGGTGCGCGCTTGCGTCTCCGAGTTGGTCGATTCCAACCAGAACATGGCCGGGCCGCTTTCCGGCGCGGACAAGGAATCACTCGTAAACTTCCTTTCTTCGGACCCCATGGTGCGCAGCCAGATTGAAACTTACCTGCAGAAGGTCCTGGTGTAGGCATGGAGATCCTGCTTTCTATCAGCTCAAAAACTGACGGCAGCGTACGCGAGGTCAGGAGCGACGTTAGCGAAAGCCTGGTCGTTGGGCGCGGCGCCGAGGGCGGTATTCTGCTGGAGGGGTCCGATCTTTCCCGCGAACACCTCATCTTGACGACGGATGGCACCAATCTCTACATCACGGACCTGAGCAGCAATGGAACCTGGCTGAACGGGACTCGGTTGCGGCGATCGATCAGGAGCCGTATACGTCCCGGGGATTCAATCGAGTTGCCGGGATACGCTTTGCAATTCCGGCCGGCCGAGGAGCCGGTGAAAGAATCGGAGAGGCCTCAAGAGATCGCGGTTGCGCGACTGCCGGAGCCCCTCGCCGCAGAGAGCCCAGCAAAACCGCCCCCTCCCCGAGGCTTCTTAGACCCGCTGTTTAGTTTTGTGGGCTCGTTTACCTTCGGAGAGAAATTCCTGGCTCTCGTTGGACTCGGAGGATTGCTTCTGCTCTACACCTATGTAGCGTCCTAAACAGGCTCAGCCGCCAAGCTTAACTTGCGAGATCCACGCTTCCGGATTGCCCATGCGGTCGTCGTGTGCGGCCTTGACGATGTCTTTGAGTTGCTGCTGCATCGCCGGCGACAGGTTGCGGTACGCCTCCTGCAGTTCGCGCGTAATGGCATCCAGCGACTCGCCGGTCGGGTTAGTGTAATCGCCGTCCTGGTGCGTGGGCGTGACAGTCATGCCGGCGTAGCCGACCAGTTCCTTCCTGGCCGCATCGGGGTGCCCGGCTTGCAGAGCGGCGAGCCCAGCACGAAGGTGGGCGCGCGCTTCCGTCGCACTCCTCCCGCCCTCTTCTATCTCTTTGACCATTTGCCCATCGGCGGCTGACAGCCTGTGATTCTTCACCTGGTCGTCCACCCAGCCTTCAAATGACCCCTTGCCGCCCGTCTGCTGCTGGTATTTCGCGTACTGCTCATGCGTTAACTCATCGTCCTTCTGATGAACTCCCTCATGAAACTGAACCACTTCCGCCCTTTCCGGGTGCTCCAGCACATCGACGTTGATCTTGGTGACGGTCCGGCCCGTCTTTACATCGGTATCGGTTTCGCCGTCCGCTCCGCCGATTTTGTCGCCTGGAACGAGGTTGATCTTTCCTGGCTGCGGGTTGGTGTAGTCGAAATTGATGTCGGACTCGGGAACACCGAAGATCAGGGACGCCAGCTGGATGCGCGCGTGCGTCAGTTCCTGGCCAATCTTGTCCCGCTCTGCAGGAGTGCTTGCCTGGGACAGCTTCTCCTTCAATGACGAGACTTCCTGGCGGACCTCATCGATGTGGGCGGAAGATGGCAGGCCATAAACCTGCCGCGTCGGAGTATCGGCGGCGTTCTGGCTTCCAATTCCATCCCCGTAGAAGGTGGCCGTTGTCTCTACCGCGTGCCACTTGCCGTCCATGCCCTGGAGAACGGCCGCAGGCTCGGCGCCGGACATACGTGCGACAGCCGTTGCCTCCGAGCGATTGTCGTAGCCTTGCGTCGAACCGACCTCGCGCTTGACGCGCACTTCTTCCCCAAACTGGTTCGTGCCCAGCCGCATGCCGACGAACATGGAGGGTTGGCCGGCGGCGTGCGGCGGAGATGCAATCTTGTTTCCTTTTCCGGGGTCGTGTTGCGTGCCGCTCAGCTTGCTGCGGAAGTAATTGGCCTCGAGCTCGCTCTCCGCGCGCTTACTGGCGGCGCCGGCGGATTCGGACGCATCCGTTGAAAGCTCCGTGGCAGACGCCGTTGCAGGGGTAGGAGTTTGCACCTGTGGCGCCAGCTCGGGCGCAACCGCGGCGCCCGTGGAATCAATGGGATTGTTGCTGTCGATCGGCCGCATTGAACTCTCCCTTCTCAGCCTCTGCCAGACTGCGCCGGGCGACCGTTAGGGTTGGTCTTCCCGACCAGGCGTCACACGGACGTTCTGCTGAACCATGTGGTCTGCGAAATCCGGATCCTTCTCGTAAGCTTGGCCTAAAAGCTCTTGGAATTGCACAGTCGAATCATTGAGCCGGTCATAAAAGTCGTCGTCCACGCCGTCCATGCTAAGGGTAGGAGGGCTGCCTGTTGCATCGTCCACCGTGGCACCCAAGCCTTTTAAGTCGTTTAGAATGTCATTCGCCTCGTGCACTTTCTTGGCGACTTCATCCCAGGGCACGTTCTTGGAGTTCAACAAATCCGCGAGCTGCCGATTGACGTCGTCCAGACGCGCGGAAACCTCCTCTGCCTTTTCCTGCTGTTCGGCAAGGGGATCCTCGGGACCATCAATCTCTGGCTTCGCCGTGGCCGGCGTCTTATCCGCGGATGAGTCGGTAGCCGGGGCGGTTTGATTACCGCTCACCGGTTCCGATGTGATGAGGCGAGCCGTCTTCCCCGAGGGGTGAACCCAGACCTCAACATCCAATCCCCCGGTTCCGGTCACTTCATCGCCGGCTTTCCGATAGCCCAGCGCTTCGAGTTGTTTGGCGGTAATGGTTTGGAAATGGGAAGAAGGAGAAGTGCTGAAGGTATTGAGAACCACATCAGACTTGCCTTTATCCGCGGCCTCGCGAAACTGCTGGGCGAAGGCCTTGCCGTAGCGCTTCTCCATCTTCGCCTGGACGGCGGAGTGGTCCGCCGAACTCAGCTTCTTCCAAGCCTGATGGGCCTCGCCTGGAAACCTGGCCAGTTCCTCAAGCTTTTGTTCGTCCTTGTTGGATTTGGGCGGGCCGGCGTACTTTACGCCGGATGCAGGCCCTGCGCTTTTTTGACCGCCTCCGCGCAGTTGCATCTGTGCCATCGTTTTGGACATGGGATCGTCCAGTAGGGAGGGGCCCGACGGCGAGGCGGTGTTGGGCGATGTTCCTCCGTCGGTACCTGCAGGTCCCTGCTGTTGGCATAGCGGCAAACGAACTCCCTGGCCGACCATGAGATGGTCGGGATCCGAGATTTGCGGGTTCGCCTGCCGCAAAGCATCTGGATCGAGGCCCAATCGCTGCGCAACTTGTGACAGGCTGGTTTCTCCCAACCGCACGTTATCGATTGGATTGTCGTCTAGGTCAGTCCCTGGAACGTAAGTCGAACCTGCGTCGCTGGCATCGATTCTAGGAGCCATAGCAGCCTCCTCCTTGCATACCTTGTTATCGGGTATTCCACGGGAATAGTTGCCGGTTAGAACGCGTCCCGCCCCAGGACGCCGGGGGTGAGATGTTGGCAGGACGGGTGTTTGAAATGGCGCTAGGTGCCTTTTGCTTGCGGGCGATAGGCCCAGATGGTTCCGGAGACAGTGATGGTGACCGTTGTCTCTTCTTTGACGGTTGCGTCGCCCTCTTGCCTAGTCCGGGTCGTGGTGGTAGGCGGCACGTCTTTCGTGTAGAGCGTGTTTTTTCGGATCGTGGTGGAGAGTTTCCCCGTCGCGTGATCGATCACGTGCTGCTCGGCAAGGGACATGGTTCCGTCGCCATCGTTCGCAAGCACGATTGCCGTATGCTGGCCCCGGGGAAGGGTTACTGTGTTCTCGTCTTTGCTGACCGAACTTCCTCCGCCGGGAAACGTCTTGGTGGTTTTTTTGACG
>Ga0335080_10007897_pt1 | contig 11065 bp, 14 predicted proteins | sample Lox_Sample_34_FD_206720 | JGI IMG/M metagenome (GOLD analysis project Ga0335080, IMG submission 206720) | Soil microbial communities from Loxahatchee National Wildlife Refuge, Florida, United States - Lox_Sample_3.4 | ecosystem: Environmental > Terrestrial > Soil > Wetlands | place: USA...
CCGGGGAGACTCGCGGCAAGGAGATCGCGGAGCTGTATCGGCAAAGCCGGGCTGCCGCGGCCGGCCTGTCCGAGGCAGAGTTCGCCCGCATCCTCGACGAGATCGCCGGCAAGTATCTGGCCGCCGGTGCTAGCGACAGCGACAAACTGCATTTCGTGCGCGGGCTTCGCCTGGAAGAGCTGGCACTGGCGCGGGCGTGCGCAGCTGGCCACGATCGCGCCTGGGAGGTCTTCCTCACCCGCTATCGCGAGAAGCTCTACGACGCAGCGCGCGCCATCACCCGTGAGGACAGCTCCGCGCGCGAGCTCGCCGATTCGCTCTACGCCGATCTCTACGGCACCGAAACGCGCGGGGGTCGCCGCGCCTCGAAGCTGAACTACTACACCGGACGCGGATCGCTCGAAGGCTGGCTGCGGGCCACGCTGGCGCAGGAGCACGTCAACCGCTATCGCCGCCAGCAGCGGCTCGTGAGCCTGGAAGAGAAGACGGAAGCAGGCACGCAGTTTGCCGCCGACGATCCGCCCGCCGCAGCGGCGCCCGATCAGCGTCTGGTCGAGGCCACCGACGCCGTGCTCGCGGCACTCGGCGCGGAGGAGAGATTTGTTCTGGCGTCGTATTATCTCGACGGCCGCAAGCTGGCGGAGATCGCGCGCACGCTCGGCGTGCACGAATCCACCATCAGCCGCAAGCTGGAGAAAACCGTGCGGGCGGTGCGCGAGCGGATCACCAGCGAATTGCTGCGAAAAGGCATGAGCCACAGGCAGGTGCAGGATGCACTGGAGATCGACGTGCGTGATATTTCGCTGGACGTGAGCCGCAGTCTGGCGCAAAAAGATGGCATATCCGCGTTCTTCAGGAAGGGCAGTGCGAATGGCTGAGCTTTCCAAAATCGCGTGCGAACGGCTGCGGGAGCAGGAAGTGAGCGACACGCATCCGGATGCCAATCTGCTCTCGGGCTTTGCCGAGCAGACGCTGATGGAGCCGGAGCGCGCGCCGGTGATGGAACATCTTTCGCGCTGTGCGCAGTGCCGCGCCGTTGTGGCGCTGGCAGCTCCGGCGTTGGCCGAACAGGAACAGCCGGCAGCGGCAGCCCCATCGGCGATGCCTGCTGCGAAGGCCGCTTGGTGGCGCTCGCCGGTCGTGCGCTGGGGTACGGTTGGGGCGGTGGTGGTGGTGGTTTTGCTCGCGGTGGGCCAGCACAACTTCCGGCTCCCAGAGAGGCAAGTTGCCAGCGCTCCGGGGATCGCCTCGTACGCGCCCCGGTCAACGGATTCCATTCCCGCCCCTGCGGCGGCGCCTCAGCAGCCGTCGGATAAGGCGCTGCCGAACCTGCCCGCTCCGCCCGCGGCGAAGCCGTCTGCGCCAGGCATGCGCGAATCGAAAAAGCTGGCTCCGCAAAATAACGCCGCAGATGCTTTGAGCCGCGCCGAAAAGGCTTCTTCTATGGCAATGAGCGGCGGCGCCGGGGTGCAGCCTCAAGGCCCGGCGATGATGCACGGCCCTTCCGCAGGAACGGCGGGCAGGCCCATCGCACCCTCAGCGTCTGGCGAGACCGAGCCGATTTTTGAGATCGGCCAGAGCGACGCACCGATGCTACAGACCGGGAACTCTCAAATGGCGGCCATACCGCCGGTTGCGACGACTCAGGCAGTGACGGCGGAACCGGCTCTTCCGACGATTGCGAATTCGCAATCCGAACCTCCGCCCACGAGCGGCGGCATCGCAAAAGCCAAGTCTGCCGTGGCGCCACGCTGGAGCATTTCGGGCACGGGCGCTCTGCGGCGTTCCCTGGACGGCGCACGCACGTGGAGCGAAGTGCCGATCGCCAGCGGAGTCATCTTCCGCGCTGTGTCGGTCGTGGGAAAAGACATATGGGTCGGTGGGTCCGGAGGAGCGCTGTTTCATTCCGCCGACGGCGGCGAGCACTGGGCCCCAGTGCACGTGCAGATGGACAGCCGCAGCCTCACGGGTGACATTATCGGCATCGAATTCGCCGATGCCAGGCACGGAGTTGTGTCCACTTCGGCCGGGGAAATCTGGAGGACCGCCGATGGCTCGAACTGGCAACTGCAGTGAGGAAATTCTCCCGTCAGCTCGAGCTAATACACCACTCTCCGTTGAGCGGTAGCCTTGCTGGCATAGGCAAAGCGCGGCTCCGGTCGAACCTTGCCAAGAATCATTCTGGCTGCACACTCTCCTACCGCCGGGGAATGTTTGAAGCCGTGTCCAGAGCCGCCGCCGGCGATCCAGACATTTTCTTGGCCAGGGTGCCGGTCGATCAGAAAGTCGCCGTTGGAAGTGTTTTCGTAGGTGCAGACTCTGGTTTCCGCCAGCGGCGAATCACGCAGCTCAGGAAAGCAGACGCCTAACTGCTTCCGTATGGCCTGCAAGCTTTTTCCGCCGACCAGCCTGTCGGCGGTCTCCGGATCAAACTTCGGCCCGTGTGCGTCAAAGCCAATCTTGATTCCGTGGTTCTCGATGTCGGGCACGCCGTACGTGTGGTCGGCGTAGCTGTACCAGGCCGGCATCTCGTCCGGTGTGTAGCGCGTGCTGCCGGCCGGCGGCGAAAAGAAGAAGATTTCCTGGCGAGTCGGAAAGATGCGCTTACCGAGAGTCTTCGGGAAAAGACCAGGCAACCATGCGCCACAGGCGAAGACGAAATCGCCTGCGGTGACGCGCCGGCCCGTATTGGTAACAACGGCTTCTACCCGCGTTGCCGGCGACGGCGGTTGAACGGCTTCGCCGATGCAATCGACTCCATCCGCGATTGCCTGGCGTGCGACCGCCTGCACTGCCCGCCGCGCCAGCAGCACGCCGGCATCGGGCTCGAAGAGTCCCCAGTCGATGCCGCGCAGGGAGAACTGCGGAAAGCGGCGGACTAGCTGCGCGCGCGACAATTTTTCGCAACGCACGTGCAGTCTGGATAAAACGCCCAAGCTATCGGCAGGATAGCGGTCCTGTTTCCGCGCGAGCCACAGCATGCCCGTGCGCAGAAAGAGCTCTTCGCCGGAGCGGCGCATGAAGTCGCGCCAGAGCTTCATCGACCGCACGGCGGAGCGGGTATAGAGCTCATCCGGGCCGTAGCCCATGCGCAGGATGCGCGTCTCTCCACCGGAGCTGGCGCGGCTGTGCGCGGGGCCGTAAGCGTCGAGCAGCGCGACTCTCTTTCCCAGGCGGCGCAGGCAGTACGCGGTCCAGGCGCCGAAAGCGCCCGCGCCGATCACGGCCACATCGTATTTGGCGCGGCGATTCATAAGCGCTGCGCCTCCGCTTTCTGCCACACAAGTGAGGCGGTCACCAGATCCTCGAGAGCGCAGCCCACACTCTTGAAAACGGTGATTTCTTCCGCGGAGGTTCTCCCAGGTTTCTTCCCGCTCGCGAGCTCGTGCAGGTCGGCGACGATGTGTGCGCGGCTGATCACGCCCTCGCGCATTGGGATCAACAGATCGCCGGCCTCGGCGAGGGCGCCGTAAATGTCCACGGCGATGCGCGCTCTACGCGTCGTCTCGCTATCCACTTCGCGCTTGGTGGGCTGAAAAGCGCCGACCAGGTTCAGGTGCGCGCCCGGCGGCAGCCACTTCCCATCGAAGACGGGGCTGGGCGATGAGGTGCACGTACAGATGACGTCCGCTTGCGAAGCGCAGGCGCGCGCCTCGGCGGGCTCCACTTCGCGGTTTAGCGTCCTTGCCATTGCGCTGGCAAACTCCTCGCTGCGCTCCTTACTCGAACCGCATACTAATACCCGTTCGAAATTCCGCACCGCGGTGAAAACCTCGATGTGCGACCGGGCCTGCCTTCCTGTTCCGAATACACCGAGGGTGCTCGCATCCTGACGGGCCATGTGGCGCGTGGCTACGGCGGATGCGGCGGCGGTTCGCACCTCCGTTAAGTAATTAGCTGCCATCAAGGCGTGCAGCTTGCCGCTCGCTGGGTCCAGCAGAACGTAGGTTGCCTGCAGGCGTTGGGCGGCATTTTCGAAAACTGAGATCAGCTTGACGCCGAGTGCCGGCAGCGCGCTGTCATAGCAGGGCATTACCAGGAGAAGGCCGTGATCATCCACTGGCAGTTGCGTGCGCTCAGGCAAAACGGCAGTCGCGCCGCAGTTGCGCGCAAACGCGGATTCAACCGCATTCACCACCTCGGCGGGCTGGAGCAGCGCGCGGACCTCAGAATCGGTGAAGACTCTCATCTAACCTCGAACCAGAAAGAGCAGTCCGGCCACAACCAACACCCCCTCGATGATGGCAACGAACACCCGTTCAGGGAGACGGTCGACAATCTTCTTGCCGAGAAAAGAACCGCCTACCATGATGGGGCCGAGCGCGAGACCGATCAGAGTGCCGAATCGTGTCAGCACGCCGGTCTCGTGATACGCAAACAACTTGGTTATGTGCATGACCACGGTTGAAAGCGCCTCGGTACCGATGTACGCCCCCTTGACGAGCCCATACGCAAGGAAGAATGGAGCCATAATCGGTCCCACGCTGCCGAGCAAAGCGGAGAGAAAGCTCGCTCCCGCGCCGATGCCGGCAAACGTCGCCGTGGGAAACGGCTGCGGCCGGCCGGCATGGGCGTGACGCCAGAAAACCACCAGCAGAAGGAACGCGCCCAGCAAACGCGTTAGGGCATGCAACGGCGCTTTTGCGAACAAATACCCGCCTAGAAGCGCCAGCGGGACCGCGCCTAGAGCGAACCAGGCAACGACGCGCCCGTGCAACTCTCGCCGGTTGAACCACACACGGCTGCCGTTGCCGATCAACTGCGCCACGGTGAGGATCGGCACCGCCTCGCGAACCCCGAATGCCACAACCAGCACGGGAAGCAACACCGCTGCTCCGCCAAAACCAGTCACGGCAGCCAGGGTTGAAGCCGCCAGCGCGACCATGGCGAGCACCATCCACTGCACTACGCCCGGCATTATTCCCGCTCGAAGAGCTTTTCCCACTGCTCACGCGGCGATGGCGGAAGGCTGGCAACCTTGAGGTTCTTGGTGACGTGCTCCGGCCGGCCCATGCCGATGAGAGCGACCGCGAGGCCAGGCGCTGAGCGCGAGAACTGGATGGCGTTGGCAGCGCTGCTGCCTCCACCCAGCCGCTGCTCGATGAAGGCTGGCAAATCGCGCGCAAGCTGGCCCTGCGAGAGCGTGGCGCTGCCCACCACCAGCACGCCGGCGCGCGCGGCGGCATCCAGCAGCGAGAGGTTTTCTTTTTCCCCGGTCTGGTTGCGGTAAGCGAAGGCTTCGGGCATGCCGAGATTGAACGGCAACTGCACAAAGCGGAAATGGTGCTCTTGGCCGCCAGCTTCGCGCGCGATCTCGGCGGTTTCTTCCAGGCTCATGGCGTCGCGGGCGGTGGGCGGGACGCGAAAAGCATTCCAGGTGGCCACGCCGTAGTAGCGGATCTTGACCGCCTTCACGGCGTCTTCAAGCATGCCGAAGGCCGCGCGCAGCCGTTCCCGAAAGCGCTCGCGCGGCACTTCGCCAAGCTGGGTCTCCGGATTGTGTACATAAAAAACGTCGATGGTCTCAATCCCGAGATTGCGCCGCGAGCGCTCGATCTGGTCCGCCAGGTAGCTGGCCGACATTGAATGCATTCCGCCGGCAATGTCCGCAGGATTCAGAATTCCCTTGTCGATGTACTCGCCGCGGAAGTATGCGCCGGGGTTGGGAGGCACTTCGCCATCAAAGGAAAGATAACCGGCTTTGGTGCAGATAATAACTTCATCGCGCTGCAACTTCCCCGCGGCAACCATTTCGCCGAGCGCCGCGCCGATGTTGCGCTCCGAGCGCTGATGGCGATAGTTGATGGCGGTATCTAGCAGGTTGACGCCGGAAGCCAGCGCCAGGCGCACGGCTTCTGTATAGGCGCGATCGGCCGCGTCGCTGGGCTCACCGAGATAGGTGCCGAGACCGAGAGATGAAATCCAGAGTTCGCCGGATCCGGCGGCGTTCGCGTGCTGGCGAAAATTCCCCACCCTCGCCAGCGCGGGAAAGCGCTCGCGATAACGTGCGGTGCCTTCGGGCGTGGCGAAACCCTTCAGCATAGCGCGCTAGTGTAGCAGGAGGGCCCGCTGTGGGACGGACTGTCGTGGTCGGTCCCGCGGTTCTCTCAGAGCTGCAATTTCGGGGTTACAACCTGCCGCTGGCGCAGGCATCTTTGTACAATAGTCGTCTCAGTACCGGGTAGCGGGTTGCGAATACGGTACATGTTGAGAGGAGGGATTCATGAGGAGTTTTCTGGTCGGCCTGGGGATTGGCATCGGATTGGGCGTGCTGTTTGCGCCTATGAGCGGCGAACAGACGCGCAGCAACATCCGCGACCGAGCGAACGATCTGGCAGACACAGCCCGCGAGACCCTGGAGCAGGGGCGCGAGCGCGTACGTACGGGCATCAGCGCCTTCCGCGCGGGAGCGGAGGCGGCCACCGGAACCGAGAGCAGCCGTCCCGGCGGCAGCATGGGTACGACCTACTAACAACGCTAGCAGTGGGGCAGCGCCACGGGCGCTGCCTTTTGTTTTGTGGAAGACGTTTACGCAGCCTTGCGGCGCATGGGTTCCGGCTGGCTGGCGGGCCCGGCGAAATCCATATCGTGGGTGAGATGGTCCAGGATGCGCTCGACTTTGAATGTCACTTCAAGTTTGCACGTGCGGCAGGCGGGTAGCTTATCGCCGCGGATCACCATCACCTCGTGCGGAGGGCGATGGCCTGCATGACTGACGGAATAGATACCTGAGACGGGTGCTCTCTCGCCCGGTTTGTATCCACCCTCAACTGAACTCATGGCGCGCGCATAACGGGTCGAATTGAGCCCCGAACTATTGTGGGACACAACCTGGCTGGCACAGGTTGCCTCAAGCCCGGCTTCTGCTGGGTGTCCCCCCTCACTTTGGGGCAAATCCTCGCGCGGGCTTTCTTGACACTCTTTTGCCCGGGCCTTTATTCTTTAGTTTTGTTCTTGCGGTCGAGAACGCCCCTGGGCGCGAGAGTGGCGCAAGACCGTGCGTCACGGATTTAAGGGACGGCCCGATGTTAATCAGTGTCCGCGAGCTGGAAGTCCACGAAGTCACGTTTTCCCAAGAGTTTAGGCCGGAAGCGATTGACTACGGTCCGGAGGTGCAACAGCACACTCCCCTGACCACACACGGACGTGCGGAGCTGGTGGAGGAGCATCGCGGACGCGGCCAGGCGGTGGAAGACATTCGAGTGGTTGGCGACTTCTCCACCGAACTCGAGCTGCGGTGCGCCCGCTGTCTTGAGCCGGTTTTGCGGCCCGTGGCCGGCGATTTCGACCTGATCTATCGGCCGCTGGGAGCCGATGCCGGCGTGGAAGAGCGCGCTATTGGCGGCGCCGAAGCCGAGATCAGCTACTATCAGGGCGAAGGCCTCGTGCTGGAAGACGTGCTGCGCGAGCAGGTGCTGCTGGCGGTTCCGCTGAAGGCGGTTTGCAAGGACAGTTGCAAGGGTCTTTGCCCGCACTGCGGAAAGAACTTGAACTTTGAAAGCTGCGACTGCCGGCCGGTGCAGGAACCGCGCTGGACGGCGCTGGGTGAGATTCGAGACAAGCTGAAACATTGAGTCATTCTTCGCTGCTGGCTTTGGCCAAAGGCTAAGTGCCAAAAGCTAAGAGCCGAGGTTCTTATGCCTAATCCAAAACGCAGACATTCGCAGGCGCGCACCAGCAAACGGCGCGCTCATGATCACCTGACCACCCATTCCCTTTCTGAGTGCCCTAACTGCCACGAGCGCAAAATGCCGCATCGCGCGTGCCCCAAGTGCGGTTACTATAAGGGCCGGGAAATCCTCGAGGTAGAGACCGAGAAGTAGGCCGCAGGCCGTTCTTCTTTGGCGGGTGCGGTGCTGCAAACACCGATGCCGACCGTCATTGCCCTGGACGCGATGGGAACTGACCGCGCTCCCAGGCCTGAAATCGAAGGCGCCATCCAGGCCACGCGCCAGCACGACCTGCAGGTGCTGCTGGTGGGCCGGGAATCCCATCTGCGGCAGGAACTGGCCCACCATCCGGCTGCGTCTGGGCTGCCCATCGAAATTGTCAATGCCACCGAAGTAATCGGCATGCGCGATAAGGCCGCTCAGGCCATGCGTGCCAAGCGCGATTCTTCGATGCGCGTGGGTCTGCGGCTGGTGCGCGATCGCCGCGCCGAGGGCTTTGTCACTGCCGGCAACACCGGCGCCGCCATGGCTACCGCGAAGGTGGTGTTGGGCACGCTGCCCGGCGTGGACCGTCCCGGCCTGGCAGCGGTTTTTCCCACCGCAACCGGCTCGGCCGCGATCATGATGGACGTGGGCGCCAACGTCGATTGCAAACCGCACAACCTGGAGCAGTTCGCGGTGATGGCGGAGATTTACTTCCGCAGCATCTTTGGCAAGCAGCGGCCACGCGTCGGGCTGCTCTCCATTGGAGAAGAGGAAACCAAAGGCAACGAGCTTACCTTTCAGGCGTTCCACCTGCTCAAGGCGCTGCCCATCAACTTCATGGGCAACGTCGAGGGGCGCGATCTTTATAACGGCAACGCGGACGTGATCATCTGCGACGGCTTTGTCGGCAATGTGGCCCTGAAGGTTTCTGAAGGCGTGGCGCAGACCGTGCGCTATATGTTGCGAGAGTCGCTGAAGGCGACGCTTGCCTCCAAGGTCGGCTCGCTGCTGGCGCGCAACGCCTTCAAGGGTTTCAAGAAGCGCCTGGACTACTCCGAATATGGCGGTGCGCCGCTGCTGGGTGTGAAGGGGGCATGCATTGTGTGCCACGGATCGTCGAACGCCAATGCCATCAAGAATTCCCTGCGCGTGGCCGCGGAATACGCGCGCGCGGGAATCACGCATAAGATTGAACACGAGCTGGCGGACGTCCACCACGCGGTGCTCACATGAGCGTCGCGTTTCTGTTTCCCGGGCAGGGCTCGCAGGCCGTCGGCATGGGCAAAGAGCTGGCGGCGCTCTATCCGGTGGCACGCGAGACCTTCGCCGAGGCCGATGCCGCGCTGGGGTTCAAGCTTTCCGAACTCTGCTTCGCCGGCCCGGAAGAGAAGCTGAAGCTGACGGAAATTACGCAGCCCGCAATCCTCACGGTTTCCGTGGCCGCGTTTCGCGTGCTGCGCGAAAAAGGCATCACGCCGGATTTCGCCGCCGGGCACAGCTTGGGCGAATACTCCGCGCATGTGGCGGCAGGAACCTTGAGCTTCGGGGACGCGGTGCGCGCTGTCCGCGTGCGCGGACGCTACATGCAGGAAGCCGTGCCGGTAGGGGTGGGCGCGATGGCCGCGATTCTGGGAATGCCGTTGATGGAGGTCGCCAAGGTATGCGGCGAGGCGACGCAGGGAGAGGTCTGCACGCCGGCGAACATCAACTCGCCGGAGCAGATCGTCATTTCCGGCAACGCGAAGGCCGTGGAACGCGCTGCAGAATTAGCCAGGCATCGCGGCGCCAAGCGCGCCATCATGCTGCCGGTCAGCGCTCCCTTTCACTGCCCGCTGCTGCGGCCCGCGCAGGACCGCATGGCGCATGATCTGGCGCAGCTTCAATTCCACTCTCCGCAATTCCCCATCGCCTGCAACGTAGACGCAGAGCTGGTGCGCGCGCCCGAAGCTGCGCGCGACGCCCTCATCCGCCAGGTGACCGGCGCCGTCCGCTGGGAGCCGTGTGTTCGCATGCTGATCGTGCGCGGCGTCAGCACCTTTGTCGAAGTTGGCCCTGGCAAAGTTCTCTGCGGCTTGCTGCGCCAGATCGACCGCACCAAAACCTGCCTGAACGTGGAAGATGAAGCGTCGCTGGGAAAGACGCTTGAACGGCTGGCAGGTGCGAAGACCGGCGTGGCATAACTGAACTACAGTCAAGGAGCCTTCCATGTCCGACCACGGCGACGATCTTGGCCGCCAGCCTGCTGCACGCAAGTCGCTATTGGAAGTTTTAGAAATGTTGACGCCGCTGGAGGAGGAATTTTCGGCTATTGAGGAATTGCCTCCTGAACCACTCGATCTTTAAGTCAGGTATTTCCTGGATCACCTCCCGCTTGACAACTGAATTTTGCTCGGCGAGTATCGGCGCTCGTTCTCTGGGAGGCAAGATCATGCTCAAAGAGTTCAAGGAATTCGCCCTGCGCGGCAACGTTCTGGATATGGCGATCGGCATCATTATTGGCGCCGCGTTCGGCAAGATCGTGACTTCTTTCGTGGAAGACGTGCTGATGCCGCCGCTGGGGCTGGTCATCGGCAAAGTGGATTTTGCCAATCTCTTTTATAGCCTGACCGGCAAGCCCTTCGACAGCGTGGCGGCGGCGAAAGCCGCGGGCGCGCCCACGCTCAACTACGGCATCTTCATCAACAATGTGCTGAATTTCATCATCGTTGCGTTCGTGATCTTCCTGCTGGTACGGCAGGTGAACCGCTTCAAGCGGCAGCCGGCGCCTGTACCGCCTTCGACGCGCGAGTGCCCGTATTGCCTGAGCGCGATCCCGCTCAAGGCCACGCGTTGCAGCTCTTGCACCGCGGAAGTGCCGAAGGTGGCCTAGATCGACGATTCGGCAATCGACGAATTCAGCGCGCCGCGGCCACGGTTCGCTGGTCCCCGTAACGCTGCGTGGCGTAGCCGACGATCAATCCCACGATGCTCCCCGGCAGGATGATCTCAAAGTAGTGGCCATGCTGCAGTTGGGCCACGATGAAGGCCAGAATAAAGCCCACGGCCAGCCCAAATACAATCCCCAGCGGCAGCGAATTTACTTTGCGGGCGAAGAAGCCAATGGCGACGCCGGCAACGATCCCCTTGATGGGCACGCCCAGGCTAGCGCGTTGGTCACTCGCTTGCGGTCACGCCGAATTCCTGCGCCAATTGAAGATAATTGGCGTGGCCGGGAACTGTCCGCCTGCCTGGCTTTCTGGGTCGAGGGTCACAATGATTTCGCCGTCGTCAGAACGGCGAGAAGGTCAGCGTCTTGTCTTTCTTCTCCACCCAGATGCGGGCTTTATCGGCGCGCTGGTTGATGGTCACCTGCACGACCACGCCGCTGCCACCGTTTTTGGGACGGGCCACGCCATCGATCTGGTGCTCTT
>Ga0335080_10007899_pt1 | contig 11065 bp, 10 predicted proteins | sample Lox_Sample_34_FD_206720 | JGI IMG/M metagenome (GOLD analysis project Ga0335080, IMG submission 206720) | Soil microbial communities from Loxahatchee National Wildlife Refuge, Florida, United States - Lox_Sample_3.4 | ecosystem: Environmental > Terrestrial > Soil > Wetlands | place: USA...
CTCCCTTTGGCCGGAGTGACAAGGAGCGAGGGCGAACACCAAAGGGACAAGATGCCCTATGCCCCACGGGTACTCCTATCCGCACTTGCCGGTGCCATGGCAACCGCGTTCCGAAGAAGAGCAGTTACCCGGTTCCGCCAGTTCGCCGTCGGGGCCGATGCAGGTCTGGGTGTGGATGCACCAGAACAGGCCGTCGTTCGATGGCGGCACCGTCGGGTCATGCTCGGCGGAGATGAACTGTCCCTTCCAGCGCAAGGCAGGGCACAGGTCAGGATGGTGCGTGTTGAAGCGGTCGGCCTCGTTGACAACCCTCGGCCGGTTGAATTGCAGGCTCATGCGGCACCTCCCGAGGCAGCTTTCAAAATCGCGCGCTTCACGGCGACGCGTGCCAGTTGGACTTTGTACGCGTTGTGACTTAGCGGCTTCGCGCCTTTGAGGCCTGCCTCGGCGGCGGCCGCGGCGGTTTCCTCGGACACGCTCTTTCCCGTCAAGGCCTGCGCAGCTTCGGCAGAAGGCCAGGGCACGGGAGCCACATAGCCCATCACGATGCGCGCCGACTGCACCGTCGAGCCATCCATCTTCAGCGTCACCCCCGCCACCGCGAGCGGCCAGTCGAACATCGCTTTCTGGCGGATCTCGTAATGGGCCATCTTCATCTCCCCCGGCGGCGGCAATAGAATTTCTGTCACAATTTCGTTGGGTTTTAAGTCGTGTTCGCGTTGTCCCTCGACCTTCGGGATCACGAAAAATTTCTCCAGCGGCAACTCGCGCTTTCCCTTCGGCCCCAGCAGGCGGACTTTCGCGCCGTAAGCGATCAACAACGGTGCGATGGTGGAAGGACTCACGAATTTCGCAGGACCCTCATTCCCCAGGATTGCGTGGAATCGGTTCTGCCCTTCGACCACGGCGTCCTTACCGCCATCGCCTTTGGGCAGGAGACCAAATCCGTTGCGGAAGTACCAGCAGCGCGGCCGCTGGCATAGATTCCCGCCGATCGTGGCAACATGCCGGATCTGTGGGCTTGCCGCTTCATACAGCGCCTGATGGAGGGCAGGATAGTCCTTCACCACATTCACGTTGGCCGCGAGATCGTTCAGCGTGGTGAGCGCCCCGACGCGCAACCCCTGGGAACTGCTGGTGATGCCCTGGAGTTCTTTGATCTCTTTGAGATTGATTACACGCTTGGGATGAACGACCTCATCCTTCATCAAAGCCAGCAGATCGGTGCCACCGGCGAGAACCTCAGCGCCTCCCCAAGTGGTGCCCAACAGGCTGACTGCCTGCGCGGATGTGGTCGGACTGGCATATTCGAAAGCTCGCATTATGCACCTGTCTTCTGCTGCAGAGCGGCCAGCACTTTGTCCGGAGTCATTGGAATGAAGGGCACCCGCACGCCGATCGCGTTCGCCACTGCATTCGCGATGGCCGCACCCGGAGAAATCACCGGCGGCTCGCCTAAGCCGATGACGCCGCGTTCGTCGTAACCCTTGCCGGTCATCATATGCACGACCAGCTCAGGAATATCGTTGTACCCCGCCAATCGGTAGAACTCCATGTTGGGGTTGAGCATGGCGCCGGACGCCAGGTCCATGACTTTCTCTTCAAAGAGCGCGTAGCTGATGCCCATGATCATGGCGCCAAAGCAACTGCTCTCGGCAGTTTTCAGATCGATGATCAAGCCGCAGTCCTGCACCGTGACCATCTTCTTAACCGCCACCACGCCGGTTTCCATATCGACCTCTACATCCGCCATGCCCACCCCACCCACGCCGCTGTTGGTGAGATCCGGCGGCTTGGTGCGATCAGGATTCTTACCGCGAGCCGTAACCGGGACGGCCCCCATTTTTGAGCAGGCCTGCTTCCAGCTAAGGGAGCGGCTTGGATCGCTGATTACACGGACGGTTCCGTTTACGGCTTCGAGTTCTTCCGGTTTCGCGTTCAGCGCGGGAGCGACTTTTTCGAATAAAAGCTGTCGCGCATCTACCGCGGCCCGTCGCGTGGATGGAGACACACCGCCCGGCGTGGTCGAACCGCCCGATGCCCCCGAGGGGGGATATTGGGTGTCGCCAAGGTAGAGATTGATGGCTTCGATCGGCAGGCCGAGAGTCTCCGCAGCGACGATGATGATCGTGGTGCGCGTCCCGGTGCCGATGTCCTGCGAGCCGAGTTTGATATCTACGCTGCCATCGGGATGAATGGTGCAATCGCACTCGCTGGCGTGGCCGCGGCCACCCCAGGTGTGGATGGACAAGCCCAACCCGCGTGCGATGTGGCCGGAGATGTTCTGCCCCCGCGGGCGCCACTTTTCTTTCCAGCCCATCAGGTCTGCCGCAATGGGCAGCTCTTCGCGATAGGTTTTTTCGCGTGGCCCGGTGAGGTTCAAATTCTTTGTCCAGAGTTCCAGCGGGTCCATGTTGAGCTTGGCCGCGAGATCGTCCATCGCGCCCATGCTGATCACGGCGGCCTGCGGATGGTTTGGTGCCCGCCACGCCCGCGCCGGCCCGATGTTGTTGCGGATCGCGGTATATTCCTTACGCTGGTTGGGAATCGCAAAGACGTACGGAATAGGCGGCGCGCCGCCGCCTCCGGGGCCACCGGTGCCCCAGCCCTGCGACTGCCAGCCGGTGATGGTCCCGTCGTTCTTTGCCGCCAGCTTTACACGCGCATAAGCCGACGGGCGCGCGCCCGCTACCTTCAGCTCGGAATCGCGCTCCAGCATGATACGTACGGGCTTGCCGCCAGCCTTTTTGGAGAGCCTGGCAGCGGTTACGTCCCAACGGTCTGCGGAAAACTTGCTGCCAAAGCCGCCACCGATATGGTCCTGATGCACGCGCACATTGGCCGCGGGGACGCTCAGCGGTTCTGCCATTTGCGCCGGCACGCCGGAGACGTTCTGCGTGGAGATGTGCACGAAGAGATGGTCTTTGTCAGGCCATTCTGCGACCGAGCCATGCGTCTCCAGGCAGCAATGCGTGATCACCGCGCTGCCGTACAAGCCTTCCGAAACCACCTCAGCCTCGGAGAACGCTTTGTCGGGCTCGCCCTGAGTTTGCGCTGCCGCCCTCTGATACGCCGAGTGCCCGCCGCCTGATGTAGGCTCGTGAAACTGGGCCTGGCGGATGGCGTTGAGTATGCCTTCCGAAGCCCCGGCACCCTTCCACTCCTTCAGATCGTCTTCTTCCGGATGAAAGGTGATGCCGTGCTCTTTCAGGTACTGGACAAACTGCGACTCCGGCATCTGGTTGTTGATGGCGTCGTCCACATCGTCGCCGCTCATTGGACCGGCTTCTTCGGCGGCGCCCGGAGGCGGCTCCGCATCGCTTACCATGTGGGGAAGCGGCTGGTACTTCACGACAATCAGGCGCGCTGCATCCTCCGCGGTGGCTTCGTCAACCGCAGCCAGAGCGAGAATTTCATCTCCCGCCCACTGCACGGTGGTTCCAGGCTTCTGGATGATCTCGATCGCCTTTACCCCGGGCATCTTCTCGGCAGCGCTGGTATCGATGCTCACCACCTTGGCCTTGGCGTGGGGCGATCGCACCACTCTGCCGTATAGCAAATCCGCGGTGTGGTAGTCGTAGGTGTACTTGGCGCGCCCGGAGACCTTTACCGGTGCGTCAACTCGAGAGATGCGCTTTCCGATGAGAGTGCGGTGTTCAGCATCCGGCCAACTGTAGTCAGGCATGGCTCAGGCTCCTTTCTGTCCGCGGGCTTCCAACACCTGTGCCACCGCGTGGCGGATGCCGTGGTAGGTGCCGCAGCGGCACAGGTTTCCGGCTAATCCCCGCTGGATCTGGTCGGGCGCGGGGTTCGCGTGCGTATCGAGAAAGGCCTTGGCGGCCACGATGAACCCCGGTGTGCAGAAGCCGCATTGCGAACCGTCGTTATCCACGAAAGCCTGCTGAATCGCAGCCAGTTGGTCGCCCTGCATGAACGATTCGACGGTAGTGACGTCTTTTCCCTGGGCATCGATGGCGAGGATGGAGCACGAGTACACGGTCTTGCCGTCGAGAATCACGGTACAAGCGCCGCATTCGCCGCGATCGCACACCCGTTTGGCCCCGGTGATGTCGAGGCCATCGCGCATTGCGTCGAGAAGCGTTACCCTCGGCTCGACCTGCAGGGTGTGTTTCTCGCCGTTGATGTTGAGCGTGACCGGAGTCTTGCCGGGACCATAAACCTTGACCGGAACGCCCGCGGCCTCTACCACCTTGGTGCCGATGACCGGAACGGCCGCGGCCGAGATGCCGGAAATTTTCAGGAAGTCGCGACGGGAGACGCCGGAGCCGTCTCCGGCTGAATTTCTTTTGGGATCGTCATCTGGCATGACTGACCTCCGCTGGGCGTAAGAGATCCGGATTTGGGGCCGGGCTTCAGTGTCCTTTTAGGACCTTAGACAGCATGAACGCGTTTTCGTGAGCGGATATACCCGGTGCGGTTGAGTGCAACGTAGCGACGTGCACAGCCTAGAACCTTAGAGGCTTCTAGTATATACAAGTCCAGCATGTGGCTCATAGAGAGGCCTGCTTTTTAAGATTTACTGCTCCCAGTGTCACTAGAAGCTTAAAACCCGGAGATCGCCGAGAGCAGCCGCCGAGATACGCCGCTTAATTCTGGGGTCCTCGATGATCCGCAGCGGACTTGCGCTTACTGTGGAATAATGCCAGCGGTTCACTCTTCCAACCATGGCAAACGAACAGGAAAAGCAAGCGGCGGCACAGGCCAGCCTGCGCTTTGTGAAGGATGGCGACGTGGTAGGCCTGGGCACGGGTTCGACAGCCTCCATCGCGGTTAGCCTCCTGGGCGAACGGGTTCGGGCGGGCTTGAAAATTCGCGGGATTCCCACCTCGTTGGAAACGCAGGAACTGGCGACAGAGCTGGGAATCCCGCTGCTCACATTTGACGACGTTCAGGAAATCGACGTCACCATTGACGGCGCCGACGAAGTGGACCCCCAGCTGCAACTCATCAAGGGCGGGGGCGGAGCCATGCTGCGGGAGAAGATCATTGCTTCGGCTTCGAAGAAGATGGTCGTGGTCGCCGACTCCAGCAAGCAGGTCCCGATGCTTGGGAAGTTTCCGCTGCCGGTCGAAGTCATCGGCTTTGCCCAGCCGCTGGTGAAGAAGCGGATTGAGGCATTAGGCGCGTTGGTGAGCCTGCGCCATGATGCCCAGGGACGCCTCTACGTAACCGATGAAGATCATCACATTCTGGATTGCCGCTTCGGAAAGATTCCGGACCCGGCGGCGCTGGCGCGCGAATTGGATTCCATGCCGGGAGTGGTGGAGCACGGGTTGTTTATTGGCCTCGCCACTGTGGCGCTCATCGCTCGGGGAGGGGAAGTCGTAGAGTTACGCCGGGAAAAATCTTGAGGGGCGCAGGGACGGGGCAAGCCCCATCCCCGCGCGAGTTGGGTTACATCGTTTCGGTACGTTTGCGCAGGAAGGCCGGAACGTCCAGGTCTTCCGGTTCGATCGATGCGATCATGGCACCCCGCATGGCATCGAGCGAGACCACCTGAGCCGTCTCTACAGCCTCGGCGGGGGCCGAATGCGCCATCACCATCGGCCGCGGCGGTTCAGGGTCGCTTTCCATCTCAGCCTCCCGATCGTCTCCCGAGTTCAGAAAGGCTTCGTGCTTTACCGCGAAGCCGGTATAAGTCTCTTTGCGGCTGCGATGAAGCCTGTCGGAATCCTTGAAGCCGGTGGCGATTACGGTGATTTTCACTGCGTCCTTCATCTTGTCGTCGAGCACCGCGCCGAAAATGATGTTGGCATCCTCGTGAGCGGCGTTCTGAATGATGGTGCAGGCCTCCTGCACCTCCGCCAGCTTGAGCGAAGCCGAGCCGGTGATGTTGATCAGGATGCCGCGAGCCCCGTCAATCGCCCCGGCTTCCAGCAGCGGCGAGGCAATGGCTTTTTGCGCTGCTTCGATGGCGCGGCGCGAGCCATTCGCCGTTGCCGTGCCCATCACCGCATAGCCCATGCCCGCCATGATCGCCTTCACGTCGGCGAAGTCGCGATTGATGATCCCCGGAATCGTAATGATGTCGGAGATGCCCTGAACACCCTGGCGAAGAATGTCATCGGCCACGCGGAAGGATTCGAAGAAGCCGGCATCCTGGGCCACGGCCAACAACTTTTCGTTGGGGATGACGATGGTGGTATCCACCGATTCCATCAGTTCGGACACGCCACGCTCGGCCTGCTGCATGCGGCGTTTGCCTTCAAAGGCAAACGGTTTGGTCACCACTGCAACCGTGAGCGCTCCCATTTCACTGGCCAGCGAGGCGATGATCGGCGCAGCCCCCGTGCCGGTTCCGCCGCCGAGGCCTGTGGTAACGAACACCATGTCCGAACCCTCGAGAGCCTCGATGATCTTGTCCGAATCTTCCAGTGCGGCCTTGCGGCCGACTTCGGGGTTCGCGCCCGCGCCCAATCCGTTGGTGAGCTTGACTCCCAGCTGGATCTTTACTCCCGCACGCGAAGTGCGGAGCGCTTGCAGGTCGGTATTGGCTACGATGAACTCGATTCCATCCATGCCGGAATCAATCATGCGGTTTACGGCGTTGCCGCCGCCACCGCCCACACCGATGACCTTGATCCGGGCGTCGTTGCGGGCTTCTTCGTTAAAGCTGATGCGAATGTCCTCTTTTTTCATGTGCGCCGCCGTAAAGTGAATTTTTCAAACACGAAGGGCAGGAAGTGAGCCGGTCGGGGTTTCGTCCGGGTCACTTCTTGTCCCTCGTGGATAGATCTCCGATTCAACTGTTTCTCGCTTTCTCATCATTCACTCCTACGCTCCCTTGCCCACCAGGATCGCCCGCAATTTCGTGCTCCAGCGATCTTCCTGCAGGCCGCGCGCAATTCGGGCGCGATGACCATAGAACGCCATGCCGAGCACGGTGGCGAATTCCGGTTCGGCCAGGTGTGCCGGCATCTTGGGCAACGGGGTTGGCCAGGACGTTCGCATCGGCCGCCTTAGCACCGACTCGGCTACGTCCAGCAATCCCGGCATGCGCGATGCTCCACCGCTTAGAACGATCCCCGCTAGGCAGGTCTCCAGCACGCCGGCGTGGCGCAGATTGTCGCGCAGCAACTCGAACAGTTCACGGGCTCGTGGCTCAAGAATCTCCCCTACCATCCGCTGCGAAACCATGCGTGACGGCCTATCTCCCACCGACGGGACTTCCACCTGATTGGCCTCGGGGATGAGCGTGACAATTGCATTGCCATAGAGCTTCTTGATTTTTTCCGCCTCCGAGACCGCTGTGCACAGTCCCACCGAGAGATCGCTGGTGAAATGATCGCCACCGATGGGAACCACCCCGGTATGGATGACCGCTCCTTCCTGAAAGACAACCAGGCTGGTGGAACCCGCGCCCAGATCCGCGAGGCAGATGCCCAATTCACGTTCATCGCTGCGAAGCACCGAATCCGCGCCGGCCAGCGGTTCGAAGACCGTGTCGTCCACGTGGACCCCGGCACGGTTTACCGCCGTGACCACATTCTGGGCGGCGCTGGAGGCTACGGTGATCATGTGCACGCGCACTTCCAGACGCGATGCCATCATGCCCAGCGGATCGCGCACCCCCGACTGATCGTCAAGGATGAACTCTTGCGGGAGTAAATGAAGAATCTCGCGGTCGGCTGGCAACGGGATGGCGCGGGCTTTGTCCACCGCCATGCGGATTTCTTCCCGTCCGATTTCTCTCGCCCTCGTGCCCAGGTTGATGCCTCCCTGGCTGTTGACACCACGCGCATGTGCGCCGGCGACGCCTACAATCGCATGCTCCACCGGCACGCCGGAAGAATCCTCCGCCTCTTCCACGGCTTTCTGAATAGAACCAATCGCCTTTTCCAGGTCCACGATCACGCCTTTGCGCGATCCACGCGAGTCGGCAATCCCGTGGCCTCGATAGCGCAAGCCAGAGTCGCTGGCCTCCGCCACCAGCACGCAGGTCTTGGCGCTGCCGACGTCAATTGCGGTTAGAAAATGTTCATTCTGGCTTCCCATGCTTATGGTTGCTCCTGGCCCTTCGCGATGGCCGGGCTGGGTTTCTTACTGGCCGCGGCGGTGGTTGGTCTATGGACGGTGGAAGGGGCCGGAGCTCTCTTGGGTATGGAAGTTTTTGTTGTGGCCGCAGTTGACGTCCTTGCTTTCGTGGTCTGGGGCTTTTGTCCGTGAGCTTTGCTGTGGGCGGCGCTGGTTTTGCGCCTGGCTGCCTTCTGAACGGGCTTCGCGGCCGGGGGCGCTGCCTTCGCCACCTGTGCGCCTGGCTGGAGCGGCGGCGCTGCATGCGGCATGGCTTCATGTTTCGTCAGTGCCACGTTCTTCACCCCAGCAGCTATGGCCTGCTTTGCCGCGGAAGCGGACAGGGGAGCTTGCTTCTGCGCCCCGCGCAAGTCCGGATTGACGATGATCTGACGGTCATAGCGCAGGTCTACGGAGTCCAACTTGTCGAACTGTTGGCGCCACTGCTGCACGTGCCCGACGTAGACCTTGTACCGTTCCAGGTAGTTCGACGATCCGAGATGCACCAGCACCTCGCCTTGCGAACTTTCGGCGAGCACCTTTACATCGTCGGGATCGGAGAGGTCCACTTCGCTGATGTCCTGCGAGTAATGTGCGGAATCCAGTTGAGTAATGACATCCTGGTAAATCCTCATGCGAGCGGCGCGGGTAGAGAGCGGCTCGCCGGAATTGCTGCCCAGAATCACCGGGAAGGAATATTTACCCTTGGGAGGCAATTCCATGAGCACGCCGCCGGCGTCGATCAACATGATCCGCGAACCCACGCGCGCGAATGCAACCGGTGTCCGCTCGTGGATTTCAATCTGGAGGCGGTTGGGAACGAAGCGCATGACGCTGGCTGACTCAACCCACGGAATCTGCTCCAGTTGCGCTTTGCGCTGGTCGAGGGGGACGAAGAAAATATTGCGGCCGATGTCCCCGCCCATGACTTCCATCACTTGTGAACGGCTCACATTATGCAGGCCCGAGATCTCGATGTCATCGCTGGATTCCACCCGAAAACGCCACGAGTGTTTCCCGTAGTCATAGAGGTAGCCGGCAATTACGCAACTGACCAAAACCGCGACGAGCGCCGCGCCCACCCACAACAAACGCGTAGCAGTTTTCTTAGGAAGAGAGCCGCGGCGGACGGATACGCGCTTTTGTCCGCGCAGGAAAGGCGATTCCTCATCCACATCGAGATCGAGAACGCGGGCGTCGTCGGGGGCGCTTTCTTTGCGGCCCGATTCGCGACGCACCGGCTCATCTGCCAGTGGATACAACTCTTCCTGCTCGATGGTAGGGACGGATTTCCGCGCCATCAATTCAGGTCAGTTGTCGTGGGAATCGCGAGCGAGTCAAATATAAATGCATTTCGCGAATTGAGACAGAAAAAAATCACTTCGTTTTGCACAGGAGGGCACGATCAGGAGGCTGGAAGCGGAGGAGAAACCCCTTGCTGCAACTTTCTTGCGCACATCCTGAAGTTCGGCGACAGCAGGAGCAAACTTACTCTTCCGAAGTCGCAACCTTGATAGCGCCGTCGCAGTCCTTCGATTTCATAATCAATTTCGTACGGACGCAAGCCAGCCCGGCATTGACCCTCTCCACCGCAGCATTGACTCGGGCGACCTCCGCATTGCGACGATCCATCTGCATCTGGGTGCGGTCAACGCGCGATTGCACGCGGGCAAGCATAACCTGCAAACGGGAGTTGACACGGTCTTCAACGCGGTTTCCGCGGTCCGAAGCTCTTAACTCACCCTCTGTCACAAAGGCCGCAACCCTGGCGGGCGCCTCCTGTGCCATCTGGTTTACCTCGTTTATGGCACACTGAATCCAGGTCTTTCCGGGCTTCACGTAGCGATGACCCACGCCCACCGCCAGAACCCCTACCGCTAACATATAGAAGATTTTATCCGAAAGCATATTCCCACTCCTCCGCTCCATGCGAGTTAGACGCGATGCCTAAGAGATGGTCAACAGAAAACAGTGAATGTTTCTTCTGAAAATAGTTATGGACCAATACCCACCGCTCCGGTTTGGCTTACTCGGTGTCCTCGGCGCCAGTTCTCGGAGAACTCGGCGTTCTAAGGTGTGGTTCCCGCAACGCCTTCCTGAAGTTTCTCCAGGAGGAGCGGTCCTAACTGAGAGACGTTCCCGGCTCCAAGAGTAAGGATCATCTCGCCGCTGCGTGCGAGGGATGTTACGGAACCAATGGCCTCAGAGAAAGATGGCGCGAAATTCACCGGGCGCCCACTGACCTCGGAAATTCGCCGGGCCAGCGCCTCGCCAGTGATGCCTTCGATTGGCTTCTCGCTGGCAGCGTAAATATCGAGAACGAACAACGAATCGGCGTCGCCGAAGGCGGTGGCAAATTCGTCAAGCAGGTCCCGAGTGCGCGTGTAGCGGTGCGGCTGAAAAATAACGTGAACCTTGCTGAACCCGCATTGTTTCGCGGCGCCTAGCGTTGCCCGGATTTCGGTGGGGTGGTGACCGTAGTCGTCGATTACGCTCACCCCAGCGGCTTTGCCCCGGAGCTGAAAACGGCGGTCCACGCCCCGGAAATTCTCCAGAGCAACCCGTATCTGCCCCGTCGGAATGTCCAGTCCCACGCCGACCGCAATCGCCGCGGTCGCGTTCAGCACGTTATGCGACCCGGGGACGTGCAGTCGGAACTCTCCCAGAGCATTCCCCCGATAACTCACCTGAAAGTCGCTGACCGGCAATCCCCGCTCCGGATCGTGGCCAGCCTTCACCGGTCTGATATGAAAATCAGATCCGCGACGGTTGCCATAGGTGAGAACGCGGCGCTGAATTTCAGGAAGCAGCTTCCGCAGCGCCGCATCGTCGTTGCACAGTACGATCATGCCGTAGAAGGGCACGCGATCCGCAAAATCAAGGAACGCCCGCTTGATGTCGCGCATATTGCGGTAACAGTCCATGTGCTCGCGGTCGATGTTGGTGATGACCGAGAGGATGGGGGAAAGTTTGAGGAAAGACCGGTCGCTCTCGTCGGCCTCGGCGACCAGGTACTGCGATTTTCCCAGCC
>Ga0335080_10007900_pt1 | contig 11064 bp, 10 predicted proteins | sample Lox_Sample_34_FD_206720 | JGI IMG/M metagenome (GOLD analysis project Ga0335080, IMG submission 206720) | Soil microbial communities from Loxahatchee National Wildlife Refuge, Florida, United States - Lox_Sample_3.4 | ecosystem: Environmental > Terrestrial > Soil > Wetlands | place: USA...
AGGACGGCGCTACGCGACGTCTTTGAGGCTGTGCGCGTCGGCGAGCGCGCGCAGCTTCTTCAGGCTCTGGTTCTCGATCTGGCGGATGCGCTCGCGCGTCACGTTGAACGTGCGCCCGACCTCGTCGAGCGTCCGCGGGTGCTCGCCGTCGAGCCCGTAGCGAAGCTCGAGCACGCGGCGCTCGCGGTGCGAGAGCGTCGAGAGGATCTTGCGCAGCGTCTCCTTGCGCATCGCGACCTCGGCCGCCTCGTCCGGCAGCGGGACGTTCTCGTCCGTGAGGAAGTGCCCGAACTCGGACTCCTCCTCGTCGCCGACCGGCTTCTCGAGCGACACCGGCGTCTGCGCGCTGCGCATGATCTGCTCGACCTCGTCGACCGGCAGGTCGAGGTCGCGCGCGACCTCGGACGGCGTCGGCTCGCGGCAGAGCTCGGCGCGCAGCTTGCGCTCCGACCGCACGATCTTGTTCAGCTTCTCGACGACGTGCACCGGCATCCGGATCGTGCGCGCCTTGTCCGCGAGCGCGCGCGCGACGGCCTGGCGGATCCACCACGTCGCGTACGTGGAGAACTTGAAGCCCTTGCGGTAGTCGAACTTCTCCGCGGCGCGCACGAGGCCGATCGTCCCCTCCTGGATCAGGTCGAGGAACGGGAGCCCCTGGTTGCGGTAGCGCTTCGCGATCGAGACGACGAGGCGGAGGTTCGCCTCGACCATCTCCTGCTTCGCGCCGTGGTCGCCGCGCTCGATGCGCTTCGCGAGCTCGACCTCCTGCGCGGCCGTCAGGAGATCGACCTTGCCGATGTCCTTGAGGAAGAGCTGCAGCGCGTCGGTCGAGATCTCGCGCGCCTCGGGAACGATCTCCTTCTCCTCGGGCTCGCTGACGCCGACGACGTCGACCTGCAGCTCCTCGAGCGCGCGGTAGACGTCGTCGATCTGCGTCGGATCGAGATCGAGCTCGTCGAGGGCGAGCGCGACCTCGTCGGCGCTCACCGTCCCGGCGGCCTGCGCCGTCTCGATCAGGTTTCGTGCTTCGTCCGTCTCGAGGATGTCCGCGACTTCCCGGACAGCCCGTCCTTCAACCCCTGCGCTCACGCGGCCCCCCTAGCCCCAACGGCACTGTAGGCGACGTCCGAAGATGCCGCACTGTGCCATGCGCACCGGACGTGCCGCCATGGGCCGTTCGGCTCATCTTTCTCCATCACTTGGTCCCACTGGTCGTTAGACGAACGAGCAGCGCTTTTGCCTGTTCACCGAACGACGAATTCGGCGACTCGGCGATCGCGAGCCGGAGCTGCTGCTCCCCTTTCTTGACCTGGCCGGTCCAGATCAGGAGCAGCCCGAGGTGGAGCCGGACGACCGGCGCGTTCGGGAAGACGCCCGTGAGCGGGCCGAGCCGCGAGAACGCGCGCACCGGGTCGCTCTTCGTGAACGCGCCGACGGCGGCGGCGGTCCGGATCGCGGCGTCGTGCGGGGCGAGGGCCGCGGCCGCCTGCAGCTCGCGCTCCGCGGAGACGGGCCGCTTCAGGTTCCAGAGCGAGACGCCGTAGAGGAGCTTCGCGTTCGCGTCCGGGCGCGCGGCCGCGCGGGCGAGCGCCGCGAGCTCCTGCGCCGCCGGGAGCTTCTGCACCGCGGGCGGCGGCGAGATCCCGGTGACCATGAACGGGAGGCCGACCATCATCGACGGGTGGAGCGCCGTCTGCGCGTCGACCGCGGCCGGCGAGTCCGGCTGGAGCTTCGCGGCGCGCTGCCACGCCGAGACCGCGTCCGCCGTGCGCCCGCTCCAGTAGAGCGCCCAGCCGAGGTGGAGGAGCGCGAGCGAGCTCCCCGGGTGCGCGGCGACGAGGTGCTTCATCGTGTCGAGCGTGCCGTCGGGCCAGCGCGCGAACGCGGCGCCGATCTGCGCGTCGAGCGAGCCGTAGCGCGCGAAGACCTTCGCGGCGGCGGCGTGGCTGCCGTGGTTGTAGAGGCTCTGCGCGGCGGCGAGCGAGCGCGCCTCCGCGTCGTCGCGGACGCCGAAATCGAGCCAGAGCGGCGGCGACCCGGCGCGCGGCTTCGTCACCGCGCCCGGCACGGTCGTCGTCTCGTCCCGGGTCTGGAGGAGCGTGACCCCGACCGTCACGGCGACGGCGGCCGCGGCGACGAGCGCCACGACGCCGACGACACGCGTCCGTGCGGGCCGACCCCCCTCGGCGGCGGCGATCACGGATCCGAATCTACCCACAGCGGGCCCGCGTTGGCCTTGACTCGCGGTGCATCGCTATATTCTGGATAGTCATGCCGAACTACCGCGAGCTGCTCCGGCAGGTGAAAAGCGAGATCGACGAGGTCGACAGCGCCGACGCGCGGGTGCTCCTCGACGGTCCCGTCCCGCCGGTGCTCGTCGACATCCGCGAGAACGACGAGTGGGACGAGGGGCACATCCCCGGCGCGGTTCACGTCGGGCGCGGCCACTTCGAGGCCCGGATCGAGGCCGCGGCGCCCGACAAGTTGCGCCCGGTGCTCCTCTACTGCTCCGCCGGCAACCGCTCCGCCTTCGCGGCGAAGACCCTCGAGGAGCTCGGCTACGAGCACGTGTCGTCGCTCTCCGACGGGTTCACCGGCTGGAAGCGGAACGGCTTCCCTGTCCAGCTGCCGCGCTCGCTCGACGAGGGCAAGCGCGCGCGCTACAGCCGCCACCTGCTGATCCCCGAGGTCGGCGAGGAGGGCCAGCTGAAGCTGCTCGAGTCGCGCGTGCTCCTGATCGGCGCGGGCGGGCTCGGCTCCCCTGCGTCGCTCTACCTCGCCGCGGCGGGCGTCGGACGCCTCGGCATCGTCGACGACGACCGCGTCGACTCCTCGAACCTCCAGCGCCAGATCGCGCACTCGACGGAGACGCTCGGCGAGTGGAAGGCCGAGTCGGCGAGGCGCACGATCGAGGCGCTGAACCCCGACGTCGAGGTCGTCCCGTACCTCGAGCGCCTCACCTCCGAGAACGTCGAGCGGATCCTCGCCGACGGCTGGGACGTGATCGTCGACGGCGCCGACAACTTCCCGACCCGCTACCTCGTGAACGACGCTGCGGTGTGGCACGACATCCCGCTCGTCCACGGCTCGATCTACCGCTTCGAGGGGCAGGTCACCGTCTTCAAGCCGCACGAGGGTCCCTGCTACCGCTGCCTCTTCCCGCAGCCGCCGCCGCCGGAGCTCGCGCCGAGCTGCGCCGAGGGCGGCGTCCTCGGCGTGCTGCCGGGGATCGTCGGCTCGCTGCAGGCGAGCGAGGCGCTGAAGCTCTGCCTCGGCGTCGGCGACCCGCTCGTCGGCCGGCTGCTCCTCTTCGACGCGCTCGCGACGGAGTTCAACGAGGTCACGCTCCGCCGCGACCCGAACTGCCCGGTCTGCGGCGACAACCCGACGATCACCGAGTACGTCGACTACGTGCAGTTCTGCAGCGGAAGGCCGGCGCACGCATGAGCTCGACGATCCGCATCCCGCCCACGCTCCGCGCCGAGGTCGGCGGCGAGCGCCAGGTGGCCGCCGAGGGCGGCACCGTCCGCGAGGTCCTCGGCGACCTCATGGACCGCTTCCCCGGTCTCGCCACGCAGCTCGTCGAGGACGGCGACATCGCGCCGTTCGTCAACGTCTACGTCGAGGGCGAGGACGTCCGCACGCTCGAGGGGATGGAGACGCCCGTCGCCGACGGCGCGACGGTGATCCTCCTCCCGGCGATGGCCGGCGGTGAGGGCACCGCGGTCGCGCCGAGCCTGCTCGACCTCGTCGGCAACACGCCGCTCGTCGAGCTCCGGAAGATGACGCCGAAGCCGGCGGTCCGCATCTACGCGAAGCTCGAGGGGCAGAACCCGACCGGCTCGATCAAGGACCGCGTCGCGAAGCTGATGATCGAGACGGCCGAGGCGTCCGGCGAGCTCGAGCCGGGCCGCGAGCTGCTCGAGCCGACGAGCGGCAACACCGGGATCTCGCTCGCGCTGATCGCGAAGCTGAAGGGCTACCCGCTCACGTGCGTCCTGCCGGCGAACGCGACCGAGGAGCGGCGGCGGCTCCTCCGGCTCTACGGCGCGACGATCATCGACTCCCCGGCCGACCAGGGCTCGAACGGCGCCGTGCGCCTCGCGCTCGAGCTGGCCGAGCGCGAGCCGCGGTACTTCATGCCGTTCCAGTACGCGAACCCGGCGAACCCGCGCGCCCATTACGAGGGCACCGGCGCGGAGATCGCCGAGGCGCTCGAGCACGTCGACGTGCTCGTCGCGGGCCTCGGCACCGGCGGGACGCTGATGGGGACCGGCGAGCGGCTGCGCGAGAGCTTCCCCGACCTCGTCGTCGCGGCGGCCGAGCCGCTTCCCGGCGACCCGGTGATGGGCCTCCGCTCGCTCGACGACGGCTACGTGCCGCCGATCCTCGACCTCTCGAAGCTCGACCGGAAGGTGCTCGTCTCGAACGAGGACTCGGTCGCCGCCGTGAACGCGCTGCTCGACAAGGAGGGCATCTTCGCCGGCGTCTCCGCGGGCGCGGCCGTCCACGTCGCGCAGAAGCTCGCGGCCGAGCTCGACGAGGGCGTCGTCGTCACCGTGCTCGCCGACGCGGGCTGGAAGTACCTCTCCGCCGACTTCTGGGGCGCGAACGACGTCGCGAAGTCGATGGAGCGCACGCTCTGGTGGTAGTGCCGGCCGCGCTGCGCGCGGAGCTCGTCGCGCACGCGCAGTCCGAGCTGCCGAACGAGGCGTGCGGCCTCGTCGTCTTCAGGGACGGCGTCGCGGAGCGGTTCGTCCCGGGCCGGAACGCGGCCGCGTCGCCGTACCGCTTCGAGCTCGACGTCGAGCCGGAGGCGTGGTTCCTCGAGGACGAGGGCTACGAGCTCGCCGTCTTCCACTCGCACCCGTCGTCGCCGCCGCGCCCGTCGCGCACCGACGTCGAGAACATCGGGCTCTGGCAGGGCAAGGCGTACCTGATCTACTCGGTGCGCGAGGACCTGCTGAACGCGTGGACGATCGCGGACGGCGCGATCGAGCCGCTCGACCTGAGCTAGTCCGCCTCGTCCTCGACGAGGAGGTCCTCGGGCGCCTGCCGGGTGCGCGGCCGCTCGACGAACGTCACGGCGACGCGCTCGATCCGGTTCCCCTCGACCTCCAGCACGTCGAAGCGCAGGCCGTTGTACGCGACGTCGTCGCCCGGCTCCGGGGCGCGGCCGAGCTGTCCGAAGACGAAGCCGCCGAGCGTGTGGAAGTCCTCGTCGGGGAGGTCGGTGCCGAAGCGCTCGTTGAACTCCTCGATCCCGAACATCCCGTCGATGCGATACGTGTCGTCGTCGACCTGCTCGACCGGCTCCTCCGCGACGTCGAACTCGTCCTCGATCTCGCCGACGATCTCCTCGAGCAGGTCCTCGAGCGTGCAGACGCCGACCATCGCGCCGTACTCGTCGACGACGATCGCGAAGTGGTTCGCCGTCCGCCGGAAGTCCTGCAGCAGCGACGCGAGGTCCTTCGTCTCCGGCACGACGTACGCCGGCCGCAGCATCTCGGCGAGCCTGATCGAGCCGAGCCCGCGCTCCTCGGCGACGACGGCGGAGAAGAGGTCGCGCACGTGCAGCACGCCGACGATGTCGTCGAGCGTCTCGCGGTACACCGGGTAGCGCGTGTACGGCGAGTCGAGCACCGCCTCGAGTGCCTCCTGCGGCGGGAGCGTGACGGACAGCGAGACGACGTCCGGCCGCGGCACCATCACGTCGGCCGCGTCCTTGTCGCCGAAGACGAAGACGTTGTCGATCATCTCGTGCTCCTGCTCCTCGATCTCGCCCTCCTGCGTCGAGCGGGAGACGAGCATGCGGAGCTCCGCCTCGGAGTGGACGTCGCGCTCCGCCGCCGCCGGGTCGACGCCGAGGAGCCGCAGCACGCCGTCGGAGCAGGTGCGCAGCACCCAGATGAACGGGCCGAAGACGGTGAGGAACGCGCGAACGGGGCCGGAGACCCACAGCGCAGTCGACTCGGCGTGCGTCAGCGCGGCGCCCTTCGGCACGAGCTCGCCGAGCACGACGTGGAAGAAGCTCAGGATCAGGTACGCGAGGATCACCGCGGCGACCGTCGCGAGCCACGGGTCGAACGCGTTCGAGAGCGCCGACTCGCCGAGGGCACCGATGCCCAGCGAGGTGAGCGTGACGCCGAGCTGCATCCCCGCGATGAACCGCGGCGGGTCGCCGGTGATCCGGAGCACGTCGCGGGCGCGCTTGTTCCCCTGGTGGTGCAGCTCGACGATGCGCGTGCGCCGGGCGGTGACGAGGCCGTACTCGGCCGCCACGAAGAAGGCGTTGAGGAGGATGAGGACCCCGACGCCCACCAGCTCGTAGAGGAGAGTCACGCCCCGTTCCCCGGGGCGTCGGTACTAGGCGGGATCTCGTCCACCAGCTAGCCCGCAGTATAGGTAACGACCCGGCCGTCGTCGGCGCGGCCCGCGCGGCCGAGGACGACGAGCCGCTCGAGGTGCGAAAGCGTCTCGGCGACGGCGAAGCGGCGCTGGATCGGCGCCAGCTCGCGTCCGAAGAGATCGTGCGAGACGTCGTACCCGGAGCGCCCCTCGGCGCCGAGCGCGGCCTCCGTCCTGTCGAGCCGCTCGTCGTGGTGCTCGGCGATCTCCTCCGCGCGGGCGGGCGGGTCGCCGATCGGCTCGCGGTGGCCCGGGTACGCGATCCGAGGCGCGAGACCCTCGACGGCGGCGAGCGACTCGAGGTAGTCGCCGAGCGGGTCGGGGCGGCTCTCCGGGTAGAGGCCGATCGCGGGCGTGATCGGCGTGAGGACGTGGTCGCCCGCGACGAGGATCCCGTCGCGGAGCAGGCAGAGGTGCCCGTCGGCGTGGCCCGGCGTCGCGACGACGCGCCAGCCGGCGATCTCGTCGCCGGGATCGACGAGCGTCGGGTTCCACGCGAAGCGGACGAAGTCGGCGAACACGTGGCCCGAATGGATCAGCTCGTCCGCGACGGGCTTCGGCACGCCGTTCCGGAGGAACCAGCCGGCGATCTGCTCCGGCCAGTCGTCGGCCCCCCACACCCGCTCGCACTGCGCGTAGTCGAGCCGCCCCTGGAAGACCGGCGCGCCGAGGACGCGCGACGCCTCCTCCGCCCCGCCGACGTGGTCCGGGTGCATGTGCGTGACGAAGATCCGCACGACCGGCGCGTCGAGCGATGCGGCGATCTCGCGCCACGGCGGGTCGGGCAGGCCGAGCCCCGTGTCGACGAGCATCCAGCCGTCCTCGTCGCGCACGAGGTACGTGTGCACGTGCTTCGGCCCGGACGGAAGCGGCAACGTCACGCGGAGGATCCCGGGCTCGAGCTCGACCGGCGTCCCGAAGTCGTAGGTGCGCGTCGCGGCCATCGCCCCGATCCTACGGGCGGCGTTCCCTCGAACGAGTGAATCGAACGCAGTCCGACCCGCGTTCACTCCTTCAGGGGATGAGGCGGCACCGGGTCCCCGCTTGATTGCGCGAGACGGGGGCGGCGGCGCCCCGAACTGCGGCAGAGGGGGCACGGTGCGTGGATTCTCGAGGGCGTTCGTCGCGGCGGCGATCGCGGCGCTCGCGGTCGGCGCGGGGAGCGCGACGGCGGGGTCGGCGCAGATCGGCCTCGGCGCTCTCACACAGGTCCAGGACATCGTGTCCGGAACCGGAAGCTGCACGTACGGGGCGCCGTCGCGCGTTTTCCTCCCGTGGCTCGACCCGATGGGCTACTCGCTCGCGCCGGAGGGCGACCTCTCCGCGACGGACGGCTGGCAGCTCTCCGGCACGTCGCTCGTCGCGGATCACGACCCCTGGACGTCCGGCTCGGTCGCGCTCGCGCTGCCCGGCGGGAGCTCCGCGGCGACGCCGTCGATGTGCGTCGGCCTCGTGAACCCGACGATCCGCTTCTTCGTGAACGACGGCGCCGGACGGGCGAGCGACCTTCGCGTCGACCTCGTCTACGAGAGCGTGCTCGGCGGGACGACGACCACGACCCTCGCGCGCGTGCGCACGAGCGGGCCGGGCTGGCAGCCGTCGCCGCCGATCATGATCGGCGCGAACCTGTTCTCCGCCATCACCGCCGGCGGATACGCGACGGTCGCGTTCGTCCTGACTCCGGAGGGCGCGTCCGCGGGATCGTGGGAGGTCGACAGCCTCTACGTCGACCCGTTCAAGATCCGCTGACGCCGGACTCGTGACCGACGCGGCGTACGAGCTCCTCGATCCGGTCGCCGAGACGCTGCTCGATGCAGGTCGGCGGCGTGCGCGGACGGCAGGCGAGCTGCGCGTCCGCCTCGCGCGCGGGCTGACGGCGGCGGCGCTGTTCGCCGCCTCGATCGCCCTCGCGCTCGCGGTCCCGACGACGCGCACGCTCGACGTCGGCACGCTCGTGCTCCTCACGCTCGCGTACGCGCTGGCGGTGCGCGTGGAGCTCGAGGTCGGCACCGGCTTCGCGGTTGCGACCGAGCTGTTCTTCGTCCCGATGCTCTTCCTGCTGCCGGCGCGGATCGTGCCGCTCGCCGTCGCGGTCGCGCTCGTCCTCTCGCATCTCCCGGAGGTGCTGCGGCGCCGTGCGCCCCTCTCGACGCTCGGCGTCGCAGGCGTCAGTGCCTGGTTCACGCTGGGACCCGCGGCGGTGATGCTTGCGGCGGGCGAGCCGGCGCCGAGCGTCACACGGTGGCCGCTGCTCGTAGCGCTCCTCGCCGCGCAGTTCGCCTCCGACTTCGTCTCCACTGCGGCGGCCGAGTGGGCTGCGCTCTCGGTGCGGCCGACGGCCCTCGTCCCGCAGATGAAGCTCGTCTACGTCGTCGACCTCGCGCTCGCCCCGATCGGGTTCCTCGCGGCGGTCGCGGGAAGCGACCTCGCACTCCTCATGCCGCTGCCGCTCCTGCTGCTCGTCTCGCGGTTCGCGCGCGAGCGCACGGCGGGGCTCGACAGCGCGCTCGAGCTGAGCCAGGCGTACCGCGGCACGGCGCTCCTGCTCGGCGACGTGATCGAGGCGGACGACGCGTACACCGGGAGCCACAGCCGCGACGTCGTGTCGCTCACCCTCGCGGTCGCCGACGAGCTCGGGCTCTCGCCGCGCGACCGTCGCGACGCCGAGTTCGCCGCGCTCCTCCACGACGTCGGGAAGATCCGCATCGACGACGCGATCCTCAACAAGCCGGGCCCGCTGACGCCGGAGGAGCGCACCGTGATGGAGACGCACACGATCGAGGGCGAGCTGCTGCTCGAGACCGTCGGCGGGCTGCTCGGGCGCGTCGGCCGCATCGTCCGCTCGTGCCACGAGCGCTGGGACGGCGTCGGCTATCCCGACGGGCTCGCCGGCGAGGCGATCCCGCTCGTCGCGCGCATCGTCTGCTGCTGCGACGCCTACAACGCGATGACGACCGACCGGCCGTACCGGAAGGCTCTCGGGACCGGTGCTGCCGTCGCCGAGATCGACGCGTGTGCCGGGGCGCAGTTCGACCCTGACGTCGCCGCCGCGCTGATCCGGGTCGTCTCCGCGTAGCGAACATATGTTCGCTATACTCGGCCGCGGGGATGCGCGCCGAGTACCGCGAAGAGCCCTGCCGCTCCGCGTTGAACCGCGTCCAGGGCATGCCGTTCGGCTGGTCGCTCAACCCGTACATGGGCTGCGCGCACCGCTGCACGTTCTGTTACGTCCGGGCGTTCGAGCTGCGCGCCGACCGTCCGTCGGGCGAGGCGTACGGCTCGAGCATCCGCGTGAAGACGAACGTCGCCGCCGTGCTGCGGCGCGAGCTCGCGCGCGCGTCGTGGGAGCGCGAGCCCGTCGCGATCGGCGCGGCGACCGACCCGTACCAGCCGGCCGAGGGCCGCTACCGGCTGACGCGCGCGTGCGTCGAGGCGCTCGGCGAGTTCGCGAATCCGTTCTCGATCATCACGCGCGGGCCGCTCGTCGTCCGCGACGTCGACGTGCTCGCCGACGCGGCCCGGCGCGCCGACGTCTCGGTGACGTTCTCCGTCCCGACGCTCGACACGGAGATCTGGCGCCGCACGGAGCCCGGCACCGCGCCGCCGCGCCAGCGGCTCCGCGCACTCGCGCAGCTCGTCGACGCGGGCATCGCAGCGAGCGTCGGGATGGCGCCGATCCTCCCCGGGCTCAGCGACCGGCGCGAGCTGCTCGCCGAGGTCGTGCGCGCGGCGCGCGCCGCCGGCGCGACGGGGATCTGGGCGAACCTCCTCTACCTGAAGCCCGGCACGCGCGAGCACTTCCTCGAGGCGATCGCGCGCGACTTCCCGGAGCAGCTGCCGGAGTACGAGCGCCTCTACGCGGGGCGCGCGTATCTCCCCGCCGAGCAGACGAAGCCGGTGCGCGAGCAGGTGCGGGCGCTGGCTCGGAGCCACGGCGTACGCGACCGGCGCCGCGTCCGCCTGAAGCCGCCCCCGGAGCCCGAACAGCTCCGGATCGCCGTCTGATCCGATCCGCCACATAGAATCCGTCCGCGTCGTGGCCGCTGCCTCCGAGATCACCTGCCTGATCGTCGACGACCACGAGGTCGTCCGCGAAGGGCTGCGCCTCTCGCTCTCGCGCGCGCCGCACATCCGCGTGATCGGCGAGGCGGGCGACGGCGAGAGCGCCGTCGCGCTCGCCGAGCGGCGCAAGCCGGACGTCGTGATCATGGACGTCCGCATGCCCGGGATGGACGGGCTCGAGGCGACGAAGCTGATGACGGAGAAGGTGCCCGAGACCTCGGTGCTGATCTTCACCGCGTACAGCGAGCGCAGCCTCCTGAGCCGCGGGCTCGAGTCGGGCGCGAAGGGATACATCCTCAAGGAAGCCCCCCACCAGACGCTGCTCCGCGCGATCGAGAAGGTCGCCGGCGGCGAGGGCTATGTCGACCCGGCGCTCATGCCGGAGTTCTTCACGAAGGACAAGGACGACATGCTCACCGCGCGGGAGCGCGAGATCCTCCAGCTCCTCGCCGACGGCATGTCGAACGCCGACGTCGCGACGAAGCTCTTCATCAGCCAGGAGACGGTGAAGAGCCACGTTCGGCACATCCTCGCGAAGCTCGAGGCCGACACCCGCACCCACGCCGTCGCGATCGCCCTGCGCGACTCGATCAT
>Ga0335080_10007903_pt1 | contig 11062 bp, 8 predicted proteins | sample Lox_Sample_34_FD_206720 | JGI IMG/M metagenome (GOLD analysis project Ga0335080, IMG submission 206720) | Soil microbial communities from Loxahatchee National Wildlife Refuge, Florida, United States - Lox_Sample_3.4 | ecosystem: Environmental > Terrestrial > Soil > Wetlands | place: USA: Florida...
CCGGGCGAGACGCAGCTCGAGTCCGACCGGCGCGTCGCGCGCCGCCGCGTCTCGCTCCTCAAGCGCCGACTCGGCGAGGTGCGCAGCCAGCGCGGCGAGCGGCGGCGGGAGCGGCAGCGGACGCAGGTGCCGACGGTCGCGCTCGCCGGCTACACGAACGTCGGCAAGTCGACGCTGCTGAACGCGCTCACCGGCGCCGACGCGTCGGTCGACGACCGCCTGTTCGAGACCCTCGACCCGACGACGCGCGGCTTCGAGCACGACGGGCGCCGCTACCTCGTCACCGACACGGTCGGCTTCGTCCGGCGGCTGCCCCACCAGCTCGTGGAGGGGTTCGCGGCCACGCTCGAGGAGACGCTCGTCGCCGACCTCGTGCTGCACGTCGTCGACGCGTCGGCGCCCGACGACCGGCTCGAGGAGCAGGTCGAGGCCGTCGACTCGGTGCTGCACGAGATCGCCGCCGACGCTCTCCCGGTCGAGATCGTCGTGAACAAGATCGACACGGTCGACGCGCTGCGCCGCCGCCGCCTCGCGAACCGCTTCCCCGGCGCGGTGCAGGTTTCGGCGCTGACGGGGGAGGGGCTGGACGAGCTGCGCGCCCGCCTGGCCGAGCGCTTCGCCGACCGGTTCGAGGAGGTGCGCCTCTTCCTGCCGCACACCGAGGGCGCGCGACTCGCCGAGCTGTACTCCCTCGGCGCGCCGATCGACGAGCGGGTCGACACCGAGGACGGCGTCTACATCAAGGCCAGGCTGCCGCGCCGCGAGCTTCGCCGCTTCGCCCCGTACCTCGTCGCAGAGGCATACGCGAAGCGGACGCGCCGGTGATCGAGCTTCCGGTCCGGCGCCTCCGGGACGACGCGGTGCTGCCCGCCCCGGCCTACGCCGGGGACGCCGGTCTCGACCTGAGCGCCTGCGAGCGCGTCGAGCTCGGCCCGGGCGAGCGCGCGACCGTCGGCACCGGGCTCGCCGTCGCGATCCCCGACGGCTACGCGGGATTCGTGCAGCCCCGCTCCGGCCTCGCGGCGCGGCACGGGATCACGATCGTGAACGCGCCGGGGCTCGTCGACTCCGGCTACCGCGGCGAGCTGCAGGTCGTCCTCCTCAACACCGACCGCGCGACGCGGTTCGTGGTCGAGCCCGGGATGCGGATCGCCCAGCTCGTCGTGATGCCCGTCGCCGTGCCCGAGCTCACGGAGGTCGATGAGCTGCCGGCGAGCGAGCGGGGTGTCCGCGGCTTCGGGTCGTCGAGCGCCTGATGGCCCTGGAGCCCAGGATCCGGGTCTCGGCGGTCGTGCGCTGGCGGGACCAGATCCTGCTCGTCCGCCAGGAGAAGCAGGACAAGGAGTACTGGCTGCTCCCGGGCGGCGGCGTGAAGTCGGGGGAGAGCCTCGTGGAGGCGCTCGTGCGCGAGCTGCGCGAGGAGGTCGGCGTCCTCGGCCCCGACGAGGAGATCCCGTTCGAGGGGCCCGTCGCGCTCGTCGACTCGATCGAGCCGAGGCGGAGCTTCTCCGCCAAGCACGTCGTCCACATCATCTTCGCGAGCGACTTCAGCGACCTCTCGCTCGAGGCGGTCGTCTCCCGGGACGACGCGGTGCGCGGCCACCGGCTGTTTCAGCTCGAGGAGCTCGACGCGGTCGTGATGCACCCGCCGATCCAGCGGTTCCTCCGGCGCTGGCGCCCCGGCGATCCGGCCGTGTACCTCGGCGCGCTCTGGGTACCCTGACGATCCGGCGGGGGTCGGGCACCGGGACGTGGCTCCTCGGGACCTCTGGCAGATGGTCGCGCGCTACCGGCGCCCGCGGCGTGACTTCGCGCGCGCGGCGGCGACCTCGTGCGCCTGCGCCTCGAGCTCGTCGGGCAACGGCTCGAGCTCGACTCCTCCGAGCGCCTGCCCGAGCAGCCAGTCGGCGAGCCACGGATTCCGCGGCAGGAGCGGCCCGTGCAGGTACGTGCCGAGCGCCCGGCCGACGCGGCAGCCTTCGAAGCCGCTCTCGCCGTCGTTCCCGTATCCAGCCAGCACCCGTCCGAGCGGCACCGCGCCGGGATCGAGCAGCGTGCGGCCCGCGTGATTCTCGAAGCCGGCCACGGTGCGGGGCTCGCCGGGCTCGAGCTCGCACTCGAGCAGGACGTCGCCGATCATCCGCCGCGCCCCGGCGACGGTCTCGAGCGGAAACACCCCGGCGCCCTCGAGCCATTGCCCGCGCGCGTCGCGGTACCCGCGGCCGAGCAGCTGGTAGCCACCGCAGACGGCGAGGAGAGCCGCTCCGGCGTCGAGCTCCACCCCGAGCGCAGCGCCCTTCTCCGCCAGGTCGGCCGCGACGAGCGCCTGCTCGCGGTCCTGGCCGCCGCCGATGTAGTACAGCGAGCACGCGCCCGGCTCGATCCGGTCGCCGAGCCCGAGCGGGCGCACCTCCAGCTCGTGCCCGCGCCAGCCCGCGCGCCGCGCGAGCACCGCGATGTTGCCACGGTCGGCGTAGATGTTCAGGTAGTCGGGATACAGGTGACCGACGACGACCCTCACGCGGGCACCCGCTCCCAGTAGTTCCGCACGTGGCCGCGCGCCGCGACGATGCGGCGCAGCGCGAGCATCGCGGTGTAGGTGGGGAGGATCACGAGCTCGCCACCCGGCGGGGTGAGCGCGAGCCCCCGGTCGAGCGCCTCCTCCAGCCCGGGCACGACCTCGAGGGCGGCTCCGTCGAGCCCGCCGTACCTGAAGCGCAACGCCAGCTCGGCCGCGCGGTCGCCGCTCGCGACGAGGTGCTCGAGCCCTTCGCCGAGCGGCTCGAAGTCGACGTCCCAGATCCACGAGACGTCGCGCCCGTCGGCGGTCCCGTCGTTGAGCGCGATCAGCGCCGTCGGGGGCTGGCCGCCGGCGACGAGCGTCCGGATCGCCTCGTTCGCACCGGCCGGGTTCTTGATCAGGAGAATCAAGACGGAGCGGCCGTCGCCCACCGGGATCCGCTCGAACCGGCCGAACGCAGCGCCGAAGCTCGCGAGACCGGAGGCGATCTCCTCGAGCGGCACGCCGAGCGCCCGGGCCAGCGACGCCGCCGCCAGCGCGTTGTAGACGTTGTAGAGCCCCGGGAGCGCGAGCTCGACGCGCCTCGTCCCCTCGGGCGCGACGAGGTCGAACGACGAGCCGCCGAGGCCCCGCAGCTCGAGCGAGCGCGCGGCCACGTCGAGCGGCGGGCGTGCATGGCCGCACTGTGGACAGCGGTAGTCGCCGAGATGGCCGACGTACGCGGCCGCGTAGACGTAGGGCGTCCCGCAGACCACGCAGTACTTCGAGTCGGCGGCGTGCTGAAGGGTGGGGCGCGCATGACGCGGGTCGTCGAGGCCGAACCTGACCGCGCCGGGCCGATCGCGGCCGAGCTCCGCCACGAGCGGGTCGTCCGCGTTGACGACCAGCGTGGCCGAGTCGTCGAGCCCGGCCACGGCCGTGCGCCACCCCTCGGCGACGTGCTCGAGCTCGCCGTAGCGGTCGAGCTGGTCGCGGAAGAGGTTGCCGAGGGACACGGCCCGTGGTCGCAGCCGTGCCGCCACCTCCGGCAGCGCGGCCTCGTCGACCTCGAACAGGCCGAGCTCGGCCCCGTCGGCCTCGAGCAGCGCCGAGGCGACCCCGGAGACGAGGTTCGCGCCCGAGTCGTTGTGAGCGAGCCGGACGCGCGGCGAGAGGATCGCGTCGGCCATCGCGGTGGTCGTGGTCTTGCCGTTCGTCGCCGAGACGAGCGCAGAGCCGCGCGGGAGCCGCGCTCCGAGCCGGTCGACGGCGCCCGGATCGAGCCTCCAGAGGAGCTTCCCGGGCAGGGTCGTGCCGCCGCCGCGCCCGGCGAGCCGCGAGAGGCGGCCGGCCGCGCGGGCCGCGGCGGCCTCGACGGAGAGCGGGACCGGGGGGCGCACAGCGCGAGGGTATCTGCCCGCATCGGCCTCGGTCACTCGAAAGAGGGAACTTGCCCCTGACTACCCCGGAAGGGGGACGTTCGGCCGGGTCGCGGGATCTAGGTTCTGCCCAGTTCTATGGCACACATGCGGCCGGCGACTGCATAGGGCAGTCGCTGAAGGGAGAAAGCGGGACATATGCGGCAAGATCGCGGCAATCCAACTGATGTTCGGGCAAGTGCCCTCTGGGGACGCGGGGGCGGCTCGGACAAGCGTTCACGGATGCGACTCGTCAGGAGCGCGGCAGTGCTCTCGGTGGTCGCGCTCGCGAGCGTTTTCGCGGCCGGCGCCTCAGCCGGCTCGAAGGCAAGCCCGCCGGCGGCACAGGTGCCGTCGAGCCTCCTTCAGGCGGCACAGGCGGGCCCGAACAAGATGTTCAAGGTGATCGTCCAGGGTCGCTCGACGACGGGGTCCTCGGCGGTCGCTTCCGACGTGCGGTCGACAGGCGTGGCCGTTCGTCACAAGTTCCAGGTCATCTCGGGCGTCTCCGCGACGATCCCCGGCAAGCTGCTCCTCCGGCTTGCGAAGGTGCGGGATATCTCGGCGATCACCCCCGATGTCCAGGTCCAGTCGGCCGACTACCAGAACAACGAGATGTGGCGGACCACCGCCGATCTCACTCCGCTCTGGGGAACGGCTGCAGTCAACTGCGCGATCAATCCGAAGACGGGCCTGAAAATCAGTGCAGCCTGTCTTCCGGCACCGGCGGTGCTCGCACCCCAGGCGCCGGCGATCGCGGTGGTCGACAGCGGCATCGACTCGAGCAAGGTGGGCGACTTCGGCAACCGGGTCGTGGCGAGCGTGAACTTCTCGTCCACGAGCCCCGGGGCGACCGGTGACGACGAGGGCCACGGCACGATGGTGGCCGGGATCGCAGCCGGCTCGTCCTCGTTGTATCCGGGTGCGGCGAAGAACGCTCCGCTCGTCTCGGTGCGCACCGCCGACGCGAACGGCATGTCGTACACGAGCGACGTGATCGCGTCGATCGACTGGATCATCCAGAACAAGGACACCTACAACATCCGCGTCGCGAACTTCTCGCTCGCGGGTGGCGTTGCCTCGAGCTTCACCGTCGACCCGCTGGACAAGGCGGTCGAGAAGCTCTGGTTCAACGGCATCGTGGTCGTCGCGGCCGTGGGCAACTACGGCACGGGCACTGGCGCCGTGCCGATCTTCGCTCCCGGCAACGACCCGTTCATCATCACGGTCGGCGCGCTCGACCAGATGGGCACCTCCGCGACGTCGGACGACGTGATCGCCCCGTGGTCTGCATACGGGACGACCGCGGACGGCTTCCACAAGCCGGAGCTCAGCGCTCCCGGCCGGTGGCTGATCATGCCGGTGCCACAGAACGCGACGATCGCGCAGCAACTGCCCGATCGCGTGGTGGCCCCGGGCTACATGTGGATGTCCGGCACCTCGTTCGCTGCCCCGGTCGTCTCGGGTGCCGCGGCTCAGGTGCTGGCCAGGCATCCCGACTGGACGCCCGACCAGGTCAAGGGCGCCCTGATGCTGACGGCACGACAGCTCAACGACCCGAACTTCACGGGCGGTGTCGGCGAGGTCGACGGTGCAGCGGCTGCTGCGGTGACCAACCCGCCGAACCCGAACCAGGGTCTCGAGACGTTCGTCGCGCCGGATCCGGTCACCGGACAGCCGGTGTTCAACGCGGCGAGCTGGTCGACGTACCTCTCGTCCGGCGCTTCGTGGGCCGCGGCGAGCTGGGCGGCGGCGAGCTGGGCCGAGGCGAGCTGGGCTTCGGCGAGCTGGGCCGAGGCGAGCTGGTCGGCGGCGAGCTGGACAGGCGCCAGCTGGGCAGACGCCAGCTGGGCACAGTCCACAGCGTCGGAGGCAACAGACCAGGAGTAACGAGAGCGGACGGCCGGCGGCGCAGGCCGCCGGCCGTCCCTCGATCGGGTGATTCTTCACGGCGCCCGGCACTTTCCCCGAATGGGGGATGCCGGGCGCCGACCCGTAGGCGTACGTTGCGCGGAACCGGGCTCTCGGGTCCTGCGGACCTCCGTCGAGAACGGAGAGAGGAGAACGGCAAGGCGACAATGAGGGTTTCGCTTCGATCCATGGTGGGGATGCGGTGACCACCTCTCCCGACGAGGTTCTGTTCGCCAAGACGGGGCCGCCGCTCGAGACGATCCACGAGCGGCAAGAGGGCGAGAAGCTCTCTCGGGTCGCGCGCGCCTACATGGTGCTCGTGTTCGCCGGCGCGGCCGCCGTCACGCTGCCGTTCCTCGACCGCCTGCCGAGCACGACGAACTGGTTCGGCTTCGCGGTCTTCGCCGCGGCCGCGGCGGTGGCCCAGCTCTTCATGGTGCGGACGCCGAGCGACCAGTCGTACCACACGACGATCGTGTTCCTGGTCCCGGCGGCGCTGATCCTCCCGCCCCAGCTCCTGCCGCTGCTCGTGCTCCTGCAGCACATCCCGGAGTGGCTGAAGTACCGCTTCCGCTGGCAGCTGCAGACCTTCAACATCGCGAACTTCACGATCGGGATCATGGCCGCCTGGGGAGCGGCACAGCTGATCCTGCGCAGCAGCTTCATCGCGAACCCGAGCCTTCGCTTCGCCGTCGCCGGCCTCGCCGCGAGCGTGGTGCTCGTGCTGATCAACCACGCGCTGCTCGCGGTGATGCTCAATCTCGCGCGCGGGCACTCGATCCGCGAGACCCGCCTCTTCAGCTTCGAGAACCTCTCGACCGAGCTCGTGCTGGCGGCGCTCGGCGTCGCCTTCGCGTACTTCTGGCTCGAGAACCCTTGGCTGATCCCGTTCGCCGTCGCGCCGATCCTGCTCGTCCACCGCTCCCTCACGGTGCCTGCGCTGCAGGCCGAGGCGCGCGTCGATCCGAAGACCGGCCTCTTCAATGCGCGCCATTTCGCGCTGGCCCTCCAGGAGGAGATCGGCCGCGCCGAGCGCTTCCAGCGGCCGCTCTCCCTGATCATGGCCGACCTCGACCTGCTCCGTGACATCAACAACAACTACGGCCACCTCGCGGGAGACGCGGTCCTGAAGGGGATCGCGGAGGTCTTCCGGGCCCAGCTGCGCCACTACGACATTCCCGCCCGCTTCGGCGGCGAGGAGTTCTCGATCCTGCTGCCCGAGACGCCGCCCGAGCAGGCGCTCGAGATCGCCGAGCGGATCCGCCGGGCCGTCGCCGACCGGCACTTCGACGTCGAGACCTCCAGCGAGCCGATCCGGGCCACCGTCTCGATCGGCGTCGCCGGCTTCCCCAAGGACGGCACCGATCCGAACGAGCTGATCCACCAGGCCGACCTCGCCGTCTACCGCGCGAAGCTCCAGGGCCGCAACCGCGTGCTCGGCGCCAGCTCCGAGCCGCTCCTCGTGCCCGCAGAGCGCACGGCGCGGCTCGTCGCGGTGCCGGAGGACGGCGAGCACCACGCGCCGATCCCGGCTCCCCTCGAGGTCAAGCCGGACTCCGAGCGCCGCCACCCCCGCCCGCATGCGATGCACGGGCCGCGCTTCCTCTCGCTCTCGCCGCGCCTCGCGGTGCTCGTCGGCCTCGTCAGCGTGCTCGGGATCGCCGCCGGCATCCTCGGGATCGTCCTCGGGGAGAGCCAGGACGTCCTCGGTCTCGTCGCGATCGTCGCGCTCGTCGGGATCGGGCAGGCGCTCGCGCTCGAGTTCGACGAGGGGACGATCTCGGTCGCCGCGGTCGGCGCGATCGCAGGAGCGGCGCTGTTCGGGCCCCGCGCAGCGCTCGCGATCGCGGTCACGACCTCCGTGGTCGAGTGGAGCGCCCGCCGCTCGGCCCTCCACAACGTGCTCTTCAACATCGGCGCGCTCACGTTCGCCTCGCTCGGCGCCGCGGGTGTCTTCTCGATCGCGACCGACGTCACCGGCCACTGGCACGACCTCGCCACCGCCGTGCTCGGCCTCGCCGCCGGCGCCGTCTACTTCGCGATCAACATGTCGCTCGTGAGCCTCGCCGTCGCGATGGAGGGCCACGAGCGGTGGTGGGCGGTGTTCAAGGAGCGGTTCGCGTGGCTGATGCCCCACTACGTCGTCTACGGCTTCGTGGGCGCCGTGATGGCGATCGCCTACGAGGCGGCCGGCCTGTACGCGCTCGCCGTGTTCGCGGTGCCGCTGCTCCTGATGCGCAAGACGCAGGACGCATACCTCGCCCACACGCAGAAGAGCGCCCAGAAGCTCCGCCAGGCCGCCGAGACGATCCAGACCCAGAACGTCTCCCTCGAGCAGGCCAACCGGCTGCTCAAGGAGCGCTCGACCGCGGCGATGGAGTCGCTCTCGGCCACGGTCGACGCGCGCGACGCCTACACCGCCGGCCATTCGCGCCGTGTCCAGCAGCTCGCCCTCGCGATCGGCCGCGAGCTCGGGCTCTCGCAGGCGGAGCTCGACCTGCTCGGGCACGCGGCGCTCTTCCACGACATCGGCAAGCTCGCGATCCCCGACGCGATCCTCCTCAAGCCCGCGAGCCTGACCCAGGAGGAGTGGGCGCTCATGCAGCGGCACGCGGACGAGGGCGCGCGGATCATCGACCGCCTCGGCTTCCTGAACGACGCGGTGCCCGCGATCCGCCACCACCACGAGCGGTTCGACGGCACCGGCTATCCCGACGGCCTCTCGGGCGAGGACATCCCGCTCGGCGCCCGCATCATCCACGTCGCCGACGCGCTCGACTCGATGCTGACGACCCGGATCTACCGGGCCGCGCGGCCGGCGCCGGAGGCGCTCTCCGAGCTGCGGCGGGCCGCGGGCACGCAGTTCTGCCCGCGCTGCGTCGGGGCCCTCGAGCGGATCCTCCCGGTCGAGAGCCTGCCGCCGGGCGACGAGCAGCCCCGGCAGGGGCTCATCGCCGCCGCCTCGTAGGCGCGCGCTCGCCCGTACTTGCGCTTTGTCCAAAGCGCTCTATTCTGTTTGGCATGGCGAAGAAGCAGTTCCGTGCCGTCGCCGAGATCGACTCGGAGGCCCTCGCCGCCTTCCAGGCGGGGATCCGCAAGCGCTACACGGACGACCAGATCCTGGCCGCGCTGGCCGCGGCCTCGGAGCGGCTCGGCCGCGCGCCGACGATGCGCGAGTTCGCCGCCGACTCCGAGACCGAGGTGCACCCGCAGACGGTGATCGAGCACTTCGGCAGCTGGAACAACGCCACGCGCGCCGCCGGGCTCGTGCCGCGGCGGTTCGCCACGCGCCCGGAGCTGCTGCGGCTCCTCCGCAGCCTCGGCGACGAGCTCGGGCGGGTGCCGACGGCGAAGGACCTCGACGCGCGCCGCGGCACGATGCCGTCGAAGTCGCTCTACTGGCACACGTTCGGCTCGCTCACGACGGCCCTGCGGGAGGCCGGCTTCGACGTGCCGGTGGGGGAGGAGAGGCTCGAGCGGGCCGTCACGCAGGGAGTCGCGCTCGCGCGGGCCCTCGGGCGCCTGCCGAAGTTCACGGACTGGGCCGAGGCGCGGCGCGCCGACCCCGGCCTGCTCACCGAGTGGCAGGTCTACCGGATGTTCGACGCCCGCCGCGGCGCCTGGTCGACCTTCCAGTACCTCGTCGCCGAGCGGCTGGCCGCGGAGGGCGTCAAGGTGCGCTCGGACGGGGTGCTGAGCTAGGCCGCGAGGCCCGCGATCGCGTAGAGGCGCTGCAGGCTCTTCGCGCCCTCGTGGGGCGCGCGCACGGACGGAAGGGACTCCTCGGTGAACGAGCGGTCGGGGGAGAAGCGATAGGTGTGCACGATCTCGCCGTCGCGCACCGCGACGATCCGGCCCTCCGCGAGCTGGCTCTTGCGCAGGCTCGTCCCGAGCGTCCGCTCGACCACCGCGAGAGCCTCGCGGGTGGAGGCGAAGAAGAGCTCGTTGTGGCCGCGGCCGAGCCAGAGCGGCCGGCCGACGCCGCGGGCGGCGAACAGCAGCTCGGGCTGGCGCTCGTCGAGCCAGGCCGTCGCCATCGAGCCGTGCAGCCGCTCGAACGCCCGTGCGGTGGAGGCACGGCTCTCGGCGAGGGCGAAGATCACCTCGGAGTCGACGGTCATCTCCGGGTCGGCGCGCTCAATGCCGTCCTCGGCGAGCAGCTCCTCGTCGTTGAAGATGATCCCGTTGTGGATCCCGACGACGGCGCCGTGGCGAACGGGGTGGTTGTTCGCGGCGATCGTGGGGTGACCCTTCGTGTAGTCGCGCACGTGGACGAGCGCCTGGGAGGCGCACGCCGGCACGACGATCTCGTCGAGGAGCGCGCTGGCGCCGGAGCGCTGCTTGTGGACGTGCACCGGATCGGAGCCGCACCGGAAGGCGTACCCGACGGCGTCGGAGCCGCGCTCGGCGATCCCGGCGAGGAGCGCCTGGGCCGCGAGCGTCCGGTCGGCCGCATTGGCCTTCGCGAGGCTGTATCCGGCGATTCCGCACATATCGCCTAAGACGTAGAAGTGTGGCCGCAGTTTCCGTTCATTCCGTAACGATTGTGTAAGTCGGCATCGCGGGAACCTATAAAGACCCCCGGATGGCGCATTCGTCACCCGGGGCGCGATCCCTCGCTCAAGCCCGGGCGCCGGAACGCCGATACGGTAGCCATGGAGCAGCGGCCGCTCCCCGAGCCGGCCCTCGAGCCTTCCGTGGTGGAGCCACGACTCGAGCTGGTTCCCGCGCTCGACGATCCTGACGCCGAGGCGGTGGCCGAGGTCGAGGAGGTCGACGAGGACGATGCGGCCGCGGCACCCGAGGCGACGCAGGACCCGCTCAAGCTCTACGTCCGCCAGATCGGCGACGGCCGGCTGCTGACGCCCGCCGAGGAGCGCGAGCTCGCCCGGCGCAAGGACGCGGGCGACGAGGAGGCCAAGAAACGCCTGATCGAGTGCAACCTCAGGCTCGTGATGTCGATCACGCGCCATTACACGAAAGCGGGCGTCCCGCTCCTCGACCTGATCCAGGAGGGGAACCTCGGCCTGATCCGCGCCGTCGAGAAGTTCGACTACAAGATGGGCTTCAAGCTCTCGACCTACGCCACCTGGTGGATCCGCCAGTCGATCACGCGGGCGCTCGCGGATCAGGGACGGACGATCCGGCTGCCCGTCCACGTCGCCGAGCAGGTGCGCCGCCTGATGCGCTCGCGCCGCGTCCTGGCACAGAAGCTCAACCGCGACCCGACGAT
>Ga0335080_10007904_pt1 | contig 11062 bp, 6 predicted proteins | sample Lox_Sample_34_FD_206720 | JGI IMG/M metagenome (GOLD analysis project Ga0335080, IMG submission 206720) | Soil microbial communities from Loxahatchee National Wildlife Refuge, Florida, United States - Lox_Sample_3.4 | ecosystem: Environmental > Terrestrial > Soil > Wetlands | place: USA: Florida...
TGATTTTGGTCCACCGGGCGGCAACAGCAGTCGTAGTTTCCGCATTCATTCTCTATCTCTTTTATCGTTTAGTTTCGCGCCATCTCTCCGCAATTGCCACCTATCTTGGCAACTACCGCATTGACGAATCGCCGTTGGAACTGCGTTTGCAGCGACATCAACCTCGACACGGTGACGCGCTGGAGCGACTGGTCACGACCTTGAACATTCATTGCCGTGATCTACACCTCGCCCACCGTGATCTCTCGGAGCGCGAAGCGAAGATCCAACGTCTGGTCGACGCCAACATTGTCGGGATCTTCAACTGGGATTTGGATGGCCGGATTACCGAAGCCAACGACGCATTCCTTCGCATCGTGGGCTACGACCGTGATGATCTCAAGGCGGCGCGGATACGCTGGACGGATCTGACCCCATTAGAGTGGCGCAGTGACACCGCAGAGCGGGTATCAGAGATGAAGGCGACGGGATCCGTGCAACCATATGAAAAAGAGTATTTTCGCAAGGACGGTACCCGTGTGCCCATTCTCCTTGGCTCCGCGCTCTTCCAAAAGGATGGAACGCGCGGAGTCTCATTTGTCGTCGATCTGACGGCGCGCAAACAGGCGGAAGCAGAACTGCGCGAGAGCGAGGAGCGCTTTCGAACCCTCGTGCAATTTTCCTTTGACGTATATTGGGAGACCGACGCTCAGCATCGCGTCGTACGCCAAGAGTTCGCTGAAGGGCTTGTCGATGCCCCGCCGCGTGGATCAGAGCTCGGTACGGCACGTTGGGACGATCCCTATTTGGAACCCGACGAAGAGGGTTGGCGCAAGCACCGAGAGACGGTCGAGGCTCATCTGCCGTTTCGCGATTTCGAACTGGCGCGGCCAACGCCCAGCGGTGGCAAACGTTACGTGTCCGTCTCGGGGCTGCCGATGTTCGACGCAACCGGGTGCTTCGTCGGCCACCGCGGGGTTGGGCGACACATCACCGAGCGCAAGCTGGCAGAGGAGGCGGCCCGGCGGACCGAGAAGGAGCTACGCCAGGTCGTCGAAACCATTCCGGCCATGGTGTGGACCGCGGCGCCCGACGGTCGCGCCGAATTCATCAATCGGCGTTGGCAGGAATTCACCGGTCTAACGCTCGAGAAAACGTCGCTTTGGAGGTGGGAAGCCGAAGCAGCATTTCACCCAGAGGAATTCAAGGGCTATCTGGAGAGGTGGAGTGCGTCCCTGGCCACGGGCAGGCCGTTCGAGATGGAGACGCGCATGCGCCGCGCCGCCGACGGCGCCTATCGTTGGGTGCTCGAGAGTGCCGTCCCGTTGTTCGACGAGCAAGGAAGCATTCTGAAGTGGTACGGTTTCGTCCTCGACATCGAAGACCGCAAGCGCGCAGAAGAGGGACTGCAGAAGGCACTAGCTGACCTTGCGCACGCCAATCGCGTCGCCACCATGGGGCAGCTGACGGCTGCGATCGCCCATGAGGTCAACCAGCCGATTGCGACGGCCCGCAACAATGCCAGTGCCGCCTTGCGTTTCTTGAATAGGCAGCAGCCGGACCTTGACGAGATTCGTGAGGCGCTGGACTGCGTCGTCAATGACACCGATCGGGCGAGCGATATCATCTCCCGGGTTCGGGATCATATTAAGAAGGCTCCTCCGGTACGGGAGAGTTTCGACGTAAACGGTGTCATCTATGAGATACTTGCGCTGAGCAGGTATGAAGCGATCAGGAATGGAGTGTTGGTACGGAGTTCGCTTGCGAAGGGGTTGCCCTCCGTTCGGGGAGATCGGGTTCAGGTGCAGCAGGTGGTGTTGAACTTAGTGGTTAACGCAGTCGAGGCGATGATCTCTGACCGGGAGGGTCCTCGAGACCTGCTCATCTGCACGGAGCCCAACCAGGAAGGTGGTGTCCTTATTGCGGTATGTGACGTTGGACCGGGGGTCGATGCCGATAGCGCCGAGCGAATCTTCGATTCCTTCTACACGACCAAATCACGGGGAATGGGGATGGGTCTATCCATATGTCGGTCTATCATCGCGGCCCATGGGGGCCGATTGTGGGTAGATTCAAATACGCCTCGTGGTGCCGTGTTCCGGTTCACGCTACCGGGGGAGCCGACAAACTCGTGAATATCCATCGCAATTCATGCGCGCGGGCCTGAATGCCGTCACGCCAGCACCAAATCAGGGAGCTGAGGCATTAGAACGTTAGGTACGTGTCGAAGCCGCAGACCGGAGCGACGACGATTCCGGTCAGGCGGATACGTACTTGTCGGCGTACGCGCCCCGCAATTCGGCGAACCAAGAGGGTTCAGCCGGTCGTTGCCAAAGATTCTTGAGAGCATCGCCCGGATAAGCCTCTCGGAAGTTCTTCTTGGTATCTTCGGAGAGCAGCGCGTCGGCGCCGACGACGACCGGATTGTACCCCGAGCCCTCCGCGACGGCGGCAGAGACAGCCGGCGTCATGAGATAGTTTATAAACTCATAGGCCTGATCGACGTTCTTGGCCGCCTTGATCAGTGACACGCCGTCGAGCCAAGCCATCGCTCCTTCCTTCGGAGCTTGAAATGAGACCGGCTTGCCTTCCTTCTTGAGCGACAGGGCTGGGCCATCCCAGGTCTGGCCGATCCAGACATCGTTCTCCATCAGGCCCGACTTCGTGTTGTCGGCACTATCCCAGAACTGTTTGACCCATGCCTTATGTTCGATCGCGATTGGCAGAAGCTGATCGTAGATCTTCTTCATCGAATCGGCGTCCTTATAGGCGTCGAGCATGCGATTGGTTGGCAGCCTGCCTGAGGCATCCAGCCACAGGCCGATGCCGAGTAACAACGACTGCGGTAGGCCCTGAACATGTCCCTTGACCTCCTTCCCCCAGAGCGATCCATAGCTCAGCGCCGAGGGATCGTTCCTATACCGGTCCGTCCGCCACGAAATTCCTTCCGAGCCCCAGCAGTGCGGCAGATGAAAAAGACTACCGTTCCACGTCCACAGGCTCTGCGAGGCTTCGAGGATGGAGGGAATGATCTTGTCAGTATTCCGGAGTTTGTTCATGTCGTAAGGCGCAAGCACGTCCAAATCCTTGAACTGAAGCGCACGATCGCGGGTGGGCTGGCAGAGGTCGAAGCCTTCGCCGCCCGTCGCCTGGAGCTTGTTGATCTGCTCTTCATTCCGTGAAATTGGGGTGGAGTTGATTACAATGCCCGTGGCTTTCGTGAAGTTCGGAATCACCGGATCAGGCAACTCGTCCGACCACATGATCACGTTGAGTTCGCCTGACGACGAAAGTGCATTCCTTACATAGAACGGTCCAAGACCAACGGCGCCGAGACCGCCCATCATGAGAGCCCGGCGGCTCAGCAATGCGGCGCGCATCGTCTCGATCGCCGAAGTACCGGGATTCCGGTTACTCATTCGATCTATCCCTTGAAGCGTGTGTCCATCGTATTCGGAATTTAGCCGATTTTGCGCCGACAGCCAATCCGCGCCATATCCAGGGATGCAGGGATAGTCGGCAGCTACGCTTTCTTGGTCGGATTCTGCGGGCGCCTTTGCTACCCAATGGTTTAGGGGCGTTGCCCACCGGGACAATGGTTCACTCGCTCGGGCCGGAGTATTTGTCGAGGAGGAAATGCCCTAGTGGATGAGCCGGCTAAAATGCGGTCCTGGATCGAACAGCAGACAGGGTGCAAACCGGCCTTCCGGACCGATCGTACCCGGTCGGCATTTGATTCGTCCCGGCATGTGGATCGGCTCGACGCGGATATCTGGGTCCTGCTGACGCACGCCGAAGGCGACAACAATCAATGCCTGGCTCTCGCCGAGACGATCGGTCTTCCTCACGTCGTCAGACGGGTGGATTGGCCTGCTTCCAATCCGACCGTCGATCGGGACCGGTTAGCCAATCTGCTGCGAGACGACGAGCGCGCGCAGCGGCAACGCCAAGCCCTCGGTCTTCTCGCTCCGTGGCCGCGGATCGTGATCTGCTGCGGACATCGGTCGGATCCCGTCGCCTTCTGGATCAGGCGCCAGTCTCGGGGCTTCACACGCGTCGTTGCGATGGGGCGCGCACGCGAGTCCATCGGTGAGTACGATTTGCTTGTCACCGCACCTCCGTTCATGTTGCCCGAACGCCCCAATGTGATCCATCTGCCAATGTCCCTCGTGCGGCAGGGGAGAATGGCTAGTGCCGGGAAGGTCGCCGCGCTCACGGCTGCCCCGCCGCCCTGGTTTACAATCCTTCTCGGCGGTCCAGTGAAGCAATTCGTTTGCGGCGAGACAGTGCTCAGGGAAACCGCTTTACGCGCGCAAGCGGCGGAGGAGCGAACCGGCAGCTCGGTCGTGGTCGCCACGTCGCGTCGGACGCCGCCGGACTTACTTGCGGCGTTGGAGAGCGTTATCCATAACCCATGCATTCTCCGCTGGTCCGGTGGCCGTGAGCCTAGTCCATACGTGGCCTTGCTTCATCAATCGGCCGGCCTGTTCGTGACTGCAGACAGCATCTCGATGATTGGCGACGGATGCGGGTCCGGCACCCCGACGTACATCATAGAACTCCCAGAACGGATCGACTTCCGTCGACTTTCTCGTCGCGTCCTGTATCGGCTTATCCGCGCGGTCTCGCGCGGCCTGAGGCATATCCACCTGCGGTCTCTGGCCGAGGAGGTTGACCGAACGCAAGACTGGCTGCACGGAAAGCGCGTCTTGCGCTATCCTCGTGATCTGCGGAGGTTTCACGCCAAGGTCTACGAACTGTGCTTGGCGCAGCCCGCAGGCGCATTCAACCCAGCGGTTCTTCCGGCACGCCAGGCGCCGAAGCCCCTGGTTGGAGAACCGACGGTTCGAGCGATCACCAGCCGATGCCTATCGCTACTGAGTGTTGCAGGCGCGGGTTCGAGGTCGGCGGAAGACTGCTGCACGCGGCCTCCGCTGCCCGGACACGGATTTAGTGAGGTTTTTTGAAGACAGAGCGATGACCTATTCGACGTCCGCCATTGAATTTGTGCGCGAGAGTGCGCGGTTGAGAGGGCACCTTCCGCAGTCTGTGCCAAACCGGAAAGCTGCGGAGGATTGTCTCGGACTTTCTAAGGTCGGTTCCTACGTCGATCGCGCGAATCGCGATCTTCAGATCCAGGTCAGGATCCTGTTTGCTGGGGCTTTCGTCACGATTTCACTGTCGTCCTACTCAACTCTCGCTGAACTCGCGGAGCAGGTGCAGCGGCTCGAACGACACGGCGAGCCGCGCCGCATTGATCTTCTACTGCGGCAACGCTCCCGGGGAGAACAGCCGTGATTCTCGGTACCGTGCTGAGAATCGCGGTCGGCACCGAAAAAAGGTGCGGCCGGACATGAACTACGAAGACTTTTTCCGCCAAGAACTTGGTGCAATCCGGGCCGAGGGCCGGTATCGGACCTTCGCTGATCTCGAACGGCAGCGCGGACGCTTCCCGAGAGCGACGTATCGCCGGGGAGGCGAGTCGCGCGAGGTGCGGATCTGGTGTTCCAACGACTACCTCGGCATGGGCCAGCATCCGAAGGTGATCGCGGCGATGCATGAGGCGATCGAGTGCTGCGGCGCTGGTGCAGGTGGAACCCGCAACATTTCTGGCACTAACCATTACCATGTGCTGCTGGAGGCCGAACTGGCCGACTTGCACGGCACCGAAGCGGCGCTCCTCTTCAATTCAGGTTACATGTCCAATTGGGCGACGCTGACGACCCTTGCGGCTCGATTGCCGAACTGCATCCTCTTCTCCGACGCGTTGAACCATGCTTCGATGATCGAGGGTATGCGGCACAGCCGCGCGAAAGTGGTGCGCTTCGCCCATAACGACCCGACGGATCTGGAGCGAAAACTGGCCCTGGCCGATCCGGCGGCGCCGAAGCTCGTCGCTTTCGAATCCCTCTATTCCATGGATGGCGACATCGCCCCCATCTCCGCCCTGTGCGATGTTGCTGAGGCCAAGGGTGCGCTGACTTATCTGGACGAGGTTCATGCAGTCGGGCTCTACGGCGAGTGCGGCGGTGGAATTTCCGAACGTGACGGTGTTGGACCTCGCCTGACGGTGATTCAGGGCACGCTTGGGAAAGCGTTTGGTGTCATCGGGGGCTACATTGCGGGGTCGGCGGTACTTTGCGATTTTGTCCGCAGCCTTGCCTCCGGCTTCATCTTCACGACCGCGCTTCCGCCGACAGTAGCGGCAGGGGCGCTCGCGAGTATCCGCCATCTCAAGGAGAGTTCCCTCGAGCGGAATCGCCTCCACGAACGGGTCGCGCGCGTACGGCAGCGGCTCGAAACCGCGGGCATTCCCCATCGACGAAATCCGAGCCATATCGTGCCAGTAATGGTCGGCGAACCCGTGCTGTGCAACTGCATCAGCGCAAGGTTGCTGGAGGAATTTGGAATCTATGCTCAGGCGATCAACTACCCTACCGTGCCGCGCGGTACGGAGCGGCTCCGGCTTACGCCCTCTCCTCTGCACTCGGACGCCGACATCGACCAGCTGATTGCAGCACTGTCGACGATCTGGTCAGACCTTGGGCTGCACCGGGCGGCATAAAGGTGCCGAGCGATCGCGCTCCTCCGCGAAGCGTAGCCGCTTGCGCCGAAAGGGTGTCCTAAACCAAGGTATCGGCGGCCCTAACCTCGCGACCAGGAGTTTGTACGTCCGTCTAATATTCGTGCGGTCTGTCATCTGCCATCCTGACACCGAGATTCCCTGGTCGGCTCCGCCCTCCCCCTCGCCGGCCCAGATCGGGGTCCCTACCAAGTAGGGGCCCCTTTTTGCGGCGGCAGCCGGACGACATAGATCGCTTCGATGATCGCGCAGATGAGATCGCTTCTAAGGGGGAGGGGAGTACCATGATCTCCGGCCGAGACGTCGCACGTTGAATTGCGCTCGTCGAGGGCGCCATACTCTTCCCAGGGGGATGCTGGCCCTTCACGCAGACGAGTTAGCGGTGTGGGGGGACGAATGAGAACCGTGACTGAATCCGTCCATCAAGCCGCTCTCGCGACTGGGCTGACCCGGGAAGGCGTACTTGCGACCGTAGCAGTGGCGGCGGCGGTTCTGCTCAAGAATGGACAGACCACCGAGCGCGTCGTTCTCGCCGCGGAGCGGCTCGGTCGTGCACTCGGTCTGCCGCTGAAAGTGCATCCTCATTGGGGCGAGTTGGCGGTGCATGTCGAGGGCACTCCCTTCTCTGAGATGATCCCCGCGACTCCGCTTGCGGTTGATATGGGTAAGGTATTGGCCGGCACGAAGATTGTGGACGACGTTTGCGGCGGCAGGATGTCTGGCATGGCTGCGCGTGCCGCGCTCGAGGCCATCGAACGCCTGCCGCCTGCCTCGACGGCTCGATTCATTCTATTCGCTGCCTTGGGCGGCTCCTCGCTCGGCGTGATCTTTGGTACCCTCGATCTAGCGAGCCTGCTGCTGATCGCGCTCGCCGCCGGAAGCGGTGCCGTGCTCCGGCGCGGGCTTGCCTCCCTCGGCCAAAATCCCTTCGCCCAGCCGCTCTGCGCAGCAACCCTGGCGGGCGTCATTGGCGCCCTCGCTACGCGGTTTCATCTCGCTGAAGCGCCGGACCTCGTTACGCTCTGTCCTGGCATGGTCCTCATTCCCGGCCCGCATATTCTGAACGGCGCGATCGACTTCGCTCGCGCACGCATCGTGCTCGGTATGGCGCGCCTCGCATATTCCGGATTGACCGTGCTCATGATCTGCACGGGGCTGCTCGTAGGACTGACCGTCGGAGGGGAAGCGCTTCCTGTCGCCACTTCCTCGCTCGCCGTCCCGCTAGGCCTAGATGTCGTTGCGGCGGGATTCGCGGTGGCCGCCTTCGGCACCTTCTTCTCCATGCCATGGCGCCTGCTGCCGGTCCCGATCGCGCTCGGCATAGTCGCGCACGCCGCACGCTGGGCACTGATCTCGGTGGCGGGTGCGCCGGTCGCCGCCGGAGCGCTAGGCGCCTGCATCCTGGCTGGTGTCCTCGTCACGCCGATTGTCGATCGCTTGCATTTGCCCTTTGCGGCTCTTGCATTCTGTGCCGTCGTTTCCATGATGCCGGGCGTCTTTCTGTTCCGAGCAGCCGACGGCCTCGTGCGGCTGGTCTCGGCCGGCGATAGTGCACCGACTGAAATGCTTGCAGACACGGTGGCGAACGGCGTCACGGCCTTCCTGGTAATCGTGGCGATGACGTTCGGGCTGATCCTGCCGCGTATGCTCTTCGAGCGGTTTCTTCGGCAGCCTGGTAGACCGCAATGAAACCGGCCAAGTCCGCGCCCTCTAGTCGCCGACGCGTGCTCCTCTCGAGCGTCTGCTGCGTTGCCGCAGTTGGATGGCGCGTAGCGCGTGGGCGGTCGGCTTCTGCAGACACGCAGGACGTGATACGCCGGTACGACGTCGGCCGCTTCAGCCACAGCTATCGATATGGATACGAGATCCTGGATGCTGCCCTGCAGCTCAGCAAGGCCCGCTTCGGTCCGTACACGGTCGAACCTGTGGTGACAGAGATGTCGGAGGAGAGACTTCGGCGGGAAGTCCTAAAAGGCGACCTTGTCAATGTCGTGGTCCACAACGCCGACTATCGGGAATTGAATGATGGGCTGATCGTCGTGGCCGTCCCGCTCGATAGGGGGCTTCAAGGCTTTCGAGTAGGCCTTATCCGCGCCGGCAATGAGGGTCGGGTTAGCCAGGTGCAGAACCTGGAGCAGCTCAGAGAGTTGACGATTGGCGCTGGAGAGCAGTGGAGTGACGTTCAAGTCTATCGCGCCAACGGCATTGATGCGACGACGGCACGGAGCTATGGATCTTTGCTACTGATGCTGCAAGATGGGCGGTTCGACGTGTTTCCACGTTCCGCAACGGGGATTCTCGCGGAGTACGCTAAGAACCGTGCGCTCTACCCCAATCTGATTATTGACCCGCACCTGCTCATCTACTGGCCGTCCGCCATTTGCGTATACGTTTCCAGGTCGGCGCCGCGGCTGGCCGAAAGGGTCCGCTTTGGATTACAAAAAATGCAGGAAGACGGCAGCTTCGAGAAGCACTTCGAGCAATATTATTCCGAGGTGATTGTCGCTCTTGATTTCCCCAAGAGGACTCTCATCGCGCTAGAGAACCCCTTCTTCCTTCCGGGGCAAGCAGCCCCCGGCTTGAACTGCGCTGAGGCTCAACGACGGGAGGAGGAAGGCGGCATGACAGAGCACGAAAATAGTCAGCCCTACTCAGGGCAGCGCAGGAGCCTGTCGCCGTAAGTTGGATCAGGATGGGAGATCTTCGCTTGATGCGCCCCAGGGTGCTTGCCCCGATGCGTAGAAGTTTGCATTCGCTCGCTGAAAGTGGCCACGGCATAGGCATGCGCTTATTGTTGCGCGTGCTGCTCTTCAGCGCCTGTATCACAGTCATTCTGACCGCCATCCAGCTCTATGTCGAATACCGCCGCGATCTGTCGATCATCGACATGCGGTTCCAGCAAATCGGCGAGAGCTACCTAGATAGCGTTGCGGAAGGTCTGTGGACGCTCGACGATAAGCAGTTGCGGCTCCTGCTCAACGGCATATTGAGGCTTCCGAACATCCGCTTCGTCGAAGTGCGAGAAATTGGCAAAGCAGCCGATCCGCTCGTCGTGCAACTCGGCGAAAGATCCAGAACATCGATCATCGTCCAAGACTTTCCGCTTCGTTACAATGTGCAGGGGCGGGAACGAGTCATCGGGACGCTCCATGTCGAAGCCACTCTTGCTGAGGTCTATAGCGGACTGGGGCATACGGCGTGGATAATACTGGCAGGGCAGGCCGCGGAAATATTCCTCATCTCTTTGTTCATTCTCTACATCTTCTATTTCCTCGTTACGCGCCATCTATCCGCTATTGCAGCATATGTCGGCAGCTATCGTATGGATGGTTCACTTCCGGAGCTGCTTTTGCCGCGAAGTTCATCCCGGCACCCCGACGAACTGCAAATGGTTGTCAAGGCCTTCAATACCCTCGCCCAGCATCTTCATGTAGCTTATGGCAATCTCCGGGATGTAAATGAAGAGCTTGCGCGCGACATCTCGGCACGCCGTCAGACGGAAGCCATTCTGCGCGAACGGGAGGCCAGGATCCGGCGTCTGGTCGAATCCAATATCATTGGGATTTTCATCTGGGACCTGGATGGCCGGACCCTTGATGCCAATGACGCACTGCTGCGAATGATGGGGTTCGATCGTGATGACCTGATGGCCGGGCGCATCCGGTGGGCCGATTTGACGCCGCGGGATTGGCTTGAGCGCGGCAGGGAGGCTCTCGACGAGATCAAGGCCACCGGGATGATTCAGCCGTATGAAAAGGAGTTTTTCCGGAAGAACGGCAGCCGGGTGCCCGTGCTTCTCGGTGCGGCAATCTTCGAGGAGGGCGGGACCGAGGGTGTCGCCTTCGTGGTCGATCTTACCGAGCGCAAGCAGTCCGACCAGGCGCTACAGAAGGCGCGGGCGGAGCTCGCGCGTGCCAACCGTCTCGCTGGAATGGGGTTGTTGACGGCCTCGATCGCCCATGAGGTGAGCCAACCGATCGGGGCTGTAGTCGCTGACGCCCAGGCGGCACTGCGCTTCATGGGTGCCCAGCCCCCCGACCTGCAGGAAGTTCGCGAGGCGCTTGCTTCGATCGTTGAGGGTGGTTTCCGGGCGGGGGATGTCGTCAGCCGAGTCAGGGCGATGGTCAAGAAGGTACCGCCGCTCACGGAGAGCGTCGATATCAACGAGTCGGTCCGCGAAGTGGTGTTCGTGACGCGCGGTGAAGCGACCAAGCACGCAATATCAATAGAAACCCTCTTTGCCGACGACCTGCCGCTCATTCGGGGAGATAGGGTCCAGTTGCAGCAGGTCGTAATGAACCTCGTGCTGAACGCGATCGAGGCCATGGCCAGCGGTGGCGAGGGGCCACGCGAGCTGACGATCAGAACCGCGCGCCCCGATGCGGGCTCCGTCAGTGTCGCCGTGAGGGATTCAGGTCCGGGAATGGATGCAGTCACCCCGAAGTTCGCCTTCGAGCCATTCCGTACGACCAAGCCGGATGGCTTGGGAATCGGACTTTC
>Ga0335080_10007907_pt1 | contig 11060 bp, 3 predicted proteins | sample Lox_Sample_34_FD_206720 | JGI IMG/M metagenome (GOLD analysis project Ga0335080, IMG submission 206720) | Soil microbial communities from Loxahatchee National Wildlife Refuge, Florida, United States - Lox_Sample_3.4 | ecosystem: Environmental > Terrestrial > Soil > Wetlands | place: USA: Florida...
GGCCAAGCCAATGGTCGTCACCTTGCCGGCCGTGTTGCTCCTCCTGGACTGGTGGCCGTTACAGCGCGGCACGAGAGTTCTGGAGAAGATCCCTTTCTTCGCTGTCTCCATCGCCCTGTCGGTCGTGACGTATCTCGTGCACCAGAACGTGGGCGCTACGGCGGCCTCCGACCTGATCCCTCTTCAGGTCCGCCTCCAAAACTCGCTCGTCTCCTACGTCGTCTACGTGCTCCAAATGCTATGGCCCTCGGACCTGGCAGTGTTCTATCCGTATCCCCAACCCTGGGGAGTGCTTCTGGTTCCAGCCCTGGTCGCCGGCGCCGTTCTCGTCGCGGTCACGGCGCTAACCTTGCGAGCGTTTCCGCGGAGGCCTTACGTCGCCTTCGGATGGCTCTGGTACCTCGTAACTCTCGTTCCCGTGATCGGGTTGGTCCAGGCTGGCGCGCAGGCCCGTGCGGACCGCTACACCTACGTTCCAATGATCGGTCTCTCCATTGCACTGGTGTGGGGCGCATCCGGAGCTCTGGAGCGCTGGCCCCGGCTTCGCCTGGCGCTCGCCGCCGCGGCCTGCTGCGCGTGCGTCGTGCTCACATCGATGCAGCTGCGTTATTGGCGGGACAGCGCCGCGCTCTACGGGCGCGCCATCGCCGTTACCAGGGAGAATTACCTGGCGCGCTTCAATCTGGCGCTGCTTTTGGACGCGCGTGGCGACACCTCTCAGGCCGTCCAAGAGCTTCAGGAGACGGTTCGGATCCGGCCGTACTTCGCCGTCGCGCACGCCGAGCTGGGCCAGCTGCTGGCGAAACAGGGCCGGAACGAAGAGGCTGTCCGCGCGCTGCGCACTGCGCTGCGGTTGAGACCAGGCAGCGCCGACGCCCACCTGCGACTAGGCTCCGTCCTCGGAGCTCTGGGACGCAACGAAGAGGCCGCCGCCGAATGCTCCAGAGCGCTTCAACTTGAGCCGGAGAATGCCGACGCACATTACGATCTCGGGATTGCACTGGCCCAAAGCGGCAAGTTCGCCGACGCCGTGCGCGAGTTCAGTATCGTTGTGCGCCTGCGGCCGGCAGATGGCGAAGCCCGCCAGTCTCTTGAGCAAGCGCAGCGGTTGGCAGCCGCCAAATAAAGAAGGGACCGGCCGTGGCCGGTCCCTTTTCCCAAGGAGACACGAAACGATACTGGGTCAGAAGTGGAGCCTTAAGCCGAACTCCATGTTGCGCGGCGTGCTGACAGTGCCCGTGATTCGCCCGAACGTCGTGGGCGACGTCAGAGTCATCGTCGGTGCGGCCATCACTACATGATTCAACACGTTGGTGAAGAGGAAGCTGAAATCCGCTCCCACGCCTTCCTTCCAGAACGAAACCGTCTTGTGAACGCCGAGGTCTACGTTCCAGCGCGGCGTGCCGCGCATGGCGAAACCGCCGCAATTCCCGTCGAAGCCCAGGACGCATTTGCGGAACTCCGCCAGCACCGCTGCCGGGTCGGCGAACTGGTTGACTCCCGCCGGGTTGGTGGTCCCGACGCCGTTGCTGCCGGCAACATTGTAATTGGCCGAAGTGCCGCCGGTGTAAGGCGCGGCAGCCTGCGCGTTGGTGGTGAAGGACGTAGTGGCCGAAGACGTGGTGCTGACTTCTCCGAACGCCTGGCAGCCCGTGCATCCGCCTTCGCTATAGCCCGGCACGAACGGGGTGCCGCTCTGCGCGGTGAAGATCGGCGAGAACGTCCACCCGCCGAGCAGCTTGCCCGCTATACCCTTTTGCCGCTGGAAGACCTTCGGCTCGTAATACAGGGCGAAATTGTAGAGGAACTTGATATCGTAGCTTTGCAGCCCGTAGTTGTTCGCGAGGTCGTAGTTGTCGATTGCCGTGTTCGAACTGGTCGCCTGCGACGTCGTTCCGGTCCCCAGAGCACGGCCCCAGGTGAAGTTGCTGGTGCCCGAGAAGCCGTGCCATTCGCGGATACGATGGGTGATGAACAGCGCGTTGTAATTGCCGTAGCCCAGCGAGGTGTTGAGCAGGTAGGTGTAACCCTGGCTGGAAAGGCCGGCGCCGAGCGGCTGCGACATCATGCTGCGGCCGAGCGTCCAGCCCGGGGCCTTAGAATAGAGTGCGGTCCACAGATCCGACACGGCCGTGTTCTTGATCGCCGTGGTGTTCTTGGCTGCTACGGCCGCGGTGCAGCTCGCGTAGCCCTGGCAGTAGGCGCCGGTGGGTCCGCCGAGAGCCGCTTCGAAGAACGGCTGCGGCGCCGGCGTGCCGCCCGCGTTCACGGCGAAGTAGGTGTTTGAATAGGCGTTGGCGAATGTCTGGCCGCCGAGCGTGGTCATGTACGGCACCGAATCCAGGTTCATCGCCAGCAGTTCGTTCCGGATGAGACGGCCGATGTAGCCCACTTCCATGCTGAACGACTTGTTGATCTGGCGCTGCACGCTGACCGTCAGGTTATCCGTGCGCTCCGGCCGGTAGTTGGGATCGAGGGCCGTTACGTCGGCGGCCGTCGCGCCCTGCACGCCCGGGATGAACGGTTGCGGCAGCGTGGAGGAAGCGGTCGGAATCGGAGCCACCAGGCCATCCTGGCCGATTCGGAACACGGTGCTCGGATCGACTCCATTGTTGCCGGTACACGCACCCGTCCGGCTGGGACCCGCGCAGGTTGTCGCCTGGAGCAAGCCCGGAGGCAGCATCGGCACCAGCACCTGGTTGACGCCGTTCAGCCGCCCGAACAGCCGGCCATAGCCCGCTCGAATAACGGTCTCGTTGTTCCCCAGCAGCTTACCCAGAATGCCGTCGTTATATTTGGGATTCCATGCCACCGAGAACCGGGGGCTGAAACCGGCATAGAACGGTTTGTAGGGATACTTGAGCCCGCTTCCGACGTTGTTGACCGTGGCGAACGCCATGATGGGCTGATACACCGAGCCTGCCAGCGCTGCTTTCTCTCGCTGGGCCAGGTAGTCTGACGCGTTCACCTGAACCCCATCCTGGGTCAGCATGGTGACCTGCCTGCCCTGGGATTCGTACGGCGGCATTTCCAACTGATAGCTCAAACCGTAGGAAATGGTCACCGTGGGCTTGATGTGCCAGGTATCGGTGAAATACGAGTTGTAGAAGGGGATCACGGCACTCGACAGCGCGCTGGAGCCGATCGGCTGCAGTGCCAGGTTGCTTCCGGCGCGCGTGTACACGACCTGGCTCTGAGAGATCAGTCCCAGAACGTAAGAGTAGTAGGTGTTCCAGTTGCTCTGCTGGTTGCTGGGCACGGCCGACGGGTAGGCGAAACTTTGAAAGTTCGTATTGGAGGACGTGACCTGGTAAACCACCTGGTTATTGATTCCCTGGCCGTTGTCGGTGCGCGAGTGAATGTAGTTGTTGTGCTGCCATGAACCGCCGAACTGGAAGAGGTGGTTCCCCTTGATCATCGTCAGGTCGTCTTTCAGCAGATGATCGTGGCTGTTCCAATACCGCGTGCGCGTGTTCTGCGTGTTCACGTTATAGGGAATCAGGGCGTTGCTGCTCTCGCCCGCGATCTCTACCGCACCGCCCAGCCCCGCAAACTGGGCCGGATCGCCCTGGCTGAACCACTGCCAGTAGTTGCGCGAGTAGTTATAGCGGAAGTCGTTGGTGATCGTGGGCGTGATCGCGCTGGTCAGGCCCGCCACCCAGAAGGTCGGACGCTGAATGCGAGGCGCCAGCGCCACCGGCGTCCCGAGCGCGGCGCCGCCCAGCAAACCGCCGATATCCACCTGGTTGGTGGTCAGGTTGGTGATCGTCGAATAGCGATAACTGGCGAAGAAGCGGTTCTTCTCGTTGAAGTCGTGATCCACGCGGCCCACCCAGGAATTCTGCGTGAGCGGCGCGCGAATCGTCGAGATGTAGCCTCCCACGTTCACGCCGTCGCCTGCCGCGCCGGTGAAATCGGTCGGCACGGGCATGGACTGCCAGAGTTTCTGCACCACCGGGCTGATGCCCAGGCCGCGCGGATCGCAGAGGCCGCTGCCGCACGAGGCCGGCTGATAGGTCACGCCGTTTACAGTTACCGGAGTCGGATTGAGGTTGTAAGCCTGGTATTTGCCGCTGGAATCGGCAACCTGGATCACGCCTGCCCGCAGCAGCGGAGAGGGCGAGTTGCGCTCATACGGCGCCACGTTCGGGAACCGGCTGCCTTCGTAGTTGAAGAAGAAGTAGGTCTTTCCGCCCAGAAGTTTCGGCAGCATGACGCCGCCGATCGAACCGCCGAAGCGGTTGCGGTGGTTGGAAGGCAGAGGCGTGTAGGGAAGATAGCTGGACGTGCCGACCGTCCCCGACGGCGTGTGGTTGTTGCCCCATGAATTCGCCGCGCCGACGTTGGTCGCGAAATAGTAGCCGTAGAGGGTGCCGTGATAGTTGTTGGTGCCGCGCTTGGTCACCATTTGAATCTGAGCCCCGATCGAGCCGGAAAAGTCGGCCGTCTGGTTGAAGCTGCCGACCTTAAACTCCTCGATGCTCTCCACCGGCGTGGGTACGATTCCCGACGGGCTGCCGCCGGTCTGCGTGCCGCCCAGGCCCGTGAAATTCGTGACGTAGCTCGTGTTGTTGCCGGCCATGTCGTCGGAGTTGTTGCCGCCGTCGATCATGAACACGTTCTGGTCCTGGAAAGCGCCGGCAGTATAGCCGCCCAGCGTCGTGCCCGGTTGCAGCACCGCCAGACTCGACACGTCGCGCCCCATGTTGGGCAGCTTCAGCAACGATTCGCTCGTCAGCGTGGTGCCCACCGTCGCATTCGTGGTCTGCAGGTCGGCGCCCGCCGCCGCGGTCACTTCCACCGTGGTCGTAGTCGAGCCGATCTTCAGCGTCGCGTTGATCGTCAGCGACGTGCCGACGTCCACTTTCTGCGACGCGATCTTGTGCACCGCGAACCCCTGCTTGCTGACCGTCATCGTGTAATTGCCCGGCTGCACGTTCACAATCACGTAACGCCCGCTCTCATTGGTGATCGTGGTCTGCGAGGTGCCTGTCGCCATATCGAGGATGCGTACCTCCGCGCCCACGATTGCCGCACTTTGTTCGTCAACGACCAGGCCGGTGATGGTGGCAGTCGAAGTCGCCTGCGACCACGCCGGCACGGTCTGAAACACAAACAGAAGCGCGGCCACAATTCCGAACCAACTGGCCGCAGATCGGAAAACACGGAAACTCTTCATCGTACCCCCTTGATTACGGTTAAATACGTTAGGCAGACGTGTAGACAAGCATCGCCCTTCTCATGTGCGATACCAGGGAACCCGGACAGCCCCAACAATTAACCCCTCTCAACACTCCGTGATCGCTCGCGCGGAAGCAAGAACGCGCGCGCAATTCTGCATAGAGTATTGCCGAAGTTTATTGCGAGCTTTACCCCTCTGTCAAGCAAATATTTTGAATGGGTTGCAAAGAACAAGCTTGCGGTGAATTTCCGTAGAGGTTAACTACAAACTATGACTTCTTGTAGTTACACACGTAGCTCCGATGACCTAATTTACACGCAGTCGTCCGCTACGTACCAGTACTAACGCTGCAGTTAATTATCAAAAATGCAGCTTCAGACTGAACTCCATGTTCCGCGGCGTCGATGAGCTCCCGTTAATCCTCCCGAACGTCGTCGGCGACGTGATCGTCAGAGATGGTCCGCTCATGATGTTGTGATTCATCACGTTGGTGAACGCTACCGCGAACGTCGCTCCAACCCTTCCCTCAAACCACGAGATATCCTTCGTCAGATTTGCGTCCAGGTTCCACCGCGAAGGTAATCGAAGGTTGTAGTACCCGCCGCAGCTCGTGTCGATCCCTAGCACGCACGGACGGAACTGCTTGATCACCGCTGAAGGATCCGCGAATGCGTTGACGCTCGCCGGGCTGTTCGTGCCCACGCCGTTGGCGCCCGGGTTGTTGTACAGCACCGTCGCGCCGCCCGTGTATGGACCGAATCCCACCGCGTTCTCGGTTGTCGCCGTCGTCGATGCCGGCGGCGTCGCCTCCCCGAATGCCTGGCATCCCGTGCAGCTTCCTTCGCTCCACGTCGGCGACGTCCCGCCTCCGCTCTGCGCCGTGAAGATCGCCGCCAGGTTCCATCCGCCGAACACCTTCCCGAGGAAACCCTTCTGTCCGCGATACCACGGCGTCTGCCAGTACATCGCCGTGTTGTAAACGAACTTCACGTCGTAGTTCTGCACTCCGTAATTCGCCTGCATGTTCCACGGATCCAGCGCCGTGTTCGAGCTGTTGTACTGCGCCAGCGCGCCCGTGCCCAGCGCCCGCCCCCAGGTGAAGTTGCTCACCGCCGTGATCCCGTGCCAGTCGCGCATCCGGTGCGTCAGAAACAGCGCGTTGTAATTGCCGAAGCCCAGGCTCGTCGCCATGTTGAAAGCCGTTCCCTGGCTTTGCGTCAACCCGGGCAGGTTCTGGCTGATCATGCTCCGCGGCAGCGTCCAGCTCGGGGCCTTGTACAGTGCCGCCCACGCGTCCGCCGCCGCGCTGTTGCGGATCAGCGAAGTGTTCTTCGACGCGAACGCCGCCGCGCAATTCGCATACCCCGCGCAATACGACGAGCTCGCGCCGCCCAGGGCCGTCTCCAGGAACGGCTGCGCCGTCACGCTGGCCGGGGTGGCTCCGTTGAACACGACTTGGCTGTACAAACTCCCCCACGCCTGCGCGAAGCTCTGCCCCGCCAGCGTCGTCATGTACGGCACCGCGTCCAGGTTGATCTCCTGGTATTCGTTGCGGATGATCCGCCCCAGGTACCCCACCTCGATCGTGTTCTTCGAATTGATCTGCCGCTGGATCGTCACGTTGAAGTTGTCCGTGCGCTGCGGCCGGTAGTTCGGGTCGAGCGCCGTTGCGTCGTTCGCCGGGGCGCCCTGCACGCCGGAGATGTACGGCTGGCCGAAGGTCTGCGGCACCGCGGGCAGCGGCGCCACCAGCCCGTCGGTCCCGATCCGGAACGCGTTGGTCGGGTCCACGTTGCCGGTGCCCTGGCACGTCGAATCCATCCTCGCGCCGTTGCACGCCACCGCCTGCAGCAGGCCCGGCCCCAGCAGCGGAACCAGCACCTGGTTGACCCCGTTGATGCGACCGTAGATCCTCCCATACCCCGCCCTCAATACCGTTTTCCCCTGGCCGACCAGTTTGCCCAACAGGCCGGAGTCATAGCTCGGATTCCACGCCGCGCTCACTCGCGGGCTCACGCCGGAATAGAACGTGTTGTAAGGATACTTGGGATGTCCCGCCACGTTGGGCAATAGCGACCAGCCCATGATCGGTTCGTAAACCTGTCCCCCCAGCGCCGCCTGTTTCCGCTGCGCCAGGTACTGCGACGTGTCCACCAGCGTGCCGTCCGGAAACACCAGCGCGACTTGCTTCCCGTCCTGCTCGTACGGCGGCAGCTCCAGCCCGTACCCCAGGCTGTAAGTCAGCGTGAACGACTTGCGCATGTGCCACGTGTCGCCGAAATACACGTTGTAGTAAGGGATCACGCTCTTGTCGAACGCCGAGCTGCCCACCGGTTGAAGCTGTAGATTGGCCCCGGCCCTTGTGTATGCCACCTGAGGTTGATTCACCATCCCCAGCACCTGTGCATAGAGACTGGCGTACGTCGATTGCTGGTTCGACGGCACCGATGTCGGGATGTACGGCGAGTTCGTGAAGTTGATCCCCGAGTTGTTGATCTGGTACACGATCTGGTTGTTGATCCCCTGGCCGTTGTCTGTCCGGCTGTGGTAGTTGAAGTTCCGCTGATAGTTTCCGCCGAACTGAATCAGGTGGTTGCCCTTGATCCACGTCACGTCGTCCTTGATCGTCTTGTCCTGCCCGTCCCAGAAGCGCTGGCGCGTGCTCTGCGTGTTCACGTTGTACGGAATCAGCGCGTTCGCGCTCTCGCCTCCGATCTCCACCGCGCCGCCCAGCCCCGGTAACTGGGGCGGGGAATTGGCGTCCCCCCACTGCCAGAAGTTCCGCAGGTACGTGAACCGGACATCGTTCGTCACCGTCGGACGCACATTCGTCGTCACCCCGACGTTCCACACCGAGGGATTCTGCGGACGCGGCGCGATCGCCGCCGGAGTCCCCAACGCGTCGCCCGGGAAAAATCCCCCGATGTCCACCTGGTTGGTCGTCAGGTTCACCAGCCGCATCGCCCGGTAGCTCGCGAAAAACCGCCAGTTGGCCCCGAAATCGTGGTCGATCCGCCCGATGTACACGTTCTGCGTCAGCGGTGCGCGGATCGTCGAAAGGAACCCTTGTGTGTTGTAAAGGTCCCCCTGGTTCTTGAACTCGTTGGCGCGCGGCATGTACTTCTGCCAGATTGTGTTCACAATCGGGTTCAGCCCGATCCCGCGCGGATCGCACGACCCCGCCGGGCACGTCGCCGGATTGTACGTCACCCCGTTCACCGTCACCGGAACCGCGTTCAGGTTGTAGGCGACGTACTTGCCCGTCGAGTCCGGCACCTGGATCACCCCCGCCCGCATCAGGTCGCTCGGCACCGAGCGTTCGTACGTGCTCACGTTCGGAAACCGGCTGCCCTCGTAGTTCGTGAAGAAATAGGTCTTGCCTCCGAGCAGCTTCGGCAGCAGGATGCCGCCCAGCGTTCCGCCGAACCGCGTACGGTGATTCGACGGCAGCGGCGTGTACGGCGTCCCGAATGCCGCCGACGGCGTGTGGTTGTTGATCCAGCTATTCGCCGCGCCCACGTTGGTCGCGAAGTAATAGAAGTACCCCGAGCCGTGATACGTGTTCGTTCCGCGCTTCGTCACCATCTGCACGTTGCTGCCGATCGAGTTGTTGAAGTCCGCCGTCTGGTTGAACGTCGATACGCGGAACTCCTCGATGCTCTCCACCGGAGTGGGAATCACGCCGGAAGGAAAGTTGCTCGTCTGTCCTCCCCCCAGCCCCGTAAAGTTCACGATGTACCCGGTCGTGTTCCCCGCCATGTCGTCGCTGATGTTGCCGCCGTCCAGCATATAGGTGTTCTGGTCCACGTAGCTTCCCGCCGTGAACCCGGTCGGCGACACTCCAGGCTGCAGCACCGCCAGCGTGGACACGTCGCGGCCCATGTTGGGCAGCGAGAGCAGCGCCTCGCTGTTGAGCGTTGTCCCCACCTGTGCGTTCGTGGTCTGCAACTCCGCCGCCGATGTGGCCACTACTTCCACAGTGGTCGTCGTCGCGCCCACCTGCAGGGCCGCATTCACCGTCATCGTCGCGCCCACCGCGACCTGCTGCCCCGTCACCCGCGCCTGCGCGAACCCCTCTTTGCTGAAGAGCAGGTTATAGGTTCCGGAAGCCACGTTGACGTAAATGTAGCGCCCGGCTTCGTTTGTCACAGTACTCTGTGTACTCCCGGTCGCCGTGTCCACCAGCCTGACCTCGACGCCCGGAATGGCCGCGTTCTGCGGATCGGTAACCTGACCGGTCACCGTGCTGGTAGTGGTTGCCTGCGACCAGGCGTTGGGCGCCATGATGCACGCCAGAAAGAGCACCCCTCTGAGAAACTGCATACCCCGGTTCTCCTTGTTACGTAGGATTAGAACGGGTCCGTATTGGGGAAAGTCTATGGGATGAAATCGCACCTGTCAAGCGCAATGTGGGGCACGTCTCCGGCCTGCCCGGCCGGCCGCAGGCCCGCCCGCGGCGCTACCATCGTCTTTCTCATGCACGCAGTCGAGCTGGCCGGCGTCACCAAGACCTTCGGCGAAGTCACCGCGGTCGATGACCTCTCCCTGATCGTTCCCCAGGCCTCCGTCTTCGGCTTCATCGGCCCCAACGGCAGCGGCAAAACCACCACCATCCGGATGATCGTCAACATCTTCTATCCGGACACCGGCGACATCCGTGTCTTCGGCCAGGCCATGAACGGCGCCCGCACCGGCCTCATCGGCTATCTTCCCGAAGAGCGCGGCCTGTACCGCAAAATGGCCGTCCGCCCGCTGCTCGAGTTCTTCGGCGAGTTGCGCGGCGGCCGCAACGTCTCCCAAGAAGTGCGCTCCTGGCTCGACCGCTTCGACCTGTCCCATTGCGCCGAACGTCGCGTCGATACCCTCAGCAAGGGCATGAGCCAGCGCGTCCAGTTCATCGCCGCCGTCATCCCCGAGCCCAAACTGCTCATCCTCGACGAGCCCTTCACCGGCCTCGACCCGGTCAGCGCCGACGCCCTGCGCGAGGCCATCCTCGACCTCCGCCGCCGCGGCGCCACCGTCATCCTCAGCACCCACGACATGTCCATCGCGGAAACCCTCTGCGACCAGATCTTTATGATCTTCCGCGGCAAGAAAGTCCTCGACGGCACCCTTGCCGAAATCCAGGCCGAGTACGGCAACGACACCATCCGCATCACCGCGGAAGGCTCGCTCCCCGCCGCCGCCGATCTCCCCGGCGTCGAGAAGATCCGCGACCTCGGCCAGGTGCAGGAGCTCCGTATCGCCCAAGGCTCCGATCCCTACGAAGTCCTCCGCTGCCTCGTCGCCCGCGCCCGCGTCTCCAGCTTCTCCATCGTCAAGCCCTCGCTGCACGATATCTTCGTGCGCATCGCCGGACCCGCCGCCGAGGAGGCCGCCCGTGCGTAAGATCCTGCTCATGGCCAAACGCGATTACGTCGAGAGCGTCAAGACCAAGGCCTTCATCCTCGGCCTCATCGTCGCGCCCCTCCTCTTCGGCGGTGGCTTCCTCGGCATCGCTGTCCTCAAGAAGAGGCCCGATCTCCACGACAAGCGAATCGCCATCCTCGACCATACCGGCGTCGCGGCCGGCGCCGTCATTCGCGCCGCCCGCGAGAAAAACGACAAAGAGCTCTTCGACAAAACTTCCGGCAAACAGATCGCCGCGCGCTACGTCTTCGAAACCGTCCCCGACACCCCGGATGCCCGGCTCGCCCTCTCCGGCCGCGTCCGTGCCCGCGACCTCTTCGGCTTCGTCGAAATCTGGCCCGCCGCCCTCGAAGCTCCGCCCGAAGGCGGCTTCGAGAAACTGCCGCCCCGCGCCGCCTTCTATACCAACGCCTCCGGAATCGACGAAACCCGTGCCTGGCTCCGCGATCCCGTCAACCGCGGAATCCAC
>Ga0335080_10007909_pt1 | contig 11059 bp, 12 predicted proteins | sample Lox_Sample_34_FD_206720 | JGI IMG/M metagenome (GOLD analysis project Ga0335080, IMG submission 206720) | Soil microbial communities from Loxahatchee National Wildlife Refuge, Florida, United States - Lox_Sample_3.4 | ecosystem: Environmental > Terrestrial > Soil > Wetlands | place: USA...
CGGCGATGATCTCGCGCACGCAGCGCGCGCCGTCGCACAGCTCGACGATCTCGGCGCCGGTCTCGTTCAGCGCGAGCCCGCGCTCGGGGTAGACGACGAGCTTCTTGCCGGTGACCGGGTCGGTGCGCAGGCGGGCCTTGGGAGCGAGCTTCGGCCGCGCCCCGAGGTCGATCACGTCGGCGGGCTCGTCGCCGCCTGCACGCAGTCGAGCAGGTGCCACAGCACCTCGGTCTTGCGCACCAGGGCTGCGAGACAGGCGGCCTGGCGCTCGGCGCTGTCGGCGTACCGGATCACGAACGCGATCGCGTCCTGTGAGTCGCGGCGCGCGAAAGTGACTCGGTTCTTGAAGTACTCGAGCCCGGCCGCCGCCACCCACGGGTAGTGCTTCTCCCAGGCCGCGATCCGGGTCGACATCAGGTCGGGCGCGAAGAACTCGGTGAGCGACGAGGCGACGGCCACGACCAGCTCGTTCTCGCGCACGAGCTGCACGTAGGCGTCGCAGGCGAAGCGCACGCCGGGCAGCACGCTGCGACAGGAAGCGACTTCGTCCGCGTCGAGACCCACGGCCTCGGCGAGCCGCAGCCACTGCGCCAGGCCGCCTTCGCCCGCGCGCTCGCCGTCGTGGTCGCGCAGCCGCTGGATCCACATGCGCCGGAACGCGGGGTCCTCGGACTTGGCCAGGATCAGCGCGTCCTTGATCGGGATGCGCGTCTGGTAGTAGTAGCGATTCAGCACCCAGGCCTGGAGCTCCGCGCGCGACAGGGCTCCCTCGTGCATGCGCAAGTGGAACGGGTGGCGGTCGTGGTAGCGGCGCGCACCCTCGCTGCGCATCTGCGCGACGAACTCGTCGGCCGGGAGCACACGAGTCACAGGGACACCTCGAGACCGTCGTGCGCAACCTCCACGCCTGCGGCGCGCGCGGCCGAGTGCTCCGCACCGTCCTCGCGCAAGAGCGGGTTGGTGTTGTTCAAGTGGATGAGGATGCGCCGGCCCGGCAGCTTCGCCAGGTACTCGAGGCTGCCCTCGGCGCCGCCCACCGGCCAGTGCGCCATGTCTTCGGCGCGGCGCGTGCCGAGCCCGGCGGCGATCAGCTCGTCGCTGCTCCAGAACGTGCCGTCGAAGAACACGCAGTCCGCGCCCGCGACCGCGCCAGTCACTTCCGGCGAGGCTGCCGCGACCGCGGGCAGATAGGCGAGCACGCCGCCGCTGCGCGCGTCGCGGATGCGCAGGCCGACGTTATCTTCCGGCGACGGCGCGGCCGTGCGTTCGAGGTGGAGCGGGCGCTTGCCGGGGATCGCGAGCGCGGTCAGCTGGAGCCCGGTGGCCGCACCGCTCTCGCCGTCGACCAGCGCCAGCTCACGGCCTAGCGCGAGCGCGGTCCAGCGCACCTGGTCGGGGAAGCGTTCGAGCGTGCGGTACATGGCATTGCCCTCGGCGAAGCCGCGCCGCACGGCCTCGGTCGCGTAGACGCGGATCGGATGTGACTCGCGCAGCGACAGGAGTCCCAGACAGTGGTCGAGGTCGCCGTTGGTGAGCACCACGCCCGACACCGGAGAGTGTCGCCGGGCGCGCGGCCAGAGCGGGGCGAAGCTCTCGATCTGCGCGCGGATCTCGGGCGAGGCGTTCAGCAGGAACCAGCGCTCGCCGTCGGCGGAGATCGCCACCGACTCCTGCGTGCGCGCGCGGGCGCGCAGCGTTCCCGCGCGCAGGCCGCTGCAGTTGGTGCACCCGCAGTTCCACTGTGGGAAGCCGCCGCCCGCGGCCGATCCCAGAACCCGGAGCTTCACGCAGCGTCGGGCGGACTACGCCTCGTCGGAGGCGGCGTCGCGGACGAACGGCGGGTACTGGTCCCCGTCTTCATCCCCCTGATAGGCGCCGATCTCGGCGCTCATGTTGATCTCTTCGAACGCCGGTGTTTCCCAGTTCATCGTGGACTTCCCTCGGGCTTTTCACCCTTATCGGCCCGAGGGTAGGTCGCGCTTTCGAGCGGTGTCAACCACCCGGGTAGAGGAGCAGGGCCCGCACCTCGATGCTCTCGCGCGGCGGCGCACCCGCCGGCGTGGCCGGGTCGTCGAATGCGCTGTGCGCGCTGAAGCGCGCCGTGCCGTCCTCGAGTGAGTCGTAGGTCTTGATCAGGAGCGCCTCGTCGCGGCGCAGGCCCGAGTAGTAGAACCAGCGGTGCGCGGGGTTGAAGCGCACGGAGTAGACCTCGCCCACGCGGCCCGGATAGACGAGGTCGGTGGCGGCCCAGTCCTCGCCGCGGATCGTGCGGGCGTCGCAGACCGCGAGCGGAGTGGCCACGACGGGATTGCGGATCGGGCGCCACACGTTCACCACCGCGTGGCGGCCGTGGCGGCGTCGCTCGGCCTCCAAGGCCGGCAGGTGATCGCCGACCAGGCGCGGGCCCGACTTCACGGTGTAGTCGTTGTGCACGAAGCGCACCGGCTCGCGCACGCCCCGCTCGCGCGCGTCCGCCGCCGAGCGCAGCGTGTAGTCGAAGATCACCACCTTCTCCGCGCCCGTGGCCGTGCGCAGGAGTGACTCGAGGTCGGGGTAGTAGATGCCGGTGATCTGCGCGGGGTCGAGGAAGTCGCGCACGCGCGTGGCGTGCGATACGAGCGCGAAGCCTTCGCGGTCGAGCTCGGCCGCGTGGACGAGCTTGCGCGCGTCGCGGATCGGCACCGTGTGCGGCTCGGTGCGCGGGCGCGACGGCACGCCGGCCGGCGGCTTGAACGTGTAGCTCACGAGCTTCTCGGAGCTCGGAGCCAGGTAGTGAAGAACGCCTTCGGTCGCGGGCAGGTCGGAGAGCGGTAGATCGAGCGACATCGCTTCGTGCTCCAAGCGCCGGGGGTGGCTTTGCTCGTTCGATGCAGGCCGGCGCCGGAGGAGTTTCCATGCGTCGCGCTGCGAATCCCGACGCTGCGGCGCCCGCGGCCCAACCCAATGGCTTCCGAGGAGAGAGAGGGAGTCCCGGAGGGGAAGCTCGAGCCGGCGGGCGCCGCAGCGGGGTTTCTGCGCATTCCTCCTAAGAGTCCAGCTGTGGAAAGAACACCAGCGCCCGCACCTCGATGCTCTGGCGCGGAGCGGCGCCCTGGGGCGTGTCCGGATCGTCGAAGGCGCTGTGCGCGCTGAAGCGCGCGGTGCCGTCCTCGAGTGAGTCGTAGGTCTTGATCAAGAGCGCCTCGTTGCGGCGCTGGCGCGGATAGAAGTACCAGCGATGGGCGGGGTTGAAGCGCACCGAATACACCTCGCCAACGCGCTCGGGATAGATGAGATCCGTGGCGACCCAGTCTTCGGGCCGGATCGAGCGCGCGTCGCACACCGCCAGCGGCGTCGACTCCACGACCTCGCTGATCGGACGCCAGACGTTCACGATCGCGTGTCGGCCGCGCAGCCGGCGCTCCGCCTCCAGCGCCGACAGGTGATCCGTCACGCGGCGTTTGCCCGACTCACTGGTGTAGTCGTTGTGCACCGAGCGTACGGGCTCGCGCACGCCGAGAATCTCGCGCTGCTCGGCCGAGCCCGAGCGCAGCGTGTAGTCGAAGATCGCCACGGCTTCGGCGCCGGTGACCTTGCGCAGCAGGAAGTCGATCTCGGGGAAGTAGCCGTAAGCGATCTGGTCCGCGTCGTAGAAGTCTCGAACGCGCGTGACCTGCGGCACGAGCGCGAAGCCCTCGACGTCCAGCCGCGCCGGCAGCGCGAGCTTGCGCGCGTCGCGCACCCGCACGGTGTGCGGCTCGGGACGGCCGCTGCGCTGCGGAATGCCGGGTGGCGGCGCGTAGGTGTAGCTGCGCGGGCGCTCGGCCGTGGGCGCGAGATAGTTGAGAACCGCTTCGGTGCTCGGCAGGTCGAATGACATGGCTAGCCCTCGTCGATGGGAAGTTGGCTGCGGGCGGGACCCTCGGGCAGCGGGGCTTCGATCTTCTCGACCAGCCACCAGAGCCAGCGCAGCATCACGCCGCGTCCCGGTTGTAGGCCGATGAGTCGCCGGCGAGTGACTTGCTGGTGCGGCCGTCGATTCCGACCGGCAGCTCGCCGGCGATCGTCACCCGCTGGAGCTGGCGCGGCTCGCGGCCGAAGTCCGCAATCGCGCGGTGCTGGGTGGCGCGGTTGTCCCAGAACGCCACGTCCCCGGGGCGCCAGCGCCAGCGCACGGTGTTCTCGGGACGAGTCACGTGCTTGTGGAACAGGCTCAGCAATGCCTTGGAGTCACCCGCCGAGACGCCCGCGATGCTCCGGGCAAAGCCGCCCAGGAACAGCACGCGCTCACCGGTCTCGGGGTGCACGCGCACCACCGGGTGGAGCGTCTGATAGCGCACCGACTCGAACACCCGTCCGTAGGCACGCAGTGACTCGCTGGGGCCGCCCGGACCCGCCGCGACGTAGTCGAATTGATTGGTGTGCAGCGCCTGGAGCGAACCCGCCAGCGTCTGCAGCTCGGCGGAGAGATCCTCGTAGGCGGCCGCCGTGTTCGCCCACAACGTGTCTCCACCGAGCGCGGGCAGCACGACCGCGCGCAGGATCGAGCCGAGCGGCGGGCGGTCGACGAAGGTCACGTCGGTGTGCCACTGCACGGCGACGTTGCCGTTGCGGGCGTCGACGTCGAGCACGTCCGGGTGCTCGCGCAGCCCGGGCACGGTGGGATGGGCGCCGGTCAGCGGGCCGAAGCGGCGGGCGAAGCGCTGCTGTGCCGCAGCGTCGAGCCGCTGCTCGCGGAAGAACAACACCTTCCAGCGCAAGAGCGCCTCGCGCACGAGCTCGATCTGGCCCTCGGGCGGGTCCTGCGACAGGTCGACCCCGCGAACCTCGGCGCCGATCCGCCCCGCGACCGGCAGCACCTCGATGGCATGAGACATCGCTGAGTCCTCCTAGATGCCGGCGCCGTCGTTGAAGACGTCGTCGCGGCGCGAGCGCGCCTGGGTGATGTGACTGCTCGGCGGAACGCTGCGCGTGAGCCAGACGTTGCCGCCGATCACCGAGCCCCGGCCGACGATGATGCGGCCGAGGATCGTGGCACCGGCGTAGATCACGACCTGGTCCTCGATGATCGGGTGGCGCGGCTGCCCCTTCAGTGGCTTGCCGTTCCCGTCGAGCGGAAAGTCGCGCGCGCCCAGTGTCACCCCCTGATACAGGCGCACGCGGCTCCCCAAGAGAGCCGTCTCGCCGATCACTACGCCGGTGCCGTGATCGATGAAGAAGTGGTCTCCGATCTTCGCGCCGGGATGGATGTCGATTCCGGTGTTCGAGTGCGCTTCCTCGGAGACGATGCGGGCGAGCAGAGTCGCGCCCAGGCGGTGGAGCTCGTGCGCCAGCCGGTGATACGTGATGGCGGTGACTCCCGGGTAGCACAGCAGCACCTCGGCGCGGCTGTGCGCGGCCGGGTCGCCGTCGAGCGCCGCGCGCAGGTCGCGCTCGAGCGCGCTGCGCACGGCGGGCAGCTTCTGGGCGAACTCGGCCACCAGCTCGCGCGCGCGGCGCGCGGCGGTCACCGAGTCGGGCTCGCCCGACTCGTACAGGAAGCCGCGCCGGACCTGCTCCTCGAGCGCGCGCAGGCTGGCGTCGAGCGTGTTGCCGACGAAGAAGTCGATGCTGCTCTCGGTGAAGTCGCTGACACCGAAGTGTGACGGGAAGAGCGCGCCGCGCAGCCCGCGCATGGCGTCCACCAATGCGTCGCGCGACGGCCGCTCGGAACGGCGCTCCTCGTCGCGGCGCTCGCCCTGACCGTTGCGCGAGGTCCGCAGCGCCGCCACGAGCTTCTCGAGATCCCAGGTCGCCGAGGCCTCCGGGTCGCGGCGCTCGGCGCGAGTCACAGGAATGGCCGGCGCGCTCACAGCGGGAGCCCCTGGGCGTCGAAGATGCCCTCGAAGAGCGCCGAGCTGAGATAGCGCTCGCCGGAGTCGGGCAGGATCACGACGATCGTCTTGTCCGCGCTCTCCGGCCGCTGGGCGATGCGCAGCGCGGCGGCGACCGCGGCCCCGCTCGAGATTCCCGACAAGATGCCCTCCTCGCGCGTCAGCGCGCGCGCGGTCTCGATCGCCTCCTCGTTCGTGACCAGCTCGACCTCGTCGATGAGCGAGAGATCGAGCACCTCCGGCACGAAGCCGGCGCCGATGCCCTGGATCCGGTGCGGACCGGGCTTCAGTGACTCTCCGGAGAGCGTCTGCGAGATCACGGGGCTGGCCGCGGGCTCGACCGCCACGCTGGTGATCGCGCGGCCGCGCGTGCGCTTCAGGTAGCGAGACACTCCGGTGATCGTGCCGCCGGTGCCGACGCCCGAGACCAGCACGTCGACCGTGCCGGCGGTGTCGTCCCAGATCTCGGGGCCGGTAGTGCGCTCGTGGATCTCGGGATTCGCCGGGTTCTTGAACTGCTGCAGCAGCACTAAGCGCTCGGGATCGGACTTCGCGATCTCCTCCGCGCGCTGGATCGCGCCAGGCATGCCGCGCGCGCCCTCGGTGAGCACGAGCTTGGCGCCGTAGGCCGCGAGCAGCTTGCGCCGCTCGAGACTCATCGTCTCGGGCATGGTGAGAGTCACGGGGTAGCCGCGCGCCGCGGCCACGAACGCCAGCGCGATGCCGGTGTTGCCGCTGGTGGGCTCGATGATCTCCTTGCCGGGGCCGAGCAGGCCGCGCTTCTCCGCGTCCCAGACCAGGGCCGCGCCGAGCCGGCACTTCACCGAGTAAGCGGGATTCCGACCTTCGATCTTCGCCAGCACGAGCGCGCGCGAGCTCTTGGTGACTCGCCGCAGCCGCACCAGTGGAGTTCGTCCGATGGAGAGCGCGTTGTCGTTGAACCAGTGAGTGCCTTCGATCGACATGCGCGCGCAGAGTGCACGTGCGATGCCAAGGCCCGCGTGAACGCTCGCGTCGCCGCGCGGCCGGGTTGCGCGCTCGGGCCAGCGCCGATCACGGATTCTCCGAGATTCCGTGAGTCCCGCGGAAGCGTCGCCAGTCGATGCCGAGCTTGCGCATGCGCGCGCGCAGCGTGTGCGGGTTGATGCCGAGCGCGCGCGCCGCGCCGAACGGACCTTCGATCCGGCCGAAGGCGCGCGTGAGCGCGGCCTCGATGTGGCGCACCATCGCTTCGTCGAGCTTCGCGCTCGGCTCGGGCGGCGCGACTGGAGACACCGGCAGCGGGGCGGGCGCCGGCGCGCTGCTGCCAGGGGCCGGCCCCAGCGCCTTGGCGACCTCGAGCACGTGACCCTGCCCGAGCAGCACCGCGCGATCCATCACCGCGCCGAGCTCGCGAATGTTTCCGGGCCAGGCGTAGGAAGCGAGCAGGCTCACGTCGTCGCGCGTGGGCGTGAGCGCCGGCAGGCCGAAGCGAGTGGCGGCGCGCAGCGCGAAGTGAGTCGCCAGCGCCGCGATGTCCTCGGGGCGCTCGCGCAGCGGCGGCAGGTGGATCACGAACACGGCCAGCCGGTACCACAGGTCCTCGCGGAAGCGCCCTTCCCCGACCATCGCCTGCAGATCGCGGTGGGTGGCCGCGACGATCCGCACGTCGGCGTGCAACGGGCGCGTGCCGCCCACGCGCTCGAAGCTGCCGTCCTGCAGGATGCGCAGCAGCCGCACCTGCGCCGCGAGCGGCAGCTCGCCGATCTCGTCGAGAAACAGCGTTCCGCGGTCGGCGCGCTCGAACCAGCCCTTCCGCTGCGTCGCGGCACCCGTGAAGCTGCCGCGCTCGTGGCCGAACAGCTCGGAGTCGATCAGGCCCGTCGGAATGGCGCCACAGTTCACGCGCATGAACGGCCCGGCCGCTCGCGCCGAGCGCGAGTGAATCGCCCGCGCCGCCACTTCCTTTCCCGACCCGGTCTCGCCCAGGAGCAGGACGGGGACGTCGGAGGGCGCGACCAGCTCGATCCGCTCCATCGACGCGCGCAGGCCCGAGTCGGCGCCGACGATGTTCTCCGACAGGTCGTCGCGGCCCAAGCGCGTGAGCAGACTGCGCTTGTCCGCCTCGGCCGCCTGGCGCAGAGCGTCGAGCTCGGCGATCCGGCGGTCGTTCTCGAGCGCCACCGAGAACGGCTCGGCCAGCGCGTGCGCCACCTCCTCGTGCTCGCGCTCGAAGTGTCTCGGCGCGCGCGCCACCAGCACCAGCACGCCCGCAGGCTCGCCGTCGCGCAAGAGCGGCCCGACGATCAAGTCGCCCTCGAGTGACTCGGGAACGGCCCCCTCGATGCGGCGGGCGAGCGCGGCGGCGGAGCCGCGCAGCGGCTTGCCGCGGCGGCAGAACGCGACCAGCTCGGCCAACGCTTCGGGCGTGAGCGAGTCGCGGACGTGGGGCGTCGCGATCGCAGCGCCGCCGGCGTCTGCGGCGGCCACGGTCTCGAGGCTGGCGTGCGCGCGATCGAGGCGGCGCACCCAGAGCTGATCCAACGGCAGGCGCCGCGCGAGCAGCGGCGTGCAGCGCCGCAGCGACTCTCCGATCTCGAGGTGGCGCCCGGTCTCGCGCCACAGGTCCAAGAGCAGCGGAGCGAAGCGCTCCATCCAGACCTCCGATTTTCCAGATTATATAACAGATTCGTCAGCGATTCCGCGCTGATTTTCCGTGTCCAGATCTGGGATATCGACCAATTCAACCCCCAAGCCCGGCCCTTGTGCGGGTTCCGTGCCCGGCACGGGCTTTGCTCGACGGGCGTGCGCGAATTTCGCGAAGGGAGTTGGAAAATGGTTCGGGGTTGGATGGCGCTGGGCGCCGTCGCGGGTCTGCTCGGCTCGGTGCTCGGGCTGGCTCATGGGGCTTCCGCGCAAGCGCAGTCCGCGAGTGACCGCGCCGCGCTCGAGCAGCGCGTGGACGAGCTCGAGCAGGAGCTGTCGCTGGTGAAGCGCAAGCTCGAAGTGAGTGACGAGACGCAGGCCAGCAAGGGCCCGCAGCCGGTGATTACCGCGGGCAGCGACGGCTTCACGCTGCGTTCGGCGGATTCGAGCTACGTGCTGAAGATACGCGGCTACACGCAGTTCGACACGCGCTTCTTCACGGACGCGCCGGCCAATCGCGCGCCCGGCCAGGACACCTTCTTCTTCCGGCGCATCCGGCCCCTGATCGAGGGCACGCTCGCCAACGTCGTCGACTTCCGGATCATGCCCGACTTCGCCGGCAGCACGCTGGTGGTGCAGGACGCCTGGGCGAACGTGCACTACATCCCGGAGGCGGCGCTCGAGTTCGGCAAGTTCAAGGGTCCGGTCGGCCTCGAGAGACTCCAGTCCGCGACCGCGATGTGGTTCGTGGAGCGCGCGCTCCCGACCCAGCTCGTGCCGAACCGCGACCTCGGCATCATGCTGAACGGAGTCATCGGCGAAGGCCTGTTCAGCTACCAGCTCGGCTGGATGAACGGCGCCGTCGACAACACCCAGACGGTGAACGGCGACGTCGACACCGGCGACGACAAGGACCTGCTGGCGCGCGTCTTCTTCCAGCCCTTCCAGGATTCCGGCATCGGTCCTCTCCAGGGCCTGGGCGTCGGCTTCGCCGCGACCTATGGCCACCAGGAGGGAGTCACCGGCTCGTACAAGACCTCGGGCCAGCAGACCTTCTTCGCGTTCCGCTCCAACGTCGTCGAGACCGGCGCGCGCTACCGCTACGCGCCGCAGGCGTACTGGTACTGGGGCCCGTTCGGCCTGCTGACCGAATACGTCTACAACTCGAGTCAGTACCGCCGGCCGGGCTTCAGCGACACCCGCGCGAACAACTCGGCCTGGCAGGTGGCCGTGGGCTGGGCGATCACGGGCGAGAACGAGTCGTACAAGGGACTCATTCCCAGCGTCAATTTCGACCCGTTCAAGGGCACGTGGGGCGCGTGGGAGGCGATCGCCCGGATCAGCGAGCTGAAGGTCGACGACTCGATCTTCGACGCCAACTTCGCCGATCCCACCGTCAGCGCCGAGGCCGCGAAGCTGTGGAGCCTGGGCATCAATTGGTATCTCAACCGCAACGTGAAGATCGCGGTCAACTACGACCGCACCACGTTCCGCAGCTACGCGAACAACCAGGACCGCCACGCCGAAGGCGTGCTGCTGGGCCGCTTCCAGCTCTCGTTCTAGGAGTCTCTATGCGCTCACTCAGTTCGTGCCTAGTCAGCCTGCTTCTCCTGGCCGCGTCCGGCGCGCGCGCCGACAGCGAGATCCTCAACGTCTCCTACGACCCGACGCGCGAGCTGTACGGCGACTACAACGCGCTCTTCGCCAAGCACTGGCAGGACACGCACCACGAGGCGGTCACCATCAACCAGTCGCATGGCGGCTCGGGCAAGCAGGCGCGCGCGGTGATCGACGGGCTCGAGGCCGACGTGGTCACGCTGGCGCTCGCGGGCGACGTGAACGCCTTGTTCGAGAAGGCCCAGCTCGTGCCGCGTGACTGGCAGTCACGGCTGCCCAACAACAGCTGCCCCTACACCTCGACGATCGTGTTCCTGGTGCGCAAGGGGAACCCCAAGGGCATCAAGGACTGGGACGACCTGGCCAAGCCCGGTGTCTCGGTGATCACGCCCAGCCCCAAGACGTCCGGCGGTGCGCGCTGGAACTATCTCGCGGCCTGGGGCTACGCGCAGCGCAAGTTCGGCGGCGACGAGGCCAAGACCCGCGCCTTCGTGTCGGCGATCTACAAGAACGCACCGGTGCTCGACGCCGGGGCGCGCGGCTCGACCACCACCTTCGTCGAGCGCGGCATCGGCGACGTGCTGATCGCCTGGGAGAACGAGGCGCTGCTCGCGATCGAGCAGCTGGGCAAGGGTCAGTTCGAGCTGGTCGCGCCCTCGGTCTCGATCCTGGCCGAGCCCCCGGTCACGGTGGTCGACGCGGTCGCGCGCCGGCACGGCACGAGCGCGCTGGCCGCGGAGTATCTCGCGTATCTCTACTCGCCCGAGGCGCAGGACTTGATCGGCAAGCACTACTACCGGCCGAGCGAGCCCGCGGCGGCCGCGAAGTACGCGAGCCAGTTTCCGAAGCTCGAGCTGCTGTCGATCGACAAGGACTTCGGCGGCTGGAAGAAGGCCCAGGCGACTCACTTCGCAGACGGCGGCGTGTTCGATCAGATCTACGTGCCCGGCCGCTAGCGGACCCGA
>Ga0335080_10007911_pt1 | contig 11058 bp, 10 predicted proteins | sample Lox_Sample_34_FD_206720 | JGI IMG/M metagenome (GOLD analysis project Ga0335080, IMG submission 206720) | Soil microbial communities from Loxahatchee National Wildlife Refuge, Florida, United States - Lox_Sample_3.4 | ecosystem: Environmental > Terrestrial > Soil > Wetlands | place: USA...
CCGTGATGACCTCGCCTTTGTGGGCCTTGACGGTGATCTCGCGCCGGCCGTCCATCGCGGGGTAGGCGACCGCCAGCACCGCCGGCGAGATGAGGGTGGCGTCGTCGATGAAGAGGACCCGTCCTTCCTGCATGGCGCGGATCAGGGGGCCGTAGATGAACTCGAAGGTGCCGTCGGGCTTTTGGGTGTACTCGCCGACCAGGTCGGCGGCGTTGGTGTCGCCGTCGCCGGCGACGGTGATCAGGTCGGGGAAGGCGGCCTCGATCAGCGAGGTCTTCCCGGTACCGGGCGGCCCGTACAGCAGGGCCGGCACCCCGGCTGCGCGGAGCCGGCGCAGGGCCTCGACATCGGGCATGTCAGCCAGCGACCTCGGCTGGTAGACCTGGCCGTTCGGGCGGGTGACCGGGCCGGCCGCAGCCGGCTTGGGGGTAAAGGCCGGCGTGGGGGCGGCCGAGGGTGCCGCCGCCGGCGCGGCGGGGGCGGCCGGCTCGGGGGCGGGGGCCGGCTTGGGCGGAAGGGGTGCCTTGGGCGCGATGGCGGCGGCTGCGGCGGCGGTGGCGGCGTTGGCCTGGTAGCGGATCGGCTTGCCGGGTACTAGGTCGGCCTCGCCACGGTCGGCGAGCGTGGTCAGCGCGTTGCCGACCGCGCCGGCCGACCTGGCCAGGGCCTTGGCGATCTCGCCTGTCTTGCAGGGACCGGGGTGGTCGGCGAGGTACTCGGCTACCTGGCGGCGCAGCTGGCCGTTGCCGAGCCGGCCCTTGGGGGCGGCGGCGGGGGCGGCGGGGGCGGTCATCGGGATTACCTCCGTAAAGGCGAGGCGGAATAGGGGCCGGCAGTGGCGTGCGCACGCTTTTCGCCATTACCCGGGATTTTAATTTGCCCGGGGGAATCCCCCCGGTATTTCCGGGTACACAACGACGCTATCTCGCCTTTTTCGGGGGAGTCAACGCCTTTTCGCCTCGAATCCGGGGAATTTCCGCGCCAATTCCGCGCAATTCGTCACGGACAGCTGCGGCCATCGATACCGTCCGCCACCGCGCCTTTTCCGGCGCGCCGGCCGCCTTTCCGCGCCCGCCGCCGGCCGTCTCGCGCGGCCCGCCTGCCTGGCCGTACGACCTCGCGGGCACCCTCAGGGGGAGGTCGGGGCAGGGAGGGGAGGTCGTTGGAGGACAGGTATATACATATACGGAGAGGGCTACCACAGGGAGAATAAATACACGTCATCATTTGCCTGGCGCGCCGATTACGATTGTTTTACGAGCTGTGCGCGTATAATAGTCTGGGAGTTCACGCGAAGGTTTATTCCGGGCACTGCCTGCGCATTCCCCGGGTCCGGGGGGTTCCGGTGTCGGCAGGTATACGTAAAGGAGTACGGAATAGCTGGCGGTGCGGAATGGCCGCCGGGCCCGGCTTACTCGCGCCGGGGCCTCGGCGGCAGGCGCGGTGACGCGCTGGCCGCGTGATGCGGCCTGCCGCCTGATCGCAGTGCCGGCACGCCCGGCGAGACCGCGCTGAAGATGCCGCCGGGTCCGCATCCGGCTGCGGTGCGCGGGATCGTCCGTGCCGCCCGTGGCCGCCGCCGGGCTGCGTGAAGCGTCCCTGCCTGCCGGTGCCCGTCTGCCATTCAGGGCGCAAGGCTGCCGGAATTCTGAAATGCCGGTTGCCGCAGCCGTCCGGGCGGTCGCGCTGCCCCGTGCGGGGCGGGATCGGTCCTGGGCGTGGTGACGTTAGCGTGGCTGCGCGCGGCGGGTCGAGCCATGTGCGGGCGGCGCACGTCCTCCGGCGGGGTCACCCTGTGCGCTGCCCGTGCTGCCCGTCACCGGGTCGCGGGCCGGGCACCGGACGCTGTTGCTGGCCGGGTCCGGGTCCAGCGGCGGCGAGCAGGGCGGCGGCGGCCTGCCTGGTCTGAGAGCTCGGCGCAATGCCGAGGTCAGTGAGTTTCGATTCCAGCAGGGCCAGCGTGCGGCGGACGGCCTCGGGGCGGCCCGCTGCGGCCTGCAGCCGCATGATCCGCACGTACAGGTACTCGTTGTAGGGGTCGTGGCCAAGGGCCGTCTCCAGCGCGGACAGGGCCTGGCCGGGGTCGGCCGGCTGGAGGATCTCCGCGATAGTGGTCCAGGCGTCCAGCGCGCGGCGGCGGGCGGTCTCGGCGTACGGCTCGGCCCACTCGTATCCCGTCCCCTCCGCCAGCTCGCCGCGGTACAGGTCGACGGCCTTGCGGCAGGCGGCCAGCCGGGCGTCGCCGCTTGCGTTGCGGGCTTCTTCCAGGGCCTCGCCGAATGCCTCCAGGTCGGTGCCGATCAGGGCGGGGTCGAGGCGGTATCGGCCGGAGGCGTTGAGGATCCACATCGGCGCGGGCAGGCCGGTCGCGGTGCGGAGCATCTCCCGGGCCTTGCGCAGCGCGAGGTTGCGCTGCCCGGCGGCGCGGCCGGGGTCGGCTTCGGGCCACAGGGCCTCGCTGATCGCCTCGCCGCTGGCGCCGTCCGGGTGGTGGACGGCCAGGAACGCCAGCAGCTCGCGGGCCTTGCGCATGCCGCCGCTGACTTCCTGCCCGGCGGCGGTGATCCGCAGCGGGCCGAGCAAGGTCAGCCGGACCGGGCGGTCCCCCGGCGGCGAGGCGCTGGGTTGCGGCTCTGCGGCTGCGGCGGCGTTCACAGGCGGGGTCGGCGCCGGGGCGGCCAGGCGGGCGGGGCGCGCCGGGGCCTCGGGGGCGGTGAGGTAGCGGATGCCCGCGGCGCGCTCTCTGTCCTGGGGGCGCTGCCCGTCGCCGGGGGTTCTGGCGGGCGGGCCGGGGCGGCTGGCCGGCGGGCTGCCGCCGGCCTCCTGCAGGACGTCGGCGATGGCCGCCGCCTCGGCGGCGCCGAGGGTGAACAGGCGAGTTCCGTCCAGGTCCGGGTTCGGCGGGGTGACGGTAGTGACCGTCCCGTCGGCTGCGACCTGGCAGGTCACCCCGGCGGGCCAGGCGCCGAGCAGGACCGCGGCGATGCCCGCCCGGCGGCCCGCGTCCAGGATCCCGGCCAGCCGGCGGGCCAAGCTCGGCTCGGTGACGGCGATCAGCGTGACACCCGGCCCTCTTGCGCCGGGCGCCGGGCCGGCGGACGCCGGGTCGTCGTCCGCGCCGTCCGCCCCGCTGGTGCGTGCCAGGGTGAGCTGGAGGCTTTCCAGTTCGCCGAGGGCTGCATCCAGCGTGCCGAAGACCGCCAGGCCGGGAATCGCGGCGGGCTCGGTGCCGGGCAGCAGCCGGGCGGCGTCGGCGGCGGGGATGATCGCGGCGGGCAGCCCGGTCTCGCCGGGCGGGGCCTGGGCGAGCAGGGCGGCGAGGATCGCGCGGGCTGCCGACTCGGCGCCGGGGCCCGCCAGGCCGAGGCCGCCGAGGGCCGCGATGTCGACGGCGGCCTCGGTGCCGTCGCCGCGGATGCCGAGCGGGATCGTGCCGGGCGGCAGCTCGCCCCGGGCGGGGTGCTCCGGCCCCGGCTGCGGCACGCTGCCAGGGTCGTTGCCCGGCGCGGCGGCGCTGTCGCCGTCCGTGTCCGGCCCGGGGCGGGCGTCGTACAGGTCGAGGTACGGGTCTGCGGCGTCCGGGTCCCCGGCCTCCGGCCCGTCGGCTGGCAGCGGCGGCCGGGCGGCGCGGCGCAGGGCGGTGATGACGTCGGGCAGCGGCGGCGTGTCCGGCTGGAGGGTGCTGGGCGGGCCAGGACGGGGGCGATAGCGGCGGCGCCGCTGGACAGCGGCCAGGGTGAGCGCGGCAGCGACCATGATCGCGACGGCGATCCCGATCAGGGCGCCGGACGGCAGCCGTACCGCGACCCGGGGCGGGTGCGCGGCGCGAGACGAGCTGCTGTCGCCAGCCGACGGTCCCGGGCTCGGGGCCGTCCGGGAAGGCCGCGCGCTCGGCTCGGCTGACCGGGAGGGCCGGGGGGACTGCTCCGGGGTCCGCCCGCCGCCGGGCGCGCTGGTCCCGGGGCTGCCCGGCTGCGAGGTGCCCGGGTGCGGGGCGGGGGCGTGCCCGGGGGCGGGCTGGGGAATCAGCAGCACCCAGCCGGGGAGGATCAGGTTGGGGTCGGTGAGGGCACGGCCGTCCGGCTGGGGTCTTCCCTTGTTGAGCTGGTAGATCTGGTGCCAGTCCTCGGGGTCGCCGAGGAACCGCCCGGCGATGTCCCACAGGTCGTCGTCTTCCCTGACCCGGTAGACCTTCGGCCTGGCCTGGGCCGTGCTGTCGCCGCTCGCGGCGCGGCCTGCCGTTTCGGAGGCTGCTGCCAGCTGGGCCGTGTGCCCTGGCACGAGCGGGGCTGAGACGGTGGTGGCGGAGGTGAGCGCGGCGTGCAGCGGCGGGGTGCTGCGCGTCCCGGCCCGCGGGACGTGCAGCGCGGTCATCATGGTCGCGCCGACCAGGGCTGCGGCCAGCGCCTGGACCGGCGCGATCGCGGGCAGCCTCGGCGCGGGCTGGCCCCGGGTCACCGCGATCAGCTCGATGACCAGCGAGAGCGCGAAGACGGCCCACAGCAGCCAGGCCGCGTCGGCCAGGAAGCGGATGATCGCATCGTCGGACAGCGGGCCCGCGAAGAACCGCTGGACCTGCTGCCATCCGGGCCAGCTGCGCGGCAGCGGCGACCCGGTCATCCTGGCCAGCCCGTAGGGCAGGCCGGCCAGCAGGCCCGCAGTCGCGGCGATCCCGGGGGCGGCGCGCAGCAGCCGCCACGCCAGCGTAAGCGCCCGGCTCACGGGATCGGCCCGTTGATGCCCCGCACGGGCACGGCGGTGGCGGTGGCGTGGACGGTGACCGCGTGCAGCCCGGCGGCGGACAGGAGCTGCATGGGCTGGACGATCGTCACCGTGACGGTGACCAGGCCGCCGGTGGCGGTCGCGGTGCCGGTCGCGCCGATGCCGGCGAGGTAAGTATCGGCGTCGGCGGCGGCCTGGGCGGGGTTGAGGACGAGGTCGCCGTTCTGCCGGTAGACGGCCAGGTTGACGGCCTGGGCTCCGGCGCGGGCGGCTTCCTGGGCCTCGCCGAGGGCGCGCTCGCGGGCCGACAGCGTCAGCCCGCCGTCCAGGACCAGGCCGATCATCAGGACCAGGGCGGCGGCCATGATGACGACGAACGCGGTGACCTGCCCGCTATCCCTGCCGGCCCGCCGGAACCGCCGCGCTTTCCTCACGCTGCACCGTCCGCGGAGGCCGGCCGCCCGGGGCTGGCGCTGAGGGGCGGCGCCGGGGGTTCAGGATTCCTGAACCCCAGAGCGTTACTGCGGTAGGTGTCGATCGGGGCGGTGAACGTGGACGTGATCGTCTCGGTGCCGGGGACGTGCAGCAGGCTAAGGTCCGACAGACGAACCGTGCACGTCACCTGGACGGTGACCTCACCGCCGGGGGTGAAGTGGCCGGTGTCCGGGGTGATGACGGCGGGGTCGCAGCTGACCGACTGCCCGGCCAGCGCCGCCCGCGCGACCTGGGTGGCCTGGGCGCTGGCGGCGGCGGGGGTGCGGGCCAAGGACGCGGCGCGGGCGGCCTGCTGGGCCGCGCTGTCGACGTCGAGCCGGGCCTGCACCAGGCGGCCGACGGCGACCGCGAACAGCAGCAGGAGGAACAGGAACGGGGTGACCAGCACCAGCTCGGCAGCTGCCGAGCCGCGCTCCCGGGACTGCAGCCGGCGGGCGTGCGGGCGGGCAGGGCAGGCCACTGCGGTCACCCTTGCGCGGTGGCCGGGACGAACCGCTCGACGGGCCCGCTCACGGTGACGGTGACCGGGAACGACAGGCCCGGCACGGGCAGAACCCGCTCCGCGGTCCCGGTGACCTCGACGGTGACATCCGCCGGCGTCATGGTGACGGAGACCTGCGGGCCGACTAGTACGCTGCTGCCGATTTGGCTGATGACCTGGGCTGCCCGCTGCTGGCCGCTGGCGGCGGTGCCGTCCTGGACGCGGGCGGCGGCCAGCGCCTCCTCGGCTGTGGCGTGCGCGATGCTCTCGGCGTGCTCCCAGATGGCGAACTGGATGACCAGCAGGATCAGCAGCATCAGCAGCGGCACCGCGATGACGATCTCGGCGCTGCCCGCTCCGCGGTCGCCGCCTGCCCGGCGGCGTTTCGCCCGCCCCGGACGGGAACCTGCCGGCCGGCGGACAGCGGGCGCCGGGGTTCTCATCCGAGGTTGAGGCCGTTGGCCTTGGCGATGACCTTGGCCACGATGATCGCGATGGCGGCGATGGCCAGCGCGACCAGCAGGGCGGTGACGACGACGGTCTCGGTGGTGTAGCCGACGTCGCGGGTGCGGCGCGCGGCGGCCAGCCGGGCGCGCAGCACGCCGGCGGCGGCTCGCAGCAGTTCTGGCAGGGCAGGCATTCGGCTGTCCCCATCTCCTTCTAGATGCCGTTGATGACGTGGACGATGGCGGGGTATCCGATCAGTGCCAGGAAGCCCGCGAACAGGACGACGAGCGGCAGGCTCATCCGCTCGGTGGCGGCCTGGGCGCCGGCCTCGGCCTCGGCGAGCTGCCGGGCGCGCATCGCGGCGGACTTGGCGGCCAGGCTGGCCCGGACCCTGGCGCCCTCGGTGCCGGCCAGGGTGATGGAGGCGGCCAGCTCGGTCAGCTCGGTGACGCCGAGCTCGGAGCCGAGCTGGCCGAGGGTCTGCCAGGGCGGCTGGCGGGTCAGCCGGGCGGTCTCCAGTGCCTGCCGGAGCTGGGCGAACGCAGGCCCCTGCCCGGTCGCGGCAGCGTAGGTGAGCGCCCCCTCGATTCCGGCGCCGCCGGCGATCGCGATCACGACCAGGTCCAGGAACGCGGCCAGGGCGTGCCGGGTGGCCGCGCGGCAGGCGGCGGCTTCCTGGCGGACGGCCAGCGCGGGAGCGGCGAACCCGGCGACCGCGAGCACGACCGCGCCGCCGGCCGGCAGCTGCCATCCCGTCGAGACCGCTCCGGCGGCCAGCAGCCCGGCCATCGCCGGGACGAGCAGCAGGCCGGCGACGGCGGCGGTGGCCTGCTCGGCCAGCAGCCGTTCCGGGGGCCGACCGAGGATGGCCAGGTCGGCGCGCAGGGTCTTGCCGGGCAGGCCGAGCCCGGCCAGCAGCGCCGCCGCCGGACGGCCGAGCCGCGCGGCCCAGCCCCCGGCGTCCAGCGTGATCACCGGGGCGGGCCGCTGGCGGGTCAGGAAGTCCAGGGCGTCGGCGAGGCTGGCCCGGCGGGGGGCGAGCCCGGCGGCGATGGCCAGCAGGCCGAGCCCGAACCCGGTTCCGGCGAGCAGCGCGGCGGTCACGGCCGTGTCCCGTCTGCGTCAGCCGGGGTTACGCCGGCGAGGTTGGTGAGGATGCGAGGGTCGCTACCCATGACCGAGATCCGGTGCAGCCACCAGAACCCGGCGGCGAAGCAGGCGCCGACGACGAGCAGCATCAGCTGCCCCGCCGGGGTGCCGTAGGGCTGCAGGAACGCCCTGCTCCAGGCCAGCAGCCCGATGACCAAGAGTATGGTCACGGCGATAATGATCCGGGCGGCGGTGCGGACCCGGGCTCGCCCGGCGGCCACCCGCATCCGCATAACAGCGTGCTGCCGGGCGGAGTCGGCCAGGCTGCCCAGCAGCTGGGCCAGGTCGCGGGCCTGCTGCTCGGCCGCCAGCAGCAGCGCGGCGACCACGAGGTCGGCGGTGGGGTCGGCGGTCTCGGCGGCGAAAGCGCGCAGCGCGGCGGGCAGCCGCTGCCCGCGGCGGATCCGGGCGGCCAGCAGCACCACGTGCTCGCGGATCGGCGCGGGGGCGACCGGCTCGGCGGCCAGGATGGCCTGCTCCAGCCCGGCCGCGGCGGAGATCGTGTCCCTGAGCATCTCGGTGAAGGTGGCGATCGCCTCGATCCGCTCCAGCGCCCTGGCATGCTGCCGGTCCGGTCCCAGCACTCGGGGCAGGAACCACGCCGCCAGCCCGGCCAGCACAGTCCCGGCCGGCCACCGTGTGACGGCGGCCACGACCGCCGCCGTGACCAGGGTCCCGGCGACGCGGGGCATGGTCGCCTCCTCCCGGACCCGGCCCGCCAGCTGGCTCAGGCGCGGGCTCGGCTCCGGCGTGCCGGACCGGCGCAGGCCGGCGACGATGAGGATGACGCCGAGCCCGGCCAGGGCGCCGAGGATCCCGGCTGTCGCGGCGCTCATGCCGCCTGCCACGTTCCGGGCCGGTAGCCGGCGGCGGCGAGCTCTTCCATGGTGGCGGCGCGGACCGGGACCGCCGGGACGGCGCGGCGGTCCGGGCCGGGTGCCCATACCTCGTTGCTGGCGACCTGCCGGCCGTCGGCGTCGGTGATCTCGCGGATGCTGGACACGCACCGCGCGCCGCTGGCGTCCCAGGCGAGCTGGATCACGAAGTGGATCGCCCCGGCGATCAGCAGCCCGGTGTCCTCCAGGGTCAGGTGCTCCGGGGACTGGGCGGCGTACGCGGCGAGCTTCAGCATCGCGCCGCGGGAGGAACTGGCGTGGATGGTGGTCATCGACCCGTCGTTGCCCTGCGACATGGCGTTCAGCATCGGGATGACCTCGGCCCCGCGGACCTCGCCCACCAGGACCCGGTCCGGCGTCATCCGCAGCGCCCACCGCACCAGCTCGGCCAGGGTGATCTCCCCTTCGCCCTCGGTGTTGGGCTCCCGGGACTGCATCGCGACGACGTCGGGGTGGGCGTCGGCGTCCCAGTCCAGGCACAGCTCCAGCGAGTCCTCGATGGTGATCAGCCGCTCGTGCGGGGGGATGGCGCTGGCCAGCGCCCGCAGCATGGTCGTCTTCCCGACCGCCGTGCCGCCGGAGATCAGCAGGTTCTTGCGGGCCTTCACCAGCGCCGCGAGGAACGCCGCCAGCGGCTCGTCGACGGTGCCGTTGCGGACCAGCTCGCGCAGCCCCGCACGCGACAGCCGGTCCCGCCGGATCGCCACGCACGGCCGCCCCGTCACCGCCTGCACCGCGAACAGCCGCCCGCCCCCCGGCAGCGGCACCGACACGCGCGGGGAGGACCTGTCAAACCGGCGCTCCTCGATCCCGCCCCGGGCGGCGATCGCGCGGATCAGGTCGGTCAGCTCCTCGTCGCTGGCCGCAACCGGCCCGACGCGCGAGCGGTAGCCGCCGGAGTACTGGACGAACACCTGGTCGCACCCGTTAGCGCTGACCGACTCGACCTGGGGGTCGTCCAGGTAGGGCTGGAAGCCGCCCAGGCCCCACAGGTCGGCGTAGATGCGGTCCGCGGCCTGCTGCTCTGCCGCCTGATCCAGCGGCGCCCGACCGCTGGTGAGGGCGGCCGCGGCCTCCTCTTCCAGCATCTCGCGGATCAGTGCCCGGCCCAGCCGTGAGCGGGCCGCGGCGGTGATGCCGCCGTCACGGCCGGCCTGCTGCGCCATCCGGTCGGCCACCAGGCCGCGCAGCCGCTGCACCAGGTCGCCGTCCGGTTCGCTGGCGGGCGGCGCGGGCCTGCCGTCAACCTCGGTCACCGACGCTCACCTCCGTCTCGTCACGGTCCTGCGGTCCGGCCGGGAGGGCCGGCGCGGCGGGCGGCTGTCCCGGGACCGCGTCCAGCGCCGCTGCGACGGCGGCGGCCTCCCGCAGCAGGGGCAGCCGCCGCGCCGGCCCGGGGTCGCCGGCGCGGCGGCACAGCTGCTCCACCGCCCGCGGGTCGCCCGGCAGGGTGGCCTGCACGGGGACGCCGAGGGTGGCGGCGATCTCGCCGGCCGGGTAGGACGGCTCACCGGGAGGCCGCCGCGGGTCGGCCGCCAGGATGAGGGCGATCCGCAGCCCGGCCTGCTCCAGTCCGCGGATCCGCGGCTCCAGGTGCGCCAGCTCGCTGACCCGCGGGCGGACCACCAGCAGCGTGAGTGCAGCGGCGGCGGCGACCGCGAGGGCCGGGGAACCCGGGTACAGGCGCCCGCAGTCAGCGAGCGTCGGCTCTGGCCCGGCGGCGAGTTCGTGCGGGAGTTTCGCGGCGGCCAGCGCGGTAACGCAGGCGGCGGCCTGCTCGGCCCCGGCCGGCGCGGTGACCAGGTGCGCTCCGCCGGCCAGCTCCCGCGCGTGCTGCCACGGCAGGCCGGCCTCGTGGCCGTGCCGGGCCGCCGCCGCAAGCCCGGCCAGGCCGGCATCGGCGGGCAGGCCCAGCCACAGGCCCAGGTCGCCGCCCGACGGGTCTGTCTCGACCAGCAGCCGGCGCTCTGCGGTCTTCCATGCGCTGGCCAGGGCCAGCGCGGTCGTGGTGACGCCGGGCGAGGATTTCACGGACGCCAGCGCGATCAGCGGCACCGTCCCTCACCCGCCCGCCGGGATCGTCGCCAAGGCGATCTGCCCGGCCGCGTTCGCGGCGGCGACCTGCGGCAGGGCGTCCGCCGACACCTGAAGCTCCACCACCGTCTCCCCGCTGCCGCTCGCCGCCGAGGCCGGGCTGACCGACAGCACCACTGCCTGCCCGACAGGCAGCGCGGCGCTGGCGCCGCCCGAACTGGCCGACGAGCTGGAGGTCGAGGACGACGGAGTGGCGAGCACATCGACGTCCTGCCCGGCGGCCAGATCGGGCGGGTACGCGCCTGGCTTGAGCGCGACGCCGAGCCGGACCTGGCCCTTGACCGGGGGCGGCGTCCCGATGTCGCTGCCGGTCAGCAGGCTGCCGGCGGGCATGCTGACCGCCGCCGTGCTCCCGGTCACCTCGGCCTGGCGGGACGCGGGGACCAGGGACACCGGCCCGGCCGCGCTGACCCGCACCGTCTCCAGGTCGGCGGAGGTGATCACCTGCCCGGCCGTCACCGGCTGGGCCAGGGCCAGGACCGGCTGGCGGTGCCCCGCCGCCAGCCATCCCTCGGCGAAGACCAGCGCGCAGACCACGACCAGCACCACGCCTCCCGCCGCGAGCGGCACGCTGCGCCGGCGCCCCCGGCGCGGCCCCTGCCCCGGAGGCTGGGCGCCGGCGCTGCGGCGGGAACGGGTCAAGACCGCCATCGTCAACCTCCGCTGGTGTTGAGGGCCTGCGACTCGGCGACCCGGAACTCCGCCGCCGCGACCGTCTGAAGCGGCGCGAGCACCCCGCCCGCCCCGCCGGGGCCGGCCCAGGTGATGTCCCAC
>Ga0335080_10007916_pt1 | contig 11057 bp, 8 predicted proteins | sample Lox_Sample_34_FD_206720 | JGI IMG/M metagenome (GOLD analysis project Ga0335080, IMG submission 206720) | Soil microbial communities from Loxahatchee National Wildlife Refuge, Florida, United States - Lox_Sample_3.4 | ecosystem: Environmental > Terrestrial > Soil > Wetlands | place: USA: Florida...
TAACAGACATAACTGTGAGCGTTGGTCAGGGCGTGGATGAGCTGGCGCACCTCGGCGGCGAAAGGGTGATGTTGCCCGTCGCGCGCTGCGTGCAGCCACTGGACCTGGCGTGTAGAGTGTGCTGCCGCAAGGGCGTGCAGCATCGCCAGGACAGGTGTCGCACCGATCCCCGCGCTGAGCAGTACGACCGGTCGCTCTCCCTGCTGCAACACAAAACTTCCGCGCGGCGAGCTGATGTCGAGGCGATCACCCGCTCGGAGACGCTGTTGCAGGTAGTTTCCGGCTGTCCCATTCGGCTCGATCTTCACGCTGATGCGATAACGCTCCGTTGAGGGTGGGCCGGAGAGAGAGTAGCTGCGAAAGAGCGCCGGGCCGCCGTCCGGCTGTTTCAGGCGCAGAACCACATATTGGCCGGGCAGAGCCAAAGGAAGCGGATGGCCGTCTTCGCTCTGCAGGGCAAATGAAAGAACGTCTGCGGACTCGCGGTCAATCGAGGTTACAAGGAACGGCAGAAATCCTTGCGAAGCGGGATGAGCCGCGGCGGCTGGGGCGAGCCCCGCGTTTCCCGTCTCAGCACCGCTTTGGCGGCTCTGCAGCAGCGCCTGAAATGAGCCTCGCCATCCAGCCGAAAGGGCACCGATTCGTAATGCACGCTCCAATTGATCGACTTCGTGATCAGGCAAATAGAGAAGAGCATTAATCTGTGCGACGGTCATGCGTTCCGCAGCCTCTCCCACTTTCACGAGTTCGTTGCCCGTAGCGACTTCGCCTTCACGCAGAACGCGGAAATAGAAGCCAGGACGTCCGCTGGATGTCAGCAAGGACGCCATCCGCGGCTCGTTCATCCGAATGCCGACGCGAAAGCATGTCACGCGAGGTTGGGTGACCTCGAAGAGTGCGGTGCCGACCTGAAAGCGATCGCCGATGCAAACGACTTCATCCGCCAGGCCTTCTATGGTGAAGTTCTCGCCGAACTGTCCATAGACGAAGTCGTTCCTCTTCAGTTGCTCCTGCCAATAACGATAGGACTCAATCTGGTAGACGAAGACGGCCCGATGTTCACCACCGTGCCCTGCCAAATCGCCTTGGCCGTCGCCATCGAGATTCAACCGCCCGACACGACAGCTACCCGTCACCGGATTCTTCCAGACGCCGGTGTACACGGTACGTCCCTTCCACGGAACGTCGCGTGGAAGTCCGACATTGACGGAAAGTAAGCGGGGCGGCATCACGCGAGTAACTTGCCTGCGAGCCAGTAATCAACGCTGAACTTTCCCGGCCCAGAGCAGATCAGCCAGATAAAGAACAACACGTACAGAACTTCGGGAAGATAGAGGAAATCATCGAGCCAGCGAAGAGGCGAAAGCCCTTTAGGCATGTTGGAAACGGCGCTGGTCAGGGTGGCGACAATCATATCGATCAACAGAGCCACGCAGGCGGGGCTCGAAAGGAACCCCACGGCCACCAAAGACCCGCAAACGAACTCGACACCCGAGACGAAATAGGCCATCGCGTGAGGGAACGGGATCTTTGCCTGTACGAGTGTGTCGTAAATGAGTTTGGTGCCGCCGGCGCCAAACAATTTGTTCGCTCCGGAGATCGCGAAGAACAGCCCGAGCGAGACGCGCACTAACAGGATGGCGAACTGCTCCCAATCGGTGCTGCCCGATAGCGCAAACTGGACCAACCACTTCCAATCCATCTGTGAGCCTCCGGCTTCGACCTCAGAATTATTTGTCTATTCGTTCGACCCACTGAGCGCGCGACGCAGGGGCCACAAAGGGATCGGCGAAGTACTGGGTCTCGCGCGCAACTTTGTCGCCCCGGAATTCCATGATGCTCACGGTGTAGGACGGCTTGCGGTCATAAGTCAGAATGAATTCGGTGACCCAAAGCTCGCCGCTGCCAATGACCCGCTGGACGGTAAACCGCTTTTTGTTTGGCTGGCTGGCGCGTTGATTCTGTATGTTTAGTCGACCGCGGGTTCGCTCGCCGGATTGCGGGTAGTCGAGCACGGCATCCTCGTGATAGATGAGGTGCTCCGATTCAAAATCGTTGGCGTCGGACGCAGCCCAGTGCTGATCCAGAGCCTTGCGGATGCGTTCCTCTCGCGTGGACGGTTCCCGCTGCGGCTTAAGTTCCATCTCTCTTCTCCTTCCGGAGTCTAGTTGCCGTGCGCAGTTGATTTGGCTTGGGGGATGAAGCCGGGCACGCCAGTGTTCACGACCGGGTTCAGCCGCTGTCTCGTCTGAATTCGATTGATCTCGTTGAACGCGTCTTCCGGAAGCGCAACGATATCTAGATTCTCCTTCGCCTGGGCTGCATTCTTTGGCGTCGTAAGTAATGCTGTGCCGCGCTGGACCGCCCACGCCAGCAATACCTGAGCGGGAGTCTTTCCTACGCGCGCGGCGATCGAGGAAATGACAGGATCCTGCAGTAGCCCCGGCCTCATCCCGTGACCCAATGGCGCAAAGGCCAAAAACACGATGCCCTTTTCCTTGCAGAACCCTAATAGCTCCGTTTCCGGTAGATAAGGGTGCGACTCAACCTGCACAACTGCGGGAGGGATTCTCGCAGAGCGGATGATTTCCGCGAGATGCTCCAAACCAACGTCGGAGAGACCGATGGCGCGGCACTTGCCTGCGTCCACGAGGCGTTCCATCGCTGCCCAGGTCTCGGGCAAAGTGACGCCATGGTCGTAGATGGTTTTGCCATTTTGGTCTCTCGGATCCTGATCATCGCCCGGTTGAAACGCAAAAGGTGTGTGCATCAGGTAAAGATCAGCGTAGTCGAGCCGAAGCTTTTCAAGACTCGCCTCAAAGGCAGGCTTGACTCGCTCTGGCCGATGGTTGTTGTTCCAGAGCTTCGTGGCAATAAAGAGATCGTCACGCCGCACGGCTCCGGTGTGCAGCACAGCGTCGATAGCTGTGCCTACAGCCTGTTCATTTCGATATCGCTCCGAGCAATCGAATTGACGAAAGCCGGCTTCCAGTGCGTCCGTGGTAGCGCGCAGCGTATCGGCAAGATCGGGGATCAAAGTGCCGAATCCCAGGGCAGGAATGCTTCGGCCGTTATTCATGGGGATTGTTCTAGAGCGAAGGTCTTCTTGTCCGGGCATTGCGCCTCCTCGCTATCGAGCCAAATCTTGCCGCCAAGTTGACGCGTAGGATTTGTTCCAGCAAATACGCTGGCTGGCGGTGGGGCGGCGGCCAGACTTACGCTGAGGGCTTAGATGTGCCCGCTGCAAGAGACGGTTACGTAAATCTTCGGCCATCCGGAGGCCGGATTCGATGGCAAACAGGCGCGAAAAGTCCGAAGGGATTCGAGGGTCCGCGAGTCGGAAGCGTGGCTAGGCGGTCCGGGCTTGAGTTTCCGGCCGGATATTGTAATTCACGCGGAAAAAATTATCGGGATCGAATTTCTTTTTGATGGCGGCGAGGCGCGTCAAGTTTGAACCGAATGCTCCCTGGATGACGTCGTCGGCTTCGATGTCGAGCGCAGATAGAAGGTGGGCGTTCTCCGAAAAGGGCCGCAAGAGTTCCTCGCCAGATCGGGCCCAGTCGCGGTGCGGGTTTGTCTGTGACAAGTCCGTCCACTGGGCAATAAAGAGGATGTCCCACGGCAAATCGCGATGCGGGAATGCCGTGGCCGTTTTTGCGACGCGGCCCGCGGCGCCGCCGTAATATTCCAGAACCACACACGAGAGCGGCGAGTGCAAGCTGTTGGCGTGCGCGACGATGGCGGAGATGGCCGCGTCGGACAATTCGCGTTGCAGGGTGGATTTCCAATAATTCTGATTGCCATCGGGAAATGATGGGGCCAGCATCGATTGCATCGCCGGGAGTGGTATCACCTGGATGCCGTCGACGATCGGATTGCGAAACTTGCGCAACGGCTGCAGGATGCGCTCGCCTTCGAGCGCTTCTCCGCAATAGCAAGCAATCACGCCAACCAGCGGAGAGCCGTCTGGACCGTGAAGCAAAACGGCGTAAGCGGTAAGTTCGTCCGGAGCGGACGCCATGAAATCACGGAAATGTCGGATGACATCGACGGCCATTGCTCGCGGATACAGGAGCGGGCCGCCCAGGACGGTCGCCACAGGATGGGCTTGGAACTCGAAAGACGTGACAACGCCAAAATTGCCGCCGCCGCCACGAATCGCCCAGAACAGATCGCTATTTTCAGACGCACTGGCGGTGATCACTTTGCCGCCGGCTGTGACGATCTGCGCGGAAAGCAAATTATCGATTGTCATCCCGTATTTGCGGATCAACCAGCCAACACCGCCGCCGAGCGTCAAGCCACCGATTCCAGTCTTGGGCACGATGCCGCATGGAATAGCAAGCCCGAAAACATGAGTTTCCCGGTCAACGTCGCCAAGAGTCGCTCCGCCTTGTACACGAACTCTTCGCGCCGCGGGATCGACGAAAACGGAGCGCATTCGGGAGAGATCGATGACCAGGCCGTCGTCGCAAAGCGCACGGCCGCCTACGTTGTGTCCGCCACCGCGAATGGCAGTCAGCAGATGGTTTTCCCGTCCCAATGCGAGCGCGGCAATCACGTCCGCGATGCCAGAACATCGCGCGATCACTCTGGGGCGTTTATCGATACTGGCGTTCCAGATCTGGCGAGCCGCGTGGTAGCCGGCATCGGCAGGCTCGAACACCTGACCTGCGAACGAGGAGCGGAAAGACTTGACGTCGGTGGCAGGCATAATTAGCAGCGGATTCTACTCCAATATCCTGGAATTGTCGTTAGCACACAGAACGAAGCTAAGAGCCGACAATCGAGAGCCAACAAGCACTGATCACCGGAGAAAGAAACCAACAACGAAGAGAAGACCCACCCTTTCGCAAAAAGCGCGAAAGGATGGGCACCCGGCTGTCGGTTTTCATTAGAACGAGAACTTCGCGCCGAGCTGGATGATTCTTGGGGCGGCGGCGCTGACGACGTGTCCGAATAACGGGCTGCTGATGTTTCCATTGACCGCGGCGGGGCCGTAGAATTGCGCGTGATTGAAGGCGTTGAACGCTTCGAATCGGAACTGCAACGACTTTGACTCTTTCAGCCGCACATCTTTGAGCAGCGCCAAGTCGAGGTTGTCGATGCCGGGCCCACCAAAGAAGCGCCGCGATGCGGCTCCACGTTGTCCCAACTCCGGCAAGCCGAAGAGCGACGTGTTGAATTCCGCCTTGCCATTCCGCGGATTTGTGTTGATCTGCAGATCGCCAGGAACGAAATTCGGCGTGTCGACGCCATTGTTATTGATGCCGTTCGGAATGCTGCCGAGCAAGGAGGTGTCGTTGTTGTTGTACAGCGTCACTGGCAAGCCGCTTGCGAATCGCACCAGTCCCGACAACTGCCAGCCTTGTGTGGCCCGGTTGCTCGCGCGGAACAGTTGCGCGAAGGGCAGGTTCCAGCGGAAGCTCCCCACCACGCTATGCCGCATGTCGAACGCAGACAATCCGCGGTTGAGGTGGCTGTCCGTCGGGTAGATCTCTTCGGCAAGACTGGAAGACTGGTCGATGGATTTGCTGTAGGTGTAGCCCGCCAGAAGCTCCAGCTGCCGGCCGGTGTGCCGCAGGCTCAGTTCGAAGGCGTTGTAATTGGAATTGGCGATGGTCTTCTGGTAAGTGACCGCAGCAAATTGCGAGCTGAACGGTCCACGCGTGCCGCTGATGGTTTGGCCTGCCGCTGTAGTGTAGGTATTGCTCTCGCCAAAAGGACCGCAAGTTGGGGTGCCCGTCAGTACACCGCCAGCCTGGCTCAGGCTTAAGCAGAGCGCCGGATCGCCGGGATTTGCAGGCGTTAGCACGAGCAGGTGGTGTCCCTGCGTGCCAACGTAGCTCAGGCTCAGTACAGTCTTGGCAGAAATTTCTCGCTCCAGCGACAACATAAAGTTCTCGGCATAGGGCGGCACGTTGCCTTTGTAGAACGAGGGCACTCCGGTAATCGGCAGGAATTGTGACCAGTTTACGGAGGAATCGGGGTTGCTTGGGGAGGCTCCCAGCGGCGGCAGAGCCAGGGGGAAACGTTGACCATTGTCCTGACCGCTGGCTGCGGTCACAAATGGCGTGGGAAAGAGCGGCGGTGCGTAGCTGTTGAAGTCGTATCCGTACGGAGGATTCGCCGTCATGATGCTGGCCGACAGGCCTTCGAACGCGGTAAAAAACATTCCGTAGCCGGCACGTATGCTCGATTTGCCCGGCTCGCCGAAGATTTTGCGCAACGCCGCATTCTGAAATTTTGGCGAATAGGAAACGCCGATGCGTGGCGCGAATTTGTTGTAGCGAGTGGGCGCTAATGTTCTGGCGATACCGCGATCGCCCGGAAATACCAGTCCCGCGGGCGCTTCTGGATATACCTGCGACTGTTGTCCCAGCGAAAGTGTCTGCAATTGGTTGTACTTCTCATACCACGGGGGAAGGACATCCCAGCGCAATCCGTAGCTGAGCGTCAGGTTCGGGCGGAATTGCCAGGTGTCTTGCCCGAACAGGCCCACGTAGTGATTCCGGTAGTAAAACGCCCGTGCTTCCGCCTGGTTGTAATTGCTGGCAACTCCCAGGAGGAAATCCGCGAAGTCCAGGCCTGTTTCCGAGCCCGTGAATAGAAACGACCCGTTATCGACGGTGTTGGCGTTCACGTTGATTTGATCGAAGTGCACTTCCGCGCCGATCTTCAGAGTGTGCTTGCCAACGACCTTGGAGAAGTTGTCGATCCATTGAAACGTATTGTTCGCCTGCTTTAGGCCGGTGATATCCACGCCAAAGGTCAAGTCGTTCAGTGAGACGTTTTCGACTCCTTCAATTTCCGGCGCCAACGCGTGGATTCCGGGCTGTCCGTTTGCATCCACAAAGCCTTGCGAAACCAGGCTGGGCCCGACGCCGCCCACCGGCTGGCCCACGTTGTTGAAGTCGCGCATGTAGCTGAAATGGAATTCGTTCACCATGCTCGCTCCGATGGTTTTTGTGGCCCCCAGGCTCACGAGCTGCGCCCGGCCGGTTGTCAGGGCGTTGAACCCGGGCACGCTGGCTCCCCCTTGCGCTGTCGGGTAGGGGTTGTCCAGCGAGTAGTTGTCGACGAAGTAGTACGCGAAGAGCGCCGCCCATCGAGTGTTGGCATCCATCCGCATTGCGCTCTTTTCGTCGTGGACGGTTTGCTGGTACGCCGCAGTGGAAAATGTCGCACCGCCGTCATTCGGCGCCGGAATGTATTGCAGCAGATTCTGAGATGGTAAAGACCAGGCGGACCGCGGCAGTTGCGCATTCGGCAAAACGCATTGCGAAGAGCTGACGCATCCCGGCGTGTAATACGGTTCGCCCTGAACTACCGGATAGCCGAGCATCTGGGACAATTGCTGCGCCCAGTAGTCTCCGTGCACCGTGCCGGTCAATGCGCTGGCTACGCTAGACAAATCACCGGAGCGTTCGCTGAGGCTCGGAACGGAGATTCGGCCGGTGTCGACACCCTCGGTCGAGCGGGTTCCCTGGTAATCGGCAAAAAAGAAGAGCTTCTCTCTCCCGAGGGGTCCGCCGAGCGTTGCGCCATACTGGTTTCGCAGGAATGCAGCGCGGCTGCTCGAAAAATAGTTCTTGGCGTCAAAGGCAGTGTTTCTCGCAAACTCAAACGCGCTGCCATGGAATTCGTCCTGGCCGGACTTGGTGGTGACCAGAATTTGCCCGCCGCTGTAATTGCCGTATTCCGCATCGAAGTTGTTTGTCAGAATGCGAAATTCGGCGATGGAATCCAGATTCGGCACGATCGCGGTTCCCATGCCCACATCTTCCTCCGCGTCGCTTCCGTTAATCCGGAAACCGTTCGAGGTTTCCCGCTGCCCGCTCACCGACATGTTTCCGGGATTCAGGTCGCCGGATGGCGGCGTGCTTGTCACTCCGCTCATCACCACCGCATTCGGCTGCTGTGAACTGATCGGCACGACGCCTGATTGCAGAGCCAACAGGTCCGTGAAGCTGCGGCCGTTCAGGGGGACACCGGTGATCTCGGCGCCGGTGACCACTTCTCCCATCTGCGCGCTGGCGGTCTCCACTTGGCCGCCATCTTCCACCACCATCACCGCGTCGGCATGCTCGCTGATTTGCAGCGTGACGTCGACTTTCAAGGCCGCTCCGATATCGATCACAAGTCCATTCGCGGTATAAGGCCGGAATCCCTCCTGGCGTACTTCGATCGAGTATCGGCCCACCGGCAAAAAAGTCAGCGCGTAAAAGCCTTCGTCATTTGTCTCGACACTCCGCTCCACATTGGTATCCACGTCTCGCGCCACAACTGTTGCTTTGAGCATCGCGGCGCCGCTTCCGTCCGTAACGGTCCCTGAAATGCTCCCGCTGGTGGTAGCAGACGCACGAAGAATGAAAAGAAGGGTGATAAGCAGCAGGAGGAGTAGTTTTCGGCCCATGAGGATGTCCTAGAGGCGGCAATTGTTGCAACCAACTTGCAACTAGACATGAAGCAAGCAGATCGAGGGCCAATTCAGTCCTACTCTATAGTATTCATTCTAAATAAGTTACTTTACATCTAGGCATTCATTCTTTGTTCGGCTTGCGTAATACGCCCCACTTTGTCGGCTTTCCACACAACCGACCCCTGTGTCCGGGGAACTCTCGCTGATGGAATCTGAGACTTGTTCAATCAGCGCTACCCGCTCCCTTGGCGGCGGCGAGGCCCAGCCAGGACTCGAAACGCGTCGGGGCGAGCTGTGCGTCATCACCCGGCACGAGCGTCGTATCGCTCACGGCAATGCCGTAGTAGCGGGCGTTCGGATCAGCGACAACTTCGCGTGGATCATTCCATACGGTCAGAGCTCGCCGTACGAGGTCATCAAGTCGAAACTTCTGTGGCCCACCTATTTCAATCGCGCCATTCACGGGCGAACCCACAGCGATGCGGCCGACCCCGCTGGCGACATCGTCAGCCGTTATCGGCTGGATGAGGGCGGGTGGCAGGTGCACCTTGCCGTCAACCGTGGAGAAGTCGGCGATGCCCTTGATGAATTCGAAGAACTGCGTAGCGCGAACAATCGAATAGGGGACGGAAGAACTCTTGATCAAGTCCTCCTGAGCAATTTTTGCGCGAAAGTAGCCGCTTTCGAGCATGCGGTCGGATCCAACGACAGACAACGCGACGTGATGGCGGACACCGGCGGCCGTCTCGTAAGAAAGCAGATTCCTGGTTGCCGTCTCGAAGAAATTCATGACTGCCGCATCTTCCCACGATGGAGCATTTGAGACATCAACGACTACGGAAGCACCCTTCATCGCCTCGGACAGTCCTTCGCCGGTGACAGAATTGACACCGGAATTGGGCGACCCGGCTATGACTTCATGCCCAAGTTCACGCAACTTGGGGACGAGCTTCGATCCGATGAGTCCACTGCCACCGATGACTAAGATTTTCATGATCGTCTCCTGGATTTGCGGGGGTCTGTGAGGCCGAGCTCCGCGAGCTGGAGGGCGGGAGATTTGCAGCAGGATGACCAGGTCTCAACACAATGCTGTTACCACAATGATTTTGCAGCGGCAATAGAGATAATTTGCGCCAGATTCGCCTGGGTGTTCCTGATCTCTGATTCCAAATCCTTTATTTTCGTCATAGCACAAACTGCCGCGCATACACTCCGGTCCTTCGGTTCCAGGCGCATTCGGGGCTAAGGAGGTGTGAGGCGGTACCTAGACTTCCGGCGGCAGAGTGCTATACTCCCGGCCAGAAAGCCTACCTGCCGCTGCAGAGCAGGTACCGGGGACCGGTTCCAACGGGAGGTTGTCATGGATGAATTGGAATCTGCGTTTACGGGACCACTTCTGTATCTTCTGATTGGCTGGGGAGTTGTGACCGCCGTTTTTCTGGTGCTAATTGCCTGGAGAAGCGTGCTGAGCAGCCATGAGGACGATCAGATCTTTCTGGACGCCGCACAAGAGCACATGGCAAGGGAGCAACGCGAGTTAGTATCGAAGATTCAAATGCTGTCGCGGCCGATACTAACGAGCGGGATCTGCTCCGGAGCATTGCTGCTGTTAATTGCGGGAATTTTCGTCTATCACGGATTGAAGAACTTCTGAGCTGGCTGGCCACCCACCGGTCATCCGGGGAAATCAAGGCTTCGGTGGCGCGGAGGGTGCCGGTTGCTGCGGGTCGGCATTCGCGGGGGCGGCGGGTGTTGTCGGCTGCACCAGCGAAGTGTGGTTGTGAACGATCACCCAAGCATCGTTGCGCTTCTCGAGAACCAGCGTCGTCTGGCCCACGGATGAAGTTTGTGTGCCGTCAACGACTCCGCTGAATTCCCATTGATAACAAGCCCAAGCAAAATTTCCGCTCGGGGCAATCCGAATGAGCGTATTGCTGCGCTCCATGCGCACCTGCTGAATGCGCGCACGCTGCATTTGGTAAGAGGCCGCGTAGTTCGCCCAGCCCATTACCGGCGGGCCCCAAACTCCCGAGACCACGGAAACATCGTCCGCGGTGGTGGCGTGAAGTTTTTCGACGTCGCCCACCTGCCAGGCGCCCAGCATCTGGCCGATAACGTTGTCGATTTTCGCCTGATCGGGAAGCGAGACCACATCGCTGGCGGGCTGTGCGGCGGGCGCGTCGTCCTTTTTCTTTTTCTTCTGGGCCAAGGCGGTTCCGGCCAGGCACAAAATTAAGAACAAAAAAAATGACAGACGAGCCAAGTGCTTCAAGAACTTTTCGATACTTGGCGAATCTTGCTTGCTAGTCATACTCAATGCGCTCCTGCGCGAAGATGAGGCCACGGTTCGACACGAACGAGGATAGCGCAGTGAGCCGGGTTCGGCGGAAGCGTATGAGGAAAGGTTGTTCAGTTGTTTATCGGGTCACGTTTTGTAGGGGCCGCCTTCTGAGGCGGTCCGCTGCTTCTTGAACTGCCCGGCCGTTTCCAGGTGGGCTGAAATGCCGCGTTGCTCCAGACGGACGGCATTTCCATGTCACTGAACGAGCCACTATACGGATACTTCCGGGCTGATGGAACCAATCCAGCACGCACTGGATTCAGCCAAATATACCAGGTGACGGCTTCCACAGTT
>Ga0335080_10007917_pt1 | contig 11057 bp, 6 predicted proteins | sample Lox_Sample_34_FD_206720 | JGI IMG/M metagenome (GOLD analysis project Ga0335080, IMG submission 206720) | Soil microbial communities from Loxahatchee National Wildlife Refuge, Florida, United States - Lox_Sample_3.4 | ecosystem: Environmental > Terrestrial > Soil > Wetlands | place: USA: Florida...
CGATCCCGAGCCCGCCATCGTCGCTGCTCCTACTCGCAGTGTGTGGCCCCGTTATTTGATGGGAGCAGGCGCCCTGTGTATTGCGCTGATCCTCGCCGCGGTCCTGTTGCACACGCTGATGGGATTCCGTGGCGTCACTCCCGCGCAAGCCATGGTCGAGCACACCCGCCCGCTCCTATCCATCTCCGACACATCCACACCGTCATTTTCCCCGGACGGAAATTCCATCGCCTTCTATCGCCAGCACTCTGCGGAAGGAGACGGCGGCATCTATGCTGGACCGGTCGGCGGCGATCACCCTTTGAAGCTCACCAGTAACGACCGCGATTCTTGTCCCGTCTGGTCACCCGACGGACGCCTCATCGCCTTCACGCGCAACGTTGCCAACGATACTTTCACCATCCACATCATTTCCGCGGACGGCGGTGTCCAGGAAAAACGGGACGCCGAGAAAAAAGTCGAGACCCAGTCGGCCTCGCTCACCCTGACTTCCTCCGCGTCCGCCGATCGCGAACTCTCCACTGGTGGCGTGAAACTCACCCATCCCGAAATCGATTGGTCTCCCGACGGCAAGCAGATCGCCTTCGCTGGCAGTTCGGGTATTTACGTCCTCTCGCTTGCCGACTCCACCGTCCGCAGCATGACGCAGTCTCCACCCATGTCGTTCGACTGGGGACCATCTTTCTCTCCCGACGGCAGCAGCATCCTGTTCGTTCGCTCGCGACAAGTCGCCGCTGACGAACTCTGGTCGATCCCGGTCGCCGGTGGCGCGCCCGAGCACATCTTCACCGAGCGCGGCAAGTTGGCCAGCACTCCACAGTGGTCTTATGACGGGCGCTCCATCATCTTCTCCTCCAACCGCACCGGGCATCCCGCGCTGTGGCGCGTTCAACTCGATTCGCCCAACGAAGCCGCGCAGATCCCGGAATCCGGTTCGCCCGCCTGGGATCCCGCCGTCTCCCGCCGCGGATATCGCCTCGCCTACGAGCGTCTTCTCCGCAGCCTTAGCATCTGGCAGATCGATCTCACCAGCGACGACAAGCGTCCGTATCTCTCTGTTTCGTCGACCAGTGACACCGATCAGGGTCCCGGGCCCCAGTTTTCTCCTGACGGAAACAAGCTCGCCTACATGTCGGATCGCGGCGGCACCATGGAGATCTGGATCGCCAATCGTGACGGCAGCAATGCTTTTCAACTCACCGCCGTCGGTGGCGCCGGAACACCGCGCTGGTCGCCCGACAGCCAGGCGGTCGCCTTCGACGTTCTCGGCCAAGGCGGAGAAAAGATTGTCACCATGAACCTCCACGGCGGCGCTCCGCAGACCATCGCCGAGGGCATTGTCCCTAGTTGGTCCCACGACGGCAAATGGATCTACTTCGTCTCCGCTCGCAGTGGAAACTGGCAGGTCTACAAGGTTCCCGCACACGGTGGCGACGCGATCCAAATCACGCAACACGGCGGACATGCAGCTCTCGAATCATTCGACGGCAAATATCTCTACTACGCGAAGAACGCCAACCCTGAGCCCGAAATCTGGCGCGTCCCCGTCAACGGCGGTGAAGAAATTCCCATCGCGCTCGTCCATCCCGGAACCTGGGCCAGCTTTCAAGTCACGGAAAAGGGCATCCTCTTCGTCGGTCCATCGATCGGACATCAAGCCGTTCTCAATTTCTACGACTTCGCCCAGAGCCGCACCACTTCCGTCACAGTCTTAAATCGCACTCCGTTCTGGCTGGGCGCCACTCCCGACGGCAAAACCGTCGCTTTCGACCAGCCCGGCCAGGAACAATCCCAAGCCATGCTGGTAGAAAACTTCCGCTAAGAAATCTGTAGAAACCAATACCCAGCCTCAAAGCGGCGAAACGTGAAGCCCGGCCCGGAAGTGCGGGGAACGTTCATGAGATTGGCGCGAGTCCCGCCACATACGTCACTCAGATTGTTCCAGAACACCAGAACGGGAAATGTAACCGGAATCAAACATCCTTTTTGCAACTCCCTGACAACGTCTTGCCCCCAACACCGGACCATTGTTCCTGAGCAGACGCAACGCTCGGGGCTCCATGGCTGATCACACAGAATATTTTTGGGTTGTCCTCTGTAAGAATCACCGCTTCCATCGCCGCCAGAATCTCTACTTCGGACACTCCATCCCGCTCGCTGAAACCGACGCGATCCTGCCTCCTCCTCCGGTGTACGAAAACCTGAGCGTGCGTTGCGACGACTGCGGCCAGGAATACTCCTACGGGCCGCGCGAGATTCTGCGCGCCGAATTCGACCCCCCGCACGACTTCAAACCCCATCCCCTGTTCGCGAGAACAGAGAAGGCCACGAAGGCTTCCTCCTTGGCGATAGGTAACAGCGACGCCGCCGGCACGATCGGCCAATAACCTTCGCACCAGGTCGCGATCACCGCATGAAGAACTATGCGGTTGCGCCACTCTTCCCGCGATTTGCGCAGGAGGGTGGGCAGTCCCGGCTGCGGCTAGCGAAGCTTCCCGAAAATAGCGGTCTGGCGGGTGCTCTATTGCACGTTCAGCGTCAACAGTGGGAAGACGCTCTGCGTATCCTTGCTGTTATTTGCGTCCGTGGCCGTTACTCCGATGTTGTAATTTCCTACCGCGGTGCAAGAGGAGCATCCGCCGCCACCGCCTCCTCCACCTCCGCCTCCACTGCCACCGGCGCCGCAAGAGGTAAGCATCAGAGCCGCGATCAAGAGCAGCCCCATACCGGACAGATGTCGCCGCCGCGCGCCAAAATTACCCAAGCACAAACCGAACAACGAGATTGCCGCAACCGGCAGCCACGCCGCGCTTTGATTCATGAACGCTTTCCGGCGCACCGCTGACTGAGCCTGCCCCACCGTTGTCACGGTAAGAGTAGCCGTTCCTGACCCTCCGGAGATGGAACTTTTGTCGAAAGAGCAGGTCGGCGCGGGCGTTTGCGGAGGAGACTGAACACCAGTCACGCTACATGCTAGGTTCACCATGTCGGTAAATCCCTCTGCTGCTGTAATTGTGACCGTGGAAGTCGCCGATTGGCCTAAATTTACCATCTGTGGATTCAGTTGCTCTGCGGCAACTCCAAACGCCACATTCAGCAGCACGCTCACCGAGCCATCGTTGCAACCGGCACACTCATTCGCAATAACCAGGTCCAGACGCCCATCTCCGTTCGCGTCTGCAACCGACGCCATGTAGGAGCCCGCACCGCCCGCCGGATAAGTCTGCGGAACCTGAAGGGTTCCATCTCCGTTGCCCAGCATCAGGTCGACGGATCCAGCGGCGCAAGAGGAATCTGCGGGATCTGCGCAGTAGTTCACGGCGACAACGTCCGGGTGGCCGTCGCCGTCGACGTCCCCGATGTCCACCCAACTCGTTGTGGTTCCGCTGGCGGTATAGATCACCGCATCTTGAAAAGTGCCGTCGCCCTGGTTGAGCAGTACCGCTACGCCCCCGTTGGTGGTACTGGTGCAAGTCGTCGGAGTGACGCACTGATTCGCCACCGCAATATCCAGCTTCCCGTCTCCGTTCAAATCGCCCAGAGCAACCGAATACGCGGGTTGCCCGCCCGTGAGATACTGCTGCGCCGATTGGAATGTCCCGTCCCCGACGCCGAGGAATACGCTGACGGGAGAAGAGTTGTCCTTGCAACTGCCGTAGACCCGGCACTGATCGACCTCTACAAGATCCGGCTTTCCATCGCCATTCACATCGCCCACCGCAACCGCCTGCCCACTGTATCCGGTTGAGTTGTAGGGAACTGCCGTTTGAAATGTCCCGTCGCCCTTGTTGAGCAGCACGCCGACCACTCCCGTGCCGATCGAACTCGTGCAGTTCGAGAGCGTGCAACGGTTGACCACGGCCAAATCCGGTTTGCCGTCGCCATCGAGGTCGGCAGCGACCACGTTGAAAGCGGAAGCTCCGCCCGAGCCGTTGACGGTCGCCGTCTTGAATGTTCCGTCGCCATTGCCCAGCAGAATGCTCACTGCGCCGGGGGAGGAGGAAGAGCAATCCGTCGAGGACAGGCAGAAACTGGCCACAGCGATATCGGGTTTGCCGTCGCCGTTGAAGTCGCCGACCGCCACACCCCGCCCCTCGAACGCGCCCGTGGGGTATATCACAGCGGTCTGAAAGGTTCCGTCGCCGTTGCCCAGCAGGACGCCCACTTCGCCGCCAGTATTGCTTTTGCAGCCCGAGTCGGCGGTCTGGCAGCGGTCCGCCACAATCAAATCGGGATTACCGTCGCCATTTACGTCGGCAACTGCCACCGACCGCGCTCCATAACCGCCCGAGTCATAAGACACCGCGGCGGAAGGGAAGATCGATGTCGCCGTCATCCCGCGCGCATAGAAACCCGAGGCACGCGAACTCGTGGAGTGACCAGCCCGCGTCGTACGAGGCGACGCCTGAGCCGCGTGGTTATCTACACCTGCCGGTGCCAACAGGGATGCACCGGCTCCCAGCAACAGAGCCAAGCAAGCATGCTTCATAAGCACGTCCGCAAAAGGTGAATTGTCGATGAACCCGAGCTCGTCTGGACAGCTGCACTGCGGGGGACGCAGTCGAGGCGCGCCATTGTGCCATTCCCGCCCGGCAAGGTCAACAGAAACTTCAGGGCAACCGCCACCCCGGTTGCGCCACCCTTTCACCTCTCTTGCAGGACGGTGGGCATTCCGCCCCGGCCGGGTACCGCACCCCCCTCGCGCTTTTCCAAGGTCGTAAACCACGCAACTCGGCGATCCTTTACGCTCCGCGCGCCCCCGTGATATCCTCATAAACGTCACAATGACAATCGATTAAGAACAGGAGCACATCAGGTTAGTGCTAGCCAGAGAGCAAAAGAAATCCCTCATTGACCGCTACGGTACGCATTCGAGCGACACCGGCAGTCCGGAAGTCCAGATCGCTTTGTTGAGCGAACGCATCGGCCAGTTGACGGAGCACTTCAAGACGCACCAGAAAGACCACGGCTCGCGCCGCGGACTTCTCATGCTGGTCAGCAAGCGGCGTCGCTTGCTCGACTACCTCAAGAAATACGATACCGAGCGCTACAAGTCCGTCATCGGAAAGCTCGGCATCCGTAAGTAAATCGGGGTGGCCCATCCTTTCGCGCACCTGGCGAAAGGGTGGGGAACACACACACATCCGAATTTCTGAGAATCCGTCCATTGACTGGCGGTATAGCATCGAGGAACTTTCCACCCGTGCGTCTTTCAAGCGCCACGAATCCATCTAGGAGCATCCACGTGGGGGTGCCCCATTCCCCTTTCGCATTTTGTGCGAAAGAGGGTGGGGACTTTGACTTTCTCTCTACCCACTTGGCTCATCGCTCACAGCCCATCGCTGATCTCTCCGGCACACCCGCTCGAAGCTCCGAAGGAAAATCATGAAACCAGAAGCAACTACAGTCACCGTCGACCTCGCTGGCGGCAAGCAAATCTCATTTGAAACCGGCAAGCTGGCCAAACAGGCTCACGGAGCCTGCGTCGTTCGCCTCGGCGAAAACGTCGTCCTCGCCACCGCCGTAGCCAATCCCGAACCGCGCGAGGGCATCGACTTCTTCCCCCTCACCGTGGATTACCGCGAATACACCTACGCCGGCGGACGTTTCCCCGGCGGCTTCATCAAGCGCGAAGGCCGGATGAGCGAGCGCGAAGTCCTCACCAGCCGGCAGATCGATCGCCCCGTCCGCCCGCTCTTCGCCGACGGATTCCGCAACGAGACGCAGGTCATCGCCTTCGTGCTTTCCGCCGATAGCGAAAACGATCCCGATGTTTGCGGCATCAACGCCGCTTCTGCCGCCCTTACCATTTCCGACATTCCGTTCCTCGGCCCCATCGGCGCCGTGCGCGTGGGCCTGGTCAATGGACAGTTCCTGGTCAATCCCACCTACAACGAGATGCGCGAGAGCCTGGTCAACATCATGGTCGTCGGCACCGCCGAAGGCATCGTGATGATCGAGTCGGGCGCCAAGGAAGTGAAGGAAGAGACAGTCGTCGACGCCATCGAATTCGGCCACACCGAAATTAAGAAGATTTGCGCCGCTATCAACGATCTGCGCGCCAAGGTGGGCAAGCCGAAACGCAAAGTCGAGCCGCCCGTGTTCGATCAGGCCTACTACGACAGCTTGCAGAAGAAAGTCGGAGCGGAACTGGCCGATGCGCTCGATACCAAGAAACACCCCAAGGCCGAAAGCTACACGCTGGTCAAAGACATCAAAAAGAAATTGGCCGCGGAGTTACCGAAGACGGGAAGCGAAAAAGAGGAAGAAGAGGCAAAGCGTAAGCTCGATCATTATTATGAGACGCTCCGCGAGCGCATTTTCCGCGAGCAGGTGATCGAGAAGAAACGCCGTCCCGACGCGCGCGCCTTCGATGAGATCCGCGAAATCTGGATCGAAGCCGGCGTTCTGCCCCGCACTCACGGCAGCGCTATCTTTACCCGCGGCGAAACTCAGGCATTGGTCACCACTACCCTCGGCACCAGCGACGACATGCAGCGCCTCGAAGGCTTCGAAGGCGAAGCCAAGAAGCGCTTCATGCTGCATTACAACTTCCCGCCGTTCTCGGTTGGAGAAGTGGCGTTCCTGCGCGGCGCGGGCCGCAGAGAAATTGGACACGGAGCATTGGCAGAACGTGCAGTTTCTGCCGTCCTGCCGACCGAAGAGAAGTGGCCCTATGCCATGCGCGTCGTCTCCGACATTCTGGAGTCGAACGGATCGTCTTCGATGGCGACCGTCTGCGGCGCTTCGCTCTCGCTGATGGATGCCGGCGTTCCGCTCAAGGCTCCCGTGGCGGGCGTGGCGATGGGCTTGGTGAAGGAAGGCGATCAGTACGCGATTCTTACCGACATCGCGGGCGCGGAAGATCACTACGGCGACATGGACTTCAAGGTCGCCGGAACTCGCGAGGGCATCACTGCCCTGCAGATGGACATCAAGGTCATCGGCATCACGGCGCAGATCATGCGTGAGGCGCTAGCCCAAGCGCAGCGCGGGCGCATATTCATCCTCGACAAGATGGAGGAAATCATCTCCAGCGGACGCGAGAAGATTTCCGATTACGCACCGCGCTTCTACACGGTGCAGATTCCGGTCGATAAGATTCGCGACCTGATCGGCCCCGGTGGAAAGATGATCCGCTCGATCGTCGAAGCCACGGGCGTGAAAATCGACGTGGAAGATTCTGGCATGGTGAAAGTCGCATCCAGCGATCAGACTTCGGCACAGAAAGCTCTGCAGATGATCGGCGACATCACCGCAACCGCCGAAGTTGGGAAGACCTATCTCGGAAAAGTCACCAGGCTGGCCGACTTTGGCGCATTCGTCGAAATTCTGCCCGGCACCGATGGCCTGCTGCACATCAGCGAAGTGGCGGAGCATCGCATTGCCGATGTCCGCGACGAACTGAAAGAAGGCGACCAGGTTCTGGTGAAAGTGTTGGCCGTCGAAGGCAATCGCATCCGTCTCTCGCGCAAAGCCATCTTGAAAGAACAGCGCGCGAAGATGCAGGGCGGCGGAACTGGTGATGTTGCGCCGGCTCCAACCGAAACAGAACCGGTCCCTGCCGGTTCGCTGGTCATCGAGGGCGGCGGGGATTTCCCGGAAGACGATCCCAATGAGCCTAACTTCAATCGCGAGGGAGGCCCGGCGCACGCTGCTCCCCCAGGCGGCGGAAGCGACCGCCCACGCGATCGCGGTGGTGATCGCGGACGTGGTGGACGTCCCGGCGGTGGTGGCGGACGTGGACGCGGGCGCGGTGGACGCGGCGGTGGCGGTGGCGGCGGACGTCACGGCGGCGGACATGGCGGTCATGGTGGCGGCGGAGGCCGGCACTAAAACCGCTTCACAGATTCGCCCAGATTCCGCGGATCACATTTAAGAGGCACAGGCCACGAGCAATCGTGGCCTTTGTTATTCCACGACCTTCCAAAGTATTTTGTGAAGTGCCGCGCAACTTTCTTGTGTGAACAGTTTTCAATGGAGTGGAAAGAACTGCATATCGCCGGCCGGTCGCGAAGTACAGCCTTACCTGTAGCGCTGCTCGTGGGATCGATGCAGTCGCAGCCTGGGACTATCACCCTCCGATGCCGTAAGACTTTCATTTCCAACACAATGCTCTAGGGTGTGAATTCTCGACCTGCGATGGCACCGTGCTTGCAACAACTCCGCCTATCGAGCCGATCGGCTCCTGGAGGAATTGTGAAAAAGATTCAAGGATTATCTGTTCTCGCCACCCTGGCGATCGCCATCGGGCTGATCTCCATGGCCGGCACGGTTCATGCGCAAACGACACCCGCAGCGCCCGACACGCAAACGCCCTCGACTCAGCCCGGCGACACGCCGCAAACGCAGCAGCCGAGCACGACCCCGACGCCGACTCCGGCTCCTGACGCAAACGCGCCGTCGAATTCTGCTCCGACCTCGACGCAATCGCCTTCGACCCAGACTCCGAGCACGCCCGATCAGGCTTCGCCGTCTTTTCCGAGCGCGCCCTCGACTCAGTCTCCGTCGAACTCCAATCCTTCGACCAGTGCGCCTTCCAGCTCTCCTGACAGCAGCGCGACCGCTGGAGCGGCCGGCGCCAATGGCGCACAGGTTTTCGCCGGAACGGTTGAGAAGCAGGGCGACAAGTACGTGTTGAAGGACGATGCGGGGAAGACTTACGACATCGACCACCAGAGCGACGTTGCCAAGTTTGAAGGCAAGCGCGTCCGCGTGCAGGGAACTCTGGACTCGGCCACCAACAAGATCATGGTGAAGTAAGCGTCACCTGTTCATAACCAGTAAGTTCATAGCTCGGGATAGAAGGGCACAGAGGGTCGACCGCTCCGACGGCCTCTGTGCTTTCTTCATTTTTAGAAATCCAGTAAGAGTTGCCCCACCCTTGTCCCGCGTCGTTTGCGGACAGAGTGGGGATTCTGATTCTTACCCAATGAGAATTACTACTTGATCTTCTCCGCGATAGTGATGATCCATCCTTCAGGATCTTCGAACGCAAATTCTCGCATGCCGTAAAACTGTTCCTTGATCGGCATGACGATTTTTGCTCCCGCCTTCTTCACCGCCGCCATCACGTCTCCGAGGCCCTCGACCTCAATGAATTGCGTCAGGCTGCCGCCAATCGGTCTGGCCCCGAGCGGAGGATAATCCGCGGCCACGGCTTTCTGCTCATTGAAGAAGATTTCGACGCTTCCGTTGGCAACCGAGCCGAACACATAAGGCGGCTGCTCGGGAACTTTGATGGCTGGCTCAAGTCCGAGGACGGTGTGGTAGAAACTCATTTCGGCGGCGACATCGCGCACGATCAGGTTGGGCGTCAGTTTCTGTACTCGCATGGAATTCTCCTGTAACTGCCTGTGGTGGGTGGCGCGGCTTCCGTTCGGAGGCGCGACGCACACCGAGGTTGTGTGTTCGCAACGCCTCCATCCACGCTCCTTGCGAAGGGAACGCAGGTAGGGCCGCCTCATTGTCGTCTGGCGCTGTTGGCAGCGCGCGGGGCCCGCGAGGTACGCCACAGAGGATAGCACGCGAGTCAAGGCGAAGTGAGCCGGATCTACCGACGCTACTTGCATTGCGGTTGAGAGGGCGGACCGTTAGAATCGCTGTTCCGGAGCGAATGTTGACCAACTCTTTCCCTGGCAGAGTAGTCCTTCTCGCAGCAATTCTTAGCGTCATTTCCTTTGCCGCCGCCCAATCCTCGCCGCAGAGCACAACGCCGCTTGAATCTGTAACCGGTTCGCAGCCCCTTCCCAACGGGATCGAACTGCGCGCCGGAACCGCAATTCTGCGCATCACAGCCGTCCGCGATGACATCATTCGCGTACGCATCGCCGCAAACGGCAAACTGCCGGAAGATGCCTCGTGGGCGGTGATCCCCGCCTCGCGCACTGCTTCCGTCGAAGTGCAGCCCACGCAAGATGCGACCTCGGTTGGCTTTAAGAGCAAAGCACTCGATCTGCATGTAGAAAAAAATCCGCTGCGCATCGTACTGCGCGATCTGGAAGGCAATGTGATTTGCGCCGACGCTCCTGGCCGTCCCGCGCAATTCAGCCACGGCGGATTCACCGTTGCGAAGTCGATGTCGCTCGACGAACACTTCTACGGACTCGGCGACAAAACAGGATCATTCGACCGCCGCAATCAGGCCTACACGCTGTGGAACACCGATCGCGGCATTCAGGAGTCGGCGGACCCGATTTACAAAAGCATCCCGTTTTTTCTCTCTATCGGCGAAGGGCGCAGCTACGGACTGTTTCTCGACAACACCTGGCGGACATTTTTCGATTTCGGCAAGACGATGCGCGATGCCTACTCGTTCGGCGCTGAAGGCGGCCCGCTCGACTACTACCTGATCTACGGCCCAACACCCAAGCAGGTCGTCCTCGGATACACGTTCCTTACCGGCAAGCCTCCGCTGCCTCCGCTGTGGGCTCTGGGATTCCAGCAGTCCCGCTACAGCTACATGACCGAGAAAGAACTGCGCTCGATCGCAAATCATTTGCGCGCCGAAAAAATTCCTTCTGACACCGTCTACCTCGATATCGATTATCAATACCGCAACCGCCCGTTCACGGTGAACCCCACGACGTTCCCCGATTTTCCCGGTCTGATCGCGGACCTCCGCAAACAGCATTTCCATCTGGTCACCATCACGGACCTGCATGTTGCGCACGTCGAGAATCAGGGCTACACCCCGTATGACACCGGCCACGCCGGCGATCACTTCATCAAGAAGGCCGACGGCAGTGAGTATGTTGGCGTAGTGTGGCCCGGCCCGGCAGTCTTCCCGGACTTCACGCGCGACAAGACGCGCGAATGGTGGGGCGGTCTTTACAAAGACTTCGTGAAAGACGGTGTCTCCGGTTTCTGGAACGACATGAACGAACCCTCGGTCTTCGACGGCCCGGCGTTCACCATGCCCATCGACAACCTCCACCGCATCGAAGAGCCGGGATTCACCGCGCGCACCGCCACGCACGCCGAGATTCACAACGTTCTCGGCATGGAGAACGAGCGTGCCACCTACGATGGCTTACTCAAACTGCGCCCGGAGGAAC
>Ga0335080_10007918_pt1 | contig 11056 bp, 10 predicted proteins | sample Lox_Sample_34_FD_206720 | JGI IMG/M metagenome (GOLD analysis project Ga0335080, IMG submission 206720) | Soil microbial communities from Loxahatchee National Wildlife Refuge, Florida, United States - Lox_Sample_3.4 | ecosystem: Environmental > Terrestrial > Soil > Wetlands | place: USA...
GACTACGCGGCCGCCAAGGCGCGGATCTTCGCGCACGCGGCGGTAGCGGTCATCAACCTCGACGACCCCGAGGTGAGCCGCATGCCGCGGCCCGGCCAGCGCCGCGTCGGGTTCAGCATCGCGCGCGCCGACGCCGATTTCGGCCTCGTCGAGGCGGGTGGCGAGCCGCAGCTCGCGCGCCGCGGTGTGCCGCTGCTGCCGGTTCGCGAGCTGCGCATTCCGGGGCGGCACAACGCCGCCAACGCGCTCGCCGCGCTCGCGCTCGGCGAGCAGATCGGCCTGCCGCTCGCGCCGATGCTCGCGACGCTGCGGCGCTTCGGGGGCCTCGCGCACCGCAGCCAGCTCATCGCCGAGCGCCGCGGCGTGCGCTACGTCGACGACTCGAAGGGCACCAACGTCGGTGCGACGCTCGCCGCAGTCGCGGGCCTCGACGGCCCGCTGGTGCTGATTGCCGGCGGCGACGGCAAGGGCCAGGACTTCACCCCGCTCGCCGCGGCGTTCCGCGGCAAGGTTCGCCACGCGGTGCTGATCGGCCGCGACCGGGACCGTCTCGCGACGGCGCTGCGCGGTGTGTGCACGACCGAGTTCGCGTCCGACATGGACGCAGCGGTCGCCGCCGCCGCGCGCGCCGCCGCACCAAACGACCTCGTGCTGCTGTCGCCGGCCTGCGCGAGCCTCGACATGTTCCGCGACTACGCGGCGCGCGGCGCGGCGTTCGCGGCCGCGGTCCGCAGGCTCGCGCCATGAGCGCCGCACCGCTCGCCGTGCGCAGCGTCGGCCGCGGCCGGCTGTACCTCGACCCGGTCGTGATCGGCGTCACGGCGGCGCTGCTGCTGCTCGGCCTCGTGATGGTGACCTCGGCCTCGGTGACGCTCGCGGCGCGCGACGGCGATCCGTTCTTCTTCCTCGAGCGGCAGCTGCTGTTCTCGCTGGTCGGCATCGGCTGCGGCGCGGTGGCGCTGCGCATTCCGACCGAGCTCTGGGAACGGTTCAGCCACGTGCTGCTCGCGCTCGCGATCGTGATGCTGGTCGCGGTACTGATCCCGGGCGTCGGCCACTCGGTGAACGGCAGCCGCCGCTGGCTGCGCCTGCTGGCGTTCAACTTCCAGGCTTCCGAGGCCGCGCGGGTGCTGCTCCTGATCTACCTGTGCAGCTACCTGGTGCGGCGCGAGGAGGAGGTCCGCGACAGCGTCGTCGGCTTCCTGAAGCCGCTCGCGGTGCTGGGATTCGCGGCGCTGCTGCTGCTGGTCGAGCCCGACTTCGGCTCGGGCGTCGTGCTGCTGACGACCGGGCTCGGCGTCCTGTTCCTCGCCGGCGTGCGGCTGCGGCACTTCCTCGCGCTGTGTGCCGTGATGCTCGTGCTGTTCGCGCTGCTGGCGGTGTCGAGCTCCTACCGCGTCAAGCGGCTGACCGCGTTCCTCGACCCGTGGGCCGATCCCCTGAACACCGGCTTTCAGCTGACGCAGTCGCTGATCGCGATCGGGCGCGGCGAGTGGTTCGGCGTCGGGCTCGGCGCCTCGATCCAGAAGCTCTTCTACCTGCCGGAGGCGCACACCGACTTCGTGTTCGCGGTGCTGGCGGAGGAGCTCGGCTTCGTCGGCATCGCGGTCGTCGTCGCGCTCGTGATCGCGCTTGTCTACCGCGCGCTCGTGATCGCGCGCAACGCCGCCGAGGCCGGCCTCAAGTTCCAGTCGTACCTCGCAGCGGCGTTCGGCATCTGGTTCGGGCTGCAGGCGTTCATCAACATGGGCGTGAACATGGGACTCCTGCCGACCAAGGGCCTGACGCTGCCGCTCTTGTCCTACGGCCGCTCGAGCCTCGTCGTGACGCTCGGCTGGATCGGCATCCTGCTGCGCGTGCACCACGAGACCCAGAGCACGCGCTCGGTCGCGCTGCGCGGCGGTGCGCGGTGACGACGGTGCTGATCATGGCTGGCGGCACCGGCGGGCACGTGTTCCCGGCGCTCGCCGTCGCGGACGTCCTGAAGGCGCGTTCCTGCCGCGTCGTCTGGCTCGGCACCGAGCGCGGCATCGAGGCGCGGCTCGTGCCGGCCGCCGGTTTCCCGGTCGAGTGGGTGCGCGTCGCGGGCCTGCGCGGCAAGGGCCTCGGCAGCTGGGTCGCGGCGCCGTTCCGGCTGCTGCAGGCGCTCGCCGACGCGCTCGGCGCGATCCGCCGCACGCGCCCCGACGTCGTGCTCGGGCTCGGCGGCTTTGTCGCGGGGCCCGGCGGCCTCGCGGCGCGGCTGCTCGGACGGCCGCTCGTGATCCACGAGCAGAACGCGATCGCCGGCTTCACGAACCGGATCCTGGCGCGCTTCGCAGGCTGCGTCGCCGAGGCATTCCCCGGCAGCTTCGCGCCGGGCATCGGCGCGATTGCCGTCGGCAACCCCGTGCGCCACAGGATCGAGGCGCTCGCCGACCTCGCGCGCGCGCCGCACACGCCGCGCCGGCTGCTGGTGTTCGGCGGCAGCCAGGGCGCTGCGACGCTGAACCGGATCGTCCCCGCGGCGCTGGCGCTGCTGGCGCCCGAGGAGCGCCCGGCGGTGCTGCACCAGACCGGTCGCGACCGGCGCGAGCTGGCGGCCGGCGCCTACGCGGCGCTCGGCGTCGAGGCCGAAGTGCGCGAGTTCATCGACGACATGGCCGATGCCTACGCGTGGGCGGACTTCGCGATATCCCGCAGCGGCGCGCTCACCGTCGCCGAGCTCGCGACCGCGGGCCTGCCGGCGCTGCTCGTGCCGTTCCCGGCGGCGGTCGACGACCACCAGACACTGAACGCGCGCTACCTCGCCAACCGCGGCGCCGCGGTGCTGCTGCCCGAGGACACGCTGACCGCCGAGCGGCTCGCGGCCGAGCTCAAGACGCTGCTCGGTCCCGATCCCCGGCCGCTCACCGCGATGGCCGAGGCCGCGCGGCGCGCCGCCTCGCCCGGCGCCGCCGAGCGCGTGGCGGAGCTGTGCCTCGCGGCCGCCACGGGGGCCGCATGAACGCGCGCATGCGCCGCATCCAGCGGATCCACTTCGTCGGCATCGGCGGCAGCGGCATGGGCGGCATCGCCGAGGTGCTGCTGAACCTCGGCTACACGGTGCAGGGCTCGGACCTGAAGCCCAATGCCGTCACCGAGCGCCTCGCGGCCCTGGGCGCGAAGATCGCCTACGGCCACGCCGCGACGCAGATCGAGGGCGCGAACGTCGTCGTCGTCTCGAGCGCAGTGCCGGCGGACAACCCGGAGGTGGTCGCGGCGGTCGCGGCGCGCATCCCGGTCGTGCAGCGCGCCGAGATGCTCGCGGAGCTGATGCGCTTTCGCGTCGGCATCGCGATCGCCGGCAGCCACGGCAAGACGACGACCACGAGCCTCGTCGCCAGCATCCTCGCCGAGGGCGGCGAGGACCCGACCTTCGTGATCGGCGGGCGGCTCAAGAGCGCCGACAGCAACGGGCGGCTCGGCAGCGGTCGCTACCTGGTCGCCGAGGCGGACGAGAGCGACGCCTCGTTCCTGCACCTGCAGCCGATGATCGCGATCGTCACCAACATCGACAACGACCACCTGGTCACGCACGGCGGCGACTTCGAGGCGCTGAAGCGCAGCTTCGTCGACTTCCTGCACAACCTGCCGTTCTACGGACTCGCGGTGCTGTGCCTCGAGGACCGCGAGGTCGCGGCGCTCCTGCCGCGCGTCGGCCGGCCGGTCGTGACCTACGGCATCGACGCGCCGGCCGACGTGCGCGCAAGCGCGGTCGAGCGCCAGGGGCTCAGGACCCGCTTTCGCGTCACGCGTCCCGATCGCGCCGAGCCGCTCGAGGTGACGCTGAACGTGCCCGGGCGCCACAACGTGCTGAACGCGCTGGCGGCGATCGCGGTCGCGACCGAGCTCGGCATCGCCGACGTCGCGATCCAGAAGGCCCTGTCGCAGTTCCAGGGCATCGACCGGCGACTGCAGGTGCTCGCGGAGCTGACGCTCGCGGTCGGGCGCGTGACGCTGGTCGACGACTACGGCCACCACCCGACCGAGATCGCCGCGACGCTGGAGGCGATCCGCCAGGGCTGGCCCGGGCGGCGCATCGTGCTCGCGTTCCAGCCGCACCGCTACACGCGCACCCGCGACCTGCTCGACGACTTCGCCGAGGTGCTCTCGACGGTCGACGCGCTGCTCGTGACCGAGGTCTACGCGGCCGGCGAGAAGCCGATCCGCGGCGCCGACGGCCGCGCGATCTGCCGCGCGGTACGCAGCCGCGGGCGCGTCGAGCCCGTGTTCGTCGCCAAGCCCGAGTCGCTGCACACCGCAGTCGCGGGCCTGTTGCGCGACGGCGACGTGCTGGTCACGATGGGCGCCGGCCACATCGGCGCGGTCGCGCAGCAGCTGCCCGCCAAGCTCCGGGCCGGAGGCCGCGCATGAGCGAGGCGCGCCGGCTGATCCCGTTCGAGTTCGTCGAGCACGTCGCGTTCGACGAGCCGTTGTCGCGCCACACCTCCTGGCACGTCGGCGGCCCGGCCGACGCCTTCTACACGCCGAAGAGCGCCGACGAGCTCGCGCGCTTCCTGGCGGCGCTGCCGCTGTCGGTGCCGGTGCACTGGCTGGGGCTCGGCAGCAACACGCTGGTGCGCGACGGCGGGGTACGCGGCGTCGTCATCTCGCTGCACCTCGGGCTCGACCGGCTCGAGCGCCTGACCGCGACCCGCGTGCACGCCGATGCCGGCGTGCCGTGCGCGCGCGTCGCGCGCCAGTGCGTCAAATGGCTGATCGGGCCGGCCGAGTTCTTCGCCGGCATCCCCGGGACCGTCGGCGGCGCGCTCGCGATGAACGCCGGCGCCTGGGGCGGCGAGACCTGGCCGTACGTCGTCGAGGTCGACGTCGTCGACCGCCGCGGCACCCAGCGCACGCGCACCGCCGGCGAGTACGGCTACGGCTACAGGAAGGTGCGCCCGCCGGTCACCGGCGAATGGTTCGTCGCGGCGCGCTTCGAGTTCGGCGCGCAGCCGGACGCGACCCTCGAGACGATCAAGTCGCTGCTCGTCAAGCGCCGCGACTCGCAGCCGATCGGCGCCTGGAGCTGCGGCTCGACGTTCACGAACCCGCCGGGCGACTTCGCCGCGCGCCTGATCGAGTCCGCGGGGCTCAAGGGCTACCGCGTCGGCGGCGCGGTGGTGTCGGGCAAGCACGCCAACTTCCTGATCAACGAGGGCAGCGCGAGCGCCGCCGACATCGAGCGCCTGATCGGCCACGTGCAGAGCGTCGTCGAGCGCCGCCACGGCGTGCGGCTGGTCCCGGAAGTTCGCATCGTCGGAGATCCCGCATGAGCAGCGCGACCCGGATCCGCGAGCCCAGCGCCTTCGGCCGCGTCGCGGTGCTGTACGGCGGCGACAGCTCCGAGCGCGCGGTGTCGCTGGACTCGGGCCGCAACGTGCTCGAGGCGCTCAAGCGCCGCGGCGTCGACGCGCTCGGCGTCGACGGCGTGCCGGCGCTGTGCGCCGCGCTCGATGCCGGCCGCTTCGACCGCGTGTTCAACATCATGCACGGCGGTGACGGCGAGAACGGCGTCGTGCAGGGGCTGCTGGAGGCGCTCGGCGTCCCGTACACGGGCTCGCGCGTCCTCGGCGCCGCGCTGACCCTCGACAAGATCCGCACCAAGCAGGTGTGGATCGCGAGCGGCCTGCCGACGCCGCGCTACGAGCGCCTCGCGCCCGGCGGCGACATCGCGGCGGCCGCGGCGCGCATCGGGCTGCCGCTGATCGTCAAGCCCTCGCTCGAGGGCTCGAGCGTCGGCGTCAGCCGCGTGTTCGCCGCCGCCGAGCTCCCGGCTGCGGTCGCGCTCGCCGAGCGCTACCGCGGCGAGCTGCTGATGGAGGCGCTGATCGAGGGCGGCGAGTACACGGTCGGGATCCTGCGCGGCGAGGCGCTGCCCTCGATCCGGATCGTGCCCGCGGGCGCGTACTACGACTACCACGCGAAGTACATCGCCGAGGACACGCAGTACCTGTGTCCCGGGCTCGAGTCCGCGGCCGACGCCGAGATGCGCGCGCTCGCGCTCGCGGCGTTCAACGCCTCCGGCGCCGGCGGCTGGGGCCGCGTCGACATCATGCGCGACCGCCAGGGCGGCAACTGGCTGCTCGAGGTCAACACGACGCCGGGCATGACCAGCCACTCGCTGGTGCCGAAGGCGGCCAAGGTCGCCGGCGTCGACTTCGACGAGCTCGTGTGGCGGATCCTCGAGACCAGCTTCGCCGGGGGGGCGCCGTGAGCCTGCTCGGCAGCCTGTGGCCGCGGCGCGCCAAGAACCGCGCGCGCGTCGAGAAGAAGCGCCGCTTCGCGTGGCCGAAGGTCCCGTGGGCGCGGCTCACGCCGCTCGCGCTCGGCACGCTCGCCGTCGCCGCGCTCGCAGGCTCCATCGCGCTCGCGCTCGACCGGCCGGTGCGGCGCATCGACGTCGCCGGCAGCTTCCAGCGCGTCTCGCCGCTCGACGTCGAGCAGGTCGTGCGCGCACAGCTCAGGGGCGGCTTCGTCAGCGCGAACCTCGACACGCTGCAGCGCGCGATCGAGGCGCTGCCGTGGGTCGACCATGCGCGCGTGCAGCGCCGCTGGCCGGACGCGCTTGCCGTGCAGGTCACCGAGCAGGCGGCGATCGCGCGCTGGGGCACGACGGGACTTCTGAACGCGCGCGGCGAGCTGTTCCTCAAGGACGCGCGCCACGTGCCACCGGAGCTGCCGCGGCTCGACGGGCCGGAGGGTGCGGAACGCCAGGTGGCGGAGCTGCTGTTCGAGCTGCAGCCGAAGCTCCTCGAGAGCGGGCTGCGCGTCAGCGCGCTCAAGCTCGACCCGCGCGGCGCCTGGGAGCTCGAGCTCGCCAACGGCGTCGCGGTCCGCTTCGGGCGCCGCCAGCTGCAGGAGCGCGTCGAGCGCTTCCTGAAGGTCGGCGCGCCGGTGATCGCCGGCCGCCCGAGCGACATCGCCTTCCTCGACATGCGCTACTCGAACGGCTTCACGGTCGGCTGGCGCACGCCCGGCGCGCCGCAGGCGCGCCCGGCCACCGGCGAGGAGACGCTCGCGAACCACAAACGGGACCAAGATGCCTAAGCGCAGTGATCGCCATCTGATCGTCGGACTCGACATCGGCACCTCGAAGGTCGTGGCGATGGTCGGCGAGCTCAAGCCGGACGGCGAGCTCGAGGTCATCGGCATCGGCTCGCACCCCTCGCGCGGGCTCAAGCGCGGCGTCGTCGTCAACATCGACTCGACGGTGCAGTCGATCCAGCGCGCGGTCGAGCAGGCCGAGCTCATGGCCGGCGTCGAGATCAACGCGGTCTACACCGGCATCGCCGGCAGCCACGTGCGCAGCCTCAACTCGCACGGCATCGTCGCGATCAAGGACAAGGAGGTCACGACGGGCGACATCGCGCGCGTGATGGACGCGGCGCAGGCGGTGGCGCTGCCCGCCGACCAGCGGATCCTGCACGTGATCCCGCAGGAATTCATCATCGACAGCCAGGAAGGCATCCGCGACCCGATCGGCATGTCGGGCATCCGGCTCGAGGCGCGCGTGCACATCGTCACCGGCGCCGAGAGCGCGGCGCAGAACATCGTCAAGTGCGTGCAGCGCTGCGGGCTCGAGGTCGAGGACATCGTGCTCGAGCAGTGGGCGTCGAGCTACGCGGTGCTGACCGACGACGAGAAGGACCTGGGCGTGTGCCTCGTCGACATCGGCGGCGGCACGACCGACCTCGCGGTGTTCGCCGGCGGCGCGCTGCGCCACACGGCGGTGATCCCGATCGCGGGCGACCAGGTGACCAACGACATCGCGGTGTCGATGCGCACGCCGACGCAGTACGCCGAGGACATCAAGGTCCGCTACGCCTGCGCGCTCAGCCAGCTCGCGAACCCCGACGAGACGATCGAGGTGCCGAGCGTCGGCGACCGGCCGCCGCGCCGGCTCGCGCGCCAGACGCTCGCCGAGATCGTCGAGCCGCGCTACGAGGAGCTCTACAACCTGATCCGCGACGAGCTGCGGCGTTCGGGCTTTGAGGAGGCCGTCGCCGCCGGGCTCGTGATCACCGGCGGCAGCGCCAAGATGGAAGGCGCCGTCGAGCTCGCCGAGGAAGTGTTCCACGTGCCGGTGCGGCTCGGCGTGCCGCACGGCGTGACCGGCCTCGCCGAGGTGGTCCGCAACCCCATCCACGCGACCGGCGTGGGCCTTTTGTTGTACGCGCGCGCGCAGACGCTGCCGGCCGGCGAGGCCGGCCCGGTCGCCGTCAGCGTGCAGAACGTCTTTGAGCGAATGAAACACTGGTTCAAGGGTTACTTCTGATTCACGGCCTTTGCCGCTTCACAAGAGGGAGACGCACATGTTCGAACTAATGGATGCCTACAGCCAGAGCGCTGTGATCAAGGTGCTGGGCGTCGGTGGGGCCGGCTGCAACGCGGTCGACCACATGCTGCTGGCCGGCATCGAGGGCGTGGACTTCGTGTGCCTGAACACCGACGCGCAGGTGCTCAAGAAATCGAAGGTCAAGACGACGCTGCAGATCGGCCAGAACATCACCAAGGGCCTCGGCGCCGGCGCCGATCCCGAGGTCGGCCGGCAGGCGGCGATGGAGGACCGCGACCGGGTCGTCGAGCTGATCGAGGGCTGCGACATGCTGTTCATCACCGCCGGCATGGGCGGCGGCACGGGCACCGGCGCCGCGCCCGTGGTCGCGCAGGTCGCCAAGGAGCTCGGCATCCTGACCGTCGCGGTCGTCACGAAGCCCTTCACGATGGAAGGGCAGAAGCGCATGGGCATCGCCGAGATGGGCATCGGCGAGCTCAGCAAGTTCGTCGACTCGCTGATCACGATCCCGAACCAGAAGCTGCTGTCGGTGCTCGGCCCGAAGACGCGGCTGCTGGACGCCTTCACGTCCGCCAACGGCGTGCTGCAGGGCGCGGTGCAGGGCATCGCCGAGCTGATCACGCGCCCCGGCCTCATCAACGTCGACTTCGCCGACGTGCGCACCGTCATGAGCGAGACCGGCATGGCGATGATGGGCACGGGCCACGCGACCGGCGAGGAGCGCGCGCGCCTCGCCGCCGAGATGGCGGTCTCGAGCCCGCTCCTCGAGGACATCAACCTCGCCGGCGCCCAGGGCATCCTCGTCAACGTCACCGCCGGCATGGACCTCGCGATCGGCGAGTTCGAGGAGGTCGGCAACACCGTCAAGCAGTTCGCGAGCGACGATGCGACGGTGGTCGTCGGCACCGTCATCGAGCCCGAGATGCAGGACGAGCTCAGGGTCACGGTGGTCGCGACCGGCCTCGGCCGGCCGAGCGCGCGCAGCGTGCAGCCGGCGCCCGCGCAGCGCGGCGCCGAGGGCCGGGGCGACGCGCGCCACATCCGGCCGGTGCGCTCGGCCGCCGGCAGCCCGCTCAACCCCAACGACTACGACCGGCCGGCGATCACCCGCAAGGCGGCCGTGGGCGATGGGCTGCGCATCGACACCGATGCCGAGGACATGCTGGACATCCCGGCGTTCCTGCGCCGCCAGGCCGACTGACCGCGGCCGGGAGCCGCAGGGAGGAGCGATGCGCGACCAGCGCCGACTGAACGCGCTTGCGCGGGGGCGGCTTCGCGCCCAGCGCAGCGCCGCGCCGCGCTACGACGCGGAACCGCAATGCCGCGGCGACGGCCGCGCCGCGGCCGCGGCTGTGTCGCAGGTCTCATCCGCCGAAATTCTGGCGCGTCAAAGACTTGTGGCGATTTTGGGGCCTGTGTTAGGGTGCCGCCGTCTTGCCGAGCCCCGGGCCACGGCGGACTTGCTGTGGGCGACTCCGGAATGCTGAACCAGCGCACGCTCAAAAACTCGATCCGCGCGACCGGTGTCGGTCTGCATTCGGGGCAGAAGGTCTTCATGACCCTGCGCCCGGCGCCGCCCAATACCGGCATCGTGTTCCGGCGCGTCGACCTGCCGAGCGCCCCCGACGTCATGGCGCGCGCCGAGAACGTCGGCGACACGATGCTCGGCACGACGCTCGTCAACGGCGACGTCAAGGTCTCGACGGTCGAGCACCTGCTGTCGGCGTTCGCGGGACTCGGCATCGACAACGCCTTCGTCGAGGTCAGCGCCGCCGAGATCCCGATCATGGACGGCAGCGCCGGACCCTTCGTGTTCCTGCTGCAGTCGGCGGGCATCGAGGAGCAGCAGCTGCCGAAGCGCTTCGTCCGCATCCGCAAGACCGTCGAGGTCAGGGACGGCGACAAGTGGGCGCGCTTCGATCCCTTCAACGGCTTCAAGGTCAACTTCGAGATCGAGTTCGACCATCCGATCTTCCGCCGCCACTCGCAGCGCGCCTCGATGGACTTCTCGACGACCTCGTTCCTGCGCGAGGTCAGCCGCGCCCGCACCTTCGGCTTCATGCGCGACCTCGAGACGCTGCGCGCGCGCAACCTCGCGCTCGGCGGCACGCTCGACAACGCGATCGTGCTCGACGACTTCAAGGTGCTGAACGAGGACGGCCTCCGGTACGAGGACGAGTTCGTCAAGCACAAGATCCTCGACGCGATCGGCGACCTCTACCTGCTCGGCCACAGCCTGATCGGCGAGTTCAGCGGCTTCAAATCGGGCCACGCGCTCAACAACCGGCTGCTGCGCGCGCTGATCGCCGATGAGTCGGCGTGGGAGGAAGTGACCTTCCGCGACCGGGCCGAGGCGCCGATCTCCTACGTCACGGCGGCCGCCGTCGGCCACTGAAGGTTCCGGGACGCCCCGCGTCCCGGACGCCGGCCCGCGGCAATTTCCCGCCCCGGCAAGGCCGCGGTTCCGCGCGGCCGGCGGCCGCGCGCCTCGGCCGGCCCGGCACCCGGGCTCAGCGGCGCGCCCGGACCCTGACCTGCGAGCGGGCGATCGGCGCGGCGAGCGCCTCGGCGACCGCCGGCAGCGCCGCGGGCAGCAGGTACCGCAGGCGGGTCGCGAAGGCCGCGCTGTCGGCCAGCACCGTCAGCGTTCCGTCCGCGTCGAGCGTCGCCCCAAACACGTGCTCGGCGAGATCCGGCGGCAAGTTTCGCTGCAGCGCAGCAAGCGTCCGGCCGGCG
>Ga0335080_10007919_pt1 | contig 11055 bp, 9 predicted proteins | sample Lox_Sample_34_FD_206720 | JGI IMG/M metagenome (GOLD analysis project Ga0335080, IMG submission 206720) | Soil microbial communities from Loxahatchee National Wildlife Refuge, Florida, United States - Lox_Sample_3.4 | ecosystem: Environmental > Terrestrial > Soil > Wetlands | place: USA: Florida...
CACGCCCCGTGCTGTTGTGGCGGCACAGTCGGAACATTGTGAGCCTCGCTTTATTCCTATTCCAGCCTCACAAGTTCGTCGTGGAGTTGCCAGATTACGAAGGTACAGGTATGTGCAAGACGTTACTGCTATCAATAACTAATGGTCCAGCTTCCTTACACCTTCATTCCGGCACCGGTCCCGCCACTGCTTTGATGTTCTCCTTCACTTTCGGTCGTTTGGCTTGCTCGTGCGACAACCGGTCTTTCCAGCTGAGAAACCACTCTTCGAAATACTTTCTTGAAAGGAAGGCCACAATAACGGAAATCGCCGCGGCGAAGGCGAAACGAAGCATCAGTGCTCCGATGCCGATTTGAAGGAGCGCTCCTTCAGGCCGGCGCGCAATCCAATCGACAAGCATGAATCCTAGTAGGTGGACCAGGTACAACCCGTAGCTGATGTACCCCAGAAATTTCAGAGACGGAATGCGTACCAGGCTTCGCCACGGGCCGGTGCCAACCAGCAGAAAAACCGCCAATAGCCCCGTGAAAGCAAAGTGAAAAGGTATCACCTGCAGAGCCGCGCCTTGTGCCGTGTGTCGGTCTAGAATTCCGAAGGGAATTCCCGCCAACAATGCCGCAACTGAAAGTGCGATCAATCCCACAGAATAGCGCCACAGCGTAGCGCGATTGAGCTGGTACTCTCGCAGCACCAGTGCCAGCAATGCTCCACAAGCCAACCCGTCCAGACAGTTCCACGTGTAATCGTTACATTTGAACGTTACAAATCCGTGCAGCCGCTCCAGAACGTAGAAGCTGATGAGTCTCGAAATCGGTGTAACGGCAATCACGAACACGCAGATCCAAATCAGAAATTTATTTCGGATGTGGCGCACCGCGGCAGGGAATAAAAAATAGAAGTGCTCCTCCACCGCGAGTGACCATAACACCGGATAAGCGAGCGGGATTCCCCAAAGCGGCGTCAGATTGGAAAGATAAAATAAACTCAGAATCGCAAACGAAGCAGGCACTAGTCTGGAGATCGCCAAAAATCCAAGAACGACCAGATAAATCGGAAGGATTCTCAGCGCTCGCCGTACATAGAAAGTTCTGTAATACGACTCCCTGTTTCTCGATCCAACCAGAATTCCGGTGATCAGAAAGCCCGACAACACAAAGAAGAGGTCCACTCCCAGTCGTCCAAGCCACATAGCGCTCAAAATTAGGCGAATGGTCATGGAATAGTGCGATAGGTCGATTTGCCAGTACAAACCGTGATACAGCACCACAGCAAGAATGGCGATTCCCCGAATCGTGTCGAGTTCGGGCATCTCGCGTCTCAACAGCGGCTCGGTCTGATTAGAGGTGTTTTCTCTTGCCTCTGCCGTGTGTTCTGGAACAGGCGTATTCGAGCTCCGGTGGTTCAACTTCAACCGCGTGCCCTGCGTCTTTGAAGCGCCTCAAAGAATATACCGCGTCGGGCAAGCGTACAAATCCGGACCGTCATCCATTCGTTGGGTATCCTCCTTCGTTTCCTACGGATTTTACTGTAGTCCTTACGGTGGGCCTTTCGGCTAGTTTGGACTGCAGCCTGCTTGCTGCGTCCCATGTCTCCTGTTCCAGACAAAGTCAAATCGATCGTCACTGATCCTCAAAGCCTCATCTCTTCAATCGAGGAAGCGCGCAAGGTCGAAGAGCGGGTCGCCATCCCCGCCAAAATCGTCTACGAAGCGATTCGTCTCGAGGGCGAAGACGAACTCGAGCGCCCAGTCGCCGCACTCGCCTGGTCGGGTCTCGCCGCCGGTCTTTCCATGGGTTTTTCGCTTCTTGCGGAAGCGGTGCTCCATGCCTATCTCCCGGCTTCGCATTGGAGCCCGCTGCTCTCGCGCTTCGGCTATTGCACCGGCTTCCTGATCGTCGTGCTCGGGCGGCAACAACTTTTTACGGAAAACACGCTGACCGTCGTGCTCCCGTTCCTAGTTCACAAAGACCTTGCCACGCTCCGGAAAGTGTTCCGTCTCTGGTCTACCGTGCTTTCCGCCAACATCTTTGGCACTTTTCTTTTCGCTCTCGCTGTAGCCCGCATTCCTTTCCTCGACCCGGCTGTTCAGCTGAGCATGCTCGAGGTCTCACAGCCACACGTTGGTCTTGGATTCGCTGCCACTTTCCTTCGTGCGATTTTTTCTGGCTGGTTGATCGCTCTCATGGTGTGGATGTTGCCGGATGCTGCCACCTCCCGCGTCTTTGTCATCGTGGCTCTCACTTACCTGATCGCGATTGCAGACCTGACACACATCGTCGCCGGCTCCGCCAATGTCTTCTTCCTGGTCGTAGTCGGAAAGCTCCCGTTCCTCAGCTATTTCACAAGCTTCTTCTTCCCCACTCTGCTCGGAAACGTGCTCGGCGGAGTCTCTCTCGTATCCGCCCTTGCCCACGGCCAAGTCGCAGCCGGCAAGAAGTAACCGTTTGGGGCCCGTGTTCGTTTTGCGAACCTAAGTCTTGGGTTGGTTCTCTGCTACTTCGCTGTTGCTCCACCCGCCTGCGTTCCCACTCCCATCTCCGGTCGCGACAACCCCGTCCAATGAAAACTAAGTGTGCTGTCCCACTCCCGCTGCATCGCCACATTCAATGCGTCATATGCTTTCGACACGTCCGCAATCTGGTCCGCTGCAGGCTGCTCCGGCAGCTCATAACGCAATCTCGAGCTCAATGCGTACAGTGCATTCGACTTTCGGTGGTGCCAGCTCGCTTTTCCTTCCAGCTTCAGATTCACCGCGACATACGCAATCAACGGCGTCAATATGGCAATTCCACCCACCAACCTGGATGATTGCGTCGTGAAAAATCCCAGCCCCGCCGCCGTGGCGCTGCACAATACCGACAAAACCATCAATGCCATCGATGTTCGGTGATTCCAGCGCGCCCGTCTCCGTGTCTTGATCGCATGACCCTCCAGAATCGCGGCCAGCGTCTCCCGCCTTCTTTCCAATTCCTGTGACAACGTCATCTCCGCACTCCTTGCCAATTCGTACGGAGACTCGATTCTACCTCATTGGCGAACGAAAAGCGAATATTGGGCTACCCAACCACGATGCAGGTTCTCTCTGCTCACGGTTGGGTCGCCCTACGCGATTTCGGATTGCCCGGCTTCTAAAACACTGGTTTGCCAGTAAGTGGATCCAGGAACAACGGCAGATTCAAGCCGAAGTTGTTAAAGTTGAACAGCCCATCCAGCGTTCCCGCGATTGCATCCGCTGAACCATTGCCGATCCGGGACAAGCCCCAGTTATCTTCGATAAAGCGAATCACCGAAGACTGGTCTGTCACCTGGTGGTCGACATAGTTGAAGCGCGCATACGGCGATACCACCAACAACGGAAGGCGCGGTCCATAGCCGCAGCGGCCATTCTGGATGTCGCCGGAGGCATCCACCGGCTTCGGGGTTCCGCAGCTTCCCGGCGCCAGCAGCTGGTCCTCTGCGACATTGGACTGATTCACGATCGGTCCCATCACGTGGTCATACCACCCATCCGAATCGTCATACAAAATAATGACGGCCGTGCTCGCCCACTCCGGCGATTTTTCAAGCTTGTTGATCAATTGCACCAGAAAGTTCTGTTCATCCAGTGGATTCGAGTAGCCGGCGTGGCCGTCTTCGATGGCCCTCGCTTTTACGAAACTGACCGCGGGCAGGTTGTGCGCGGCGAGCGCATCGTAGAAATCGCTCAGGTCATAGTTATGGTTCGCGGCATCGCCCTGGTGCCCGATCAACGCCACCGAAGTTCGCGGCGTGTGATTTGGATTTGAAGTCGATTGCCAGTACTGGAAAAACGCGTGATGCGGAATGTAGTCGGTAGTCGACAGTCCTGTGATACCCGTCGAAACATGCGTGCAATCGGCGAACCCTCCCATGAACGATCCCCAGGTGATACCCGCCGTATTCAGCAGATCGCCGATATTCTGGCCGGACATGGAAATCTGCGTCCTGGTCGCGCTGGAACATTTGTCATACGCCGGATCAGCATCCCCGACCACCGCTCCCATGGTCCCCGCGTTGGCGATGAAGCCACTTCCTGACAGGCCGTTCGTGATGGTTCCCTCGAACGTCGTGCCCGCCACAAGGTTGAGCAATCCCGGCGTCGAAGGCCCGAAGCTAGTGCCATAGGAGTTGTCGCTCATCGCGAAGTGCTGGGCGTAGTTCCAAAGCGCTGTGACGGTATTCCCGTCGTAATAACCCAACGTGCTGTTCGGGCCGAGGTTGGCGTCATTGCAACTATGCGTCAGGAACCGGTCCATCAGGCCACCGTGGAAAGCGAACTGTTCGTCTCCATAGCCATGGTCTTGATCACACGTGTTTGGATTGCTGCGGTCAATCCGGAATGGGTTTGCGCCGTTTGGATTGTTGGTGAGTAACCCTGCACTGGCCAGGTTATTCACCCGTGGCGTGCCTGATAAAGCTCCGAAGAAATACCGGCTTCCGTCTTTATTGGGAACCGCGTTCGGATAGGTGCCAAAATAATGATCGAACGAGATGTTTTCTTGGAAGACAACCACCACATGCTTGATGGGCGTGGCGGTGCTACCGTGACTGTTGGCGAGGACCGTGCTGCTCGGTACCATCGTCATCAACCCAGCTGCGAGTAGGGCGAGTACCTTTCTGAAGCCAAACTGCATAGTTTCCTCCCTCGAAATTTATGAATGGAGGTTCTCCAGTGTTCGGCTGGGGGAACTCTGCGAACCTCTCGGGATTCACGCGGGCTTGAAGGTTTAACGGTCGATCGTTACGACGGGATGAATCGGCCGCGAAAAAGAGCTCACAATCTGTGAATTCGCAGGAAACTTTTTTCAATGTAGGTGGTAACACTACAGGGAATTTTGTATCAGTCGAACTGAGCTGCGCATCTCTACATCCATATAATCGATCAACTTTCGATGAATCACATGATGGCTGCACAAATCACCGAATACGGTGGCCCGGACGTCGTCCGGTTTGCCAACTTGCCGCTTCCCGAGCCTGATCACGGACAGTTACGGGTTCGTGTGCACGCTGCGGGCGTTGGACCTTGGGACGCACTCATTCGGGCCGGTCGAAGCGGTGTTCCGCAAACACTCCCGCTGGTCCTCGGTTCAGACATTGCTGGCACTGTGGACGCCATCGGTCCCGATGTTTCGGGTTTCGCAGCCGGTGACGAGGTTTATGGTCTTACGAACCCGCGCTTCACGGGAGGCTACGCCGAATATTCCGTCGTAGAAGCGTCGAGTCTTGCGTTTAAGCCCGCTAGTCTCACCTTTGTAGAGGCCGCTTCCGTCCCAGTCATCGCCGTGACCGCCTGGCAGATGCTGTTCGATTATGCGAACGCAGTCGCTGGACAACGAGTCTTAATCCATGGCGCAGCGGGCAACGTTGGCGCATATGCCGTTCAAATGGCTCATCAAGCAGGCCTCGAAGTTATCGCTACTGCCTCCGCCGGCGATTTCGAATATGTCCGTAAACTCGGCGCAGACACCCAGATCGATTACCGGCGACAACGTTTCCAGGATGCGGTGCGTGGAGCAGACATCGTCATCGACACCGTTGGCGGTGATACGCGGATCGGATCATTGGACGTGCTGAAACCCGGAGGAATCTTGGTTTCGGTGGTGTTTCCGCCGATGCCTGGGGAATTTGCCGCCAAAGCCGGAGTCCGCTCTGTTTTCTTCTTCGTTGACGTTACGACGAAGCGCCTGAATGCCCTCACGCAACTCTTTGACGACAAAAAGTTGATCCCGCAAGTTGGCGCCGTGCTACCGCTCGCCCAGGCAAAAACAGCGCATGAGATGTTGTCAGGAGCTCCTCACCCGCGTGGCAAGATTATGCTGAAAGTCGCGGCTTAACACGGATCTCGATTTAACCACCCGAAGGTCTCGCGTACGCGTGAGCGACCCGGCGGCGAACAGATTGGTCTTACGGTTTCGCCACAGCACTTCGTTGCTTGGCCGCTTCACCCATAATCTTCTCGATCTCATCCGGGTCGCGCGGCAGTTTCCGGCTCAACAATTCGTAGCCTCCGTCCGTAATCAACACGTCGTCTTCGATCCGCACTCCCAGATTCTCCTCGGGAATATAAATACCAGGCTCGACGGTGACCACCATTCCCGGCACCAGTGGTCTGCAGGTCTCTCCGGGATCGTGCACGTTCAGGCCGATGTTGTGTCCCAACCCGTGAACAAAATACTGTCCCAATGATTTCCCATGCTGATCCTTTCCGTGGGAATCGATGTAGTCATAGGCAATCTTGTACACGCTCTTGTTTCCCTTGCGGCACATGTCCATTCCCGGCTTTAGTGCTTTCAGCGCTGCTTCCTGTGAACCCAGAACAACTTCATAAATCTCCCGTTGTCTCGGCGTGAATTTCCCGTTCGCCGGCAACGTGCGCGTAATGTCCGCCGCATAACCCGAATATTGGGCGCCTACGTCCAGCACCACGATGTCGCCATCCTCGATCTTCCTGCTCAGCTTGTCGTAGTGCAGCGCCGTCGAATTTGGTCCTGCTCCAACGATCGGCGCGTAGGCTTCCGCCTCCGATCCGCCCATCGCATGGGTCTCAACCATTTTCGCTGCCACTTGATATTCCCACGCGCCCGGCCGCATCACCTTCATCGCTTCGACTTGCGCATCATCCGAAAGATCGATGGCCTGTCGAAGCAAACTGATTTCGGTCGGCGATTTCACCATCCGGAGGTCGGAGAGGCTGCCGCGAACATCCTTCACCGCCGCCTCCGGGGCGGCCTGTTTCAGCCACTCCGTCGTTTCCCGCTCGTGCGGGTAGCCGCCCAATTCCTTCTGGTAGGGAAGTATGGTGTAGAAGTTCGGATAAACTCGCGCCAATCGCTCCACCGCTGCGCGCAGCTCCGGCGTGGGTTTGATCAGCGCAAATCCTGTCCGCGACTCAATCCCCGGGTCGCCGGGGGCCATTCGCACCCCATTCCACTTCTCTTTCCTCGGATCCTTCGGCGGCAGGAAAAAAATCTCGCGCGGCCCTTGCCAGTCGTCCTTTTTCGCTTTGCTGCCTTCGGGAGGAAGTAAAATTAACGCCGCATCTTCCTCGTTGTGGCCGGTTAAATAATAGAAATTCTCTTCCTGGGCAAAAATGTAGCTCTCCGACTCCTCTTCTCTCCCCGTATAGCCCAGCAGCACGATAGGGCCATCGATGTTGGAGGCGAGCTTGGCCCGCCGTTCCGCGTAGGCTGAATTCGGCTCTCGCTGCCGCCGCTGTTGTGCCAATAACTGGCCTGGAGCGACCGTCAAAAGCGTCAACACGACTGCACTGATTGATAACCAACACTTCCCGTCTACACCAACACGACCAGTCCGACCCAGATCACTCATTCATCCACCTCAGCTTGCTACGTTGCCCTGAACCGAATCCCAGATTGTAACGTAAGCGCAATACACCGAGCCACTCGCTAACCTCCACGCTGTACGATGGGCCAGCCCCAATTAACTCGCAGTTAAGATTAACCAGCTGACTATGCTTAGCAGAACGACACCAATCGCGAAATATACCTTCCAACGGCCCGCCCGGCAGTAGCATGGAGCAAAGGTCGGCCCGAACTCATGGAGGGTTGAATGGATCGGGAACGCCGCCGCTCTCCCAGGCACATTTTTATCGCAAGCGCGGAGCTCTATGAAGAGAAGTCGGACGTACGCGTGGCTTCGCGCGTCAGTGAACTCAGCCTCCACGGCTGCTATCTCGATATGATGAATCCCTTTCCGCCGGGCACCATCATCTTGCTGAAAATCATCTCGGGAGATCTCACCTTCCAATCCAAAGCCCGAGTCATCTATTCCACCTCAAATGTCGGTGCAGGAGTTTCTTTCATCGATGTGGAGCCAAAATACGAGTACATGCTCACCCGTTGGATGGAACAATCCGCCAACACCTAGCAGGAAATTGCCTGTCCTGCTCCTCTAGCAATCGCCAGGCCTTGTTATTGCTTGTACCGCTCTTTATAAAACTCGATCTGCTGCTGCAACTCTTCCTTAGTTAGTCCGGCTGTCCATTTGTGATAGTCGGATTTCATCACCTCTGCCGTCACTCCTGGCATCAACTGTTCCGCCTCGGGAATAAATTCCGTGTAGAAGGTTTTCGCCACTTCAAAGAACCCGTGCCACTGCGTGTAATCCGGCCCCATCATCGCTGTGCCCATCCGCGCGCGCCGTCCCTGGTGATGCCACATTTCGTAATAAGTCCATTCGATCTTTTCGTCGAAGGGAGTTGGTGTCAGCTTCTTCGCGGCATACAACTTATCCATCACGGATTTTGCGGGTTTCGCGAATTTCTCGTTATACAAATCGATCGTTCCCTCATATTGCTTGTAGAAGTTGTCTACCCACCCTGACGCGTGGCAATTCGAACAAACATCCATCATGTTCAGCCGTCGCTTTTCCCAGTTCTCCAGCTTGATGGAAATCGCCGGCCGCAACGTGTAGCTGATGCGATCTCCAACGTCGTGTGTCACGTGCTGGTTGCTCGTGGCGGACATGTGACAGGTCGCACAGGTCGGCGCCGCCGAATAATCCTTACCCACTACCCACGCCTTCGAGTCGAGATTCATCTTCGTCATGTTCGCGCGATATTGGATGCCGTGCTTTGACTCGTTGTAGATTTCGATCTGCGGGTGATCCGGCCCTAAATGGCACTTACCGCAATTCTCCGGCATCCGTGCCGTGGCGGAACTGAAGGTGTGCCGCCCGTGACATGCTGCGCAAGTCCCCTTGCTCCCATCTGGATTCACTCGCCCGATCCCGCTGTTTGGCCATGTCGCCGCATCGAACTTGCCGTCTCCCAGGTATTTCACTTCGCTTCCATGACACTGCCGGCAGCCGTTGTTCGCCGCCGGTCCGCCTTCCACGATCTCTCCCAGCATGTTGTCCAGCGATCCGATGAACTTGGCCGCCGCGGCGTGATAACTTTTCTCGAATTGCTTCACTTCCTCCCCATGGCAGCGGCCGCAATAATTGGGTGTAACAATCACCGCAATCTTGTGGCTATAGTGGTCGAACGTCGCTGGATCACCTTCCATCGCCTTGTGACACGAATAGCAATCCACACCATTCTTCGCGTGGGCACTGGATTGCCATTGCTCCACAATTCCGCGTGTCGAATCCCTGTGGCATTCCAGGCAGGCCTTGCCTTCTTCTGAGACTTGCCCAGCATTCGCAAATAGGGCTGAGGCGAGCATAAGCACAGCCATGCAGGCAAAGCGGATGTTCATAGAACCTCCAAGGGGGAAGGACCTGTGTGAGGTGGATTTTATACCTGCGAACTTAAAAGGGAAGAGACAAAAGTCACAGTTGGAATATTCAGGACGCTTACTTCATCGGCTAAAATCCAGGGGCGCCCGTCGATGCCGGCCTCATTTCCGGAGCATTCACGTCAAACCGCAGTCGGGCGAACCAAGATTGGCTCAGCGACATGAAACCCGTATATAGATAGCCCCATACAAACAGCAGCAAAAACGGCACGGTCGCGTAGTTCTCATTGCGAATCGTATACAACACCGCCAGCGCGAAATAGAGTCCCAGGGCCAACTCAAAATACGGCATCCATCCCGACTTGTTCTTGTACTTCTTTGCTGCAAACGTCCCGGACTTGCCCTCGATCTTGAATTTAGGCGTTCGCGCGAATTCCGACTTCTTGCCCACGATCGCTTCGATAACCGCTTGCGCATTCCTCACACTTAGCCCGATGCCGGTCGCCATCACAAAAGGCATATACAAGAACGTAGTCAGCCACGTTTTGGGCCGAAGCTCTTTCTGCGCCGCCAGGTAAAAACTCGAAATGGAACACGTCGACGCCAGGAATAGCGGCAGATCGATTACGATCATCTGAAACCAGCCCTGGTAGAACCGCACGATCATCGCCGGCAGCAACATCGTTGACAACAACACCATCAACGGGTACGAAATGTTCGCCGTCAGATGGAAAAACGCCTCGGACTTCACGTGCAATGGCGCATCCGAGCGAAACACCTTCGGCAGGATCTTCTTCGCCGTCTGCATCAGGCCCTTGGCCCAGCGCGCCTGCTGCGCCTTGAACCCGTTCATATCCACCGGCAATTCCGAGGCGCACTCAATTTCCGGCAGGTACAAGAATCTCCATCCCTTTAGTTGTGCCCGATACGAAAGGTCCGTATCTTCGGTGAGCGTGTCGTGTTCCCATCCTCCAGCGGCATCGATCGCTGCCCGCCGCCACACTCCTCCGGTTCCGTTGAAATTAAAGAACGTGCCGCGGCGCGAGCGTCCCCCATGCTCGATCACGAAATGACCGTCCAGCAGAATCGTTTCCACCCGGGTCAGCAGCGAGTAATCGCTGTTCAGGTACGTCCACCGCGCCTGCACCATCCCGATGTTCTTCGCGCTCTCCCCATTCAAAAAGTAGGGAATCGTCCGCCGCAAAAAGTCTGACGGCGGAATGAAATCGGCATCAAAAATCGCTACAAATTCGCCCCGTGCGGTGTTTAATCCGTTTTCCAGCGCTCCGGCCTTGAATCCTTCGCGATTCGTGCGATGGATATAGGTAATCGGCAAACCTTTCGCAGCGTGACGTTCCACGCAGTTCCGCGCCACTTCCCGCGTTTCGTCCGTCGAATCGTCCAGCACCTGGATATCCAGCAGCTCCTTCGGATAATCGAACTGCGACACTGCGTCGACTAGCCGCTCGATCACATACCGCTCGTTGAAGATCGGAAGCTGTATGGTAACCTTTGGCCAGTTGGCGACCGGCTGCGGCGGCCCAGGCACATTTTTGCGATACGCATAGTAGTCGTACAGCAGGACGTACCGGTGCAGCCCGTACATCGCCAGGATGAACAGCACGATAAAATACGGAATCATCATCGCCAGATCGAACGCATTGGCGTGATAGACGCCGCTGAAGGTCCGGTCGGTGATCTTATGCCAGTAATGTCGAAGCGGACTTTGCTGGGCGGCGATTAGAAATGGAGCAAGAGTCGTCAATTACCAAGTCTCTCCGAATGGCTTCCACTAGAAAGCAAAATCGAGTGTTCTGGTTCACGCTGGTTCTGGCAGGCC